>OMGY01000331.1_pt1 | contig 57349 bp, 73 predicted proteins | sample 1674461 | NCBI WGS metagenome assembly OMGY01 (sample SAMN05578579, study PRJEB25193) | human gut metagenome | biome: Human Microbiome; feature: human-associated habitat; material: feces | host: Homo sapiens | place: USA:Birmingham | reverse complement strand
TGCAAAGGTGCTCAGTGCGCGCTTTAATAAACTGCTTATTTCATGCCGGCTGGGATTGTTTTCTATTTCCGCTTTGCGGGCGGCAAATAATCTGCGTATCTAGACAATACAATCAGAATACAATGCGTTTCAGAGGGGTGAATTGTTAATTTTTGCCGTGCTGCCGTCCTTTAAACAATACGCTCGGTATTTCCGCCGCGGCTGAAGGCCGCAAGGCCGGGTATATGTGCTGCCGGCCGAAATACGCCCGGTATTTCCGCGTCCTGCCGCCTTGCAGAACCGGAAAATTCTCTCCCGATGCATTCGGCGCTTTTTGCTTTCAATGCCTGTTGACGGCCGCGGGTCGCGCCATTAAAGACATACCGGGCGTATTTAAAAACCGCGCAGCAAAGCGGACGCGGCTGGCTTTTGAACAAAAACGCTTTGAGCCCTGAGTGTATTGTCTAACCCAAAATGCAGCTGCTTTGCCGTTCAGCTCTTAGCGGAAGCCTTGTACCATTCTCCCCAGTTTTGCATAGCGTCCAGAATGGGCTTAAGGCTCTGTCCCAGTTCGGTCAGACTGTATTCTACTCTGGGCGGCACCTCGGCATATACTTTGCGCCTTAATAGCCCGTTTGCCTCCATATCTCTTAACTGGGCCGTCAGCACCTTCTGCGAGACGCTTCCGATAGATTTTTTCAGCTCGCCGAAGCGCTTTGTGCCTGAAAGCAGATCCCTAAGAATAAGCACCTTCCATTTATCCCCGATAAGAGTAAGGGTAGTTTCCACCGGACAGGCCGGCCAATCTTTTATTGATTTTGATGCGCCCATAGCAGTTATCCTCCGCATTAGTTTCTTTTTGAAATTATATATCTAATTATATTATACATCCATAATGCAGTCAAGGTTTCAAGATGCATAAATAGCTTAAAAAAATTTTTTTAAAAATTTTTCCGGCCGGCGGCGAAGCTCAAAAAGCGCGCAGCCGCGCATTGGTTCCCTTGCGGTAACTGCCCAATAGTTCCCAATAGGTAACTACAGCACAATAAAGTGCGTACTTTACAGCTGAAACTGTGACTTGTATAATGCTGTTAAGAGTTACGGAGAACGGCCGCTGCGAAACTTATAATGAAATTACTTTTAGGAGGCTATTACTATGAACAAGAATACATTTAAAACAGTAAATCTGGAAAAGGGCATAATGAATATTTATGATTTCGGCAGCATAAAACTGCACGCATATAAAACTAACGATTTTATAGATGATGAAGTTTTTATCCTGGAGAAAAAGGGTAAAGGAGTCATCATTGAATCACCCTGCTTCTTTGATAATATTAAAGAACTGACGGAATATCTGAAGGATATACAAATAGCGGGTATGCTAATTGCTTATCACGGCGCAGGCGCTTCATTCCTCCCCGATGTTCCCAAATATGCAACCCGGAACGCCATAGAATATTCGGAAAAGGGCGGCGGTAAAGCGCTGGTGGAGAATTTTGCAGGGGCTTTTGGTGAAATTTTTGACGCTTCCATTCACAACATTACCAATGTCGTCACAGAAGGCAGGATAACCGTTGGCGGCATTGAGTTTGAAATTAAGCAGACAGCCGAAGCCTTTGATATAGTGATTCCCGAAATCAACGCCGTTTACACCCATATGCTGGGCCACGACTGCCATTCCATTGTTGCGGGCGCAGCTCATGCCGACTGGATTATCGCTGAATTAAAGAGCTATATTCAAAAGGGTTACGATTTGATCCTCACCTCGCACTACACGCCCGAAGATTTAAAGGACGCGCAGACCAAGATCGACTATATTGAGAATCTGAAAAAAATCGCGGCTGCCTGCGCGGACGCGGAAACCTTCAAAGCAGAGGTGCGGAAGCAGTACCCTGCATACAGCGGCCAGAACTATCTGGATATGACGGCAGGATTTTTCTACGCTTAATATGAATGGCGGGGCTGTCAATACGGCAGCCTCTTTTAACTTAAAAAGGGAGAGGATAATAAAATGACTCAAACTGAAAGAAGGGAGTATTTAATATCAGCTCTCTTAAAAGAACAGCCTAAGCATGGTAAAATAATAATTCCGGCGAGTGAGCAGGAGCAAAAACGCCTGCTCCGTTCACTTTTTAATATTCGCCTGCCCCGCGCGGCCGGCCGCGGCTTTCTGGAGGTGCAGGATGCTTATTTGCAGGAGGAAATCAGGCGGAAGGGCATTACAGATATAAAGGAGCTTAAGCCGGCGCGGGAAGGTATTTATCTTTGGCAGGGTGATATTACTACGCTTAAGTGCGACGGTATAGTAAACGCCGCGAACAGCCAAATGCTGGGCTGCTTCTGCCCGAATCACGGCTGTATTGACAATGCAATTCATACCTATGCCGGCATTCAGCTCCGTTTGGCTTGTGCAAAACTTATGGAGAGGCAGGGCCACGATGAAGAGACGGGAAAGGCAAAAATTACGCCGGCGTTTAACCTGCCGTGCAAATATGTCCTGCATACGGTGGGGCCCATTGTCCAGGGGGATTTGACGCGGCGGGACTGCGAACTGCTGGCTTCCTGCTATCGTTCCTGCTTGGAACTAGCTGCGCAGAACAGCCTGGAAAGCATGGCGTTCTGCTGCATTTCCACGGGCGAATTTCATTTTCCGCCCAGGGAAGCGGCCGAAATAGCCGTAAGGGCGGTTGAAAATTTTAAAGAGAGTACGCATGACGGAATGAAGGTGATATTTAATGTTTTTGAACAGAGGGATCTCGACATCTATAAAGAATTACTCGGAGCAGATTGACAGGCTCAAGCGTGCGATGAAGGAAGCGGACGCCGTTATAGTGGGCGCAGGCGCGGGCCTTTCAACGGCCGCCGGCTTTAAATATGACGGAGAGCGGTTCAAAGAGCATTTTGCGGATTTTGAAGAGAAATACGCCTTTCACGATATGTATTCGGGCGGCTTTTATCCGTATGACACGCCGGAGGAATACTGGGCGTACTGGAGCAGGTATATATATATCAACCGCTATACCCAGCCGCCTGAGGACACATATGGGGAATTGCTCAATCTGGTGCGGGAGAGGGACTATTTTATCATTACCACCAATGTGGACCACTGTTTTCAGAAGGCGGGCTTTGACAAAAAGCGCCTGTTTTATACTCAGGGGGATTACGGACTTTTTCAATGCAGCCAGCCCTGCCGCCAGGAGACTTTTGACAATGAAAAAGCGGTGCGCGAAATGCTTAAGGAACAGAAAAATATGAAAATACCTTCCGAGCTTGTGCCCGTATGCCCGCACTGCGGCAGAAGGCTGGTCATGAATCTGCGCTCGGACGATAAATTTGCCGAGGATGAGGGCTGGCACGCGGCGGCAGAGCGCTATTCCAATTTCCTGCGCACAAGGCTCAACGGACGCGTGCTGTTTCTGGAGCTGGGCGTGGGCTATAATACTCCGGGAATCATAAAATATCCCTTCTGGCAGATGACATACGGCCATCCTCAGGCCGTGTATGCGTGCATCAACGCCGGGCAGGCGGTGTGTCCGGAGGAAATTAAGGAGCAGGCCATCTGCTTAAATGCCGACATCAATCAGGTTATAAAAGCGCTGGCATAAGAGCCGGGGGTAATGCTCCCGGCTTAATTTATGTTTAAAAAGTGCATAGTAACTTCTTAACCCCGCACATTTCCATTTCCCCTCCTTTATTATTGATCCATCCCCCTTTATGCAGGCGGTATATTAAAGGTTTTATCCCATAACATACCCGTTATTTCGGCGTTATTAGCCTTTGTTGAGAATATTGGCGGATGGACGGCGCTGATATTAATGGGGCTGGGCAGAGCCGCTGAGAGAGCCGAAAGCGCGTCTTTCTTTTTATTAATAATATTGAATTGTGTATTGACTTTCGCTATGCGTTTATGCTAAAATAATTTCAACAAAATTCATACAATTATTAATTGTTTTTCATTACTTGCACACAATTACGCCGTTTTTCAGACGGCGCTTAAGGGATAATCCAGCCTGACGGTATTTGAATCTGTATTCTAAAAGGGTTATTTTTATTTCAATATATTGGATATGCTTCCTTCAGGCGCCTTGGTTGGGAAAATCAGCATATTCAACTTTGCGAATTTTTATTTCCCGGCCGTCCGCCTGTTTTAAGGCGTTTTAAGGCACGGAAAAAAGATGCGCCCGGAAGGCCGGCTGAGGACAGCGCGGAAAATAAGTCAATTTCCGAAAATTACGCCGCGTTCTACCTGAACATTGGCTGAACATTGGCTCTGCGGCTGCGGCCATGGGCGCCAAAAGAGGTTTATTATAAATAATTAAATTCATTTTAATATATGCGGCATGACGCCGCAAGGGCGTTCGGTCCGCAATTTTCAAAAGCAGGAAAAAATTATTATAAGAGAAAGAGGCGCAAAATGAAGCAGCTTATAGAATCAGGCAAAAAATATACTCTATGGGACTGTGTTTTTATTCCCATCCGCGTATCGCCCGTACCCGCAGTTATTATTATAATGCTGAGGATAATATTGGCGCTGACTCCCAGCCTTACGGTTGTTTTTACGGCGGCTTTTACCGATAACGTGCTGGCAGCCGCAGCGGGGGAAGCCGCTGTAAGGGATGTAATATTGCCTTTGGCAGTTTTAATGATTATAATCCTTTATAATTATACAAATAATTTTTTTCAAAATATAATTTGGGCGCGCATGGCCAACAAGATTTCAGAGGTTTACCGTTCGCAGGTAATTGAAAAGAGAGCCCGTCTGGAATATCAACATATAGAAAATATCGAAACATGGGAGCTTGTTTCGCGTACCTGCGGCGATCCTGAAGGCAATCTGCTCGCCGGTTTTAACACAGTTTCAGGATTGTGCTTTATGTGCGTGAATCTTGCTTCTTTACTTTTGGTGGTATTTTCACAGGTCTGGTGGGCGGCGCTTGTTATCTGCGTTGTTTCACTTCCCCTGTTTTTTCTGGCGGTTAAGGGGGGAAACAAGAATTACGATGCCTATAAGGACGCCAATAAGCTGAGCCGCAGGGAAAACTATCTGCACGCCATACTCTCCATGCGCGAAGGAGTGCAGGAGCGCTCAGTGTTCGGCTTTACTCATGCAATTAACGAGCAGTGGCACGATTATTACGAGCAGGCGCGCAAAATGTATGTGAGAGTGAACGCTAAATATTTTGTGCGAATGAAGGCGGGCAGTATTATAACCCTGCTGATATCCGTGTTCATGACCGGGGTACTTGTTTTCCCCCTTGCCCGGCACGAAATAAGCATAGGCATGTTTATTGGTTTGGTAAACGGCGTGTTCAGTATAGTGCAGATGATGTCCTGGCAGCTGGCAAGTTATATGCAGGATCTGGCTTACCGCCGGGAATATTTAAAGGACCTCACCACTTTCTGCTCTTTAAGCGAAACTCCCGGCGCATTGGACGAGCCTGAGCGGGGGATAAATTTTCAGAGCCTGGAATTTCGGGACGTCTCCTTTAAATATCCGGGGATAGACAGATATATCCTCAGGCACTGTTCCTTTGCTTTGAAAAACGGCCGGCATTACGCCTTTGTAGGCGCCAACGGTGCGGGCAAGACCACTATTACCAAGCTTATATGCCGCATGTATGACAATTATGAGGGAGAAATACTGCTCAACGGCAGAGAGCTGCGCAGCTATCCGTTAAAGGAGATCAAGGATTGCTTTACGGTAGTATTTCAGGATTACGGTAATTACTGCGTGCCTTTTAGGGATTCCGTTATGCTGGGGGATGTGCGCAAACGGGACGAAGCGCGCCTGAAAAAGGTGGTGGAAGAAATAGGCCTAGATCAGGCGGTACAGGATCTGCCCGCCGGTATGGATACGCCGCTGGGCAAGATAATTACCGATGGCGTAGATCTTTCGGGCGGCCAATGGCAAAGAGTGGCCATAGCCCGCTCTTTATACAGCAGCGCGCAGGTGCGCATTCTGGACGAACCTACAGCTTCATTAGACCCCGTGGCCGAAAGCGAGGTATATAACATGTTCGGCAGGGTGAGCAGAAACAGCACCACCATATTTATTACCCACCGCTTGGGAGCCGCGCGGCTGGCCGATGATATAATAGTGCTGGAAGACGGCGCTGTAAAAGAAATGGGCAGCCATGATGAGCTGTTAAAAAGAGGCGGATTGTATGCCGAAATGTTTGAGAGCCAGAGAAGTTGGTATAAATAAAGCCTCGGACATAGTGCTGCGCGCCTGCTTAATGGTTTGAGAGCCGGGAAAACCGATACAAAAAAGTTTTTATGTAGTGATAAGACATTTGCCCGATATAAGGAGCTGTTATAAATGAAAAAAGCCGACGATAAAACTCAAAAGCAAAAGCTTAAAATTTTCAGAACCTTCATTTTTCTGTTTCCCAAATTTTTTAAGCACATACCCTGGATGCTGGCTTTATATTTAGTGCTCAGCATTGCTCATGGTATTTCTTTGGCTGTTACGGTGCCGTTGAAGCAGAATTTTTTTGATACGGCGCTGGCTTTTAGCGAGGGTAACGCGCTTTTGGGGTCAGTTTTAATTTCGCTGGCCGTTATGGGAGGAGGCCATTTAATTAACCAGGCGCTTAACGGCATTGCCAATTATCTTCCAAACGTGATGGGCGGTATTGTCGGCGGCCGACTCAAAAAGGAAATGCATGTAAAAATGAACCGTCTTAGAGGGGAATTTTATGAGGACACCAAAAAGCTGGACAGTATAAACCGAGCGGATATGGGGCGGGAGAATGCATTTTGGATGATATTCAATTTGATAAATATATTTACTTTTTATGTGCCCTATTTTGCATTTATGGGTTGGTATCTTTTCAGACTTAAGCCTGTTTTGATTCTGGCTCTGGTGCTTGCATTCGTACCCACAACACTTTCCCAGATAGCGCGCGCCAGAATATTTTTCAATGTGGAGGATAAAGCGGCGCCCATAAGAAGAGAACTGGATTATTATCAATTTTGCATTCTGGATCGCTGCTGTTATAAAGAGACTCGGCTGCTGGGCGGTTTTAATTATTTTAAGAGGCTGTTTATGCGCACCCTTAAGCTTATACAGCAGATAAACTATAAAGCGGTGGTAAAAAGCGGTTTGTTTGAATTAGGGGCAAGCATTGGGACGGTGGCGGGGTATTTTGTGATATTGTGGATGCTGTTTGACGCTGTCTTGGCAGGCGAAATAAGCGTTGGCGCTTTTGCGGCGGTATTTTCCTCCATAGGCACGCTGTACGGCATTATGGATGAGGTCGTAAGGAGGCATATAGGTTCGTTCGCTCAAAATGCGGGAGCCGTCCGCAATTATATTGATTTTCTGGAAATGCCCGTGCGCGGAGGTATCGTTGCAGATATCCCTCAAAAATGCGGAATAGAACTGAAAGATGTAAGCTTCAGTTATCCCCAGAGCGAAATACAGGCGGTCAAAAACGTCAATCTGACCGTACGTCCGGGCGAGACCCTTGCGCTGGTAGGGGAGAACGGTTCAGGCAAATCCACGCTGGTGCGCCTTATGACGGGCATATATCTGCCTGAGTCAGGCAAGGTTGAGGTAGGCGGACAGGATACTGCCAAAACAGATATACGCTCGCTCTGCGCGCATACCTCTGCTGTATTTCAGCAGTATCTGCGCTATCAGTTGACCCTCAGGCAGAACGTGGGTATTTCCCAGACGGACAGGCCGGCGGAGGATGAAAAGGTGAGGACCGCCTGCGAGCAGGCCGGCCTGCGGCTTTTAGACGAAGAAATTCCCCAGGGATACGACACCATGCTTTCAAGAGAATTTGACGGCGTGGACCTTTCGGGAGGCCAATGGCAGAGAGTGGCCATAGCGCGCGGACTGTTCAGGGAGCATGGCTTTATAGTGCTGGACGAGCCTACAGCTGCCATTGACCCTATTGAAGAAACCCGGCTCTATAACCGTTTTGCAGAGATTGCTAAGGATAAGACGGCGGTAATTGTTACACATCGCCTGGGTTCGGTGCGCCTGGCCGACAGAATAGCCGTTATGAAAGAGGGTGTTTTGGTGCAGTTAGGCACGCATGAGGAGCTGCTGGCATGCCCGGACGGGGAATATGCCCGGCTTTACCGTGCGCAGGAGCAATGGTATAAAAATAAGCCTGAATGCGTTTAATGCTTTTTCTTTAACATAAAATAATGCTGGCATTAGTGTACAAGGGATAATTCGCCTCAGCCCTGTGAAGATTTTTATTTCTGCTCCCTGAAGCGGGGCCGGGATATTTTAACCGGATAGGGCGCGGGGGCGGCTCTTGAGCAAGCTTTGCTTGCTCCCCGGCCGGAAAATCCGGCCGGGGCGGCCCGTTCGGGCCGCAAGAGCCGCCCCCGCGCCCTATCCGGTTAAAAAATACTTCCCGGCAGTTTCGCAAAAGTAAAAAAGTCCAAAACAGCCTGAAAGGAGAAGGAGAAAGCAGACATTTTCCGCTTGACATTATAAATTAAACGCGGTACTATATTGTTCGTGTCCGAACAAACTAAGCGGTCGATGCTTAAAGAGGAGCTGACGCATGTGGAAAAAGACTGCGGCGCTTTAATTAATATATTGTCGCACAAGGTCAAAAAACGGCTTAACGCCACGCTGCAAAATCTTGGCATTACCGGCGTGCAGAGCCGTATAATTTTCTATATACTGAATCACTATCAGGATGCCCCTGTGTTCCAAAGGGATATTGAAAGCGTTTTCGGATTGAGCCGTTCAACGGCTACGGGCATACTCCAGCTGCTCGAAAAGAACGGTATTATCCGTAAGGAGAGTGTTGCAAATGACGCTCGCCTTAAAAGCCTGGTTCCCACTCAGCGCGCTGTTGAGCTGGACGTCAAGGTAACTCAATGCCTGAAGGAAACCGACCGAATGCTGACTCAGGGCATTTCCGAGGGCCAGCTTCAGCTTTTTAAGGAAACTGCGGCACAAATGCTGCGCAATTTGGACGATTAAGTAAAGATTTTCGTTAAAACCGAGAATAAAACAGGTTCGCAGCAGAACAATATGCGGCGCTTTAAAAGGGCTCCGTATGTAAAAGACACGCCAAAAACGTATTAAACCGTATAGGGAAGTAAAAAGGAGGAATGTAAATATATGATAAAAACTCTTGCTCGCAGTATACGCGAGTATAAAAAGGCTTCAATTCTGACGCCTATCCTGGTAACGGTAGAAGTTATCCTGGAATGTGCAATACCCTTTGTAATTGCCAATCTGGTCAATCAGATGCAGGCGGGCTGCACTATGGACGTTATAGTCAAATACGGAGTGGCGCTTATAATAATGTCGGTGCTCTCTCTTATATTCGGCGGCGCGGCAGGCTCAACCTGCGCCACGGCCTCGGCAGGCTTCGCGCGCAACCTGCGCAAGGATATGTTCTATAAAATCCAGGATTATTCTTTTGAAAATATCGATAAATTTTCGGTATCCAGCCTGGTGACAAGGCTTACAACTGATATCACAAACGTACAGATGGCTTATATGATGATAATCCGGGTTGCTATCCGCTGTCCGCTGATGCTTATATTCTCCTTTATCATGGGCTTTGTTATGGGCGGCAGGCTTGCAATGATTTTCCTTATTACCATTCCGCTGCTGGGCATTGCTCTGTTCCTGGTTATTCGGGCCGTAACTCCTCTTTTCCGCCGCGTTTTCCGCAAATATGACGCCCTGAACGATTCAGTTCAGGAAAACGTGCATGCAATGCGTGTGGTAAAGTCTTATGTGCGCGAGGATTATGAGAAAAAGAAATTCGGCGCCGCGGCTGATAACGTCCAGAAGGATTTCACCCGTGCCGAGCGTATTATGGCTATAAATAGCCCCATTATGCAGTTCTGCGTTTATGCCGGCATGGTGTTCGTGCTTTCCTACGGTTCCTATGCTGTTATCACCAGCCAGGGCCTGGATCTTAATGTGGGCCAGATGTCCTCAATGCTGACTTACAGCTTCCAGATACTTATGAGCCTCATGATGCTCTCCATGGTGTTTGTTATGATTACCATGTCGGCCGAATCAGCCGAGCGTATCGTGGAGGTGCTTAATGAGGAAAGCACGCTCAACAGCCCTGAAAACGCCCTTACCACCGTGAGGGACGGTTCTGTTGATTTTGACAATGTAAGCTTTAAGTATTCCCGGAAGGCTGACCGAATGGCTCTGGCCGATATTAATTTACATATTAAATCGGGCGAAATAATAGGCATACTGGGAGGTACGGGCTCGTCTAAGTCCTCCCTTGTCCAGCTGATTCCCCGCCTTTATGACGTTACTGAGGGCAGCGTCAAGGTTGGCGGCGTGGATGTGCGCGAATATGATTTGGAGACGCTGCGCAATCAGGTGGCCGTTGTGCTCCAGAAGAACGTATTGTTCTCAGGCAGTATTAAGGACAATCTGCGCTGGGGCAATCCCGAGGCTACTGATGAAGAACTGGAAGAAGCATGCCGTCTTGCTCAGGCGGATGAGTTTATCCAGCAGTTCCCCAATAAATACGATACCTGGATTGAGCAGGGGGGCGCTAACGTCTCAGGCGGCCAGAAACAGCGCCTGTGTATTGCCCGCGCGCTGCTGAAAAAGCCCAAGATATTAATTCTGGACGATTCCACCAGCGCCGTGGATACCCGCACCGATGCCTTAATCCGCAAGGGCTTCCGCGAATTTATTCCTGATACTACTAAGATAATCATAGCTCAGCGCGTTGCCAGCGTGCAGGACGCCGACCGCATCATTCTGATGGAGGGCGGCAGGATAGCTGCGGTGGGCAGCCATGACGAGCTTATGCGCTCAAGCAAAATTTACCGTGAGATTTATTATTCTCAGAACAGGGCGGGAGGTGAGCAGAATGCCGAATAATTCTACTGCCCGCGGACAGCGCGCTCCTAAGGGAGTGCTGCGCCGGCTTATCAAAATGGTGTTCCGGTTCTACCCCGTGCTTCTGCCCATAACTTTAATCTGTATATTGGTCAACGCCATTGTAAGCTCGGTGCCCTCTGTATTTATGCAGAATGCTATAGCCGTGGTGGAGGAAAATTTCCGCACGGGGAACTGGGCGGGCGCTTCGGGGCAGATATTCTCCCTGCTGGGTATTTTGATAGCCATGTATGTAATAAGCCTGCTGGCCGGCGTGCTCTATACTCAGCTTATGGCGGTTATTACTCAGGGCGTCCTTTCCAAAATGCGTAAAAAGATGTTCGACCATATGCAGGATTTGCCCATAAAGTATTTTGACACCCATAATCACGGGGATATCATGAGCTTTTATACCAATGATATTGATACCCTTCGCCAGATGATAAGCCAGAGCCTGCCCCAGCTGCTGATTTCAGCCGTGACCCTGCTGAGCGTGTTCTGCATTATGCTCTATTACAGCATTTGGCTGGCGCTGGTGGTGGTCTGCGGGGTAATTGTAATGACCATTATCGCCCGGTACGTCAGCGGTCATTCTTCCCGCTATTTCTTAAAGCAGCAGATGACCATAGCCCAAACCGAAGGCTTTATGGAAGAAATGATGAACGGCCAGAAAGTAATTAAGGTGTTCTGCCACGAGGAGGGCGTTAAAAAAGATTTTGATAAGGTCAATGACGAATTGTTCTCAAATTCCGAAAAGGCCAACCGCTATGCGAATATCCTTATGCCCCTTTTGGCTAATATAGGCAACGTAATGTATGTTGTCGTTGCCCTGGTGGGCGGCAGCCTGCTTTTATCGGGAGCCTCTAACCTGAGCATTTCGGGCATGGCGCTCAGCATAAGCATAGTGGTTCCCTTCCTGAATATGACCAAGCAGTTTGCCGGCGCCATAGGCCAGGTGTCCAATCAGGTCAATATGGTAGTTATGGGTCTGGCGGGCGCCCACCGTATTTTCTCCCTGCTGGATGAAGAGCCTGAAACAGACGGCGGCTATGTAACCTTAGTCAACGCGCGGCAGAATCAAGACGGTTCTCTGGAAGAGTGCGCTGAACGTACAAATGTCTGGGCCTGGAAGCATCCTCATCATGACGGCACGGTAACTTATACCCGTCTTCAGGGCGACGTCCGTTTTTACGATGTGGATTTTGCCTATGAGCCGGGCAAAACTGTGCTGCATAATGTCACGCTGTATGCTAAGCCCGGCCAAAAGGTTGCTTTTGTCGGCTCTACCGGCGCTGGCAAGACCACTATTACCAATCTTATAAACCGTTTTTACGATATTGCCGACGGCAAAATACGCTATGACGATATCAATATAAACAAGATAAAAAAGGCGGATCTCAGGCACAGCCTGGGCATTGTGCTCCAGGATACCAACCTCTTTACGGGCACCGTAATGGATAATATCCGCTACGGCAATCTGGAAGCGGACGATGAAGAATGCATTGCGGCTGCCGAACTGGCCGGGGCGGACGACTTTATCCGCAGGCTGCCTGATGGCTACGATACAATGCTGACGGGCAACGGCGCCAATTTGAGCCAGGGACAGCGCCAGCTGCTGGCTATAGCCCGCGCCGCCGTAGCCGACCCGCCGGTAATGATACTGGACGAGGCGACCAGTTCGATAGATACGCATACTGAGGCCATAGTTCAGAGAGGTATGGATGCGCTGATGTCGGGACGCACCACATTTGTTATAGCGCACCGTCTCTCAACAGTGCAGAACGCGGACGCAATCATGGTGCTGGATCACGGCCGCATTATAGAGCGGGGCACCCACGAGGACCTTATAAAGCTCAAGGGCACCTATTACCAGCTCTATACCGGCGCGCTGGAACTGGATTAAAGCTTATCTTTGCGCTGCTGCCCCCAAAAAGCCGCGGCGCGTTTGGCAGGCGAAGCCTGCCTGGCCGGGCCTTCGGCCCGGCTGGCGGCCTTACGGCCGCAAACGCGCCGCGGCTTTTTGGGGGCAGCGCCCTTTTACTGCGGGTTTGTCCTTTTAAAAACTATTTTAAAAACGCAGGACGCCGCTCCCACCACAGGGGCGGCGTTTTTTATAAATGATATCCGTTCCCTGCGGGAACGGATGATATACCCTTTAAAGGGTATGATATCTGCCGCGCAGATGATATACCGGCGTATAAAGGAACGGATATCATTGTTTTATGGCATGCAGAAAAGAATAAAAAACGTAGAATCGAGCATAGGCCAATAATTATTTAGTGTTCCATTTTTGACATTATGTGTTGATAATAATTATAACCTTAACGGCAATGCTGCGTTTTTTACATTGGTCAATCACATATTTTGTGCCGCGGGAAGTACCGTCCCAAAATGCAAGCACCAAATCGGCATTTTCAATAATAGTTATATTTCGCTTTAAAGGCGCGGCGCGGCCGTATCTGGAGTAGTCGGGCAGAAATTCTGTAAGCTTCAGTCCGTTAGCCAAAGCATACTCTCTTGCGCAGGTATCTATCCCTTTTGCGCCGCCTGAAATAATTTCTGTCGTCTCTTCCGGCAGGAATCTTTCCAATTTCTCTACTTTTAAACCTCTTGATCCAATTACAGCAACTTTCATATATGTTTCCTTTCAAATTTTGTGGATATATAGTATATCTATTAGCAACATTATAACACATAATAACTATAAAATAAACATATAATATGTTTATTTGAAGGTGAATTTATGGCTATAAAAAGCGTTTCTATTAGAATTGAAAAAGAAATGTTAGATAAACTCGCGTTTATTGCTGATTATGAGGGTAGATCAGTAAATAGTCATATTCTTGTTTTAATAAGAGAAAGTATTCAAAAGTTTGAGCAAACAAATGGTAATATTGATGGCAAAATTCGGCCGGATTTAAATGTAAAGCCTACAAGGAAAAAATGAGATACTTATAATCATTCATAATACATCGGCGGCGTGCTATAAAGCGCCGCTCTTTTTCTCTCCATCCGCTCAAATGGATTTGCATAATCAGAGCACGAACCGTTTAAATAATTATATATCGCTGGCGCAATATGATTGATATACGGCTGCGAAATAATATCGCAATTCGAAGGAGTCCTTTTATTCGTGAAGTTTGCCGCTGCGCGCCAAGTGAAGCGGCGGCGATGCCGCCGTGAAGCATCGTGCTTGCGCCCGATGTGAAGTTAAGCGTTCCTCTTGTTCTCATTAAAGGAAATCTTCACGCACGAAGTGCGCTTCACATCCGAAGGATGCTTCACGTTCCGCTTTGCGGAACGCTTAGTTCGAAAAAGCCGCCTTTGTCTTTCGGACAAAGGCGGGCTTTTTCGTGGTGCCGGTGGTGGGACTCGAACCCACACGATGTTGCCATCAACGGATTTTGAGTTTTACCATTTACTCTGTAACCGACCGCATTTGACGGACTTTATCGGAACCTGTTACCCGCAAAAAACGCCCTAAAATCAAGGGTTTCCGGCAACTTGATGTAGAAAAGCCTTGTGCTACCAAGGTTTTCCACAGCAGCTCATTTTGCGAGCAAATTTGGAAATCGGAGGGACATTGAAGGGATGTCCCTCGCATAGAGCCAAATATTTAACACTTCAAACACGACATGGGGTTCGACCCCGTGCAGCACATATCACTGCCATTGACAATTTATTCTCACCCCAAAAACAGGAGGACATTATGCAGGAAAGATATGAACTTGAAGTAAAATTAAGGGACTACCCAGATGTAATGACGTTAAAAGAACTTAGGCTTGTGCTGGACGGTATTTGTGAGAGCACTGCTCTATCGTTACTTCATCAAAATAAAATCAAACACTTTCGTATTAGAAACCACTACCGTATTCCGAAAGTATGCGTGATTGACTTTATGATGAGTGATAAATATGTGACATTCAAAAAGAAAGTGGACTGCGCTCGTCTAAAAAAAATCGACGACAAGGAAGAACGAGGAAAGCAGAAAATTCTTCTTCTTTGTGAAAAGCCCCAAACAAGAAAAGATTTGATGTTTCTGTTAGATGTGAAAAGTAAAAAAACCTTTTTCCGGCTTTACCTGAAACCCTTGCTGGAATCCGGAGAGCTTCAAATGACCCACCCCGAACAACCAAGTATTTCAACGCAACGGTACATACGAACTTCCCAACAAAGAAAGTAGAACGCATATAGCCATCTGAATTTTGCCGCTTATTCTATATAAGAATGGGCGGCTTTTTCATATGACTTATTAGAGCATAACACATAATCTCTTTTTACATTTGCAGAGTGATTTCTGTCTTTCTATAATAAGAGCATAAGGAGGGCGATACTGTGAGAAACAAAAAATATTATCTCTAATAGTGAAGCAAAAGAACTTTATGCCAATGCGCTTGCTGCTTTCAGAAGGTATTCCGGTGCAGGAGGTGATGATGAAGAGGATGAATAGGACTTATTCGGAACTTATCACTTTCCCGACTTTTGAAGAACGCTTTTTGTATCTGAAGCTTGACGGCGTAATTGGCAAAGAGACTTTTGGATTCAACCGTTGGCTCAATCAGGAATTATATCATTCCGATAAGTGGCTTCGTTTTAGAGACGAAGTCATCATTCGTGATTGCGGATGCGATTTAGGTGTTCCGGGATATGAGATTTATGGTTCGGTCTTAATTCACCATCTGAATCCGATCACTTATGAAGACATCCTGTATCGAAATCCTTGCGTGTTTGATTTGGAAAATGCGATCACAACAAAATTGAAAACACACAACGCTATTCACTATGGAGATGAAAGTCTTTTGATGCTCACGCCAGTTGAACGAAAATTAAATGATACCTGTCCCTGGCGAAAATGATGAAAGGAGTATTTTTAAATGTCTAACGATAAGTATGAGGAAGTCGTGCTGGATGTTGATTCTAATGATTTAATCTATTCCGTTGAGGATACCGAAGCGGAAACGGAAGAGGTCGAGATGTTCGGTGTTGTTACGGATTGCTTGAAACTAAACATTCGTGAGAAGCCGGATAAGAATTCCGGTATCGTAACAGTTGTGACCTGTCTAACTGAACTTAAAATCGATCCGACCATGTCCACTGGTGATTGGTATGCTGTTTGCACTGCTTCCGGTATTGAAGGTTTCTGCATGAAGAAATTTGTTGCCGTCAGGCAGTAAGGAGGAAACAATTTGGACAGTGTACTGACATCAATTAAAAAGCTGCTCGGAATTGCCGAAGAGTATGAGCACTTCGATTCGGATATAGTGATGTACATAAATTCGGCTTTCTCGGTTCTTACACAGCTTGGTGTCGGTCCCGAAGAAGGTTTCCGTATCGAAGACGCAAGCACTACCTGGTCAGAATTCCTGTACGATGATCCTCGTCTTGAATTCGTAAAAACATACATTCATCTCAAGGTAAAACTTGGCTTTGACCCGCCGCTTAGTTCCGCTGCTATTGAAGCAATCAATCGGCAGATTAGCGAACTTGAATGGCGAATCAATGTAGCAGCCGAAACCGATTGATGAAAGAGAGGAGGATTTCAAAATGGATTATAGTGAGCTTTCCCATCATGGCATTAAGGGAATGCGATGGGGCGTTCGAAGATACCAGAATAAAGACGGTACCCGAACTGCCGCCGGAAAAAGGCGAGAACGGGCGTCGCAGTCAGAAAGCTCTGCTCATGAGGACTATAAAAAAGCCCATAGCGGAAAAAGTGTTAAGGATATGAGCGATGCCGAACTGCGTTCTAAATTAAACCGCCTTCAGATGGAAAAACAATACAATCAACTTTCCGGTAAAGATACCAAACGCGGCAAAGAGTTTGTTGATAAGACCATTAAAGCTGCTGGTACTGTCGCTACCGTTACTACAACTGCTCTCACCATTTACAACAACTACGATAAGATTAAAAAAATCATTGGCAGTATGGCCAATAAGGGTTAAGGAGAATCGATATGGCATTATCTAACACTGCCGTCCCCAAATATTACGGCATGTTTCGTGATGCCGTAATTCGAGGAGAGATTCCGGTATGCAAGGAAATTTCGATGGAGATGAACCGCATCGACGATCTGATTGCCAATCCCGGCGTTTACTATGACGACCAGGCGGTTGAAGGATGGATTGCTTATTGTGAATCGGAATTGACTTTGACCGATGGTTCAGATCTTAAACTCCTTGACAGCTTCAAGTTGTGGGGCGAGCAAATCTTTGGATGGTATTATTTTGTGGAGCGCAGCGTTTACCGTCCGAATCCTGACGGACACGGCGGTCACTATGTGAGAAAAACGGTAAAGAAACGGCTTATTAATAAGCAGTATCTTATCGTTGCTCGAGGTGCAGCCAAATCCATGTATGGTTCAACACTTCAGGGCTACTTCCTGAATGTCGATACTTCAACAACGCATCAAATTACTACCGCTCCAACAATGAAGCAGGCCGAAGAGGTTATGTCTCCGCTTCGAACTGCTATTACAAGATCACGAGGCCCTCTGTTTCAATTTCTAACAGAGGGTTCTTTGCAGAATACAACCGGATCGAAAGCAAATCGGACAAAGCTGGCATCTACGAAAAAGGGCGTTGAAAATTTCTTAACCGGTTCCTTGTTGGAAATCAGGCCTATGAGTATTAATAAGCTTCAAGGTTTACAGATTAAGGTTGCGACCGTAGACGAATGGCTTTCCGGCGACATCCGAGAGGATGTTATCGGCGCTATTGAACAGGGTGCATCTAAGGTAAACGACTACATCATTGTTGCGATCAGCTCTGAGGGTACTGTTCGTAATGGAAGCGGCGATACAATCAAAATGGAGTTGATGGACATACTTAAGGGAGATTACATCAATCCCCATGTATCCATTTGGTGGTATAAGCTGGATTCCATTGACGAAGTTAGTGATCCGGAAATGTGGCTCAAGGCAAACCCGAATCTTGGGAAGACCGTAAGTTATGAAACCTATCAATTGGATGTAGAAAGAGCAGAAAAAGCTCCCGCTGCAAGAAATGACATTCTTGCTAAACGATTTGGTCTTCCTATGGAGGGTTATACTTATTATTTTACTTACGAGGAAACGCTGCCGCATCGCAAACGAGATTTCTGGCAGATGCCTTGTTCTCTTGGCGCAGATTTGTCGCAGGGCGACGACTTCTGTGCCTTTACTTTTTTGTTTCCATTATCGAATGGCGCATTTGGCGTTAAAACACGAAATTACATAACTTCTACAACTTTAATGAAGCTTCCTTCCGCTATGCGAATCAAGTACGAGCAATTCATGGCTGAGGGAAGTTTGATTGTTTTAGAGGGAACGGTACTCGATATTATGGAGGTCTATGAAGATTTGGACAATCATATTTCCGAGTGCGGCTATGATGTTCGCTGTCTTGGATTTGACCCGTATAACGCCAAAGAATTTGTAGCCAGATGGGAACAGGAAAACGGTCCTTTCGGAATTGAAAAGGTTATTCAGGGAGCAAAGACAGAATCGGTTCCGTTGGGTGAACTGAAGAAGCTGTCCGAGGAAAGAATGCTTATTTTCGACGAGGACCTTATGACTTTCGCAATGGGTAACTGTATTACCCTGGAAGATACCAATGGAAACCGCAAGCTTTTAAAAAAGCGATATGAGCAGAAGATTGATGCCGTTGCTGCTATGATGGATGCTTATGTTGCTTTTAAACTTAACAGGGATGCTTTTGAATAAGGAGGTGGTCGAAGTGTATGACATTTATCATCATGGCATTAAAGGCCAGCGATGGGGCGTTCGCCGTTACCAGAATAAAGACGGTTCTTTGACCCCGGCCGGTCAAAAGCGTCTGGAAAAGAAAGATGCAAAATGGGCGCATAAAAATTACGACAAAATTGCGTCAAAAGCGCGGAAAGATGTTTCCAAAGAACTCGATCGATATGCCAGTCAACTTTTAAGCAATCCTTCTTCCGTTACTTCCAGAGGAAAAGTAAGCGCATCAGCTATCAATGCTTATAACAGGAAGATGGCTGAGCTAATGAATGAATCTGTTAAAAATGTCACTGCGCCTTCCGGCCGTGTCGTACAGTTTGTTGCGAAGCGAGGAGAGGTCGGCGTACATATGGCTCTAGCTGACAGAGGCTATGACATGGATCAGCTTAAGAACGGAATTTGGGCATCAGGCAGAGTTGCGTATAAGAAGAAAAATGTTGACATGGTATGAGGAGGTGATGATTCAAAATGGAGATGTCTTTTGGCTCCAGACTAAAACATGCTTGGAATGCCTTTACCGGAAATGTTCAGATGAACTACCGTGATTTGGGAATGAGCTACTCTTACAGAGCTGACAGGCCGAGGCTTACCAGAGGTAACGAGCGTTCTATTGTCACGTCGGTATATAATCGGATCGCTCTTGATGTGGCGGCTCTTAATTTCCAGCATATTAGACTGGACGAAAATGGGCGTTTTCTATCGGTCATCGAAGACGGATTGAATAATTGCCTCACTTTGGAAGCCAATATCGACCAGACAGCCCGTTCTTTTATTCAGGATGTTGTAATTTCCATGTTTGATGAAGGAAGTGTGGCGATCGTTCCAGTCGATACAACTACAGACCCCAACGTCTCCGGCTCGTATGACATTCAAACCATGCGTGTCGGTCAAATTTTAGATTGGTATCCGCAGTATATAAGGGTCCGTCTGTATAATGAACAGACGGGTAAAAAGGAAGATATTGTGGTGCCGAAAAGCGCAACGGCTATTATCGAAAATCCGTTGTACGCTGTCATCAATGAGCCGAACTCTACAATGCAGAGGCTTATTCGCAAACTTAACCTACTTGATGTTATTGATGAACAAAGCGGTTCTGGAAAACTCGATTTGATTATTCAGCTTCCCTATGTCATCAAGACGGAAGCAAGGCGCCAACAAGCCGAAAATAGGCGTAAAGATATAGAAAATCAATTGTCCGGTACGAAATATGGCATCGCTTATACAGATGGTACCGAGCGTATCACGCAGTTGAATCGTTCCGTAAACAACAACCTTATGTCTCAGATTGAGTATTTGACGAGTATGCTATACAGCCAGTTAGGTATCACTCAGAGCATATTGGATGGAACAGCGGACGAAAAAACCATGCTGAATTACAACAACCGAACGATTGAACCTATAGCTTCGGCGATTGTTGGCGAGATGAAACGAAAGTTTCTGACAAAAACTGCCCGATCACAACTCCAGTCGATTTCATTCTTTAGAGATCCGTTCAAGCTAGTGCCGGTAAACGAAATTGCTGAAATTGCTGATAAGTTTACTCGAAACGAAATTATGACCTCGAATGAAATCCGTCAGGTTATTGGTATGAAGCCTTCCGACGACCCGAGAGCTGACGAGCTTAGAAACAAGAATCTCAGTGCTCCGTCCGAGGACAAAGTACTGAATAGCGAGGTTCAGTTAAATGACGAAAATGAGGAGGCAAGTGATTTGGACGGCAAAATCTCTAAGCAAAATCGAAGAAGTAAGGAGGAAATTCAAAATGAGTAAACCTTTCTCGGTTGAAGCTTGTGATTTCAGCGGCTGGGCAACCCGAAATGACCTTAAGTGTTCAGACGGAAGAGTAATTCGTCGAGATGCTTTTAAGAATAATGACGGTATTAAAGTTCCGCTGGTATGGAATCATCAGCACAACAGCCCTCGAGATGTTCTTGGCCATGCATGGCTTGAAAATCGAGAAGAGGGTGTATATACCTATGGCTTTTTCAACAATACTGCCGATGGAGAAATTGCAAAGGTGTTGATTAAGCATGGTGATATTTGCGCTCTGTCCATCTATGCAAATCAGCTTCAGCAAGCTGGTTTTGATGTAATTCACGGTTGCATCTGCGAGGTAAGCCTTGTACATAAAGGTGCAAATCCGGGAGCATTTATCGATTCCATGCTGAAACATGGCGAAATGTCTGACGATGAAGCCATCATTTACACTGGTATGCCTCTATACCTTTCTCATTCTGCTGAAGATACACCGGAAGATGAGAAGAAAGAGGATAAGTCTGATGAAAACTCTGATGAAAAGAAAGACAATAATGAGGAGACCATTGCCGATGTTATCGCTACCATGTCTGAGAAGCAGCAAAACGCTATGTACTATATGGTGACAAAAGCTCTCGAGGGCGAATCTGACGAGGAATCTGAGGACGACACTGAAAATGAATCTGAGTCCAACAAGGAGGAGAAAACTACTATGAAACATAATGTCTTTGACAACGACCAGCAGAACCAGAAGAATGTTCTGTCTCATGCGGATCAGGCCAGCATTATTAGTATGGCTAAGACCAACAGCGTAGGCAGCCTTCAGACCGCTATGAACATTTTCGCTGAGCAGAATCCTGACAGCGCTCTGGCTCACGGCATCAACAATATTGAAACGCTGTTCCCTGAGTACCAGGATGTGCGTCCTGGCGCTCCCGAACTGCTTACTACCGACCAGGGGTGGGTCAACGAGGTTCTGAAGAAGGTTCACAAGAGCCCTATTTCCCGTATCCGTACCCGCCAGGCCGATATTCGCAACATTGAGAATCTTCGTGCAAGAGGTTATAAGAAGGGCACTGAGAAAGCGTACATTGGCAACTTCGATCTGCTTCACAGAACTACCGATCCTCAGACTGTGTATGTGAAGAGCAAAATCGACCGCGACGATATTATTGATATCACCGATTTCGATGTTGTGCAGTACCTGTATGCCATTGACCGTATGAATCTGAATGAGGAGCTGGCAACCGCTATCATGATCGGTGATGGTCGCGACGTCGGTGCTGACGGCAAAATCGCTCCTGATAAGATTCGTTCGATTTGGCTGGACGATGAGCTTTATACCATCCACGCCGATGTTGACATTGCTGGTATGAAGGCTACGCTTCAGGGCACCAATACTTCTGCCAACTTTGGAGAGAACTATATTTACGCTGAGGCCGTTATCCAGTCTCTTCTGTATGCTCGTGAGAAGTATAAGGGCTCTGGCACCCCTGACTTCTACTGCACTCCGCATCTTGTCAATGTAATGCTGCTTGCCCGTGATCTGAACGGCCGCCGCATTTACGACAAGGTCAGCGATCTGGCTGCGGCTCTCAATGTTGGCAAGATTATCACCGCCGAGCAGTTTGAGGGTAAGACTCGTACCACTACAGACAGCAAGACCAAGAAGCTTCTGGGCCTTATGGTCAATCTGGCCGATTACTCTCTGGGCGCTACTAAGGGCGGAGAAATTACGCATTTCACTGATTTCGATATCGATTTCAACCAGGAGAAGAGCCTGCTTGAGACTCGCTGCTCTGGTGCCAATACTCGTGTTCTTTCCGCTATCGCGTTGGAGGAAGACATCACCGCTTAATTCCGGAAAGGATGAAAATTCAAAATGGCTAAATTTTATGGAGCGATCGGCTATGCTGTAACCGAAGAGACAAAGCCTGGCGTATGGGAGGAAAAGATTACAGAGCGAATGTATTATGGTGATCTTTCCCGCAATACCCGCCGGCTTCAGTCTACGGAACGGCTCAATGACAATATCAACATTGCGAATGAAATTAGTATCGTGGCCGATCCTTTTGCCAATGAGAATTTTCATTCGATGAGATATGTCGAGTTTATGGGTGCTAAATGGAAGATAACAAATGTAGAAGTTCAGTACCCAAGACTTATACTGAGTGTGGGAGGTGTATACAATGGCGAGCAGACCTGATCTGCAACTCTTACTGGAAGAACTCCTTGAGAGCAGAAATGTGTATTTCCAACCTCCCGAATCGGTAAAGATGAATTACCCCGCTATCGTATATGCGCTTGAAGACATCGAGAACGCACATGCTGATAACGGGGTTTATTCGTCTTTTAAAAAATACTCGATTACGGTCATGGATAAAGATCCGGATAGTTTACTTATCGACAAGGTAGTGTCGCTGCCTACCTGTCGTTTCAATCGATACTATACAAGCGAAAACCTTAACCATTGGGTTTTCACACTCTATTTCTAAGGAGGAATAAACATGTCCAAAATTGTTTGGGATAAAACCGGCGAACGTTTGTACGAAACTGGCTGTGACCACGGCGTTCTCTACCCTATCCAGACCGGCGGCGTTTATACCAAAGGCGTTGCGTGGAATGGTCTTACCGCTGTAACTGAAAGCCCTTCTGGAGCCGAAGCTTCTCCTCTTTATGCCGATAACATCAAATATGTGAATCTGGTTTCTAATGAGGAGTTTGGGGCTACCATTGAGGCATATATGTATCCGGATGAGTTTGCTGAATGCGACGGTTCTGTGGAGATTATGCCGGGTATGTTTGCGGGACAGCAGTCTCGTAAAACCTTTGGCCTTGCCTACAGAACGATTCTCGGCAATGACACCGAGTTGAATGAGTATGGCTATAAACTGCATCTGGTGTATGGCTGTCTGGCAGCTCCTTCGGAGAAAGGTTATGCTACTATCAACGATTCTCCTGAGGCTGCTACGCTGTCTTGGGAGATCAGTACCACTCCTGTCGCCATCAATAAGCTTGTCGACGGCAAGAAGCTTAAGAATACTGCTACCCTGATTTTCGATTCTACAAAATTCAGTCCGGAGTTTATGGCACAGCTTGAGGAAATCCTTTATGGTAAAGATCCGACTACCGAAGATGGCAATGATGGGGTTGATCCTCGTCTTCCTCTGCCGGATGAGATTATTGAACTGTTCGATTCGTCTCTTGGTGCAGAAGGTTAATTAAAAAATAGTTGCGGAGCCGTATTCAGGTAAGCTGGCGGCTCCTATTTTTTTTTATCTTGAAAGGAGAAAATTTTAATGCATAAGGAAGTTATTACCTACACCGATCTGAATGGCGTTCAGAGAACTGAAGACTTTTATTTCGATTTGTCCAAGCCTGAAATTGTAAAGATGCAGGCAAGTGCTAAGGGCGGCTATGATGTTCAGCTCAAGAGCATTGCCGCAAGCCCGAATGGCGCGCTGATTATGGAGTTCTTCGAGAATTTTATCAAGACTGCCTATGGCGAGAAGACCGATGATGGCAGACGCTTCAAGAAATCTGAAGAAATTTCCCGTTCCTTTATGGAAACTCCGGCTTATGAAGTTCTGTTTGAAAAGCTTGTAACAGATGCAAACGCCGCATCCGAGTTTGTGAACAGGGTTATGCGTGTTGACGGAAATAAACCGTCGGTTGCGCCGGTCGCAACAAATTAAGAAAACTTGGAGGGCTAAAGAATGCTTAAAATTACTGTTCCGGCTGCCGAGTTTTGGGATGAGATTCATGAAGAATTCATCTATAAGAAGGAGCAGACCTTGCAGTTGGAGCATTCTTTGGTCTCTCTTTCAAAATGGGAAAGCAAATGGAATAAAGCCTTTCTTGGTAAACAAGAAAAAACGGATGAAGAAATTCTTGATTATGTCCGTTGTATGACTTTAACCCAAAATGTTGACCCAGAGATATATACTCGGTTGTCTGCTGCCAATTACCTCGAGATTAACGCATATATAGAGGCTCCGATGACTGCTACCTATTTTTCCGAGGATAAACAAGCCAAAGGAAATCGGGAAGTTGTTACATCGGAGCTTATCTATTATTGGATGATTTCTTATAACATTCCCGTCGAGTTTCAAAAGTGGCATCTAAACCGTCTTTTAACTTTGATTCGGGTGTGCAATATTAAGAATTCTCCGCCAAAGAAAAGAAGTAAGCGTGAATTGATGAGACGGAATGCAGCATTGAACGCTGCACGCAGAAGCCGTCTTGGTTCAAAGGGGTGATGGATATGAGCAGGCGATGCAGAAAATGTATGCTTAGGAAAGTTTGCCATAGGAAACGGTCTTACAATAATTGGCTGAAAACATATACGAAGAAAGCAGTAACCGTTATCCTGGCTGTTTCGCTGATTGATTTGCAGTTGTCCTACATTCTTGCATTTATGGGCGAAGTACAAATTGCAGAATCTCTCTCCAGCACAATTGCTTCAACCGTTGTCGGCGTAATGCTTGGCTATTTTCTTAAAGCTCTTTTCGAAACATTCTTTGAAAAGCGTGAGGAACGGTTAAACAGAAGCGAGCCTACGGAAGAAATAAATTATGAGGAGGAGATTTGAGTATGCCTATTAGTTTTTTAACTACAGCGCTAATGATCGTAGCGGTGATTACAAACTTGACAGTGGAGGGTATTAAAAAGCTGTTAAATGAAACTTCTATTAAATATTCCTCCAATGTCTTAGCGGCGGTTATTTCGGTTATTATTGCCGGCGCTGTCTGCGTCATTTACCTTATCATGAATGACACAGTCTTTACGCTGAAAATCGGCGTTGAAATTATTGTGCTGATGTATCTTGGCTTTTTGATATCTACTGTCGGATATGACAAGGTTATTCAGATGCTAAAGCAAATCCAGGAAGCAAAGGAGGATATAGACAATGAGTAATAGTCCGCTTGTGTCGTATACCAAGCTTAGTCCAAATCATTCAGGCCAGAGAACACATGCCATTGACCGCATTACTCCTCACTGCGTAGTTGGTCAATGCTCCGTGGAGACTCTTGGAAATATATTCGCTCCAACATCACGTCAGGCTTCTTGTCAGTATGGTATCGGGGTAGATGGCAGAGTTGGAATGTATGTTGAAGAGAAAAACCGTTCTTGGTGTTCTTCCAGCAATGCCAACGACCAAAGAGCCGTAACCATTGAGTGTGCAAGCGACACGCAGGAACCGTATGCGTTTAAGGATGTGGTCTATAACAAGCTCATTGAGCTATGTGTGGATATTTGTAAACGCAATGGAAAAAAGAAGCTTCTTTGGCTTAGAGATAAAACAAAGACTCTCAATTACGAACCAGCCTCCGATGAAATGGTTCTGACTGTTCATCGATGGTTTGCAAATAAAAGCTGTCCTGGTGATTGGATGTATGCACGCATGGGTGATTTAGCTTCCAAGGTTACAGCTAAGCTTGGGGGAACTACAGTTCCATCCGAAAATGCTTCCGATACCTCTGTATTATACAGAGTTCAAACCGGCGCGTTCAGCAATAAGGCTTATGCCGACGCTATGCTGAAGAAAGTCCAGGCTGCTGGTTTTGATACCTATATGGTAAAAGTGGACAACCTTTACAAGATTCAGGTTGGAGCATACAGCAAAAAAGCTAATGCCGACGCAATGGCTGCAAAATTGAAAGCTGCTGGATTTGATACTTACATAACTACAAAGAGCGGTACGGCCGTTTCCTCTTCTACTGTTAAGAAAACCGTAGACGAACTTGCTCAAGAGGTAATTCGTGGTTTATGGGGCAACGGTCAGGATCGAGTGAACCGGCTGAAAGCGGCTGGCTATGATCCTACTGCTGTTCAGAATAAGGTGAATCAACTTATGAGGTAAGGGAGGTCCGTGAATGATTCGGTTCAGTCACAAGGGAGACTTCTCAAAGGTCACACGATTTTTAGAGAGGGCTAAAGAGGTGGTTCGACTCGGAGATTTAGATAAGTATGGCCGAGAAGGGGTCGCTGCCCTTGCGTCTGCAACACCTGTCGATTCCGGTCTTACTGCAAGTTCCTGGTACTATGAAATTATAAACCGAAACGGAACGGCACAGATCACCTTTTACAATTCCAATATTCAAAATGGAGTTCCAATAGCAATTATCCTGCAATATGGTCATGGAACTCGCAACGGCGGCTGGGTACAGGGTCGAGATTACATCAATCCTGTTATCCAGCCTATTTTTGACCGAATTGCAAATGATGCATGGAAGGAGGTTACGAAGCTATGAGCAAGACTATCGACGAAAGAGTCGTAGAAATGCGATTTGACAATAAACAGTTTGAATCCGGAGTTCAGACAAGCTTATCTTCTATTGAAAAATTAAAGAAAAGTTTGGATATGAACGGCGCTGCTAAAGGATTTGAGCAGGTCGATAATGCGGCTAAAAAGATTAATCTGAGCGGTCTTGGAAATGCGGTAGAATCTGTACGTTTGAAATTCTCCGCATTGGAGGTCATGGCTGTAACCGCACTTTCCAATATCACAAATTCCGCGCTCAATGCCGGAAAACAGATTTTATCTGCTTTTACAATCGATCCTATTAAAACGGGATTTGCAGAATATGAAACGCAGATAGGCGCTGTTCAGACAATATTGGCAAATACTTCGCATCAAGGCACGAATTTGCAGCAGGTTAATCGAGCATTAGATGAATTAAATACCTATGCGGATAAGACAATATATAACTTTACTGAAATGACCAAAAACATAGGTACATTTACTGCTGCGGGCGTTGATCTGCAAACCTCTGTAGATTCTATTAAGGGTATAGCCAATCTTGCCGCTGTATCGGGATCAACTTCTCAGCAGGCTTCCACGGCAATGTATCAGCTTTCTCAAGCATTGGCTGCCGGTAAAGTTTCTCTTATGGACTGGAACTCGGTGGTCAATGCCGGTATGGGTGGTAAAGTATTTCAAGATGCTTTGGTACGAACCTCTGAATTGCTTGGAACCGGAGCGAAAAACGCTATCGATATGTATGGTTCGTTCAGAGAATCTCTCACCAAAGGCGAGTGGCTGACCACAGAAGTTCTTACCGAAACCCTAAAGCAATTTGCCGGTGCCTATACCGAAGCGGATTTAATTCAGCAAGGTTTTACAGCAGAACAAGCCCGTTCTATCATGGACATGGCCAAAACGGCTGAAGACGCAGCTACGAAAGTAAAGACTTTTACGCAATTGTTCGATACCTTAAAAGAAAGCGCACAATCTGGATGGACTCAAACATGGGAAATTTTGATCGGCGACTTTGATGAAGCAAAAGAATTATTGACGGAAGTTTCCAATATTGTCGGCGATGTTATTTCTAAATCAGCAGAAGCCAGAAACGAGCTGTTAAGCGGTGGATTGAGTTCAGGCTGGAAACAATTGCTTGATGCTGGCATCGCTGATGAAGCCGGTTATATTGAGTCTATTCAAGAGGTTGCCCGAGTACATGGCGACGCTTTCGATAAAATGGTTGCGGATTCTGACAGCTTTAGCGATGCTTTAAAAAAAGGATTGCAGGAAGGCGTTATTTCTTCTGAGACACTTTCGGAAGCAGTGTTTCATCTGCAAGGAAAAATGTCTGGCATGACAGAGGAAGAAAGAAAAGCTGCTGGTTATACTTCTGAAATGGTTTCTCAAATCGAAGCGCTGGCGTCCGGCCTTAAAGATGGTTCCGTTTCCATGGATGAATTCACAGAAAAAATACTTCGTCCGTCTGGAAGAGAAAACATCATTCAAGCCTTATGGAATGCTGCTAAGGGGTTAATGAGCGTATTGTCCCCGATAAAAGAGGCGTTTAGAGATATCTTTCCTCCAATGACAGCCGATCAGCTTTATAACATTACAGAAAATTTAAGAAAGCTGACAGAACGGTTTGTATTAAGCGAAACCGCATCTAATAATCTTAAAAACACTTTTAAGGGATTGTTTGCTGTTGTAGACATCATTGGCAGTGCCTTTATGGCAGTGGTCAGAGCTGTTGGTTCGCTTCTTGGAGGGGTCGGAGAACTTGGAAGCGGTCTTCTTGGCATTACTGGTTCTTTTGGAGAATGGCTCGTTAAACTTAACGAAGTAATTGAACGAACAGATATCTTTAATAAAGTTCTCGGTGGAATCGCCTCCTTTATCCGAACTATAGCAAGCGCCATTAAAACATTTATTACGACGATAGCTGAAAACTTTAAGCTTCCCGGCTTTGAAATATTTCATTCTCTGCTTGAGCGCATTCAGAAAAGAATGTCTCAGGTAGGCGAGGCTACCGGAGAAATGAAATCTTCTGTGGTTGCGGCTTTCGAGGTAATGGGCGAGACTTTGGCTAATTGCCAATTTGTACAATTGCTCAGTGCTGTATGGAATGCGGTAAAAACGATCGGAAGCGGCATTGTCAATATTTTGGGCGAACTCGGAAGTTCCCTGGCGTCTAATCTCGGCGAAGCTAATTTCAGCGGGATTATTGATTTACTCAATGGTATTTCTTTTGGCGCTATTGCGCTTGGAATTACTAAATTTGTCGGTGCGTTTAAAAGCGCTATTGACGATATTGGCAGTATCAAAGAATCGTTTATTGGCATTCTCGACAGCGTCAGGGGATGCTTCGAAGCTTATCAGAAACAGCTACAGGCTGGGACGCTTCTCAAGATTGCATCTGCTATTGCAATCCTTACGGCGTCCATTGTTGCTATTAGCCTTATCGACAGTAAAAAGCTAAATGCTTCTCTTGGCGCTATTACAGTGCTCTTTGCCGATTTGATGGCTTCAATGGCGATATTCAATAAGATAAGCGGAGAAGTAACTGGCGTTGTCAAAAGCGTAACCGCGATGCTGGGCATTGCCACTGCGGTGCTTATTCTCGCTGGAGCTTTAAAAAAGATCGGCGATTTGGACTCTAAACAGCTTACAACCGGTCTCATCGGCGTAGCCGGCCTGTCTGCTATGATGGTTGCCGCTGCTAAGGTAATGAGCAGTGGAGGCGGCACGATTGTAAAAGGCGCTACGCAGATGGTTATATTTGCGGCGGCAATCAAGATATTGGCCTCTGCCTGCGAAGATCTTTCCGCTTTGGATTGGGATGAGCTTGCAAAAGGTCTGATTGGCGTCGGCGTGCTTTTAACGGAAGTGTCGCTATTTATGCGTACTGCCCAATTTAGCGGTAAAGCCATTACAACAGCTACAGGAATTGTTATTCTTGCCGCTGCTATAAAGGTGTTAGCCTCCGCCTGTGAAGACTTTGGCGGTATGAAATGGGAAGAAATCGGAAAAGGGCTTGTATCTATTGGCGTTCTTCTTGCTGAAATTACTGCCTTTACAAATTTGACTGGCAATGCTAAACATGTTCTTTCTACTGGCGTCTCCTTAATTGCTATTGCTGCGGCTATGAAGGTATTCGCCTCGGCTATGGATGATTTTGGCGGTATGAAGTGGGAAGAAATCGCAAAGGGCTTGATTGCTATAGCGGGAGCTTTGGCAGCGGTAACGATTGCAGTCAAACTTATGCCTAAAAACATGATTGCAATTGGAACTGGTCTTATTGCAGTTTCTGCGGCTCTTGTTATCATAGCGGATGCTTTAGAAAAGATGGGCGCCCTTACATGGGAAGAGATTGCAAAAGGTCTTGTAACGCTTGGCGGTGCTATGGTTATTTTAGCGGTCGGTTTAAACGCTATGAGAGGCACCTTAGCCGGTTCTGCGGCGATGCTTGTTGCGGCAGCGGCACTTCTTGTTATGACTCCGGTGCTTAGTATTTTAGGGGCTATGAGTTGGGAATCGATTGCTAAGGGCTTGGTTTCGCTGGCCGGAGCCTTTACTGTTATCGGCGTTGCCGGTCTTGTACTGACCCCATTGGTTCCTACTATTCTTGGACTAAGCGGAGCGTTTGCACTTATTGGCGTATCTGTGCTTGGAATTGGTGCAGGACTTGCCCTTGCAGGGGCTGGTTTGGCTGCTTTAGCAACTGGTCTAACTGCGCTTGCGGCAGCCGGTACGGCCGGAGCCACTGCTATCGTTGCTTCTCTTACAGTTATTATTACTGGCGTTGCCGGATTAATACCTGCCATCGTCGCTAAGATCGGCGAGGCCATTGTGGAGTTCTGCAAGGTTATTGCTAATAGTGCACCCGCAATTGGCGAAGCGGTCAAAGCGGTTGTCCTTATGCTGGTTGATGTTCTTATAGAATGCGTTCCGGCAATTGCGGACGGAGCGCTGAAGCTTGTCGCTGGAGTTTTGGAGGCGTTGGTAGCATATACCCCATCTATTGTAGATTCCATCTTCCAATTCCTTATCGCCGTTCTGGAAGGTGTCGCAAATAATCTTCCCGGACTAATCCAAGCGGCGGTTGATGTGTTGATGGCATTCTTCTCAGGTATTGTAGACGCGCTTAAAGGAATCGATACGGAAACATTGCTGCAAGGTATCGTTGGCATTGGTTTGCTGGCTGCAATTATGGCGGCTCTTAGCGCGATCGCTGGATTGGTTCCTGGAGCTATGGTCGGCGTGCTTGGCATGGGCTTAGTTATTGCAGAGCTTGCTCTTGTTCTCGCTGCTGTCGGTGCTTTGGCTCAAATCCCAGGCCTTGATTGGCTTATCAATGAAGGCGGAAATCTACTTCAGGGAATTGGTACTGCTATCGGCAAGTTTATCGGCGGCATTGTCGGCGGATTTATGAGCGGCGTATCCAGTCAGTTCCCACAGATCGCAACAGATCTGTCTGGATTTATGACCAATATTCAGCCGTTTATTCAAGGCGCTGCTGCTATTGATCCATCTATGATGGATGGCGTTAAGGCCCTGGCGGAAACTATCCTTATTCTTACCGCTGCGAATATTCTGGAAGGATTGACTTCCTGGCTGACAGGCGGTTCTTCTCTTACTGGATTTGCTGAAGAGCTGGTACCATTTGGTACGGCTATGAAGCAATTTTCAGATGAAATTGCAGGTATCGATGGAGAGGTTGTTGCTAACGCTGCGGTTGCTGGCAAAACATTGGCTGAAATGGCCGCTACGCTTCCGAATAGCGGAGGCGTTCTCGGTTTCTTTGCCGGCGAGAATGATATGGAAACTTTTGGCGAGCAACTCATTCCGTTCGGTAAGGCTATGAAGGACTTTGCTGATGTGGTTGCCGGATTGGATGCCAGCGTAATAACAGAAGCTGCTACAGCAGGAAAAGCTATGGCCGAAATGGCAAGCACGATACCAAACAGCGGCGGTGTTGTCGGATTCTTTGCCGGTGAAAACGATATGGAGGACTTCGGCGAGCAGCTTGTTCCATTTGGTAAAGCTATGAAAGACTTTTCCGATGCGGTGGCTGGATTGAAAGCTGATGTAATTCAAAATAGCGTAACAGCAGGTCAAGCACTGGTTGAGCTTGCAAAAACAGTTCCCAATACAGGCGGCGTTGTGGCGTTCTTTACGGGCGATAACGACCTTGCCACCTTCGGAGAACAGTTAGTTCCTTTTGGCACTGCCATGAAGAACTATTCTCTTGCGGTGACTGGACTGGATGCCAATATTGTTACTAATTCCGCTAACGCTGCAAAAGCATTGGTAGAGCTTTCAAACAACCTTCCGAACAGCGGCGGTATTGTAAGCTGGTTTACCGGCGACAACGATATAGCCACATTTGGTGAACAGCTTGTATCCTTTGGTCAATCCTTTGCAAATTACTACAACAGTGTAAGCAGTGTGGACACTTCTAAGCTTAGCAGTATTGTTGTTGAATTTCGTAACCTTGTGGACTTGGCAAATGGTATTAAAGATGTTGATACGAGCGGTATGTCCAGATTTGCTCAGAACCTTACAGCTCTTGGCAACTCAGGTATCGACGGATTTATCAATGCGTTTACCAATGCGAATTCCCGTGTCACGACGGCGGCAAATACTATGATTACTACCTTCATCAATGCCGCTAACGCTCAAAAGGGGAATTTGACCAGTGTGTTTACTTCCCTTATAAACAGTGTTGTCACGGCGTTTACAAATCAGTATCCTCAGTTTACAACAATTGGAAGAACCATGATGATTAACTTCATATCCGGTGTACGAAACAGCGATTCTACAGCTCGTTCCGCCTTTGTGGTGATTATATCTGGATGCCTGACTGCCCTTCGAAATAAATTTCAAGATTTCAACTCGGTTGGGCAAGCTACCATGACCAATTTAATTGCTGGAATCCGTGCGAAGAACCAGTTTGCGAAGGAAGCGTTCGTATCTATTGTCAACGGTTGCTTAACGGCGATTCGTGATAAATATACGGATTTCTATAATGCTGGCGTATATCTGGTGGAAGGCTTTGCAAATGGTATTGATGAATATACCTGGTATGCTGAGGCAAGAGCAAGAGCCATGGCTCGCGCTGCTGCAAGGGCTGCTGAAGCAGAGCTGGATATTAATTCGCCTTCCAAGGTGGGTTATCGGATTGGCAGCTTTTTTGGGTTGGGCTTTGTCAATTCCTTGATTGACTATACTGATAAATCCTATAAGGCTGGTACCTCGATGGCTGCGTCTGCAAAAGAAGGGCTTCGGAATGCAGTTGCTAAAATTGGAGAATTTATTGACGACGGCATTGACGCTCAGCCGACGATTCGTCCTGTACTCGATTTGTCTCAGGTGCAGGAGGGAGCAGGAAGACTATCTTCACTGTTAAGCAGAAGCCAGGCAATGAGCATCAGTTCCGGAATGGAGCGTGCTGCTGCCGCTGCCGTTCAAAATGGGGATTCTGTACCTGTAGCCGGAAACAATTACACGTTCACACAAAACAACTATTCACCTAAGGCGCTGTCGAGGATTGAAATCTACCGTCAGACGAAGAATCAGTTCTCGGCACTGAAAGGATTGGTGGAAACATGATCTATTCATTCGCTATCACCAATTACTTGGGTGATAGGGTTAAGCTTGAGTTGGGGAAGCCTGAGGTTTCGGGCTTCCTCATCAAGTCTGTTACTGGTTTAGGCCCAGTCAAGGCAAATGTAAACACGACCGAAGTTGTTACCAATGACGGTTCCATGTTTAACTCTGCCAGACTGAGCCAGAGAAATATCGTGTTTCAATTGGCGTTCGTAGACACCGTTTACGGGGAGACCATCGAGGATATCCGACAGAAGTCCTACAAATATTTCCCTGCAAAAAAGAGCGTTGAGATTGTAATTGAAACAGACAACCGTTATGTGAAAATCAAAGGCTATGTGGAATCTAATGAGCCTGACATTTTCAGTTCTCAGGAAGGTACGCAAATTTCCATTATCTGTCCAGATCCATATTTTTATTCGGCTGGCGAGGATGGAAACAATGTGACCGACTTTTATACAATCGACCCCATGTTTGAGTTTCCGTTTTCAAACGAATCTTTAACAGATCCGCTGCTTATATTTGGCGAAATCCAAATTAAGACGGAGGGTGTTATTACCTATTACGGCGATTCCGAAATCGGTGTGGTTATTTATATCCATGCAATAGGTCCCGCCACCAATATCAATATTTATAATACCGAAACCAGAGAGGTTATGATGATTAATACGACAAAGCTTGAAAAACTAACCGGTAAAGGATTGGTTGCAAGCGATGATATCGTCATCAATACCACAAAGGGCGAAAAGAGTATTACATTGGTACGGAAAGGCGCATCGTACAACATTCTCAATTGCCTGGATAAGAATACCGATTGGTTTACATTGTCAAAGGGAGATAACATCTTCGCATTTACAGCGGAGACAGGGGTCACGAATCTTCAGTTCAGAATTGAAAATCAAGTTATCTATGAAGGGGTGTAAACTATGGAATTATTCGTATTAAACGCAGATTTTGAATCCATAGCCGTCATCGATACTTATGAATCAATGATCTGGACTGACCGATACAACGCATACGGAGATTTCGAGATATACTTTGCGATGGATGAAAGCTTGCTGGAATACATCAAAGAGGATTATTATCTATGGCTAAAGGACTCCGAGCACAGCATGATTATCGAAGACATCAAGATCGATGCTGATACAGAGGAAGGAAACCGGCTTATTGTTACCGGGAGATCTTTGGAAAGCATTCTTGAAAGGCGGATTATTTGGGGGCAACGCATTTTCAGCGGAAATCTTCAAAATGCCATCCAGATAATGCTCAATGAAAACATTATTTCCCCTTCAGTTGCTGACCGCAAGATAGCAAATTTTATATTTGTACCGTCTACGGACAGCAAAATCACAAGTCTTACCATCGATAACCAGTATACCGGAGACGATCTCTATACAGTTATCAAAGGATTGTGTGAGGAAAATAATATCGGTTTCAAGATTGTGCTGACAGACGATAACCAGTTTGCGTTCAGCCTCTATGCCGGCGCTGACCGCTCCTATGACCAGACGGAAAATCCGTATGTAGTATTTTCTCCCAACTTTGAGAACATCATCAACAGCAACTACTTCTCGTCCAAAGCCGGTTATCGGAATGTGACGCTGGTTGCTGGAGAAGGCGAAGGCGCATCGAGAAAGACAACGGTGGTCGGTTCTGCTTCAGGACTTGACCGCCGTGAACTTTTTACGGATGCTCGAGATATTTCGTCTGATACGGAGGATGGGACGCTTTCTGACGCTGAGTATATTGCACAGCTTCGGACAAAAGGTTTAAAAAACCTTGCCGACCACATGATTACTACCGCATTTGAAGGCGAGGTCGAGGTTACAAGGCTTTTTAAATATGGCGAGGACTTTTTCATTGGCGATATTGTTCAGATTGCTAATGAATATGGAAACGAAAATTCCGCTTATATTTCGGAGCTGATTATTTCGAACAGCGATGAAGGATTGTCCATTTATCCGACATTTAAAACGATTTCAAAGGAGGGATAAGTTAAATGAGCGTAACCTATGGATTCTATAACTCATTGAACGGCGATCGCAAATACGATTCTGCTCAGATGTCGAGCATTTTTGACGGTTTGATTGTTGATGGGATATTTGCTTCTATCGGAACGGCGTTTGCTGTAAGGGCTGCCGGCGGATTGACTGTAAATGTTGGCATTGGACGGGCGTGGTTTGACCATACCTGGACGCTTAACGACAGTATTTTGCCGTTGGAAGCTCCTGAGGCAGAAGTTCTGCTGGACCGGATTGATGCTGTTGTACTTGAAATAAATGCTATGGAGTCTGTGCGAGCAAACAGCATTAAATTTGTAACAGGCACTCCATCCAGCGTACCAGTGCGGCCGACCCTTGAGAACGAAGGAGGCGTACATCAGTATGCTCTTTGTTATATTTACAGGAAGTTTGGCACGACAGTCATCAATCAAGCTGACATCACCAATATGGTCGGAACGGAGGAAACGCCGTTTGTCACCGGTATTCTTCAAACGATCAGTTTGGATGAATTGCTCGGACAGTGGCAGGATGAACTGGATCAGTTTGTCAGCCGTGAAGAGAAAGACTTTACTGAATGGAGCAACAATAAGAGAACAGAGTTTAATAATTGGCAGGCGTTGCAGGAGCAGGATTATGAGAACTGGTCCGATGAACGCAAGCAGGAGTATTTAACTTGGATTTCAGAACAGGAAACCACTTTTACAAATTGGGCTACAACGCAAATGTCCGATGAGGAAGAGTGGATTCAATCGATGCAGCAGACATTTCTCAGTTGGTTTGAATCTTTGAAGACCGAACTCAGCGGAGATGTTGCGGCGAACCTTCAGCTTCAAATCGATCAGGAAGAAATGGAACGGATTCTGCTGACCGGTTTCGTTGATGGTTCAAAAGAATTCAATGAGGACGGTACGGTGATTGTTTCTACGGACAGCGCCAACAGGACGCTGACCAAGACATTTACCAATAACTTTCTCACTGTGACTACAGTTTTGCGAAGTTCCGAAGGTGGAGAGCTTGCCAGAATGGTCAAGGAGTTTAACGACGAAGGGACTTTGATTAACTCAACTGTAACCTACGCATAATGAAAGGAGAAAAATCAAAATGGCAGAAGAAGATTTGATCTTTGGTAAAAACCGACACTTTTTTGGAGGAATCGAGCCCTCCAATATGCTGGAATTTACTGCAAGCTATGATGCGACAGGAACGGTAAGTCGTGCTAAGGTAGTAGCTAAGCTTCCTGCTGATACGGTTATTGACGGACAGACGCTGTGCAGTGTTGCCGGCGCTGTTATTCGAAGAAGTACCGGTACTTATCCTAAAGATGAGTTTGACGGCGTTCTGGTCAAGAACATTACCAATGATGAGACGTTCTTTGACGAGGATGTGGAGATTGACCAGACTTATTACTACGCTGCATTTCCTTATACAACGCAGGGCGTTTACAACCGCAATGCGGCAAATAGGGCATCCTGTACGCCTGTTGCAATTATTCCGGGCAACATGCAGAAATTTACGGCGGAATCGGTTCATGTCAGCGGACAGCCTCAGGTAAAGCTCACAGCTACGCTTCCCGCCAGCGTTACCGGCTGTACGATTGCCGGTGCGGTAATTCGCAGAAGTACGACTGGTTATCCGGTTAATGAATCGGACGGTTCCCAGGTTGCAAACATTACCAGCAGCGGCACCTACTATGATACCAACGTGGAGGCTGGCATCATCTATTACTATGCAGCTTTTCCGTATTCTACGGACGGTGTTTACAACACCAACAATGTCAGCGCAAACCAGGCAAGTTGTGAAGTGAGCAGCTACGAATATCTATTTGGATATGATCTTGTAAAGTCCACTTCCAATCCTTCAGGGCGTGTTACCTATCCGTCTGATGTTGACAATGCTAATTTTACTCCTGCAAAGATGAATTTTGGAGGTTCCTTTAATTACGGCAGTTGGAATTTTGAGCCTGGAGAAATGTTTATGCCTCGTCCCTGTATGCTGACCTATGCAGGTGCGGTGGATCATTATCTCAATCCCAACGATTATACCAAAAAAATCGACGGCACGGCATCCAGTGTTGCCAATACCTCTTTCGGCGGCAATGCGATGATGGAATGGCCGAAGATTTATACCAAGCGTTGGGAAGAGAATGGCGTCTATCATTTCCGCTGTTCCGATATTCCGCAGGATGATACTTGGGATTGCTGGTGTAACTATGACCGCAATAATAATGAAATTGACCACTTTTACACCCCTATTTATTTCGGTTCCAATGTATCAAGCAAGCTTCGTTCCATTAGCGGACAGAATAATATGGTTTCTAAAAATGCTACTACAGAAATCAATTATGCAAAAGCTAATGGAAATGACTGGTATACGGAGGTTCTTGCCGACAGGCTTCTTATTCAGGATTTACTTGTTATGATGGGCAAAAGCACCGATTGCCAAACTGTATTTGGTTCGGGCAGAAGTGATGCCAGCTCGGCTGCTAAAACCGGAACCATGAATACAAAAGGTATGTTCTGGGGCTCTAATAACGGTACAGATGGTGTTAAGGTGTTCGGCATGGAGCATCTATGGGGTAATCTGTGGAGACGCACTGCTGGTTGGATGAATGTAAACGGTACGCAAAAAGTTAAGCTAACACGCGGTACGCACGATGGAAGCACCGCTACAGATTACAACACCGATGGCAATGGTTATATTTCTGTATCTGGAGCCACTCCTTCCGGCACTTCCGGCGGCTATATCAGCAGCATGAAGACAGAAGCTTACGGAAGAATTCCTGTTACGGCAAGCGGTTCAAGCAGCACTTACGAAGCGGATGGACTTTGGTACAGCAACTCCGGCACAATGTATGCGTTTGTCGGTGGCGGCTGGGGCGATGGCCTTCTCTGCGGTCCGTTCTACGCTTATCTGTACGGTGCGGCGTCCTCTTCGTACTCGTACGTTGGCGCGGCTCTCTCTTGTAAACCACTTGCTGATGCGTAAGCATCGAGGAGAGGACGGGAGAACCTTAGGTTCGCCGGGAGCTAAATCTTTTATAAAACTAATAGGGGTATACACTGCGACCAGTGCGATTGTCGGTGGCAACTGGAACAATGACCTTCAATGCGGTCCGTTCTACGCTAATCTGAACAATACGGCGTCCAATTCGAACTCGAACAATGGCGCGGCTCTATCTTATCCATTAAGAATGATTCTCCTAATGCAGTGTATATCGCTGCGAAAGCAGCAAGAGGCATAGAGCCTTTTCCTCACCGCTTGGTGAAAATTAACTCGGTGCAAGCATCTGCTAGTAGCTGAGAATATGTCGAACGCGGATGAGAGGATAAGAGAGAATATGAAATCCTATAACCACCTGTATGAAGCAACCATTTCCGAATTTAACCGGCAATATGCTTTGTCACAAGCAAAACATAGCAAGCGATTCCGGCGGATACTGAAACACCGGCACATGTCAGACGATGAAGCAGTTGATAAGTCGCTTCAATGGATTATCAACTACAAAAACGCCGAGCATGTGCCGGTTTACATATATGACGGTATTACTCGAAAAGAGCGATCCATTATTGTTCCGACTATGGAAGAGCTGCTTGTACAGCACTGCATTGTCAGCGCATTAAAACCGATGTTCAGCAAGGGTATGTATGAACATACTTATGCGAGCTTACCAGGACGAGGCGCCCATAAAGGGAAGCAGATAATAGAAAAATGGATTCGGACTGACTCTAAGAATTGCAAGTATATTCTCAAAATGGATATCCGGCATTTCTTTGATTCTATTCTACACGATTTACTGAAAGCCAAGCTGAGAAAAACCGTTCATGACGAGAAGATGCTGGATTTGTTATTCCGCATTATCGATGTTACTGAAATCGGGATTCCACTTGGCTTTTATACTTCCCAATGGCTTTCCAACTGGTATCTGCAAGGACTGGATCACTACATTAAGGAAAAATTGCACGCAGTTCACTATATGCGCTACATGGACGATATGGTTATATTCGGAAGCAACAAACAGGTTTTGCACCAGATGAAACAAGCGATTTCTGATTATTTGAAAACGGAGCTTGGCTTAGAGCTCAAAGCGAATTGGCAAGTGTTCCGTTTTTCTTATATTGACCGTGAAGGTAATGAAAGAGGCCGTGATTTGGATTTTATGGGGTTTCGTTTTTACAGAACTCGAACGATTCTTCGAAAGACCATTATGTACAAGGCGGCAAGAAAAGCTCGGAAAATCTCCAAAAAGGAGAAGGCCACTATACTCGATGCCCGTCAGATGCTGTCTTATCTCGGTTGGATTGACTGTACAGATACCTACAATATGTACAGGAAATGGATCAAGCCTTATATTAATTTCCAACAATTGAAACGGAAGGTTTCGAGATATGACAAGCATGACGATAAACGGGTATATCATAAGCTCGCAAGCATTTACACTGCGAAAGGAGGAAAGTCGCATGGAGCTAAATTACAAGTATGCCGAAAGCACAATCAAGCCCGCTGCACTTGAGGTTACTGAAGGTTCGGTGTATTTCCGAAAAGAAATCAACAGTATCACAAGATCGTCCGAACAAGGCGATGACACCGTTTACTGGACGTATCAGGAGGCGGAACTAACCCCCCAGGAGTTTAATAACTATACCAATCTTCTTATGGCGGAGTACACCATAAAGGGCAAAAACGACTCCGAAAATATTGTTCAACTCATGATTGAACAGGAAAACAGCGATGATAATCAGCTTACCATTATGGAAGCGATTGCCGATCTGTATGAACTGATTGCAATGATGCTTGAGCCGTCATAAAGGAGGAAAAAGACATGGTAGAAATCTATACAAAGCTTGTTATAAATAAGCGGAGAACCTTTGACCAGGTGCCGGATAAATTCCAAGCCGATGTCAAAGCAAGATTGATGGAATATGGTTATGACACCAATGGCGATGTAATCGCTTTGGAGGGGTAATCATGTTTTATATTTTAATCCAAATTCTAATAGGAGGTAACAACATGGTGGCATTGTATGTAGCGCTCATTATCAACAGCAGGAGGACATTTAGTCAGGTTCCGGCAAAGTTTAAAGAGGCGGTAAAAGAAGATCTTGCAGCGTTGGGCCTTGATGAAAATGGCAATCCGGTCTAAGTCTCAGCCTGACTTAATTTGAGCGGGAGGTGAGACAAATGGACACGCCTATTACACGAGCGGAGCATGAGGAGTTTCGCCGTAGACTCGAAGAAGAACGCAAACGTCAAGACAAGCGTCTTGAACTTTTGGAAGAAAGTATGCGACGGTTCGAAACTCTCAATACCTCGATTGAGAAGCTCGCTACCAACATGGAAAATATGTTGAAAGAGCAGATCCGTCAGGGCGACCGTTTGGACGAACTGGAATCCAGAGACGGGCAGATGTGGCGTAAAGTTGTAAGTTATGCTGTAACAGCCATGATCGGCATTGTCATTGGATTTGTTTTCAAACATTTTGGGATGTAAAAACTGAATAAGGAGGTGTCATTACATGCATGTTCTCGATTTCATAAAATGGGGTTTAACGCATGTCAAAAAGTCGTCTGTCCCAGTTGGAGCAATTCTTCCCATTCCCGTGTCAGAGGTTGGTTCTGCCGGAGAGTGGGAATATTTATTTGGAACGACTGGAGAGAAAGTTACTCAATCCCTTCTGAACAATAAGTTTAACAGCTATTATTCTAAGAACGGATGGACAAGAACACAATTTGATAAGGCTACAGCCGGTTGGGTCAAAGCAGGTAAAACCGTTTGCGATTGCCAGGGCGTGGAAGATTACTACAGCAAGTCTCAAACAAACGCCAATGGCAATTATGTGCGGTACTGTGATGATAAAGGACTTTGCACGACTATTCCCCGTCCTTATGTGTTGGGCGAAGCTCTGTTTAATGGATCGAGTTCAAAGAAAACGCATGTCGGATGGGTATGCGGATTTATGCCGAACGGAGATGTTCTCGTAATGGAAGAACGCGGATTGTTTTATGGTTTTGTCGTTACCCAAATGAGTAAGCGTGCATGGAAATATCGTGGTCTTATGACCAAACGATATCAGTATGACACCGGAGAAAAGCAACCCGAAAGCAGTGGTTCTGCATTTGTGTTTACGCGTATGCTTAAACACGGATGTATTGGTGAAGATGTTAAAGAACTGAAAAAAGCTTTGGCAAAACATGGTTATGACGACCTGACTTTGACCAATGGAAACTTCTATTCTTTGACTCGAAATACAGTGAAAGCCTTTCAACGCGACAAAGGATTAACTGTTGATGGAATTGTAGGCCCTAAAACCTTTGAAAAACTGGGAGTACAGTTCAAATTGTAGAAAGTTGAAATTGGAGGTGAGATTATGAGTTACAGCATTACAGGCACAACGATCACTTTGACCCGAGGTGATACATTTGAGGCTCTAGTCTCTGCCACTAAGAAAGATGGGACGCCATATATTCCTGTTGAGGGCGATGTTATCCGATTTGCTATGAAGGAAAATTATGACGATGCCCGTCCTCTTCTTGTCAAAGAAATCCCGATTGACACCATGATGCTTATGCTCGAACCGAGCGATACGGCTGATCTCAATTTTGGGAAATATGTCTACGACATTCAGCTCACCAAAGCAAATGGTAAAGTCGATACCTTCATCACGAAAGCCACTCTTAAGCTTTCGGAAGAGGTTGACTGATTATGGGTGGAGTGTGCGGAATCGGGTCTATTAAAGGACGCCTTTCGCCTATAGAAAGTTTATCGGGAACTCTTTCTATCCCTGTTGGCGGGATTTTGGATTGTGATATTTATGATGGCGAATATACGGTTACTCCATCTGATACAGTTCAAATTCTGCCGACAGCCAACAAATTATTAAAGCAAGACATCGTGATTGAAGCATCCAGCGGTATTCCGGAAGGGAGTGAGATGGCTACGGACGAGGATATTGATAATTTGATTGATGATATTTTCGGACCGGATATAGAGCCAAGTCCGGACGAGCCTGTTTATGACTCTGACGATATCGCTACCGATGAAGAATTGGATGACGTTCTCACAGATGTCTTTGGCTAACAACTTCTCATAGTCATAGCAGCATTTATGCTGTGACAAATAAAAATATTCCAATAGGAGGAATGTGTAATGCCTAGCATTGTAAAAATCACAACCCTGGAACAGAAACATCAACTGCTTTTTCAGTAACAGTCTGCTCTACTCCATTGACCTTAATCTTTTCGATTACATTGACCTGAGCCCCTTCTGCAATACCCGCAAGCTTGGTGCCCTCAGCAGTGGTCATGAGACGGGAACCATCAACCTTGTCAACCTTCTTCGCCAGCTCAGTATTCATAACCGTAGTCTTGACATAATCGCCAATGCCAAGAGCATCGATCATGGCCTGAACATAAGCAACAACGGTGGCCTGCTCGTCATCGGTCGTGTCGCCGATACCATCCAGAATGGTATCCAGACGGGTAATGTCATTCGCCATCTTAGCGGCGCCAGTGGTGTCGCTCATAATCCAGTCGGCGATTTCCTTCAGAGTATTGTAGTTCTCATCAGCGCCGGCCACAATCTTAGCGACTTCTTCAGCGGAAATAGCACGGATGGATTTACCCGTGTCATTTCCAATCATGGTATTAACGGTAGTCTGCTCAGCCTTACCGTCAATCAGCGTCTTGAGGGCAGCGGCAAGATCTTCATAAGCAACCTCGCTCTTTCCTGCAAGACCGCCCAGTCCACCGATCTCATTATCGATGTAGGTCTTGGCTGCCTGAAGGGCAACCTTCAACTGTTCCTACAGGCGCTCTCGCTTCGCTGGATAAAGTAACCGAAGAGAATCTGGATTCTGCTCTGAAGGCAAAGGTTAATGCTGCTGCCGAGGGCAACCACAGCCATGCCAATAAGACTGTCCTAGATGGCATTACCTCTGAGAAAGTTGCTGCTTGGGATGCTGCTGAACAGAATGCCAAGAATTATGTCGACGGGCTGGTTGCTTCTGACAATGAAGTTACAGCTATTTGCACTGAGGTCTTTGGCACTGCATCTGCCTAATCTGTTTAAAAGGGGGAGGGTGTAATAGCTCTCCTCCATTTTTAAAAGGAGCATGAGTCGAATGCCTGAAAGCAAGCTGGTAACTTTAGGAAGCATCAGGTTGCTTGCTCAACAGACCAAGTCGTATGTAGACGGTAAAGTAGGCTCCACTGGTGATATTCAGTCGAGTGACACTGTCAAGACTTTCTCGGAGGACTATAAGACCGTTACCACGGTTTATGATAATGGGAACCAGCTTGTGAAGACTTTTTCGGACGATATGAAAACCATCACATCGGTTCTTAAGGATGCAGACGGGACGGTCATTGTTACAGAAACAAAGACCTTTTCAGAAGATGGCCTCACTATCTCTACGGACGTGGTTTACGGTTAATTAAATGTAAAACAAAGTGATTCAGTGTAGGTTATTTCTCTATTATTCCTACACTTTGGCTGAAAAAGCCTTATATTTCTGGATTTTTAGTTTCTATAATGGAAACAACTCAACCCTTAACCACATCTAAAAGCCTGTAAATACACGATTTTTAAAGTGATTAGACGTGGTTAAAAGCAAAGAAATGTAGGTAATTCGTATATTGTTCCTATATTATTCATACACCTACATTCCTATACAAAGTTAGCCTCCTCATAGCAGTGTGTACCTTTGTGGTGCTCCCTGTTTTGGGGAGGCTTTTTCTTTGTTTAGGCATAAATTACAATCTATTTTATTTTTTCTATTTCTTCTCTAAGCCATTGAAATTCCCGTTCGGTATACACTTTTTCAGTAATGTCCGAAATCTTATGTCCAACCATATACTTGATAGCATACTCGTCAACACCGTATTTCTTAGCCATTGTGACAAAGTGTTTTCGTCCATCATGAGGTCGATGATCCGGATTTAGGTTTAATTCAATCCTGATTCTTTCGAATGCTTTTTGGTAACGGTTATAGTTCAGCGTTATATTTTTACTTCGTAAAGTTGGATCAACATAATTGAACAAATATAGGCTTCCAAGTTCTTGAGCCTCTTTATATTTTCGTGCTACAAGATGCCGGATACGGGAATGAATTGGTACTGCCCGATCTTCACCGGCTTCCGTTTTCATACCGCCTCTAAAAATCCAGTTATTCAAATCCACATCTTCAAGTTTAATTAAACCCAATTCTTGTGGTCTCCATCCAGAATAACATTGTACAAGAAGAACGTCAACGCATCGTTTATCATCTACATGTTCCCAAAGTAGTTGCATCTCTTCGTCAGTAAAGGGTATATGCTCTTTCTTCACGTTTCGGATTTCCTTGATGGTTTCGTCCGTAAGATTGAATGTTCTGGAATAATTTCTGTCCACCAATTCATATTCAACCGCATAATCGAGCATTTGGTTGAATAGAGTTTTAATTTTGTTTTTCATAGTGGCACTGGGAGTCTGCTTTCTTCCTCGTACAGTAGCAACGCCTTCTTCCATGCAGCCTTTGATATGTCTAGCTCGGATTTCAACTACCCGCATTTTATAGACAGCGGAACAGTATTTCCAAGCATCTTCCGTTCCTCTCTGAGCTGATTCACTTACTGTCTTGAAATACTCAGAAGTCCATTTCTCATAAAGCTCCTGAGCGGTTATGGACGGCTCCAGGTCATAGGGATTCCTGTTATATTCTACTAGAGCGGCATAGGCATCATTGTAAGTAGGAAAATATGATTCCGGCTTCAGCGGTTTACAAATAGGCCGTCCGGACTCTGTCTTGCCAACTGTTATCATTGCTCGAAATGGGTTGCGAAGATTACGATTTTTAATTTCGCTTATCTGTCCGAATCCGTTTGGTAATCTGCGGCGTTTATTATTTTTATTGCGAGGCTTTCTTGGTTTTATATTTGGCTGCAATGGATACCCGCAATGCGGACAGTAGACAGCCTTATCGCTTACCTGTAATTCACATTCGGGGCATTTTACAAGCATAGTTATCACCTTCTCATTGATTTGCTATTAGTAATCATATATCATTAGTGTAGGAATGTCAATTCCTACATACAGCAACTCCGGTACAATGTATGCGGTTGTCGGTGGCTCCTGGGATTACGACTTTCTCTGTGGTCCGTTCTCCGCTGGTTTGGGCGTTTCGATATCTCATTCGGTCGTGAACGATGGCGCGGCTCTCTCTTGTAAACCACTTGCTGATGATATAGCGGAAGGAAAAAAATATGATTAATAGTAGCAAATCAATCTGTCCCAAGTGTAGCGGACAGCTTAAATATTATGATAGCGTTAAAAGAATTGTCCGGACGAAATACGGACATAAAAAGAAAGTAGATATCAAGAGATTTCGCTGTTGCAAATGCCATTCTATACATCGGGAATTGCCCGATTTTATATTTCCTTACAAACAATACGAAGCGGACATTATTATCGGTGTTATCGAAGGTCTTATTACCTGCGATACACTGGGATTTGAAGATTACCCTTGCGAGATGACGATGATTCGCTGGCGCTTACTTTCACCGAGGTTGTTTTTACTAAAAGCAGTTTCTAACCTAGAATAGCGGTTGAAAGGAGGCAAACGCCAATGAATGAAATTGTATTTGCATCGGGCTCTGTTCCAGTCGCTGTTGCAGCAAGGGTCTATGGAAAAGATGCATCCTGGATTCGAGCCGGCATTGTATCTGGATGGCTGCCCATCGGTAAAGCAACCAGGAACGGAAAACTTATCACCAATCTGGAAGAGATGAATTCAAAGTACGGACGAATCAACTTTTACATTTCCCCAAAGCTTCTCTGGCAGGAAACAGGTTATGTGTGGAAGGGGGAACGGACATGAGTACAACAATCCGTCCGGAGCTGTCTGAGAAAAATCAGTATTGGATTGAGAAGCATCGGTATTATGAGCTGAAGCATTTTTGTTTGCAGTATCCCATATGGCGAAGATATTATGCGATGTTGGAGGGGTATCCAAGCAGTTGGCCGAAAGCGATTCCGCCGTGTAAGACGAATAATGTTAGTGATCCTGTTGCCAAATGTGCAATGGCAAGAGTGTTCTATTCAAATCGCATGAATATGGTAGAACAGGCGGCCAAAGAAGCAGACGAAAAGCTTTTCTGTTATATTTTGAAAGGCGTAACAGAAGGGGTGTCTTATGACTATATGAGAGTTAATTTTTCTATTCCATGCTGCAAGGATACTTATTATGACTTATACAGACGTTTTTTCTGGTTATTGAGTAAGGAGAGACAGTGATGAAGATAGTAGATTTAGCAGTCAAAAAAGTCTATCGCTTCAACTGCCCGAATTGTCAGAGCAGACTGGAAGCAGACAGCAATGAGCTTATAGACATTGGAGGCAAGGTCAATAAGTTTTATTGTCCAGTGTGCCGAAAAGACCGTTATATTTCGTGGTCGGATTTGAGAAAGAAAATCGTTTATGAAGGCGAGGGTTCGCAGAAATAACAGGCTCCTTTATGAAAGGAGTGTAGGAATATGCACATTAAAATTATATTTGACAAAAACAGTTCGCTATGGGAAAAGGATTTTGAGTTTAACAAACTTTTTACTAAATCTAAGGTATTATACATCATGGATTGTTACAGGGCTTATGGCTACATTTATCTGAACAAGATATATGAGCTGTTCGGCTTGAAATGGAATCCATATAATGATAATACTTACTGGATATGGGAACGAAATGGAGAACTCGAAATATCTATTATCTATGACGAAAAACTCGGAGAAAGAATTTACGTAGATATATTACACAATTCTTAATGAAGAGATTGAGCCGCTAACAACGGCTCTTTCTTTTTATCCTAGATTAAAAACCAGTACGCAGGTGACGGAAAAACATGCTAAATTAGTATCTGAAAAATTCCCCGGGTTGAAAATTTGGAAAAACATTTTAAGGAGGGCGCTTATGGATATGGCAATCAGTCTCGGCATCGGTATTGTGATCGGAATAATCTTTTCAAGAATTGTCTTTCGCTTCATTTCGATTGGTAATTTACGAGTTGACCATTCTGATCCGGATGGTCCTTTTTTATTTTTGGAGCTGTCCAAACGAATTAAATCAGTTGTCAGAAAAAAATATGTCGTTATGCGAGTTAAAGAAAAAGACTTTATTCCGCACGAATAACAATTCCTTTTATGAAACCCTATTAAACTGAAAGGAGAGATTGAACATGGGTGAAGAAAACAGAAGCTTGTTGGAAGAAGAGATTAGAACGGAGATTAAACGCTTGTCTACTCTCGACTCCGGAACACAAGAGCACACTACGGCAGTAGATAGCTTGACGAAGCTGTACAAGCTGAAGCTCGAAGAAGACAAAAACGCCATTGAGCACATGGAGAAAATCGAAAATTGTGAAAGCGATAAAGATTTCAAATATGCGCAAATGGACGAAGCTGTCAGAGATCGATATGTCAGAATTGGTATAGCTGCCGCTGAGCTGATAATACCGTTAGTGTTCTACGGAATCTGGATGCGGAGAGGATTCAAGTTCGAAGAGAACGGGACATTCACTTCCACAACATTCAGAGGCTTATTCAATCGGTTCAAACCGACGAAGAAGTAAACTGGGTTCAAAGAACGGAGAGTTCGTGTGTAATACATGGTCTCTTCGTTTTTCTCCTGCACGATATTTACAAAGCCTATTGTGAGAGATGTAAAAGTGCTTTTTATCTCTTGATAAAACGAATGTGGCGGGTATACTTAAATTGCCACGCAATATCAAGGAGGTAATTTGCAATGAGCTTTTTTAACGATGCGCAGAGAGACGCTCTGTTCACTGGAAGATATATTTGCAGTGAATGCGGAGGGCTTATGGAATTTGAAGATGAATATGAGGACATTCTGGTTTGTCCTGCATGTGGTCATTCAGTCGAATTGGAGCATTATGGATTCGAGAATGACGAGGAATATGAAACCCTTTATCCTACAAAGGAAGAGGTCTGCGACAACTAATTAAGATTATTAGCAAGGGAGAAGGAGTCCTGACGAGGGCTCTTTTTCTTTTGTTCTTAAGGTGGTTATATATTATGCGGTACCATTTTGATAAGCCAGAGATTTATCTGTCTATGTACGGTTCTCGTTATATTTGCGAACATCCCGTTTACAACAGTTGCACGCTATATCAAATTGAGGATAAGGGTTTAGCAGTGATTCAGCAGCGGTTTGATGCTGAGACAAAGAGTACCTGGTGGAGCGAGGTTGACCCGTGGATTACAGACGCTTTATATTTGCATCCGGGATTCAGAGAGTATTTCGACAATCGTGCCGGAGCTTGTACGAACGGCCTCTACCCTACCGTTACAGTCAGGCAGATTATGTGGGCGCTTAAGATGAAGCCTATCAAGAGAGAACGATGGGAGACAGTCTTTGACCGGAGAGAAATTTAAACGCAAAAATTGCATTTCCCTTTATGAAAAACCAACAAAAAATTTGAAGGGAGATACGGTTATGAAGACTTTAAAGAACAAATTATATGCAATAGCATTACTTGCCTGTGGGTATGTACCTGTACTTATAGACAACGATGGAACGGCATTGGTGTTCTTTGGAATGATTGCTATTCCGTTATTCTTTGCAAAAGAGAATTGGATTATCTGAGATGAGGGCCGTCGACAACGGCTCTTTTCTTTTTCGCAAAAAATACAGCTCCTGTTATGGAATCAATGAAGATTTGAAAGGAGAAAAAGGAGCATGGATGAGATGAAAATCGGATCTAAATTCACGACGGGTATTATCTCGAAATTGGCAGCTTTTGCTATCTGGAAGAAATTTGGTTATGACATTAAGCTGAATTTGAATAAGGTAGACGCTACAGTTGTTGATGGAAATACCCATATCCATCTGGATGTAGATGCGGAACTCGAAAAAGAGGAGCTTATGAAAATTCTCAAGAGCATTGGTTTATAAAGACTAGGGCCGCTGACAACGGCTCTTTTCTTTTACTGCGCGAAAATTACAAGGCTTATTATGAGGGACGGCTGAGCTGTCTCTTTTACTTTTTTTTAATTTTACATGAAAGGAGAAGCCATGAGCATCGATCAGCTTGAACTAATTTTGTATGACATGTACCACATGGATGCATGGATGCCGCCGTTGTTTGGAAAATGGACGGCGGAATTCAAAAAAGCGAGTTACTCACAATGGGCTGTCGACGAGCTCAAAGATTTTATCGCCGAAAGAATATATCCGAGAACATCGGGATCAATCGATGAATTCTGCCAACTCGCTCACGAATTCATGATGAAAATGTCCCGTTATTCGAGGGTAAATCCCAGAACCAGCCAAATATTTCAGTCAGCATCAGCTATGGCTGCTGATATTTTGGATCTTTTGAGAGCGATGAAATAATCATCGAAAGGAGGAACGCATTTGTCAGAGGATTGCTATACGGCTATCGATATAGTAAAAGACTATGAAGGATATCTTGAAGATCTCTTTTTCTCACTGCCGATGGAATATTCGTTAGAAGAAATGAGTTATTCAATGTGGGCTATATCAGAACTCTTAGAACAACTCGAACGTTGTCCTCTGGGTGATGAATTGTCGACTATGGAAAATTTGAGTAATAAGTTAGACGAATACAGCCGCCTAAATACGAGAAATAGCCGTATGTTTCTAATTGCACATGAAACTATAAACAATACAATTGACTTGTTTTATTCATACTGAACGAAAGGAGAAAAATATGAGCAAAAGCCAAATCATTCAAAAGATGCTGCATAAGTCATGGCTGTATATCAGGAAGTATTCTCCTGTTGCACTGTCTTGTGTAGCATCGATAGGCGTAATTGTAACCGCTGTACTTGCTGTGAAAGCTACTCCGAAAGCTTTAGTGCTGATTCACACGGATAGCAAAAAGAACCACGGCGGTGATCCATACGCTTATACCAAGAAAGAAGCTATTCTATCTGCTTGGAAATGTTATATTCCTGCGGTAGCCTTTGGAGCTTCTACGATTGCCTGTATTATGGGAGCAAATGCTTTAAATAGGCGCCAGCAGACTGCTCTCACCAGCGCGTATGCACTTATTCAGAATTCGTATAAAGAATATAAGGACAAGCTAAAAGAACTGTATGGCGAAGAAGCGCACAACGCTATTGTAAATTCGATTGTGGCGGAGAAGTGCAAGGAGGTTTCTATTTCATCCCCGAGCTTTATTTCTAATTCTAGCCTTGATTTCGGCGAAGGTATGGAGCCTGAAATAACCCGTACATTTTATGACAGCTTTTCTCAAAGATATTTCGAGTCTACCATCGAGAAGGTCATTCAAGCTGAATACCATTTGAACCGTAACTTTATGTTTGCCGGTGTCATTCCGCTTAACGATTTCTATGAGTTTCTCGGACTGGAACGGACGGATTTTGGCGATAAGGTTGGCTGGTCTTCCGTAAACGGTGATATTTACTGGATTGACTTCAATCATCACCGACTCACTTTAGAAGACGGTATGGAAATCTACATTATCGATATGGTTTTTGAGCCAACGGCAGACTGGATGGAAGATCTGTGATACGCAAAAATTACATAGCGCTTTATGAAAACAAAAAGGAGGTTTCGCTTTATGAATAACAGTAAATTGATTAAAATCCTCGGAATGGTCGCCACCATAGGAGGCGTAGCAGCAACACTGCTTACCGATTGGGTGAACGAAAAGAAGATGGATGAAAAAATCGATGAGGCTATTAACGCAAAGCTTGCCGCACTTGATGATGAAGAAGACGAAGAGTCCTAACAAGGGCTCTTTTTCTTTGTCATAGAGGTGTTGGTATGTGTGATGTCGATACGGCTGTATCCATTATTCAGCAATACATCGATGAACATTTATTTAGTCCGTCGTTTTCGTGGGATAAGTATGAGTTTAAAAAACGATCTTATCAGCAATGGGCTGCTTATGAAATCTGTAACAGTATCCTGGATCACCCCTTTGATGACCCGATAGATACGATTGACAGGTTTATGTTTGATATGTATATGTATAGCTGTTTTGGCGGCGAGGACGAGCAACGTACATTTATATTTCAAACGGCAGTCGAAACCGCAGAAGAACTAGTACTTCTGTTTGTTTAATCACTGAAAGGAGAAAAAGAAATGCCTAAACACAACTTAAGCAGCATTGCCAAGAGTGTACGGACGGCAATGAAAAAACATAGTCCGGAGATACTTACCGGTATCGGCATTGCAGGTATGATTACAACTACTGTAATGGCGGTACGGGCGACACCTAAAGCGCTTGTTCTTATTGAAGATAAGAAGACTGAATTGGAAACTGATATTCTAAGCGGAAAGGAAATAGTTAAGACTGCATGGCCCTGTTATATTCCGGCAGCCGTTGTAGGAACCGTATCTATTTTCTGCCTTATAGGGGCAAGCTCCACCAATCTTCGCCGGAATGCAGCGCTTGCTACTGCTTATACGCTCTCCGAGTCTACTTTGAAAGAATACCAGGAAAAAGTAGTGGAGACAATCGGCGAGAAAAAAGAACAGTCAATCCGTGATTCTGTATCCAAAGATAAAATGATGCGGAATCCTGTCCGCGAGGTTATTCTTACGGAAAAGGGTGGCAATACAATTTGTTATGATGTGATTTCCGGAAGATATTTCAAATCCGACAGAGACAAGATTTCACGAGTCGTAAATGAACTGAACCGCAGGATGCGTGATGAGATGTATATTACGCTGAATGATTTTTACTACGAACTTGGCCTCGATGGTACAAAAATGGGAGACATGCTTGGATGGAATATTGATAAAGGATATATCGAACTTGCTTTCTCATCGCACTTAGACGCCAACGACACCCCATGCCTGGTAATCGATTATCAAGTAGCGCCTGTATACGATTATCAATAAACTTTACCGCGCGAAAATTACAAGTTATTTAATGGAAGAACATTCCGTAATTCTGTATATTTTGAAAGGAGATTTCACAATGAACAACACTGAGATTATGAACAACGAGGTTATTGAGACCGCTGAAGAGGTTATCGAGAAAACTGGTATGAGCAAGGGTGTAAAGATTGCCGCTGGTATCGGCTTGAGCGTAGTTGTAGGCGTAGTCGTCTACAAATATGTAGCAAAGCCGGTAATCGCAAATATCAAGGCCCAGATCGAACAGAAAAAGATGGCTGCTGAAGAGCGAACGGTTATCTTGGACGAATCTGAGATTGTTGCTGAAGACAACTGAAAATCAGAATTTAAAAGGTTCGGATAAGGGAGAGTGCCTGTAACAAGGTGCTTTCCCTTTTTTCTTTTATCCAGAAAGGAGGCTTTTTATGAAGCAGTATAAATACGATGGTCCTGTTATGCGGTTTGACGCTTGTATCCAGCACCGTTGGACTGCAACTACAATTGCCGCTACTGAAGCAAAAGCGCGAAATAATCTTACTTACCGATACAAAAAGGAAAACGGATTTACGCCAAACAGCAAAATTACATTGCCTGGTAAGCTGATTCCGGCGTGAGAAAGGAGATAAATAGGTGGAAGAATACAAATCCAATTCTGATAAATCTCGGCAGGAACAAAAGTCAGAAAAGAAAGTGGAAGCAGTTATTACTGGGACTGCAAAAACACGCAAAAAGGGCGAAATGCAGAAATTTGCAGATGTATTTATCGCCGAGGATGCGAACAATGTCAAATCTTATATTTTAATGGAGGTTATCATACCTGCTGTTAAAAAAGCGATTTCCGATATTGTCACTACCGGTATTGATATGATTCTATATGGCGAAGCTGGACGAAGCAGAAAAAACGGAACTGCATCCAAAGTATCTTATCGGAACTATTACGAACGAGATTCCGACCGTATTCGTGCGGGATCTGCCTCAAACAGACGAGGCGGGCTTGAATATGACGATATTCTCTTCGACACTCGCGGTGATGCGGAGGCTGTCTTAGATGCTATGAACGATATTATCAGTCAGTATGGAATAGTCAGCGTATCCGATTTCTATGATCTTGCCCGTGTCCCAAACGATAACTTTACCATGAACCGTTATGGTTGGACAAATATTGCGGGAGCCACAGCGGTTAGAGTCCGAGACGGTTATATTTTGAAGCTGCCGAGGGCAATCCCGCTGAATTGAAAGGAGAAAAACGATGCTCGAATGTAAAATTTGTGGCTGTAAATTTAACGCCATTGAGGAAAGACATTATATTTCCCGTGATAACGGAAAAACCGGTCTTGCTGTCGCTTTTGGTCCTACCAATGAAGAGACGCTGTATGATTCATTTGATTGTCCGATGTGCGGATGCCAGGTAGTGGCTAAAGAACGTAAACGCATTTATATTCCGAACGAATGTTGTATCGAGGAGGAAATCGATGATGAACAGAGCTAACACTCTTGAAAAAGCAAAAGAAATTGTATGCGGTCATCGGGAGAACGAATACGGTTCTCCTGAAGACAACTTCAAGACAATTGCCGATTTTTGGTCCGTATATAAGGGCGTAGAATTTACAGCAAATGATGTTGCTATGATGATGGCGCTGCTCAAGATTGCACGAATCAGAACGGGAACTGCTACGGACGACAGTTATGTTGATCTGGCGGGATATGCCGCCTGTGGTTCTGAAATCAATTCTAAAACTGATAAAGGAGAAATTTAAATATGAAAAACAAGACTGAAATCATGAAGAGTGTTAGCGGCATTGCCAATAAGACCGTTATGAAGCTCAAGAAGCACAGCCCTGAGATTCTCATGGTGGCTGGCATTGCAGGAACTGTTGTAAGCGCCGTTATTGCTTGCAAGGCTACCACTAAAGTAAATAAAATCGTTGAGGACACGAAGAACGATATAGAAAAGGTTCACACTGCTACTGAAAAAGGTGTAACTGAAGCCGGCGAGCCGTATTCTGCTGAAGATTCTAAGAAAGACCTCACCATTATCTATGCTCAGACCGGTATTCAATTTATTAAACTATATGCTCCGGCTGTAATTCTTGGCACGCTGTCTATCACCAGTATCCTTGCCTCCAACAATATCCTGCGTAAGCGCAATGTTGCTCTTGGAGTTGCCTACGCCACTATTGATAAGAGCTTCAAGGAATACAGAGGGCGTGTCATCGAGCGTTTCGGCGAGCAGGTGGACAACGAGCTTAAGTATGGCATCAAGGCAAAGAAGTTTGAGGAAATCGAGGTTGATCCTGAAACCGGCAAAGAGAAGAAGGTCAAAAAGACGGTAATGGTCGCCGATCCGAATCTTAAGAGCGACTATGCGGTTTACTTCGATAATAAAAGCCGTAATTATGAGACCAATCTTGACTACAATCGTATGTTCCTGAAGGCGCAGCAGGCGTTTGCAAATGATAAACTCCAGACAAGGGGTCATCTGTTCCTGAATGAAGTTCTGGATGATTTGGATCTGCCGCGTACTCCTGCCGGTCAGATTGTTGGTTGGACTGCGGATGGTCCGGACGGATATGTAAACTTCCGCATTCTCGAGGTTGAACGTGAGACAGAGGATGGCCGTCATGAACCGGTGCTGCTTCTCGACTTCAATGTGGAGGGCAATATTTGGGAAAAGATGTAGTAAGGAAGCCTTCAGAGAAATCTGGAGGTGATATTTTTTATAAAGGAGTTTTATAAATGCACACAATTGTAAGAGCCATCGAGGTGATTCTTGCCGTGATATTTTTAGTTATCATTGGCTTTATGCTTATCGGTGGCTCGTTTGCCGATAAACCGGAAGAAAAGCCGGTAGTAACAAGCAATGAATTCATTGATACTGCTGAGCCAATTGTATCTCAGACTTTATCTACGGAAAAACCCACGTCTAATACAGCGCCAAGTGAAGAATTCGAATTATGGACAGAGGAAGAAGTAACCGTATTAGCTAAAATGCTTTGGGGCGAAGCGAGAGGCGTTCCTTCTGATACGGAAAAGGCAGCTTGCGTATGGTGTGTGCTAAACCGTGTCGATCAAGGTATGGGAACGATTGTCGAGGTCGTAACGGCTCCATATCAATTTGTTGGCTATCAGGAAGATCATCCGGTTGATCCCGATCTTAAAGATCTGTGCGAAGATGTATTAGAAAGATGGTATAGAGAAAAAAGCGGAGAAACCGATGTTGGTCGTGTACTACCATCTGATTATCTCTTCTTCACCGGAGACGGGGAACATAATTATTTTCGTAATGCTTATAAAAACGGCGAAATATGGACGTGGGATTATGAATCCCCTTATGAAAATTGAAAGGAGAATGGAAATGAGATCTTTGTTTTATATTCTTTCCACAATGGCTGGACTTTGTCTTGTAGGAGGCATTGCCGTTCTTTCTGGTGGAAAGGAGTATTGAGATGGAATTTTTGGATGACTTTATTTCTACAATTGACGCTATATTGGACAGCAAAAGAAAACGGCATATTACTGGCGGGATTCTTCTAAGCGCAGCGCTGCTTTTCGGGGGTCTCGCCATTACTGTCGTTACGATTACATCTGACGAGGAGGTTTATGATGAGTAAAACTTGTTTTGTCATGTTTGTGGTAGGCGCCGCTGCCGGCTCTGCCGCTACATGGCTATATACTAAGAAATACTATGAACGAATTGCCCAAGAAGAAATCGATTCGGTGAAAGCCGTATTCTCTGAGCGCAAGCCAGATACAGTTGTAAAAAACAATAATGTTCAGGAAGAAAATCAGCATAAAGCAGATATTGCTAAGTTGAAACCTGACCTTGTGAACTATGCCGCTAAGCTTCAGGAAGAGGGATATACCAATTATACGAAGCACAGCGAAAAAATCATTGAAGAAAAGGATGTGCCTATGCCTAATAAACCGTATATCATTTCTCCAGAGGAATTTGGAGAATCTGGCAATTATACGCAAATCAGTCTGACTTATTACTCTGATGGAGTTTTGGCAGACGACGAAGATGAGATCATTGAAGATATTGACGACACTGTTGGTGAAGACTTTGCAGACCATTTCGGCGATTATGAAGACGATTCCGTATTTGTCCGTAATGACCGGCTGAGATGTGATTATGAGATTCTTAAAGATAATCGGTCTTACCATGATGTCGCGGGAATTGGTCTCGGTCAGGAGGACTAAATGACGGAAAAAGAGCTGAACAACGAATATTTTGAATGGATGTGTCAGCTCGTATATGACGAACGGTATACACGGAGGCTATCTTATCAAAAGCTCTTGAATCATCTCCACAATATTGATTTTCAATATTCGCTGCCGATGGACGGAAATAGGGCTGAAGACGGGATAGACCTCCGTTATCGTTTTGGTTATGAAAAAAAATACGAGGGTCCAATGATTGCTAGTTATTTGGATAATCGCCCTTGTAGCGTTTTAGAAATGCTTATCGCCCTGGCGGTTCGTTGCGAGGAACACATCATGGATGATCCCGATGTTGGCAATCGGATGGGACAATGGTTTTGGAATATGATTGTCAGCCTCGGGTTGGGTTCTATGAATGACGCTCGTTTTGATTCGGAGTATACGGATGATGTGATATTTCGATTTATGGATAGAAAATACAAACGAAACGGAGAAGGCGGTTTGTTCACTATAGAGCACTGCAAGTACGATTTGCGTTCTGTTGAAATTTGGTGGCAGATGAACTGGTATCTGGACAGCATCCTATAGTGGAGGTTTACAATCATGGTCCACAGCCAAGTGTACGAGTTTTTCAAAAAGTGTTTACCTGAACAGGCAAGTAAAGTGATTGAATATTTTCCGAACGGACGGGACAGTATCCGAGTTCGCAAGGAAAATAAACAGGAATTTATATTTTCGTTGACTTCTCCAAAGGAGTGGAAATACAAAACCATCGACCAATTTTTGAACGATATGAAAGGAGAAAAGAAGTATGGATGAGATGATCCGTTATATTTTCGGAAGCCTTCGGAACACCGAAACGATGCACCGTGTCATTTGCAAATCTATGAAACGGCAGCAGTCTATCAATTTCCGTGTAACTTTCTGGATGACGATGGCAACGACTTATATGGTTCTTAATGAAATTGAGAATCGAAAAATGCGCTGCCAGCTTGAATCTTTAAAAAATGAAATCAAGGAGTTAAAACACATGGAAGGAGACTAAAGAACCTCGATGATTGACTTTTTAATGATTTCAACCCGTAGTACAAAGCGTGGTGTAATAGAAATCTATCCGAAGTTTATCATTAAGAAAAGCTCCGACC
>OMGY01000323.1_pt1 | contig 57871 bp, 46 predicted proteins | sample 1674461 | NCBI WGS metagenome assembly OMGY01 (sample SAMN05578579, study PRJEB25193) | human gut metagenome | biome: Human Microbiome; feature: human-associated habitat; material: feces | host: Homo sapiens | place: USA:Birmingham | reverse complement strand
AAGCCTGAATGATATTGTTTACTTCATCGCTTTCGAATGCTTTGTGCCACATGGCTTTTTCTACATTGAGGATTTTTCCCCGTAATGGCAATATGGCTTGTGTGGCGCGGCTGCGTCCTTGCTTGGCCGACCCACCGGCCGAGTCTCCTTCGACAAGGAATATTTCGCATTCCTCGGGGTTTCGGGACGAACAGTCCGCCAGTTTCCCGGGTAGTCCGCCTCCGCTCATGGGACTTTTGCGTTGTACCGACTCCCTTGCTTTGCGGGCGGCGATACGTGCGGTGGCGGCGAGAATGACTTTATCTACGATGAGTTTGGCCTCTTTGGGGTGCTCTTCGAGGTAGTTGGTGAGGGCTTCGCCCACAGCTTGGTTCACGGCGCCGCTTACTTCATTGTTTCCCAATTTGGTCTTGGTCTGGCCTTCGAACTGGGGCTCGGCAACTTTTACCGAAATGACAGCAATGAGACCTTCCCTGAAATCTTCTCCCGATATTTCCACTTTTGCCTTTTCGAGGGCTTTGGCACTTGTGTCTTCGGCATATTTTTTCAGTACACGGGTGAGAGCCGTACGGAAGCCCGCCTCGTGCGTACCTCCTTCGACCGTGTTGATATTGTTCACATAAGAGTGCAGATTTTCGCGATACCCCGTGTTGTACATGATGGCACATTCGATGGGAATGCCTTGCTTCTCGGTATTGAGGTAGATGACATCGTTGATGAGAGGTTCGTTGTTCCGGTTGAGAAATCGAACGAACTCTTTGACCCCTTCTTCCGAGTGGAATACTTCTTGTTTGGAATTACCTTCCTCGTCTTTTTCCCGACGATCGGTAAACGTAATGGTAATACCTTTGTTGAGGTAGGCCAGTTCCCGCAGGCGGTTTTGGAGTATTTCGTATTGATAGACTGTCTCGGTGAATATGCTGCCGTCGGGTTTGAAAGTAATGGTGGTTCCCGTTTCGTGGGCATCTCCTATGACCTCGACACCGTGCAGGGGTTTGCCGCAAGAGTATTCCTGCATATAGATTTTCCCGTTGCGGTGTACCTCGGCTCGCAAATAAGTCGATAGGGCGTTGACGCAGGATACGCCGACACCGTGCAGACCGCCCGATACTTTGTAAGAACCTTTGTCGAATTTACCGCCGGCATGCAAAACCGTAAGTACCACTTCGAGTGCCGATTTATGTTCTTTCTCGTGCATGTCGACAGGGATACCCCGCCCGTTGTCGGTCACGGTTATGGAGTTGTCTTCGTTGATGAAAACGTCGATGCGGGTACAGTAGCCGGCCAATGCTTCGTCGATGGAGTTGTCGACCACTTCATATACCAAATGATGCAGACCTTTGACGCTGATGTCGCCGATATACATGGCAGGGCGTTTCCTTACGGCTTCGAGGCCTTCGAGTACCTGTATGCTGTCGGCAGAGTAGCTGGCATTCTGTTTGTTGTTTTCTTCTGACATATCTTTGTTGTGTTAATTCTGCTCGGGCGCTTGGTTGTCGCTCGATTTTTTCAGAATGAAGAATTTTTATACTTTGAGTATGGTTTTTATTGCGCAAAACCTCTCGACAAAGATAATAAAAAATCTCTGTATCGGGAAATTTTTAGTAATCTTTTCGATGCGTTGTACGAAGTGTTTTTGTGTGGTGTCTACTGCTTTATGAGGAGGTTGCAGCAGAGATTCGGTGTATGCCGCGTTGTGGATAGTCGGGTAAGGGGCAGATACACAAAAAGCGTCGAGGAAAACCTCAACGCTTGTAGCCCATAGGGGAATCGAACCCCTCTTTCAAGAATGAAAATCTTGCGTCCTAACCGATAGACGAATGGGCCGTTTCCGTAATTCCCTATCAATGAAAGAGAGAGGGTCTCCGAAAATGCGAGTGCAAATATAGAGCTGTTTTTTGAATTGGCAAAATATTTAGATAAAAAATTGTCTTTCTCCGTTATTTATCGGATTTTTGTATTCTTGAATTACTTGTTTTTCGCTATATATGTTGGAAAAAACACGAGGTGTCGTATTGCACACGATCGCATACAGCGATAAGATGTCAATCGTACAAGTTTATACCGAACGTTTCGGTCGGGCAGCCTATTTGTTGCCGCAGTCACAGGGAAAACGTTCCCGTATGTTGCGCCCGCTTTTTTCTCCGTTCGCTTTTCTCGAAATCGATTCGGAAATGCAGGCGGGGCAGGATATTTTCCGTATTCGCGATGTGCGTCAGGTCGAGGTATGGAGCCATATCTACGGCGATCCGGTGAAGACATCGGTCGCTTTGTTCCTTTCCGAAATGTTGTCCCGGCTGTTCAGGGAGTCGGAGTCCAATCCCGCATTTTTCGATTTCCTCGTGCAATCGATACGTCTTTTCGATATGATGGAAGAGGGAAAGGCCAATTTCCATTTGTGGTTTTTGTTGCGCTTGTCGGGTTTCCTCGGATTTCTGCCCAATACCGAACAGTATGGCGAAGGTTGTTTTTTCGATATGCTCGAGGGGGTGTTCGTGCCGGCGACACCGGCACATCGTCATGTGTTGCTGCCCGCAGAGGCCGATGTGTTTGCCCGCCTCATGCGTATGAATACGCATAACCTGAGCCGTTTCCGTTTTACCAGAGACGAACGCCGGACGATTCTCGAACAAATGATTACTTATTACCGCCTGCATCAACCGGAGTTGCCCGAAATACGCTCTCTCGAAATCATGCACGAACTCTTTGATTGATTCTTGTCGTATATAGGGAATCTTTGATGCTTGATGGCTTTTTGCCTAGATCATGTTTGGGCAGAAAGTCTTTTTCTCGACAGGCTATTGGGTGTCGTGGGAAAGAAACGGTCGAAAAAAGAGATGGTGATCATATCTTTGCAGGAATTTGCAGATGTGTCGCGAAAATTGTAATTTTGCCCCTCGGAAATCAATTGCTCTTGTAGTTCAATGGATAGAACGAAAGTTTCCTAAACTTTAAATCCGGGTTCGATTCCCGGCGGGAGTACGCAGAAAGGACTGTAATCTAATGAGAGATTACAGTCCTTTCTTTTATGGTCTTTTTTGATGAGATTTTACCGGCAGTTACTTTGTTCCTGATGCGGGAAAACGGTGATTTCTTTTACATTATCGTTCCCTGCTTGCCGGAGTTATAGAGGAAAGTTCCCGGAGGTTATAACAATATTTTAGCGGGAGATTTTCTTATATATATGATATATAGACCTTTCCCTTCGATTACCGGAATATCTTGCGGATTACCCGTATAAATGATTTGGCCGAGCGGGTTGTAGATTTTAATCTCTTCATTTTCATCTATATCGGTAATGTGTATTTTCCCATCTTTGGCATATATGCGCATCTCCGGGTCGGGAATATTCTTCAAACCCGACGCTCCCGATTTTTCTACTTGTAATATGCAGCTGGCCGAAATTTCGCTGCCGTCGGTCGTATTGGCAGAGATAATTGCCCAGCCCGGCGAAAGAGCAACGACCAGACCTTCGTTGGTTACGATAGCGACATCTCGATCGGAACTTTCCCATACCAGTTTCTTCGAGGAAACATTTTCAGGCGAGAGCGTGGCGGTGAGTTGTTTCCGTTCTTCGGGATTCATTTTTAGTTCTTCGGGTTCTATCGTTATTTTTTCTGCCAATGTCGGTTTTACCGTTATTTTGCATTCAGCTGTTTTCCCATTGTGGGTCGTGCAAGTGATGATCGCACTCCCGGCTTTTAAGGCGGTGATCGTCCCGTTTTCCATTTTGGCTACGGATTCATCGCTCGTGTTCCATTTATAGGTCGTGCTTGCATCGCTCGGTGTCAAGGTGGGAGAAAAAGAATAACTTTCTCCGATTCCCAGTGTGAGTGTCCCGGGAATACTTACGGCTTCGAGTTCGACGATTTTGATGTTGTTGTAGAAGTTGTAAATATCTCTTATCTCTCCTTTTGCATTTTTGTAGGCGTAACTCACGGTTACGACCGGAACATTTGTCGTTTTTTCCACCGCTTTTATGGTACACCAACCGGTCTGTCCGTTTTTCCCCGAAGTTACCTTTATACATTCGGTTCCCGTTCCCGCAGGTGTTGCCGTGAAAGATTCCGCCCCACTGATGCCGTAATAGTAGAGGGTTATACTGCGTCCGACGGTGATTGTATAGTATTTGGTTTGGTCGTGGATGGTCAATCCTAAACAGACTTGCGAGCCGAATATGAAATACAAAAGTACCAAAAGGGATATCCGCTTGATATTGTGATACCTTGACATATTTTGGAGCTTTATGCCGGGAGATGTAAGAGTTTTTTTGTTGATGGTTTTCATAATTCTGTCCGTTCTTTGAAATTTGATGTATGGTAAGAACCGTTTGGGTATAGCTATGCCATAGCTCCGGATTGTTCGCAAATATATAACTTATAGCCCGAACAGATAACTTGTAAACAAAAATATTTTACTCGTATTTTTTGATACGGAAAATTGGCTTTTTCTGTCCGAAATCAAAATTTGTAGCGTATAATTTCAATGGGCCGGGTCGAAAAAATTTCTTTTACGATTGAATTCTTGGAAATGCTTAAATTATAGTTAAAAATAAAATTTAAAATCGATTTGTCCCAAATAAAATTGTATTTTTCATTTTAAAATACACACACATGCACGCACACACGTTGTGAAATTGCTTCTCATATTGTATCTTTGGCTTATCGAATACAGCACCATGCCATGCAAGAAATCATCATCGAAAGTTGTAAATTGCTTTCAAAATTGTATCTTTGACTTGTCGAATACAGCTCGGTTGTGGCTTGATTCCATATAAGGCCTGTTGTAAATTGCTTTCAAAATTGTATCTTTGACTTGTCGAATACAGCTGGTTTTATTCGTTGCTTGGGTTGCAGCAGTTGTAAATTGCTTTCAAAATTGTATCTTTGACTTGTCGAATACAGCAAATTTTGTTTTAACGAAAGCGCCTCAATGGTTGTAAATTGCTTTCAAAATTGTATCTTTGACTTGTCGAATACAGCTTGCAGGTGTTAATTTTGAAAGGATAGATTGTTGTAAATTGCTTTCAAAATTGTATCTTTGACTTGTCGAATACAGCCTTCGTCCGCGTCCATGCCTAATTCTATACGTTGTAAATTGCTTTCAAAATTGTATCTTTGACTTGTCGAATACAGCTCTATCTCGATTAATGCAGTCTCGGAGACTGTTGTAAATTGCTTTCAAAATTGTATCTTTGACTTGTCGAATACAGCACAGAAGCCGGAAGTTTCTCAATAAAATCCGTTGTAAATTGCTTTCAAAATTGTATCTTTGACTTGTCGAATACAGCAGGATATGTACAATGTGTTGTATTTCAAAAGTTTGAATCGAAGATTAGGATAGAAAAAGTATTCGAATAAAAAGGACTCCAAGCATAGCACGGAGTCCTTTTTGTTTTTAGAAAAGTTCGAGTTGTTGTCCCGGAGCGTTGGGCGGAATCGTTTTGCGGGCGGAAAATATTTCCATCATGCCGAATTGTTTGTCGGTAATACATAGAATCCCTACGTCGCCCAACGGCGGTAGAAACATTTTTACCCTTTTTATATGTACTTGGGCATTCTCACGACTGGGGCAGTGGCGCACATAAATGGAAAATTGAAACATGGTGAATCCGTCGCGCATGAGTTTTTTGCGGAAGTCGGCGTATGCCTTTCGCTCTTTCTTGGTATCGGTCGGCAGGTCGAAAAAAACAAGTACCCACATGATACGGTATTCGCTGAAACGGTCGAGTTCGTTGTTCACATTTCGGGATAAATGATTTTGCGTAGTTCGCCCGAGAAGCATTTATATAGAGATGCGGTCGTTTGGGCAACGGCAATCATGAGCGGACTGCGTTGTCCGCCGATGGTAACTTCGGTAGTCGGTAGGGCGAGTAGGCGGGTCTTGGTCGGTGTGGATAGTCGGCTTATATCTATTCTTTCATCGAGCAGCCTGCACACCATACGGTCGACGTAGGGACGGTACGGTTCCATGATGTCGTCGGCGAGGCAATAGGCATTGTAACGGTTGTGGTGGTGAATGCCCAACGTGGGCAACAGTCCGCTGGTTACGAGAGCCCGGGCCACGACGGCGCGCAGTATGGCATAGCCATAGTTGAGCAGGTTGTTGGGTGGCACGCCGTCGCGTTTACGCCGAAAGTAGGGTATTTCGGGAAAAAGGTTGTCCCAATAGTAGACGGCCGCCCGGGCTTCCATGTTATCGGCATCGCCGCTGCGTACTTCGTTTGCCCACTTCAACATATTGCGGTTTTCGATTCCGAGGTCGTGCAGTAGGGCGGCTTGGTTGGTGATTTTGGCTTGTATGGTCTGTTGCCACAGTTGTTTCCGCAGGGGAAGAGAGGCCTCTATTTGGTCGCGGAATCGCTCGCTTTGCGTGGCATTGCCGCACAGCGGGAGCATGAGTCCGGTGGGGAGGTGGCTGTCGTCGCAGGTGATGACGGCGCAGTTGTTGTCGAGCAGGGCTGCCAACAATGCGTGGGTAACGGTGATTTGCCGATGGTCGAGCAGCAGCACGCCGATGTCTTCGACGGGAATGGTGCGTTCGGCTTTCTGTTTGAACGTTGTCGGTATCGAGTCGCTCTTTTCCACCTCGGGAAGCCGTAGTACGAGTTGGCCGTTATTGAAACTCAGATAGGCCGGGTTTCCGAAATAGAGGGTCTTTTTTATCATATTTCGCTGATTTCTCCCGTAAGGGATATTTTCACTTTGTGGGGATTTAGACCGTCTAAAACCCCAATACTTTGAATTATTTTTACTTTACCCATTTGCTTGGAGAGCATTTCATTTTTCTTCCCGTCGTATTTGTCATCGACCGATGTTTCAGTATGAAGTCTGAAACAATAATTTTTCGAAGCAATTTTCTGCACCCGATAGAGGTATTTCCCCAACAGGGCGTAGTCGCGATTTTCGAGGGCGTCGGCGTAGAGTTCGTCGGGCATGCCGAGGATAAACATCTCGTTTTGTTGCATGGAGAGTCGGAATTGCCAAGTCGCGTCGGGAAGTTGTTCCAAAAACGATTCGGACATCTCATTGGTTACGGCGTCCCATACTTCACCGGGACGCTCGATAATGACGGGGAGGCCGTATTTTTTTCGTTCCACGGCGTGCCAGAATGTAACGACATGTTCCTGCGGTTTGCCGTCGCGGTCGGTGTAGATGGCGACATGGTGATTGTTGCCCGGCTTGACAAATCCGATCGCTTTTCCCGATGCGTCGTATTTTACCGGGACGACCGCTTTGAGGCCGGTAAAGCAACGCACGGTGCGAATGAGGTGTCCGCCTGCCGTGTAGACTGGTGTGGCAAATGCTTTCTTGGCATTTCCGCCGTATTCGTCGAGCCGTTGTTGTAAAATCTTACGTATGCCGGCATCGACCACATCGGATAAAGTTTTGGCATCTATGCTTTCGATAGGGTATTTGAGAACGGATTCATATTGAAAAGAGACTTTCCCTTTCTTGTCTTTCCGGTATCGGGCTATTTGTCCGTAAACACTTTGTTCGCTCAGTGCGCCTCGGGGTACGGTGATACCCTCTTGGGCCAAGATGCGTTTACCTCCCCGGTAGATGTAGCGCTTCCCTTTTGTCGCCACCCGTTTACCGGCCTTGAAGGATACGAGTATTTTTTCGGCGGCGGCACATACTTCGGCGTAAGAAAAATGGGGTTGCTGCCGGATATATCGTTCGAGCGAGACATGATCACCCTCTTCGGCTTGTGTAGAGAGCGTATTGATGCGTTGTATATATCCTTGTCGGGTGCAGGCTATGGCAAGGGCATCTATGGCGTGGTGGCGATGGTCGAGCCTCTTGTTCCAGTCCTTTATGCATTCGACGGTACGGTTGTCGATTTCCCGCATCTCGGTGAGTCCTCCGGCGCGGTAGCGTTCCCGGTTGAGATCGTGCAGGACGTTGTCCCAACCCCACACATGGCGCAGATACGCCGTAACCGATCCGCTCGTGGCGTAGACATCGTGGCATACTTCCTGCAACATGGCGATGGCTTTGCGTGAGATATACTGGCTTTCGCGCATTTGACGGCTGAGGAAGTCTTGCGGTATTTCTTCTCCTTTGGTGAGTAGGTATTTGTATTTGGTGTCGGAGATTTCTTTGTTGTCGTGCATGCTTTTTATCCGATCGAGGTAGTTATGGAATGTTTCCTCGGGCAGGCTGCTCATGTAGTCGTAGGCGGTGCGGTTGTTCTTGACTTGGTTGCATGCCCGGCAGGCGCATACCTTGTTGTTGTAACTGTCATCGAAATAGAGCGAACGCGGAATGATATGCTCTACTTCGGTATCGTAGCCTTGCAGGAAAGCTGTGCGGTTGATGGGTTGCCCGCAGTAGATGCACAGGTGATGGCTTTCCTCATACATGCGGAATTTCTGTATGCGTGAGCGGGTAGGGGTAAGTCCCGTTTCCGATAGAATCCGTTGCGCAATTTCTTCGTTCCGTTTCTGGTTGTCCAGTTTTTTTTTGTAAGTCTTGTCGCGTTCTTCTCTACTTTGTTGGAGCTCCCGCGCCAGTTCTACCCGTATCTCGTCGAAACGTCCGTAACGGTCTATCAGTGCATTGACGAGATTGACCATCTGATTGAGAATCTTCTCGACGATAGGTTGCCGCAACTCTCCTTTGGTTATCGGACGCAAATGCTCGGCCAGTTCACGGGCGAGGTTTTCTTCCCGGGTGATCGAGTTGCTGTGGTTGTATCCAGCCATGAAACAGGCCTCGGAGTAGACATATCCTTGTCGCAGGTAAGGTAAGATGCGTCGCATGGCGATGCTCGACAGGTTGCCGTAACCGGTTTTTGTGAAATCGATCTGTGTGAGTTTCTCTCGTATTTCAGAGTCTTCTATTCCGAATTTGCGTTCCAAAATACGGTCGAGTACATCGGTATCGTCGATGGAGTAGAGCGTGTGCCACAGCCGGTAGAGCGGTTCTTGCTCGAAGGCGGGGTCGATGATGAGTCGGGTGGCGATTTCTCCCGTTTCGGGGTCGGCTATTTCTATTTCGCAAGTCTTCAATTCAAAATGCAGTAATTCGTCGGCACGGGAATATCCGGTTAGAGCATTTTGCAAGGTAATGACTGTGGTATTACCTTGTAACCCGTTCCCTATGGCTTTCCCGCCCCACCATCCATCGTGTTTTTTTATACCCAGAATTTTATAAAGGTCGTTGATTTTCAGCTTTTCTTTACTGTTCATATGGGTAAATAGGGCTTGCCGATGTTCCGAAGTTATATCGAATTCCTCGTGGTCGCGTTGCAGATTGATGTGGTTGATGCTTTCCCATATTTTACATACTTGAAACAGAGGCGAACTTTTAGGTGTCACTTTTATCGGTCGGGATTTTATCGAGCCGTCGGGTAACCGGTAGGTCATTTGAGCCAGCGAACATTCTCCGACCAGATGTTTGCACGATTTAAGGGGGCGTTGGTAATAGATGATATGATTGCGCAGGTGGGCGATATGCTCGTCGGTGAGGATATTGTGGTATTTACGCTGACACTCCATGATGCGATCGAACTCTTCGATGTAGGCGATGCGGGGATATACCCTGTCTTTGCATCGATATTTCGGGTCGGCTTTGAGCTCTGCGTAGAATTTCTGTCCTATGGTGATGCCTTTTTCCTGCAACTCCTTGTATCTGTCGCTTACGTCCGATAGATATTTCGAACTTTTTTTGTCTTGGAAATCGGCCTTTCCCGACTTGTAGCCTCGTTTCTGGTTGAGGTGATAGAGAACCCTCCCCAGTTCGGGTAGTTCGATTTTCCCAGTTACGGCTTTGGCCCGTATTTCCCACAATTCCGTTTGCGGTAATTTGATGAGCCTTTCGTCGGGTAGCATACCTAATTTATGCAGGTATTGGGTGAGGTAATGTCGTCGCAACTGATAGCGATCGTAACCCTTTCTCTGTGTCCGGAAGGCTGTGCGGTCGGCATTTTTCGTAATGCTTTTTCCTTGTGTGAATTGTGTGGTGTCGTCGGGCGATAAGGGTATGATACGGGATCCCATACCCAAGATAGTGCGATTATTTTCTCCTTCTTGTATGACGCTCCATCCTATACTTCCGGAGCCTAAATCCAAGCCTAATATGTTTTTCATGGTTCGATGTCGAATGATTTCTTTTCTCAAATATATCGAAAACGAATTGAAAAACAAAATTTTGCGTTAATTTATTGGTTTATATAAATAATATGTGTAAATTTGAGGACAATTTTGAAGCAATTCACAATAAGGATTATTCCGTTGTGAAAACATTTTGAGGGGGAACGTCTCGCAGAGACGTTCTCGCTTTTTTTAAGGAAAGAGGCGGGACGGCTGTTTCTCCGGACGGATTTGGTATAAAATGATTACATTTGCGACATGAAACCTGAAATACATTTAGACGTGCCGGGCGGGGTGAAAAAGGTGCTTCTGCATTGTTGCTGTGCCCCGTGTTCATCGGCTATCGTAGAGTGTCTGCTCGATAACGGCGTGCGTCCTACGCTGTTTTTTTGCAATCCGAATATTTATCCTCGCGAGGAATATGAACGCCGGAAAGCAGAGTGCATACGCCATGCCGGGCGTTTGGGTCTCGATTTTGTCGATGTCGATTATGACCATGACGGTTGGGTGGCGGAGATGTGCGGATTGGAGAATGAACCCGAGCGCGGAGCGCGTTGCTTGCGTTGTTTTACATCTCGGTTGCGTCGTACGGCTCATTATGCCGGCGAGCAAGGTTTCGGCCTCTTTACGACAACGCTGGCCTCGTCGCGGTGGAAAGATCTGAATCAAATCAATGCGGCCGGCCGTACGGCAGCCATTGAGGTTCCGGGTGTCGATTTCTGGGAACAGAATTGGCGGAAGAGCGGATTGCAAGAACGGCGGCGGGAGCTGATCGCCGAGTATTGTTTTTATAATCAGACTTACTGCGGTTGCGAGTATAGCCTGCGGGCGGCCGAGGCGTATGCCGCATCGAAAACGGGCAGAAAATGATATTGTGATGAGATGATGTAAAAACGCAACGCTTCTCCTCGAAGCGTTGCGTTTTTTTTATTGTTATATGCCTGGTTTACGGACGTTTGTAACCATAAACGGCTGCGCCCCGCAATTCCTCTTCGATGCGCAATAACCGGTTGTATTTTGCCAGACGGTCGGTGCGGGAGAGCGAACCGGTTTTTATTTGTCCGGCGTTTGTCGCTACGGCAATGTCGGCGATCGTCGTATCTTCCGTTTCACCCGAACGGTGTGAAATGACGGCGTTGTAACCGTTGCGCTGAGCCATCTCTACGGCACGCAGTGTTTCGGTAAGTGTTCCTATTTGGTTTACTTTTACGAGAATGGCGTTTCCGCAATGTTCGCGTATACCGCGTTCGAGGTAGGTTACGTTGGTTACGAAAAGGTCGTCGCCTACCAGTTGGCAACGGTCTCCGATAAGTTCGGTGAGGTGTTTCCAGCCTTCCCAGTCGTTTTCGCCCATGCCGTCTTCGATAGAGTCGATAGGATAACGATCGATAAGGGTACGCAGATATTCTGCTTGTTCTTGCGGCGAGCGTTTCACCCCTTTGGAGCCTTCGAATATGGTATAATCGTAAACGCCGTCGCGGTAGAATTCCGAGGACGCGCAGTCGAGAGCCAGCTTGATGTCGGTTCCCGGACGGTATCCCGCGCGCTCTATGGCGGCGAGTATCGTTTCTATGGCATCTTCTGTACCCTTGAACGACGGGGCAAATCCGCCTTCATCTCCGACGGCGGTACTTAACCCTCTGTCATGGAGCGTCGCTTTCAATGCGTGGAATGTTTCTGCTCCCATGCGTATGCCTTCTCGTATCGACGCTGCACCTACGGGACGAATCATGAATTCTTGAAAAGCGATGGGGGCGTCGGAGTGTGCGCCGCCGTTGATGATATTCATCATGGGAACCGGCAATATGTGGCTGTCGATACCTCCGATATAGGTGTAGAGAGGACGGTTGAGGGCTGCTGCGGCAGCGTGGGCGGCAGCAAGCGATACGCCCAGAATGGCGTTTGCTCCCAATCGGGATTTGTTGGGAGTCCCGTCGAGCTCTATCATGCGGTTGTCTATGGCGATTTGATCGAAGAGGCACATGCCTTCGAGAGCATTTGCTATTTCGCCGTTTACGTTGTCGACGGCCTGTTGTACGCCTTTGCCGCCGTAACGTTGTTTGTCTCCGTCTCGCAGTTCGAGGGCTTCATTCGTTCCGGTCGAAGCTCCGGAGGGAACCGAGGCCCGACCCATGATACCGTTTTCACCGAAGACTTCTACTTCGACAGTGGGATTGCCGCGAGAATCAAGAATTTCCCGGCTTTTGATTTTCTGAATTTTCATAACGTTTGTTGTTTTGTCATTGTTAATATAACGTTTAGAGTACCTGTTTTGTTGGGTAAGCCGGATTTGGGATACCGGAACAATCGTGTCCGGTGATTATGTGTGTGATAAATAGATGGCTGTTACGTAAATCCGTAACCGCATGGATAAGAAAAAAGGGGGCTTGTCAAGACCGACAGCCCCCTTTGAGTATGAAGAGTTCTCTTATTAGAGTTTGGGGCCGGCGGCAACGAGAGCTTTACCTGCTTCGTTTCCGGTAAATTTGGCGAAGTTCTTGATGAAGCGACCTGCCAAATCTTTGGCTTTAACATCCCACTCGGAAGCGTCGGCGTAGGTGTCGCGCGGATCGAGGATTTTGGGATCTACACCCGGCAGAGCGGTAGGTACGGTGAAGTCGAAGTAAGGAATCGTTTTGGTGGGTGCTTTTTCGATCGAACCGTCGAGAATAGCATCGATGATACCACGGGTATCGCGGATCGAGATACGTTTTCCTGTACCGTTCCAACCGGTGTTCACGAGGTAAGCCTTGGCACCGGTCATGTTCATTTTCTTCACGAGTTCTTCTGCGTATTTAGTGGGGTGCAGAGAGAGGAACGCTGCTCCGAAGCAAGCCGAGAAAGTAGGAGTCGGTTCGGTGATACCGCGTTCGGTTCCGGCCAGTTTGGCGGTGAAGCCCGAGAGGAAATAGTATTGAGCCTGTTCGGGAGTCAGAATCGAAACGGGAGGCAGTACGCCGAATGCATCGGCCGAGAGGAAAATCACTTGTTGAGCGTGAGGACCTTTCGATACCGGTTTGACGATGTTCTCGATATGGTAGATAGGATACGAAACGCGGGTGTTTTCGGTTACGCTCTTGTCTGCGAAATCGATTTTTCCGTTGGCGTCGACCGTTACATTTTCGAGCAATGCATCGCGTTTGATGGCATTGTAAATATCGGGTTCGCTATCTTTGTCGAGATTGATGACTTTGGCGTAGCAACCACCTTCGTAGTTGAAGACACCTTCGTTGTCCCAGCCGTGTTCGTCGTCGCCGATGAGTTTGCGTTTGGGGTCGGTCGAGAGAGTGGTTTTACCCGTTCCCGAGAGACCGAAGAAAATAGCCGAACTTTTTTCTTCCATGTCGGTGTTGGCCGAGCAGTGCATCGAAGCGATACCGCGCAGGGGGTTGAAGTAGTTCATCATCGAGAACATACCTTTCTTCATTTCACCGCCATACCAAGTATTGAGGATAACTTGTTCTTTGGTGGTAAGGTTGAAGACAACAGCAGTTTCGGAGTTCAATCCGAGTTCTTTGTAATTTTCCACTTTCGCTTTGGAGGCGTTGTAAACAACGAAATCGGGTTCGAAATCTTTCAACTCTTCTTTCGAAGGACGGATAAACATATTGGTTACGAAGTGTGCCTGCCAAGCAACTTCCATGATGAAGCGTACTTTCAGACGGGTTGCTTCGTTGGCTCCGCAGTAGCAGTCTACAACGAAAAGTCTTTTGTTGGAAAGTTCTTTGACAGCAAGGTCTTTCAGCACTTTCCATGCATTTTCGGTTACAGGTTTGTTGTCGTTTTTATATTCGTCCGAAGTCCACCATACCGTGTTTTTGCTGGTTTCGTCCATGACGAGGAATTTATCTTTGGGCGAACGTCCGGTGTAGATACCCGTCATTACGTTTACGGCGCCCAATTCGGTAACTTGGCCTTTTTCAAAACCTTCGAGGCCCGGTTTGGTCTCTTCTGTGAAGAGTTCGTCGTACGAAGGATTATGAAGGATCTCTTTTACCCCTTCAATTCCATACTTAGTTAAGTCTAACTTCGTCATTGTTTTTAAAATTAATTTGACCTATGAAAATTTTTTAATGATTCTCTTCTAAATCGCATACAAAGGTAATACATTTTCCGATACCTTAAATCTATATTAAGGAAATTTTTCTCTAATCAATGATATTTTTTATTTTACTGTCTTTGTTTGCTCTCTTTATATGACAAATGATAGGCTATTTTGTTCCGTAAAAGGCATTTATTTCTCGTTTTGCAGAGGTTTGTCTTTTTTATCTTTCTACTGTGGTGTGGCAATGAGTCGATTCTTTTTTGTAAATTCGCCGCCCTTATGAGTAAAATAGGTTTCTGGATAAAAAATGCCCGGCACATCTCTTTACCACAAAGTTTATTGCCCGGGTTTTTGGCCATAGGAATGTCGTTGGGTTACGGCTCATTCTCGTGGGGATTGTCTTTGGTTGCTTTATGGGGTGTGGCGTGTGCACATTTGGGCATGAATCTTCTCGATGATTATTACGATTACCGGCAGGGCAGTGGAGAAAAACGGGTGAAATTGGCCGCCGGGGGTGTAAGAGCCCGTGTCGCCAAGTATCCGTATCTGACATCGGGGCAGGCTACGGTCGGTGATCTTGTCGTTGCGATAAGTCTGTTTTTGTTGCTGGCAGCTGTTGCAGGGGGTGTCGTTATTTATTTTCGGGGGGCCGTACCGTTTTATATAACCGTCGTCGGAGCGATTTTGGGAATTTCTTATTCGGGAAAACCGCTTCGTTTGGGTTACTACGGGTATGGCGAGTTGCTTATCGGTCTTATGTTCGGCCCGTTGTTGATGATCGGCGTGCAGTATGCGGCGTGCGGTGTTCTCGACGGGAAAGTCGTTTTGGTGGGGATCGCGGTAGGTCTTTTGGTGACGAATATCCTTTATTCGCATTCGGTTCTCGATGCTCAGGCCGATGCCCGAATGGACAAACTTACGTTGGCTCGCCTGTTGAGAGGCAGGAATGCGGTTTTGGGAGCTTCTGCGGTATTCAATTTCGTTCCGTTTCTGTTGATTGTCGTCGGGGTATCGGTCGGTATGTTGCCCGCAGCTTATCTTTGCGTGCTTGTTTTGTTGCCGATGGCGGTTTTTCTGTGGCGTTCGCTTCGCCGTTTTGTCGACGGACTTCCCGAAGAAATCGTTCTTAAAAAATGGTTCGGTCCTATGGGTGATTTCCCGGCTTATCGGGAGGCGGGAATCGATTGGTTCATGTATCGGTGGCTGATGGCAAGGAATCTGATTTCGTTTTTTGCCCTTATTCTCTTATTGGTAAATATAATTCTTAAAATAGCCGTTTGACGATGAAGTTATCACAGATGTTCTATTTGGCAAACTGGTTTTTCGGCGCGAGGATACTGGGTCGCAAAAAACCTTTGCAGACGGTCTTGTTTATATCCGATAAATGTAATCTCAAATGCAAACATTGTTCGGTTTATGCCAAAGCCGATCCTCACATCATGACCTACGAGGAGATACGTGGCGAGTTGGAGTATGCCTATCGGCTGGGCTCCCGTTTTGTCGATTTCGAAGGGGGCGAAGTGATGATATGGCGCGATGGCGATTATCGTATCGATGATGTGATAGATCTTGCTCGTGAAGTGGGCTTTTTCTCGGCGACGATTACGACCAATGCCCAGCTGCCGTTTCGAGGAAGCCATGCCGATAGTATATGGGTAAGTCTCGACGGCTATGGGAAATATCACGAAATGATTCGGGGAGAGGGGACTTTTGCCCGACTTGAAAAAAATATCGCCGAATGCGGACACCCGCATCTCAGCGTAAATATGGTCGTGAACAAGTATAACTGGGAATCGGTTGCCGAGACGATAAAATATGTCAAGAACAACCCGGCTATCGAAAGTATCTCCATCAATTTTTATACCCCTTTCCCCGATGCCGAGAATCTTATGATAACGAGGGAGCAACGGGAGGAGGTAATCGATACGGTCATTCGCATGAAACGGGAAGGCTATCCGATCATGAATTCGATATCGGGCCTTAAATTGATGAAACATAACCGTTTCAAACGTCGTTGTTGGGTAACGAATTTCATATATGCCGACCATAAGCGGGCCAACTGTGCGGGCGAGGAGTTCGGCATCTGCCGTGATTGCGGTTTGTGTATGGCCGGAGAAATGAATGCGGTATTCAATTTTCGTCCCGATACGATTTTGGCCGGGTTGAAGTTGAGACTGTAATATTACCGGAAAGAATTCTTGCTCTCGGGCTACCGTATCGCTTTCGATACGGTTTGTCCGGCAGTGTATTTTGTGCGAAATATTTTTGCTGTGTAGCAGTATGATGTTTCGGTTTTTAAATTTTGTTAGGGTTTCTGATATTATGTTTGCCTTTTTCATTATTTTTGCCAGCCTAAAATGATGTAAGCATGGAGCCTATAACTATTAGAGAAATATCGGGACGTCGCGCCTTGAAAAAATATGTACAATTCAATATCGACCTTTACAAAGGAAACCCGTATAAAGTTCCGCCTTTGGTGGCCGATGAATTGAATACTTTTACACCGGCGAAGAATCCCGCTTTCGACTTCTGCGAAGCGGTGCATTTTATGGCTTACGAGGGAAAAAAGCCGGTGGGCCGCATTACCGGAATCATCAATCGGAATCTCAACGAAAAGACCGGGAAAAAAGAGGCTCGTTTCGGGTTTGTGGATTTTGTCGATGACGTGCGGGTGAGCGATGCGCTTTTCGATGCGGTCGAGGAATGGGCTCGTTCGAAGGGTATGAATCATCTGGTCGGTCCTATGGGATTTACCGATATGGATCCCGAGGGATTGCTTGTCGAGGGCTACGACCAGCTGGGGACGATGGTTACCATCTATAATTATCCTTACTACGTCGACCATATTCTGCGGAGAGGCTTTGAAACGGAATGCGAATGGGTCGAATTCAAGCTTACGGTTCCCCCCGTTATGTCGGAAAAACATGCGCGAATAGCCGAGATTGTCCGGCAGAAATATCATCTGCGTAGCGTGATTCGAGAATACACCAATATCAATGATGTGGCCCGGGATTACGGTCGGCAGATATTCGAACTTATAAACGAAGCGTATAAGAACCTGTACGGATATTCGACGCTTACTCCGCGTCAGATCGACCATTATGTAAAGATGTATGTGCCGATGGTACGTCTCGGACATCTCTCGCTTATTGTCAATGAAAAAGACGAATTGGTGGGTGTGGGTATTGCCATGCCTTCGATGAGCCGGGCTTTGCAAAAGGCCAAAGGCCGATTGTTTCCTTTCGGGTTTATCCACTTGTTAAAAGCCTTGAAAGGAAAAGGCGATATTGTCGACCTGTTGCTTGTTGCCATACACCCCGATTACCAGAACATGGGAGCCAATGCGTTGCTCTTCGACGACATATTGCCGAATTTCATCAAAGACGGGTTTAAGTATGCCGAGAGCAATCCCGAGATGGTAACCAATAATAAGGTACAGCAACAGTGGCAATATTTCGAACAGCAGTTGCATAAGCGTCGTCGTGCTTATGCGAAAGATATTTAGTACCTCTTCCTTATGCCGACATTTGTTCAGATACTCGATTTTATCGGTACGTTCGCTTTTGCCATCAGCGGGATACGCTTGGCGTCGGCCAAACGTTTCGATTGGTTCGGGGCGTATGTCGTGGGGTTTGTTACCGCTATCGGCGGCGGGACGATACGCGATCTTTTGCTCGATGTTACTCCGGCTTGGATGACCGATCCCATGTATCTTATTTGCACGGGGTTGGCGTTGGTATGGGTTATCGTTTTCGAGAAAAGGCTGGTGCGTCTCGACAATACCTTTTTTATTTTCGATACCATAGGTCTGGCTCTTTTTACGGTCGTCGGTGCAGGTAAAAGCCTTACGCTGGGCTATCCTTTTTGGGTGGCGGTTATCATGGGTAGTATCACCGGTGCGGCCGGAGGCGTGATACGCGATGTCTTCATCAATGAAATACCGCTGATATTCAGGAAAGAGATATATGCAATGGCATGTGTCGTCGGCGGTGTGTTTTACTGGGTGTGCTATCGGTTGGGCATGGAGTCGTATGTCTGCCAGCTTGTCGGTGGCTCGGGCGTGTTTATTACGCGTATCTTGGCCGTAAAATATAAAATATGTTTGCCTATTCTTGGCGACAAAGAGGAGGAAACTCCGATTCCTCCCGATGATGAGCAGCGATAGAAATAGCTGTCGTGTCAAGTCGTAGGATTACGATTACTTCCCGATGATTTAGCGCTTGTCGTGCACACGTGATGAGACGATTCCCGGGTCTTGACCGGAAATAATGCTTTTCTGGGTTTGCTGTCGAAACGAATCTTTACCCGAGTCGTTGCAGAAGAGCCGAGAGGTCGGAACGCCAGTCGCTGCCGTTTGCCGGACAAAATGTATGGAATCCGAATTCTTCTCCTTTTTTTACATTCGATGCACCGTCATCGACAAAGAGGGTCTCTTCGGGGCGTATTCCGCTATCGTCGATGAGATGGCGGAAAATTTCGGCGGCCGGTTTGGTGTATCCGATTTGATAAGACAGATATAGTCGGTCGGCGTAGTGGGTGAGAGGTTTCCCCTCGGCAGAAAAATCCGTGCTGCATGCCCATGACATCACATAGGGATTGGTGTTGCTCAATATCAGAATGCGGTACTCCTTTTTCAACTCTTCGAGGTATTTGAGAATGGCAGGAGGTACTTCTACGAAAAATCCCAACCATGCTTTTTTTACCTCTTCGAAAGAGAGTTCCCGATTGCAAAGGCGTCCCAATTCGGCACGGAAGCCGGTTTCGTCGAGCTTCCCTTCTTCCAACGCTTGAAATATTCCCGATTGGTGGTATTTGTCGAGTCGGGAATCGGCGTCATTCAGCCCTATGCGGGTAAATGCGGCGACAGCCTTGTCGCGGCTTATGGTGGCAATGACGCCACCGAAATCGAAAATGAGTGTTTTTATCATGCCGGAGTAGTAAGTCGTAAAAACTTTACAAAGATAACGATTAATTGTCAATAATCGAGATGCTACGGTGATTCCGATAGAAATGTCAAAACAGGCTGTTGGAAGATTAATGACCGAAAGATTGATAAAATACATGGATAGATATATATTTGTGAAGAACTTGAAAGTCGCTCATGAAAAGAATACTGCCTTTGGCATTTACGGTATGTTCGCTTTTGTACGGTTGTATGCCCCGGTCGGAGAATAGCGGTGTCGGGAAAATCGGCGGTGCCGATGGCATCACAGATATTGTTGTGAGGGATTCTCGGAAGAACGATTCATCTTTGGGAGAATTTCGGGTATGTGCTTATGAAGGGATTCTTTATCCCGATACCTCTTGTTACATTTTGACCATAAAAAGCAGGGTATATAGCGGCGATGGCGTTTTTGTACTCTCTCCTGTCGATGGTGTGGACGGGGCGTCGCCATCTTATTCGGGACGCCGGTATACACAACGGGGTACTCCCGACGATGTCGATGCTGTGGTATGGCAGCTTGTGGCGAATGGTGGAAGCCCGATATTCAATTTCCTATATGAGAGTGACCGTCTTGTTATGTTGAACGATACCTGTGGGAAAATCGACGGGGCACGTTTTTGGATGCGCACGGATACTCCGATATAAGTATATAAATGAAGATAGCGATGAACGAAACTTTTCATCTTATAGACCGGACGAAGTGGGAACGGGATATTTATTTCGATTATTACTATAATCGTATCAAGTGCCGGTACACGTTGAATGCGAATGTCGATATAACCGAATTGGCTGCATATCGAAAGCATCGCGGCTTGAAATTTTTCCCCACGATGCTTTATGCGATTATGAGGGTTGTAAATTCGAATAGGGAGTTTCGTATGGATTTCGACTGTAACAACAGGCTGGGATATTGGGAAGAAGTTGTTCCGAGCTATACGTTATTCCACGATGAGACCAAGACGTTTACCGATGTGTGGAGCGAGTATGACAGAGATTTCCCGACGTTTTACAACACGGTTTTGCGGGATATGGAAACGTATGGAAATAGAACGGGAGTCATTAAGGCTCGTCCCGGTCAGCCCCGCAATTTTTGTCCTGTGTCTTGCCTGCCGTGGCTGAGTTACACGGCTTTTGCCCAAGATACTTATGCCGAGAATACACTTCTGTTTCCGTTGATTAAGTTCGGAAAATATTTCGAGCAGGACAGCCGTTTGTTACTGCCGTTTTCCGTATCGGCACATCATGCGGTGGCCGACGGATACCATACTTGCAAACTTATCAATGACGTGCAGGAAATGGTAGCCGATCCGTCGGTATGGTTCAATCTTTGAGTTTTGTGGAGTTTCCGATTATCTGTCGATACCGTCTCGTGAAAGTACGCCTTGCGTGTAGTAGTGTTTGACTTCCTGCATTTCCGTTACGAGATCGGCTTTGTCGATGAGGCATTGCGGGGCGTAGCGACCGGTTATGACGACCTCGGTCTGTGGGGCGCGATTGTTCAGAGCCTCGATAACATCTTCGCAAGAAAGCAATCCGAAATAAAGGGCGATGGTCAGTTCGTCGAGAATGATTACATCGTATGTCCCGGCGCTGAGTAATGACGAGCAACGCCGTAGTCCCTCTTGGGCCATTTCTACATCGATGGCTTCGGGATCTTTGTCGATGAAACAACCGCGACCGAATTGTTCGATTCGAATGTGTCCCAACGGGGAATTAGTACCGCCGAAAAGCGTTTCGATTTTTGTCTCGTTATAACGCATCGATTTTACGAATTGTCCTACGAAAACGTTCTTTCCCGCGCATAAAGCTCGTACGGCCAATCCGAAAGCGGCTGTGGTTTTTCCTTTTCCGTTACCTGTATAGAGATGAATGAATCCTTGTTCCATGCAGGCAAATATAGGATATTTTTCGGAATATCGGAATCATGGAATTTGGAGGGGAAGTACTATCTTTGCCATTATTATGGAAGTATCGGATAAGCAGGATGGGAAGATCAGGGCCGTTTTGAATTGGAGCGGCGGGAAAGATTCTGCTCACGCTTTGTGGCGGGTGATGCGGGAAGGAACGTATAGGGTAGAGGCGTTGCTTACGACGGTCAATCGTGCGACACGGAAGTCGACCATGCATGATATTCCGCTACCGTTGCTCGAAGCGCAAGCCGAGAGGATAGGGATTCCGTTGTATATCGTGGATTTGACCCCCTCGGGCGATATGGCCGATTATTCCGAGGCGATGAACCGTGCCGTCGGCCATTTCAGGGCACAAGGTATAACGCATTTTATTTTCGGCGATATTTTCCTGCACGATGTACGCCGTTATCGCGAAGAACAACTTGCGCCTTACGGTATCGAAGTGGTCGAGCCGCTTTGGGGTGCAGCTTCTCCCGAAGTGATGGACGGTTTTCTTTCCACGGGATTGAGGTGTGTCGTCGTTACTACGATGTACGACGGTTTGGGGCTTTCTGCCATCGGCAGGGAAGTAGATGCGGCATTTGTGGCATCGTTACCGTCCGATGTCGATCCGAATGGTGAAAACGGAGAATATCATACCTTTTGTTATGATGGACCGATTTTTTCATCTCCCGTACCGTTTGCTTTGGGGAGCCCGTCGATGAGGAGTTACGATATTTCTCTCGACGACGGGACGATTCGTCGGTACACTTACTGTTTTGCCGATCTCGGTGTAAAATAATGAACCGGAAAAGGTTTCGGGGCGGGATATTCTTTGTCGAAACGTATTCTATCTCAGAAAAAGTTGCAAGCATAGCCCGGAATCGATTACCTTTGTCTCACTTTGCCGAAAGAATGCCGGCGGGATTTTTTCGATCGAATGTCCGTCGGCACGGATACACTGCATTATTGACACATTATGACTGGAATTGAGACTTGGGCTTTGGCATTGGGATTGTCGATGGATTGCTTTGCCGTTTCGATAACAAGCGGCATCATTTGGGGACGGGTCCGGTGGAAGCCTATGCTTTTGATGGCTTTCTTTTTCGGACTTTTTCAGGCACTCAATCCGTTCTTCGGTTGGTTGGGGACTCGTTATTTCCGTTATCTGATAGAGAGCGTCGATCATTGGATCGCTTTTGCCATTCTCGGTTTTCTGGGCATACGTATGATCATGGAGTCGTTCAAGGACGAGGAAGAGAAACATTTCGATCCGGCCAGCCTCAAAGTGATTCTGGCTATGGCGGTCGCTACCAGTATCGATGCTTTGGCCGTCGGTATTTCGTTTGTATGTATGGGCATGAACGATTGGGGCGATTTATCGTACCCTTTGGTGGTAATCGGATTGGTCTCGTTCATCATGTCTCTTGTAGGAGTGTTTTTGGGTGTCCGGTGCGGCCGTTATGCCAAGAAGATACATGCCGACCTCTTGGGTGGAATCATACTCTTTGCCATCGGTGTGAAGGTGCTTATCGAGCATCTCTCGGCATGATGGTTTGTATGTGCCCGATTGACAGAAGGTTTTGTCAGGAAATAAGATCGTGTTTGAAATGCATCGAAACTGTCCGAATGGAAAATAAAAAAACAAAGCACCGATTTTTCGGTGCTTTGTTTTTTCTTGTTGTACCCAGAGCCGAGAAAGTACCCAGTAAATCAAGAGTACCCAGATGAAACTAAGTGAAAGAAAATCAGAGGTAGCCAAAGAGGGACATTAACCCTTTTCTTCTTAAAAAAGACTTTGTTTTATCGTTTTTGGCTACCTTTTGGCTACCCAGAAAAAGATAAATTTATACATTTGCAAATAAGAGAAACAAAGAGCAAAGAGTATGGCACAGAAAAAGGAAATAAGGAACGATAACACCTACCTAATAAGCCAAGACACAACCGACAATCCAAAGTTGGGGGCAAAGATACTTTCAGATGGCCGGGAAAGTTTGTTTTTGGATTACTACTTTGGCTATCAGATGGTATATAGTGAAAAGTTGGATAAGCAGGTAGCCAAGAAAGACAGGAAACGGGAGTTTCTGAAACTCTACCTTTGGCAAGCACCCAGAACACCGCTTGAACGCCAACAGAATAAAGAAACGATAGAACTTGCAAAGAAGATTAGGTTTGAGCGTGGGCAGGAACTGTTGGAAAGCATTGAGGGGTATCGGCTCAAAAAGGAGCGTGATATAAATTTCCTTGATTACTTCCAAGCCTATATTGACAAGTATACCAAGAAAGATATTAGGATGGTGGAAATAGCCCTTAAACGCTTCATTGATTTTCTGAACGACACCCCAGAATATAACAAGTATGCCAAGAGGATAAAGCCAGAGCAAATAACGAGAGATATGGTTGAGGCTTTCGCCGAGTATCTGCAAGGTAGAAGTGTTGGCGAGGGGGCTAAAAGCATCTATGCCCGGTTTAAGAAAGTGATAAAATATGCCATAGAACACGATGTTATGATAAAGAACCCTTGTACGGGCATAACTATAAAGGTGGATGACCAGCAGCTAAGGAAAGAGGTACTTTCACCAGAGGAAATACAGCAGCTAATAGCAACCCACGATGAACGGCAAAATCCCAACATAAGGCGCGCTTTTATCTTTTGCCTCTATTGTGGGTTAAGATACTGTGATGTGAAAGACCTTACATTTGCCAACGTGGATTTTTCAAATAGGCTATTAAAGTTTGAGCAGAACAAGACAAAGGGGCATAGCGCAAGCAGCGGTGTTGTTATTCCTCTGAATGATGGTATATTGAAACTAATAGGAAAGCCAAGCAGCCCAGATAAGAGGGGTGAGGTTATATTCCCCTTGCCCAGCTATGAAATGTGCTTAAAAGCCCTTAGAAGATGGGTGAAACGGGCGGGAATAAGCAAGCACATAAGTTGGCATTGTGCTCGGCACTCCTTTGCCGTGAATATCCTTAACAACGGGGCTAATATAAAGACGGTAGCGAGCCTTTTAGGGCATAGCGGCCTGCAACATACCGAGAAATATACCCGAGCCATAGACAAGCTGAAAGAAGATGCAATAAACAGTTTACCAGAATTGAAATTGTAAGAAATGGAAACAGAAGAATTGTTAAAAATGCCGTTGGATAGATTTTGTGAGGTGCTACTAAATTTGACGCTTATCAGAAATGGCGAGATTGAAAGATTTGTAGAAAATAATGACTTATCAGCGTTAAAAAGTAGAGCAGAACTGGCAAATATAGTCGGAGATATAGCTGATTTTGAGCGTCTGAATTTACGTATACGGTATCGAGAGGAATTAATAGAAGATATTAAAAGTGAAGGCCTTTTCTTTGCTGAAGATTGGCCGGAACCGCCTATAAACCGTCTTGATATATATAATTATTTAGAACATATTACAAAAGATTTTGATAAAGGCAGATGTGAGGCCGTATTAACAGAAATAAGACATATTAAAGTTGAGATTTATGAAGAAGAAGGGTATAATCTTATAGAATATTTAAATATTAAGTACAAATGGGGGCTTTCAAGACATAAAATATCTGATCAATTGGAGCTTCTTAATGGGAAATCGTTGTTATTATATAGATATGCACAGCAAATTCTTAGGGATAAACTCGGCTACTCCGCCCCGGATAACCAAACAAGGGGTGATAAACTCTGGCTACCCAATGGATTGAATACCGATGAGGCGAGAAAATATTTTGCAAGGGCGTTAGAGCGGGGATATATGAAGAAAACGGAGACGGGCTGTAAATGGTTATTCGGAGGCGACAAAGGGCAATCAAGATTAGGGTATTTCTGTAATAAGGTATTTGCACAGCCCAGACCGATAAATAAATTAGAGCAAATATTTGGAGTAAAGAAACTATCAGCATCTATTTCAAATGCAGAGATAGAAGCAAAAAGAGATGATGTAAAACAATGGAGAAAAGAGATGGACGAAAATATATTCTTTGATTGACAACCTCATAACGATGTATTTTTATAGGGCTATAAATAGACTATTTATAGCCCCTTTTTTTGTTATCCTTTGCCCTCTACTTTTGCCCTTGTTATCAGATAACACAGATAACCGAGGCAAAAGGATTGCAGACGTGTACGCCCTGAGCCTCTTTGTTTCATGCTCTATAATAGAGCAAAATAGATAAAGATGAACACAGAAAACATTAACTATATTTCCGATTTGGTGGCGGACAAGGTGTTGTTTTGCACAAAAGAGGTTTTAACCAGCGATGAGGTAGCCCGGTATATGGGAATATCTAAAAGCTACCTTTACAAACTTACGATGAGGCGGGAGATACCCCACTACAAGCCGATGGGGAAAGTGTGTTATTTCAATCGTACAGAGGTAGAGCAATGGTTACAAAATAACCGTGTATCGACTTCAACCGAGATAAACCAACGGGCGCAAGCCTATTGTATGAAAGGGGGTAGGAGATGATACTAACCGATTACTATAAGTTTGAACGGGTGGCGAAAATCGCCAAGCATAGAATGGATTGCACCTCATCGACAGAGAGCTACCCGGAGTTTGAGAACCGCCGTATGACAAAATCCCGCCGGGGGACGGAAAGATCCGACGCTATAAACATCGGCGATTTGCTCATCTATTGGGTAAAGCCGGACAATCATATACGGGCGGACAGAAAAAGGAATGCCGATAGAAGTATCACAATCAAAAGCGAGAATTTGAGCAGTGTATATAATTGGCAGCATGAGGGTGATTATTGGTTGGCTTATGGCGATTTCAAAGGGACAACAGATGCCCTCATCATTTTGTACAAGGTGGTGGAGGCCGATACTATCATACAGCCGGGGGCGGAGATAGAAATATTTGTTGCCCGAGGAAAGGCCAACGAGTGCAATAGCCTTTGTACCCTATATACAGATGGAGAACTTGATGAGGAGATGAACGATTTGAGGAAACAAGCCGCTAAAACAGCAGCCGGGACAGAAAAGCCGTGAATACTCTATAATAAGCTGTTTTCTATTACCAAATCAGTAACCGGTTATGTATGACACAGTAAATTTCAGGCTTCCACAAAGTGTGGCGGGCGGTGTGGATTTTCTCTCGGAAATTCCCTGCTTTTTGGATCGCGTAGGGGAGCACTACTACAACGGTGAAGCAGTGATAACCGGAAGCCTCGGCGGGTTAAAGGTAGCCCTCAACAAATACCAGATGAAAATCAACGGCGGGAGTTTGTGTAAATGGTATTTGGGCGATAATTTCAAGACAATGGGACGGGGGGACACTCAACGGGCGATAGAAAAGTTATCAGACACTTTGCACGTACCGATGAGTAAAGCAACCGTTACCCGTATGGATATAGCCCAGAATATTATTACCAAGCACCCGCCGGAGGTTTATCTTGGTCATTTGGGGGAATTGAGGCGTTATAAGCGTTGCCCTATGGTAGAAATCGGCAGCCTCTATTACACTCGAAAAATCGGCAGGCTTTGTTTCTATGACAAGAACCGGGAACAAAAGAGCCATAAAGAACCGATACCGGAACTATACGAGGGTAGGAATGTGTTAAGGTATGAACAACGATACACCAATAGAATAGCTTCACAGTTTAAGGTTGGCGAGGTTACGGGGGAGTTGCTTTATGATGAGGCGTTTTATATCGGGGTGTTGAATCGATGGAAAGAGGCTTATAAAGCCATACAAAAGATAAACGATGTATCATTGAATTTTCAAGCGATGAGGACAAAACAACAGCTTTATAAAATGGGTGTGCTATCTTTGGTTGAACAGGCGGGCGGACAGATCCGGATGATAGCGCAAATAAACGAGGCGCAAAAGCGGGGCGAGCTATCCAAAAAGCAAGCTTTTGATTTAAGGCAAGCGGTAAATGATGCTTGTAAAATAAGGGAGGGTTTAACCGCGCAAAACGAGGCGATAACGGAACTTGATCGGAAGGTCTGCGAGGCGGTCAAATTTTACCGATAAACAAAAAAATACTCTATAATAAGTTGTTTTCTATTACCAAATCAGTAACCGGAGACCTCATCGATGATGTAAAACAAAGTAAAATATGACGAGCAAAAAACGACAAAATCAAACGTTTTCCGGTGATATTTCCGCCGAGAATGTTGTTACGATAATGAAAGAGTGCAGGGACAGTCATACCGGGTTATATCCGTTGCAAGAAAAGGCGGCTATACTGTTGGCCTCGGGTGAGAGTATAACGGCGGTAGCGGAACGATTAGAAATAACCCGTAGCACCATATACACATGGTTGGGGCAAATACCGTTCAGCTGTTATTATAATCAGCAATGCAAGGATTACAAGGAGCGGTTAAGGGCGGGAATATTCAGCCTTGCAGATGAGGCGATAACAGCCATAAGGGATTGCCTGCATAGTAGTAATGAGGCTGTGAAGTTAAAGGCGGCGATGTGGTTATCTGAGCGGATCGATTTGTCAGAAGTCGGGGGTACTAATTTGCGGGCGCGTTTAAAGAGTTATTATACAGAAACGCCCGGATATTTAGATGATGGGATATTCGATGAGGCCGGATATAATGAGGAGCTGAAACGGCTAAACCTTGATGAATAGGCTGGGGTAAATGTTATCCTTTTCCCCGTGTTGCTGTCTTGGGGTAGTCTTGTTATAACATTGTTACCGTTTTATGGCGTTTTTCCCATTGCTCCATATTTCCTAAAATATTAGAGGCCATAATAGGGAAGGAATTAAGTAGCCCCTATTTATAATCAAAGGCTTTTAGACAAAGTTTTGCCCGTGTAGGATTATTCTTGCACGGGTTTTATTTTGCCTCAACCGAAGAAAATACGACATGAGGTGATTTCTAAAAGGAAGCCTGAACAATCTTTATTAATTGCTTTTGAAAGAGGGGGTGTTGTCGTTTTTGGCTACCCTTTGGCTACCCAGAAAAATAAAAACAGCTGAAAATCAGTAGATTAACAGCTGTTTTGTGTACCCAGAGCCGGGATCGAACCGGCATGGAAGTGAATCCACTGGTGTTTGAGACCAGCGCGTCTACCGATTCCGCCATCTGGGCGCGGTAAAGCGATGCAAAGGTAATGATTCTTTTATAATCTGCAAATGTTTTTGCGTTTTTTTGTTTCTCGCTTTTATTTTTTCGGGGTGGTCGGCCGGTTATCCGTCTGCTTTTGGGCGGTTGTTTCGCTTGTCTTGTCGAGGCGGATATGTATTTGTTCCCGGAAAAGCTGCTGGTTTCGATGTGTGTTATGCGGGATATGTTTGTCTTGATGTTTTTTGCGGGGAAAATACGGGTGTACGATCTATCGAAAAGGTTGTTTTTTTACCAAAAAAATTCTTTCTGCGGGAGAGGGAGCAAAAATAAAGTAGTATATTAGCCGTATCAACTTTGATATAAATTTCTGGTATGGGAAAGAATCGATATTGTGTGATTATGGCCGGTGGGGTTGGCAGTCGTTTTTGGCCGTTCAGCCGTGCCGACCGGCCTAAGCAGTTTCTTGATCTTTTTGGCATGGGGCGTTCGTTGTTGCAGATGGCTTATGACCGTTTTGCGGCAGTCGTACCTCGTGAGCATATCTTTATTTCTACGCATGAGCAGTATGTCGATTTGGTGATGGAGCAGTTGCCCGAAGTGCCCCGTGAGCGCATTTTGGCCGAGGTGCAGCGGCGCAATACGGCTCCGTGCGTGGCGTGGGCGGCTTACCATATCCGGGCCATCGATCCCGATGCCACGATGATTGTTTCTCCGGCCGACCATCTGATTCTGCGGGAAGAGGTGTTCCGCGATGCCATATTGCAAGGAATGGATTTTGTAGAGGAGCTTCCCTCTCTGCTTACTTTGGGTGTGAAACCTACACGGGCAGAGACGGGATACGGATATATCCAGATCGGCGATGAGTCGAAAGGTTCTATCCGTTCGGTAAAGACATTTACCGAGAAACCCAATCGCGAGCTGGCCCAAGTCTTTGTCGATAGTGGCGAGTTTTTCTGGAATACGGGTATTTTCATTTGGAAAGCCGGATCGATTATCGAGGCGATCAAGCAATATTTGCCGGAGATTTCTCTCCGTTTCGAGGCTTGTGCAGATAGTTGCGGCCGTCTCGGGAGCGAACCGGTCGTGCAGAAACAGTTGTCGGCCTGCCCCAATATCTCGATCGATGTAGGTATAATGGAAAAAGCGACCAATGTATATGTCCTTTGTACCGACTTCGGGTGGAGCGATGTGGGAACATGGGGCTCTTTGTATGCGTTGTCGCAGAAAGATACCAGTGAAAACGTCGTATTACACGGACGTGCCACATGTTACGACAGTCATGGAAACATCGTGTCGACATCGGAAAAAAAATTGGTTATTCTCGACGGTTTGCAAGATTACATCGTTACCGACTCGGAGAATGTGTTGCTCATCTGCCGTAAGAGCGAGGAGCAGCGTATACGACAGTTTGTCAATGATGCCAAGACCCGTTTCGGGAATGAATACACATAAAAATTTTATCCGACAGGACGATTTATCGGGCGGGAACGTTGTGGGCGTTCCCGCTTTTTTGTTTCGAGATGTTATTATAAATCTCCCGGCTAAACAATTTTGCGATGAGTGATGTTCCTAATAAACAATCGTTTAAGATGTTGGGATATGAAAGAAAAAGTAGGTGTGGTTTATGATTCGTCTGCGCGTGGAGTCGATATTGTTTCGATACTTGTTTCGAGATTGCCCTTGTCGCAAGAGCATGTACGGCAGGTATCGGACGTCTCTGTCGGGTGGTTGCGGTCGTATGAAGTGTTGATGCTGGTTTCGTCGCATTGGAGCGATATGTTTCTTCCCTGCGAGTGGCATAAGTTTTTTACAAAAATCGGAGTTTTGGAGTTTTCGGGACGGACAGTGGTTCCGGTGAGTACATCGATACCGTTGTCGGTAAGTATTGCTCCGGCATTGAGGAGGATATTCGCGCCGGTGTGTGTGCGTATTATTTCTCCGGTCGAAGTCTTTTTTATTCCCGAAGGGCATTTTGCCGAAGCCGGGAATCTCGACGGATCTACCCGGCAGGTCGATGAGTGGCTGACAGTGTTTTGCAGTTACGGGCAGCCGGCTGACGAGAGTTATTGAATCGTACAGGGAGACGGTAGGAGCGATTGATAAATTACCGATTGTATGCGGGTGCGGATATCCATATCGAAAAGTCGGGTATTCCATCGGTGAGGATATACTCGATTACTGAGAAATATGTAGATGATGTCATTGTCGGGATCGACCCAAAATGCCGTGCCGGTGTAGCCGGTGTGTCCGTAAACCGATTGAGGGGCTTCTTCGCAGGTAGGGCTTTTTTCCGGCGAGTCGGTATCGGGTTTGTCAAAACCGAGGCCACGGCGGCTCAAACTGCTTTTGTCGGTTGTAAAACGCAGTACTGTCGTCGGTTCGAAATAATCTTCGAGTCCGTATGTCCCGTTGTTCTGTAACATTTGCAGAATTTTCGCCATGTCGCGGGCATTAGAGAATAGCCCGGCATTTCCGCTGACCCCACCCATGAAACAGGCCAGTTCGTCATGAGGATATCCTATGACGAGTTGTCGCCTGAAAAGACGGTCGTTTTCGGTAGGCGCTATATCGGTAATGGGAAATTTCTCTCTGGGGCGGAAAGTCGTGTGATAAGCCCCGATGGGTTGTAAGAGTCTTCGGTCTATAAATCGGTCGAGAGGCTCGCCGGAAACACGTTCGGTCAGTTTTTGCAGAATGACGAAATTCAAGTCGCTATACCTGTACCGCCTGTCTGACTTCGAGACGGATAGTATTTTATGCCAAATGCTATCGGGGAGTGAAGGCGAGGCGTATAGCTCCTCGGCGATGTGCAAGGGGTAAGAGCGGCTCGTCTTGTTGTGAAAGAGCCAAGGTTTCAGCCGGCAATCTTTTTGTACGAACCAATCTTTATCGACTTGTATCGGATATTCGCTGTCCCGTCCCCGTTTCAGCAATGGTGCCGAGTAGCTGTCGGGATCGATGAGTAACCGCCGTAAGGAGATTCCGGCCGGTAATCCGCTTTCGTGCATCAGGGTTTGCCGTAAGGTAATGGCCGATAATCCGTAATCACGCATTTCAGGCAGATAAAAACAAAGGGGGGCATTCAGACTTACCTGTTCGTGGTCGTTGAGCCACATGATGGCCGGTAAAGTACCCATCGCTTTGGTGATGGAGGCCAGATCATAAAGATCGTTCGTACTTACGGGGCGTTTTTTTTCGTAGTCGAAATATCCGAAAGCACGGTCGTAGATGATTTTTTTATGACGGGTGATGATGATCTGGCAACCTGGGAATGCCATGCTGTCGATGCCTTCTTGTACAATACTGTCGATGCGGGAAAGAATGCGGCTGTCCATATCGACCTCTTCGGGAAATGCGTGCCCCAACCGGCATTCCGGGATAAAGATACCGCTTCCTTGCGGATATTTTCCTGTGCTTACGGGAAGTTTTCCATCGGCGGAGCTTCCTCCGAAAAGAACTTCGGCGGCACATTCTTGCATGACGGGATTGTTTTCATAGGCGACGATTATTGCATCGGCCTCGGCGGTGAGTTCTTCGTATTTCGGTATGGTATAAGGCGAAGTGAAGAATACAAGGATTTTTCCGGTTGCTTTTTTCAGAATTTTCTCGGCTAATTGTATCTCTTCCTTTTTATCGGAGAAGATAGCGATAATCGTCTGCGTGCTGTGGGAGATGACGTCTACGATTCCCTTTATTTCTTTGTCGGTCGATTGGGCATTGAGGCGACTTACATTCTCTATCGGGGCATACTCTTGCAACCGTTTTACGAAGGGTTGCGCATTTTGCCTGCCAACGGAGATGACACCGAATCGTTTTTTGTTGAGATGTGTAAAAGGCAATATTTCCTCTTTGTTTTCGAGGACGGTAACGGCTTGCGCAGAAAGTTGCCGAATGATAGTACGGGCTTCGAGGCTGTTCAAGTCTTCCGTTAAGGAGTCGATGCGTATTTCACGACAAGTGTCCAGCCCGAGTATATACTTATATTGCAGGACCTTGCGACAATGCTTATCGATTATCTCTTGGGAGAGAGTACCCTCGTTATAGCTTTTTACGATTTGTTCGAATTGCTCTTTCGGTTTCAACGGTTTCAGTAAAATATCGTTTCCCGCCAGCAGTGCATCGAGTGCGGGAGTTTTCGATTCGGCGCCTTTCATTTCGAGAGCATCGGTGAAAACCAATCCTTCAAAACCCATTTCTTCCTGTAAAAGTCCGGTAACGATGTCGGGCGATAGGGAAGACGGTTGGTTACTCGTGCTGTCGAGCGCGGGAACAAAGAGATGTCCTACCATGAGTCCCGAAAATCCTGCATCGATGTAGCGCGAGAACGCCGACAATTCGCAAGAGTCGAGTTGTGCGCGGTCGCGAAGGACCGAAGGGAGTGTGAAGTGCGAATCTTCGTGCGTATCGCCGTGTCCCGGGAAATGCTTGCCTACGGCCATGATCCCTTCGTCTTCGAGTCCTTGTGCATAAAATCTTGCCTTGTGGCTCACATTGTCGGGATTTTCTCCGAAAGAACGGTTCCCAATGACGGGATTTTGCGGGTTACTGTTTATATCGAGTACCGGGGCGAAATTGACTTGTATTCCCATACGGCGGCAGGCACGGCCCATTTCCCGGCCGTAAGCATAGATAAGCGAGTCGTTGGAGACAGCTCCCAGTGTCATGTTTTTAGGGAAAGAGGGTGTTTCTTTCAGACGCATGGCGAGACCCCACTCTCCGTCCATCGTAATCATCAGGGGTACACGGGAGAGAGCTTGCGCCATATTGGTGAGAGTCGCTTGCTCCTCGACCGAACCTTTCGAGAAAAGAAGTCCACCCACATGACATTGTTCGATAAGCGATCTAAGGAGATCTTTGTTACGGTCGCTCAGATTGTTTTCGACTCCGACGACAAACAGCTGTCCGATGCGTTCGGGTATCGTAAGCCGTTGCATGACCGAGTCGACCCAGCGATTCATCTCCGTTTCGTCGGTTTCCCGTAGCAAGCGGGGTATTTGTCCGGCTTGTGTCGGGATAAGAAACACCAACGCCAACAAGAGCGTAAGAACGATTTTTTTCTTCATGTCGATGCGGTTCTTTTTATAGGGTTATTCATAGATTATTCTTCCGTCGGTCGATGCAGATATACCTCCTTCCCGCACGGTTGCTTCTCCGATGGCAGCTGTCATCAGGTCGCAGAGGCGTATTTTCGTATCGATGCGTTTGCGGTATCGGGTGAGCGGTGTCATTTCATCTCCGCCGTTTGCTGTAAAATCTATGGTGGTGATGTGGTATATTCGGCAAGGTTTTATTTTTTTTCCTCCGATCGTAAGTCGTTTTACCTTTCTATCCGGCGAGAGCGTCAGCTCTACTTCCCGGCTGATGCCTTCTCCGCCCCGGGATGCAATGATACGGAAGAGCCGTTTTACTTCCCGCCCCGACAAGCTGATATGGCAGATGTAGTTATCGAAGGGATAGCATGATAAAATATCGCCTTTCGTAACAGGCCCTCGGGCAATGTCGCAACGTATCGCTCCCGTATTGATGAGTCCGAAGTCGCAAGGTACCCCTTCCTTGCGGGCTTGCTGCACGAGAACGTCGGCGGTAAAATTGGAGAGAGGACTTTGCGGCCGTCCTATGGTCATCGGCCGGAGCGCGTTCCCGATGACTTCACCGGTCGTTTTCTGCATAGGTATCCGATAGGAGTCGATGAGTGTCGCTGTTACGGAATCGATGCGGTTGTCGTAGCGCGATGACAGATCTATGGTATATCCTCTGCGGGTATCGTCTTTACACTCGATGACTCCTACATAAAGACCTCTTTTCCCCGTCTGGCCTATCCATACGGTGTCTTGCTGTTTGTTGATGACGGGAATGGGTGTGGGAAGTAGGGTGTGGGAGTGTCCGCCGGCGATGATGTCTATTCCGCTGCTTTTTCGGGCGAGTTCTTTATCTCTTTCTATTCCCAGATGTGAAAGAAGAACGACGATTTCCGCCCCGCAACGTTTCAGACTGTCGGCCGTGCGATTAGCCGATGCAATGGCGTCGCGGCAGATGATTCCCGTAACTTTTTCGGGGTCGACCGATGTTTTTAGCGAGACGCCTACACCTGTTATACCGACTTTCCAGCCGTCGATTTCTTTGATGACACCGGGCGTGAAATATCCTTTTAACGGAGTGTTCGATACATCGTAATTGCAGTTGACGATGACAGGTGCTGCATCTTTGTACATCGTTGCAAGCGAGGATGTACCGTTGTCGAATTCATGGTTTCCCGGTGTGATGAAATCGTATCTTAACCGGTTCATAAGCGCAATTTCTGCTTTTCCGAGGTAAGTGGTGAAATATGGTGTTCCTTGTACGGCATCGCCCGCATCGATCAGCAGGACGGCTTTTCCCGTATTGCGCAGGCTGTCGATGACAACTTGCCGGCGCAGTGCCCCGCCCATGTTGGGTTGGGAGTCGTCGGTGGCGGTCGGTTCTATTTGGCTGTGGACATCATTTGTATGAATAATCAACAGTTCTTTTTTCTGAGCCTTTATCCCGACGGATATAGCACAAAGGAGCAAAAAGAGATAAGGATATGGTTTGAGCAAAAACATTGTCGGGGTTACAAAAAAAATTATTAGCGAAAATACGAAACTTTACTGCGAAAGAATTCTACTTCTGCGTGATTAACATTTATTAGTCGCTTCGATATTTCCGGATATCGGCGGAGCAAAACTCGCCGGAATGCCTAAAAAACCACGTTTACATTTGGTTATCCCGTAAAAAAGTCGTTACTTTGCCCCGCTTTTCGTAATCTCTGGCAGGGAAAAGTGTTACCTGTTTACATTACGTTTCAATACAAACATTTTAAATAGCTATTAAAAATGGACTTGATTAAAGTTGCAGAAGAGGCATTTGCTACGGGCAAACAACATCCCTCGTTCAAGAGCGGTGATACCGTAACGGTGGCCTACCGCATCAAAGAGGGTAACAAAGAGCGTATACAGCAGTATCGCGGTGTCGTTATCCGCATCTCGGGTTGCGGTGAGAAAAAGCGTTTTACAGTACGCAAAATGTCGGATAACGTAGGTGTGGAACGTATCTTCCCTATCGAATCTCCGTTTATCGACAGCATCACTGTAAATAAAGTGGGTAAAGTACGTCGCGCCAAATTGTATTATTTGCGTGATCTTACCGGTAAAAAAGCCCGCATCAAAGAAAAGAGAGTCTAAGGTTTTCCGATGGACATCTATACAAAGCCCTGCCTTACCAAAGGCGGGGCTTTGTATTTCCCGCCACGAAGGAGATAGAAAACGAAAAGTTTTATGGCAGAAGGATTATTGCCGGAATATTCCCGCCAAGATTTGTATTTCGACGAGTTGTTGTTCGGTCGCTTGGGCGGAGAAAAACGCTCTTGTACTGCGTTATTTTGGGGAAGAATTTAATAAATGCCCGAATGTCTTTATGGAATCCTCTTTTTTTAAGGAGAAAGCCCGATTGGTGTTTTGGGAACTGAAAAAATAAAAATCCTCTGTAAAATCATTTTACAGAGGATTTTTTGTAATGGCGTATGGAAAATTCTTTTATAAATTTTCGGGAACACTGTTGTATACTTTATGTTTTTTCAGTTTCGGGTCTTTGCCCAACGGAACAGAAATACCGAAGTTGATATTGGCCGCCAAATCTCCCAGCGGTATGTAATCGGGAGTTACACGCATGGTCGATATATCGGCTCCGATGAAAAGCGGGCCGAAGTTGAGCACGGCTCCGAATGAGTTGGCCAAGTTCGATACCGTACCGTTTACACCGAGCATCAGCCAACGGAGCGGTTTGAAGTTGACACTTCCCATGAGCGATGTATGAGTGTTGTTGCTGTAAAAGCGGGTTGTCGAAAGAACGCCCACAGAGATGTGGTTTTTGAGAAGTTGGTATTCGGCGCCTACGGTGAGTGTAGGGGCAAGCCAAGTCGTCCGTTTCGATGCTGCTTTCCCTTCATTGAACTTGAAAAGAGCTTCGAGGTCGTCGGTCAGGTCATCTACCTGATCGTCGAATACATTTTGCGATTCTCCATGTTCGTCGGTATAGTCATCGCTACCTATTCCCGTGAATCCATCATAGATGACTTCTCCTTCGGGAGTAACTCCTTTCAGGTTTTTGTTCCATGAGATAAACCCGATGTTGGTAATGGCCATCGATACGATGAGGTTCTTAATGGGGGTGTAGGTAACACCGAGGTCGATACCGGCTCCACCTCCGGCCAGACCGATACCATTGGTGTCATAATCGAATCCAGTAATTTCTCCGGTTTCTGCATCGGTTTCGAGAGTGGCTCCGGCAAGCGAAAGGTCGGCCACGCCGTAGCTTTCTATTTTCCACTGGTCTTCGGCCATTGTGAGAGTCAGTTTTTCAAAGTGTGCATCGGCCTGTGCTCCACCCAATAAGGCTTTGACTTTGGCACCGACTGTCCATTGGTCGTTGATGCGATGGGCATGTCCCAAAGCAACTTCAACGTAAGCGTTGGCATTAGCCGACACATCTTTCAAGTCGTATTGTGTTACGTTTCCTTCGCTACCGTTTTTCAAGAACCGGAACAAGTCTCCGGGCAACGAAAACGATATATTGCTGTGCAACGAAATATCGAAGGTATTGAATCCATTCCATTTATGGAATCCGAAAGAGAGAATGGATAGGCCGATATTCGTATTGAGAACATTGCTGTTCCGAATTTTTTTATCGAATTCTGCGGCAGAGACAGCAGAGCTGAGGAATGTATTGAGTTTATCTCCGTCGGAAGGGTAGATAAAGGTCGTGTAGTTCAGGTCGGAGCTGACATTGAACGAAATATTTCCTAATCCCGGTATGGTGAAGTAGCCTCTTTCGGGAATCAATGCGGGGTTGAGTTGATGGCGCAACGGCGCACGTTCGAGAAAATAGGCGCTTTGCAAGGGTTGGGCCGATACCCCGGCAATAATAATGCCGAACAGCCCTATCGTCAATATATATTTTATATAAGATTTCATACTATCCTTGTTTTGGTCTTCGGTTCAGTTTATTATAAAGAATCAATATCGACTTCGATTTTGGCGATTTTCGCACTCAGTTTCATTTGTAGATATTGCGTACTGCGCAGTGCACCGCTTTCGAGGCCTTCGGTCAGATTTCCTGCCACGCTGTATTGCAGATGAGTGAGAGACTTCAATGCGTTCTTTTCTTTTTCGGTAAGACGTATGACGATTTTTCCCATCGAGGGAGCCGGATCTACGAGACTCATGTCGGTCGTTCCGGTGATGATACCTTTCCCGTTTTGGTCGGCGTTGAGTATTTCGAACCCGACATTTTTGAGAATACGGTAATATTCGGGATTTTCTTCATCATCGTCGTCGAGAAGTTTTTCGTCGGACGGGAGGTTGCTATATTCCTCGGCCGAAATTTCTTGAAGGGGATTTATGGTAAATTCCAAATCGAGAGGAAGCGTTGTCGTATAGTTGGCGATAATAGCGGCTTCTGCCACCGATACGTCGCTGAATATATCGTCGAGGCCTCCTTCTATTTCAGAGAAATTGATGGCGAAATTCTCTCCGAATTCCATCGGAACCGTGATGTCGCAATCTACGGTTACGTCATTGGGTTGGTTATTGAGCAGAGCGACATGTTCTACACTTTTATCTGTACTTGCCGAAATGGTAGCTTCGAGAGACGAGGGAATCTGTGTGTCGAGCAGGAGGGGAAGATTACCTTGCGCCCATGTATAAAGCGTATCGTTCAGCCAGAATGTTTTTTCCTCGGCATCGACCCAATCGCTGGTCGGTTCCCGTTGTGAAATGTATATGTGGTTCTCGCTGGGAATCATGCGATTTTCCGATTCATTGTAAGAGGCTTGTTTGATGAGGATCGTATCGACGACAATCGGTTCGGAATTCAGGCTTGCTCCCTTGTCGTTTTTAGGATCGATAGAGAGTACGGCTTTCACCGGAATACCCATAGGGTTGGCTGCGTTGAGTTTGATGAACGGATTGCTCAGATCGAGGCTGATGTCGTTTCCGCTCAGGAAGTCGGGCATCGAGCCTATTTCTATCGAGAAAGACTCGTCGGCCGAGGCGTCTATGAGACCGGCCACCCGTGTGATTTCGAGTTCTTCGATTATGAAGTCGGTTCTTACTTGGGTTTGTACGGCAAGAGTGGTTCCCGGGCCTTTCAGGGCCAATTGTACCGACGCGTCGCCATTGAGAATAAATTCATTGTCGATGATGTCGAGAACGTTTTCGTCATCGGTACTCGGAGTAAGCCGGAAGTTGTTGGTCCCGTCGGGGCGTATCTCTCCTGCGCACAATCCGTAGATATTGAGCGTTATGGTGAAGATGCCGTTTTCGGCATTTTTGGAAGGAACATAGAGAATATGGTCCTTGACAACGAGAGGATTTCCCATATCGTCGGTCTCTGGCAAAGTGGCGTTTCCGATTTGGCCCGTGCGAGAAAGAATCAGCATTTGGGGCAGAGTTACCTCCATATTCGATAAAAGAAGAGAGAATTCTGCCGGGCCTTGATCTTCAAATAATTCGGTGGTAAACGTAAGTGTCGCTTGTTTGGGAGAGTCGAACATGATTGTGTCGATTCTCTCTATATCTTTCGATACTTCCAACTGGGACGGGTTGATGGGTACATCTGCCGATAAGGTGAGTGGTATTGAACCCTCGTAAGCGATTCCTGCGGCGATGGCTTGTTCTATCTCTTCGGGAATAACAATTTCGGTCGGCTCGATGTCGGGAGCCAAACCGTTGCTTTGGTCTATGATGACACTTTTCATCGCGGCAAACTCGGTTTTGGAATCGGTCGATTCGGATATGTAATAAATGCTATCGCCGTTGATTTTCAGATTGTCATCGGTACTGATCAATTTCGATAATGTGAATTTGTCGGTTTCTCCGACCGGAAGCGTGATTCCGTTTTCAGCAATAGTCACGTTCATGTCGATGTCTTTGTCGTAGTCTTTATCTACGCAACCGGTCAACAGAACAAGACAACAAGGAATAAGAAGTTTTTTCATAACGCTAAATATGCTAAAAAAGAATGATCCTATTTTTTGACTTATTTTCACTCTATTAAACGAACTGCAAAGTAAGAACTATTTTCTTATATATATTGTATTGTTTAACATATAAATTTTTTGTATTAGCATTATTTTGCATCTTTCTTCTAAAAAATAGGAGATACTTCCCAAACTTTACGGAAGCATCTCCTTGTCGATTAATGTATGTGGAGTGTTATGCGATGATTTCGGCCAGTAGCTCGGCATCGTGTCCTGTATATTCTGCGGCACGTCCGATTGCCTGATACTCGAACGGGATAAATTCCATGATTTGAGCCGAGGCGTATTGCTTGTCTGTGCTGATGTATATGTCGAGACGAATATCCGAGGACTTGTTTTCTCCGAGAGCTATCGAACCGATTTGTTCGAAATTTTTTTCTTGGAGGATCTTTTCCAAACGATTTTTCTCATTTTTGCTGAATGTAAGACGTTTAGGTAGCAACTTTGTTCCGGTTTCTTTGTGGTAAAATACTTTTTTCCCCATGAAGATCTTTATAAATCCGAATATTCCTAATGCTATGCCCAAAATGAATAGGCTCATGTTCAAAACGGAGTTTTCCCCGAAAAGAGATCCTGCGTAGAAAGAAGCGGTAGCGACAATGAGGGTAACGATACCGGTAACGGAGAGTGCGTTTTTTGATGCGATATGTTCGTTTTTATAGTTGTTTTTTTGAGAAGTTTCCATAATGTATATATATGATTATTTGATAAATAATGAATTTTACAAGGACTGGAAAATTGATTTTCTTCCGCATTGTCATACACCCTATTTCGGCGACAGAAGACCGTCTCCGAAATAGGGTATCGACATTTTCGATATGAGGGGAAAGGGCGGCTCTGCTACATGAGCATTCGGCAGAGCATGTAAAAGAAATACCCGTCGGTGTGCAGTAACGCCTGCCTGATGATTTGTTCTGTATACAGTTTTTTATAGAACGAGCGGAATAGCGATATATGCCGGCTTTGCAGGCCTGTCGGGGTTGTGGTATGTTGCCGTACTTCGCTGCCGCATACGTGCAGGGGTGGGTTCTGTTGCAGAATAAACGGCTGGGTTTCTCCGGGGACATCGATGAAGCATGATTTCCCGTTTTTTTCGGAATTATCTTCTTTTTGCGGAGTAGCCGGTATCGATGCCTCGGTATCGTTACCGGCGGGTATGAGATATTCTATTTCGCGTATAGCCGGCAGAATAAGGAACAGAAAAGCGATAAGCAGGCTTCCCGAGGGCAATATGCGGTTTTTGTATCTCATGAGAAAAATCAGAATTGTTGCATGTCGACGAGATGTTTGTAATAGCCGTTGAGCTTTATCAACTCTTCGTGTCGACCCGATTCTACGATTTCGCCTTCGTGCATGACACAGATGAGGTCGGCGTCTTTGATGGTCGACAGACGGTGCGCGATGACCAACGTCGTGCGATTTTTCATCAGGTTTTCGAGAGCCTCTTGCACCAGACGTTCCGATTCGGTGTCGAGGGCCGATGTCGCTTCGTCGAGGATAAGGATAGGTGGGTTTTTGAGTATGGCGCGGGCGATGCTTACGCGCTGGCGTTGTCCTCCCGAGAGACGGCAACCCCGGTCGCCGATAGAGGTGTCATACCCGTTTTCCGTAGCCATGATGAAGTCGTGGGCATTGGCTATGCGGGCGGCTTCTTCGACTTGTTCTTTTGTGGCGTCGGTAACACCGAATGTGATATTGTTGTAGAAAGTATCATTGAAAAGAATCGCTTCTTGATTGACATTTCCCATCATCGACCGCAGGTCGAAAACTTTCATGTCTTTGATATTTATGCCGTCGATGTATATTCCCCCCTTGTTTACATCGTAGAAACGGGGAAGAAGGTCGGCCATAGTCGATTTGCCCGATCCCGATTGCCCGACGAGAGCTACCGTCTGTCCTTTCTTGATGGAGAGATTCACTCCCTTGATGATCCAGTCTTCATTGTATTTGAACCAAATGTCCCGGTATTCGATTGAGTGGTTCAAAGCGACGTTGCTTGCCGGATTTTCGGGATTCTTTATGGGATTTTCGGTCGAGAGAATCTTGTCGACACGCTCCATGGCTGCGAGACCGCGCTGTATGGTATAGGCTGCTTTGGTGAGGTCCTTGGCGGGATTGATAATGCTGTAAAAGATGATGAGGTAATAGATGAATTCTCCTGCGTTGATGACGCTGTTGCCTTTCAATATAAGTGCGCCGCCAAACCACAGGACGATGGCGATGGTCGTAGTTCCCAGAAATTCGCTCATGGGGTGTGCCAATGCTTGCCGGCGTCCTATCCGGTTGGTCGTACGGTAGAATTTGTCGTTTATTGCAGCAAAACGTTGACAGATGCGGTTTTCGGCGTTGAAAGCCTTGATGATGCGCAATCCGCCGAGGGTTTCTTCGATTTGAGCCATCAGGCCGCCCCATTGTTGTTGGGCGTCGAGCGATTTCCGTTTCAACGACTTGCCTACCCGTCCCATGACAAAGCCGGCCAAAGGCAATAACACCAGCACGAAAAGCGTGAGTTGCCAGCTGAGGATAAACATCGTGGTGAGGTAGCTGATGATCATGATCGGGTTTTTGAATATCATGTCGAGCGAGGTCATGATCGAATTTTCTACTTCGGCCACATCTCCGGTCATTCGGGACATGATGTCGCCCTTACGCTCGCTTGTAAAAAAGCCGATCGGCAGGCTTACCACCTTGCGATATACAAAGTTGCGAATGTCTCGTACCACACCTCCGCGCAAGGGTATGATACAGGCCGAACTCAGGTATGCGGTCATGGTTTTGGCAAAGGTCATGACGATGAGCCATACGCCTAATAACATGAGAGTCCAAATGGCACCGTTGGTTTTGATTTGTTCGGCTACGAACCAATAAAAATTATTAATGACAATATCTTTTAGGTCGCCTTCGTTCCACGGGATAAATGTATAAGTCGCTTCGCTCGTCTTGAAGAGTATTTCCAATATGGGAATAATCAACATGAACGAGAAAATGCTCAACAATGTCGATAGAAGGTTGAAGAGAATATTGAGTATCAAGTATCTTTTATAGGGAGGGACAAATCTCAACAATAACTTGAACAGGTCTTTCATAACATCGACTGGTTTTTTATTTGCCGGACAAAGATACGATAAAATATTAGGATTAAATTCTTTTTTCGATTTCTCTTTTCCCTGTCGGTTTGTCATTAGGGGTTCAAGAAAATTTTATTACTAAATTGTGGGTTAAGAATTTCATTATATCCTTAAAAAATATTTTCTTCTGTAACTGATTCGTCTGTTATGGTGTCTAAGTAATTACTTTTGTCGGATTATACATGATTATCGGGTCGAGGTGGAATATTCGTAGGTGTTGCATTCTGTTAAATCGGAATAAAAACGGAGTGATAAATTAAACCTTCGGCGGCTGCCTAAGTCAAAACGACAAAACTTATACATAATTAAGAATCGAAAGACGAATGAAAAAATATATCTTTCTCGGTATATTCCTGTTGTGGGGTATATCGGGTTTTGCTCAATTTTACGGACGGCCGCCTATGCAGACTCCTGAGAACAGGCCGCAAGAGACCGACAATCAGTCGGAATATTTTATATCGGGGCAGGTCTTTGATGAAAAGAACGAACCGATGGTGGCTGTCTCCGTGCGATTGTTGGCGGCTGCCGACAGTTCTTTGGTGGCAGGTACGGGTACGATGACCGATGATAACGGAAAATTTATTATAAAAAATCTGAAACGCGGAGAGTATCTGGTAAATATTTCTTTCTTGGGTTACAAGGGAGTATATAAGCCTGCGAAATTGCTGAGGGTACAACCCTCGGTCGCTCTCGGTTCCATAAAGATGGAGCCCGATGCCGTATTGCTGGGTGAGGCCGTCGTTACGGCTGTCGTCCCGCCGATAGTGGCAAAAGAAGATACGCTTGAATATAATGCCGACTCGTATAAAACGCAACCGAACGCTGTGGTCGAAGATATGTTTAAGAAATTGCCCGGTGTGGAAGTTGATGAAGATGGAAAGATTACTGTGCAGGGAAAAGAGGTGAAAAAGATTCTTATCGATGGGGAAGAGTTTTTTACCGATGATCCTAAGGTCGCTTCGAAAAATCTCCCGGCCAACATGGTCGAAAAGATACAGGTCGTAGACCGCAAATCCGATGAAGCCCGTTTTTCGGGCGTCGATGACGGTGAAGAAGAGACGGTGATAAATCTTACCGTGAAAAAGGGCATGAAACAGGGTTGGTTCGGTACGGCTCAGGCCGGAGGCGGAACACAGATGAATGAATTTGATGGCATGTATGAAGTCAATGCCATGGCCAATCGTTTTGTCGAGAATAACCAATACTCTGTTCTCGGGAGTCTCAATAATACGAATAATCAAGGTGCGACCGATTTGGGAGCATCGATGTTTTCGGGCAGTAGCCGCATGATGACCGGCGGAAATCGCGGTACGGGAACTGCGGGTATGTTGGGAGGAAACTTCAATGTGAGAAATGAAGCCAAGACACTTCATATAGGCGGTGATGTGGGTTATATGGGCAGCGACCGTTATTATAAGAGTCGTAGCGAGCAGCAAAACTTTTTGACCAACGACAGCTCTTCTTTTGTAAATCGCGATGGAGAAAATATCAACCGCAGCCACAATTTCAACATGAATTTCCGTATGCGTTGGGAAATCGATACATTGACGACATTGGAGTTCATGCCGCGTTTCGGATTTAACAAGTCGCACCTCGAAAACAACAGTTATTCCGAGACGATGGGCGGATATCGCGATTCCGAATTGGCCGATCGCGACAGTGTCAACGATCAGCGTTCTATCTCTCAGAGCGATGCTCACGGATACAATCTGTCGGGACGGTTGAGTTTCAGTCGGGCGTTTAAAAACGATCCCCGTCGCCGGCTCAGTTTCAGTTTCAATTATAGTACCAACCGTAATGAAGAAAACGGTACGTCCAACGACGTATTGAATTTCTATCGTACCGGCATACGCGATTCTGTCCGTTTGCAGAAAGACAATAATATTCAGTCGGGAGCTTCGTATAACGCACGGGTTACTTATGTGGAACCGTTGTCGGATCATTACTACCTGAATTTTGTCTATCAGTATCGTTACAACAACAGCAATTCCGATGCTTATACCTATAATATAGACGAAAACGGAGAATACGTCGACCTCGATTCTTTGGGTTTGCCGGCCGCTGACGAAAATTACAGCAACGTTTCGCGTAGCCGGTATCAGACTCATCGGGGTGAAGTTTCGTTGCGGGGTGTTTATGCCAAAATGAATTTTAACGTGGGTGTCAATCTCGAACATCAGAAACGGGAGACCCGTTATCTTTTCGGTCGCAATACCGCGAATGACATCACGCAAAATTCGCTCAATTTTTCGCCGACTTTGCGGTTGCGTTACCGTATTACGAAACATAAAAACCTTCGCTTGAATTATCGGGGCAATACGTCGCAACCATCGGCCCGGCAATTGCAGGCGACCCCCGATATTACCAATCCGCTGAACATATATATCGGTAATCCCGACCTGAAATCGGAGTTCAGCCATCGCGTGTCGTTGCGGTACACCTCCTATAACATCGATACCTACCAGTCTTTTTCTATTGGTATCGACGGCCGTGCGACGCAAAACGGTATTGTGGAGAAAACGATATATAATCCCGACGGAGGTCGTACCCGTACTCCGGTGAATGTCAATGGCGAGTGGAACGCTTCTTTGTGGGCGTTTTATAATATGCCGTTCAAACGCAACAAGAAATTCAGCCTCAATTCCAATACCTATTTCGGCTATGAAAATGCGGTGGGTTTTGTATCGTTGAATCGCGATGAGACGAGTGTGAAAAATATTTCACGGAATTACGATATAAACGAAAATCTGTCGTTGCGGTACTCTTCGGAGTTGTTCAATGCGAGCATAGGAGGAAATTACTCTTATTCGTATGTGAAAAATACTATGCAGACCGATAATAACCAGTCGACGATGGACTTCGGTGCGCGAGCCGAAATCGACTGGTTCCTCCCTTGCGGCGTTTCTATAGGTACGGATTGTCGTTATCGGGGCACATCGGGATATGCCGAGGGGTATAACCAGCATCAGGTTATTTGGAATGCTTCGGTCGCTTATTCGTTCTTGGAGAAGAAAAATGCCACCGTACGGTTTAAAGTGTATGACATACTTCAACAGAATACCAATATCCGACGTTCGGTAACCAGCACATATATTCAAGACCAGGAAACCAACTCGCTCGGAAGCTATTGCATGCTTTACTTTGCCTATCAGTTCAATACGATCGGGGGTAAAGGCGGAGAGGGTGGCGGTCCTCGACCCGGTCCCCGAGGTCCCCGGGGATACGGGCATTTCTGATCGATATGACAAAACCTTGATTGTGAAAAAAAGAAGGCCGTGAAACTTTTTGAAATCACGGCCTTCTTTGTATCTTTGCTCATGTGCTGTCGTTCCGATACGTGTTTGCAGAAGTTTCGGTAAAGGCGGATTGATTACAGGTCGATATTGAATCAGAAAAAAGTGAATGTATGAAAAATAAGAGAGGCTGGTTGGCTTGTGTAGTGTGCGTGTTGGTCTTTGCCGGTATCGCTGCATGGCGGCAGTGCGGTACTCCTGCGGGATCGGCATATCGGTACAATGAAGGCCTTGTTTTCAATACGGTATATCATTTTGTCTATCAGTCCGAAGAAGACTATCAATCGCAAATCGAGGAAGAGTTGCGACGGTTTGATGCCTCTCTTTCCCCATTTAATCGGGCCTCGATTATTTCCCGATTCAACCGGAACGATACTTCGGTGATTGCCGATATGTGGTTTTCCCGGGTATTCGATCGTTCCAAAGAGATATGGCGGGATACCGAGGGGGCGTTCGATCCGACGGTTTCTCCGCTGATTAATGCGTGGGGATTCGGGTTTAAGAACAGTGTGCCGATGACACCCGAAATCGTGGACAGCTTATGGCATCTGGTGGGAATGGAGCGCGTGGAACTTCTCGATGGACGTCTTTATAAGGACGATCCTCGCATGACGCTCAATTTCTCGGCGATAGCCAAAGGGTATGCCGTCGATGTCGTCGCTTCGTTTTTGCGGGAGAAAGGCGTGGAAAATTATTTGGTGGAAATCGGTGGAGAGGTCGCTGCCCGGGGTAAGAACGAACGGGGCGAGATTTGGAGAGTGGGGATCGATACCCCCGATGAGGGAAATGTGGCCGGCGGTGAGATCGAGGCGGTTGTGATGCTCGATGATGCGGCGTTGGCTACATCGGGGAATTATCGGAATTTCCGCATCGTCGATGGTCGCCGCGTTGCCCATACGATAAATCCTGCAACCGGTTATCCTGTGCAACATAGCCTGTTGAGTGCGACGGTATTGGCTCCCGATTGTATGACGGCCGATGCCTATGCCACGGCGTTTATGGTTTTGGGGGTGGAAAAAAGTATGGAAATTGCCTCCCGGCATCCCGAGATGGAGGCATATCTCATCTATGCGGTCGATTCGGTAGACATGTCGGCTGTTATGACGCCCGGTATGAGGCAATATATCTTCGGAGAATAACAAAATGTTCTTGATTTCTTCTGATGTACTTGCTTTTTGTTATTTTCTCCTCTAAAACGGTATAAAATTCTTTATAGACCGAATATTCTTTATATATTTGTACCCCCGAACAATTCAAAAACTTAGAAAGATGAATCAAGTATCAGATCGTTTGGCAAGCCTTTCTCCGTCGGAGACACTGGCTATGTCGCAGAAAAGCAACGAACTAAAAGCGCAAGGCATCGATATTATCAATTTGAGCGTGGGTGAACCCGACTTTTTTACCCCCGAGCATATCAAAGCCGCTGCCAAGAAAGCCATCGACGACAACTTTTCGTTTTATTCGCCGGTGCCCGGTTATATGGATTTGCGTAAAGCTATCTGTTCTAAACTTAAAAATGAGAATAATCTCGATTTCACGCCCGAGCAGATAGTTGTTTCCAACGGAGCCAAACAGTCGATATGCAATGCGATACTTTGTATCGTAAATCCCGGTGATGAGGTGATCATTCCTGCACCGTGCTGGGTAAGTTATGTCGAAATGGTGAAGCTTGCCGAAGGTAAGAGCGTTGTCATACCGTCGGGTATAGAAAATGATTTCAAGATAACTCCCGCTCAGTTGAAGGCTGCGATCACCCCCAAAACCAAAGCGATAATTCTTTGCTCGCCTTCCAACCCTACGGGTAGCGTATATTCGCACGATGAGTTGAAGGCGCTAGCCGATGTATTGGTAAAATATCCGCAAGTGATTATTTTGGCCGATGAAATTTACGAGCATATCAATTATATCGGAGGCCATCAAAGCATTGCCCAGTTTGAGAATGTGCGCGAACGTGTCGCTATTATCAACGGTGTTTCCAAAGCTTATGCCATGACCGGTTGGCGTATCGGGTTCGTTGCCGCTCCGTTGTGGCTGGCTAAGGCCTGCAATAAACTCCAAAGCCAATATACTTCGGGTCCGAGCTCCATTGCACAAAAGGCTTCGGTGGCGGCTTTCTCCGGCGACCAAAGCTGTGTAGAGGAGATGCGTCGGGCTTTCGAGCGTCGTCGTGATTTGGTCGTGGAACTGGCTCGTCAGATACCCGGTTTCAAGGTGAACGTGCCGCAAGGGGCATTCTATCTTTTCCCCGATGTGTCGTATTATTACGGCAAGAAATTCGGCGATAAGGTGATTGAAAATTCGGCCGACTTGGCCATGTATCTTCTCGAAGAAGGACATGTCGCTACGGTAGGCGGTGCGGCGTTTTGCGCCCCCGAGTGTCTGCGTTTCTCTTACGCTACCTCCGATGAGAATCTCAAAGAGGCTTTGCGTCGTATCAAGGAGGCGTTGGCCAAACTGAAATAATACAAAACATATCCCGATAAAAAAGCGGAACCCTTTTTTAAGGCTTCCGCTTTTTCATTATCCGGTATGGAATAGTCTCAGTCTTCCGGGTCGGTGGTAAGAATCGTACTCAGTTTGTGGCGGTTGAGTAGCTGTATGCCTTGTGGAGAGTAGGTGATGATTTCTTCCTCGCTCAATTCGTTGAGAGCAGTCATAAAGACCGACCGTTGCACGCCGAAGAAGGTGTAGAGATCTTTCAGTTTGCAGATGATCTGTACGTCGGTGGCGCTGCGTTGCGTGAAGCTCAGAATCCAAAATGCCAGCCTCTCCTTGACATTGCCCGAGGAGAGAGCCAAAAAAGTTTCGAGGCTCTTTTGCGAATGCCGTGAAAGAATATTCAGTAAGTTGATGATGAATATGGGGCTTTGTTGAATGAGGTTGACAAACGATTGTTTGTCGATTTGCATGATACCGCAATTTTCTTTGGCGGTTACTTCGCAGGGATAGGTGGTATTCCGTCCGAAAAGATGGTTGGGATACAATATATTAGGAGCATGCAAAGTTTCCGAAACACGTATTTTACCACTTATGTTTTTTAACTCCGACCGGGCGCTGCCCGATACGATAAATTTCATGTGGGTACACTCTTCTCCTCGGCGCGCGATGATTTCATTATCTTGGTATTTTAAGAAATGAAAACGAGTCTTTTCTATGATTTCTGACATTTTCATGCGACTTACCCCTTGAAAAAGAGGGAGCTGCAACAATACATCATACATGCTGTCCATGACATTCCTTATTTTAACAATTCAAAAATATAAAGAATTCTTCAAATCTCTAACGAATAAACATAAAATCAAATTCTTTGTTTAGAAAGAATTGTGTTCTTTCTTTTTTCTTAACTTTGTAGTCGATACGATTTAACCTAATCACCGTAATTTTTTGTCGCTTTATGGAGAATTCATCTTTTTATTTCGACTTGCAAGAGATAGTCAGCGCCTTTATGGTGTTGTTTGCTGTTATTGATGTTACGGGGCTGTTGCCGGTTTTTATCGATTTTCAGAATAAGGGTATGAAGATTTCTCCGATAAAAGCTGCCATATATTCCTTAGTTGCCTTTGTGGCTTTTCTGTTTGTCGGCAATGGTATTTTGCAGTTATTTCAGGTCGATATATCCTCATTCGCTGTAGCCGGTTCTTTGGTGATATTTGTGATGGCTGTGGAGATGGTGTTGGGAATAGAAATTTTCCATAATGATGGTCCCGGCGGTTCGGCGACGTTGGTGCCTATTGTTTTTCCTCTTATTGCGGGAGCGGGATCTTTTACAGCTTTGTTGTCGTTGCGGGCTTTGTATAGCCTGCCTAATATTCTTATAGCGCTGGTGTTGAATATCGTCATCGTGTATTTGGTTTTGCGTTATGCATTTTTGGTCGAGAAGGTTTTCGGGAAAGCGTTCGTGTATGTGTTGCGTAAATTGTTTGGTATTATATTGTTGGCGATTTCGGTACGCATGTTCGTCAGCAATCTGACGAAGTTGTTGGAATCTTTTGTGCAGCAGTGAGAAAAGACAAGATCTTGAAAAATGAAACAGGCGGGAATTTTTTATTTTCCCGCCTGTTTCATTTTTCTATATAAGGTATTTATCTGTTTTCTAAAACACCAATTTTCGCTCAAAAATAATAAGAAAAAAGTAATTTTCCAACGAATGGAAAAAATTTTTTATTATAGAAATGAAAATATGGAAAATTATTATTTTGTGGGCAAATATCTTTTGTGAAAATTTGGAGTATTGGGAATCATTTTATATATTCGGAAATCAATTTTTGAGGATTTTATTACAGAGTCAATAATATTTTGATATAAGATATGAGTTATTTGAAGTTTGATAAAAACATAATGACCAATCTGTCGCAATCTCTTCCCAAAGAGATGTTGCGCACCAATCGATCGGGGGCCTATCATTGTACGACGATTGTCGATTGTAATACCCGCAAGCAGCACGGATTATTGGTGATTCCCATTCCCGAGATGGACGATGATAACCATGTGTTGCTCTCGTCGTTCGATGAGACTGTCATACAGCACGGGGCGCCGTTCAATCTGGGATTGCATAAGTATCAGGGAGATTGTTTCAGCCCCAACGGGCACAAATATATACGGGAATTTACATGCGAGACGGTACCGCAGACGACTTATCGTGTCGGGGGAGTCCTTTTCAGTAAAGAGAAAGTCTTCATATCGCATGAGAACCGTATTCTTATACGATATACGTTGCTCGAAGCCCATTCCGATACGACCCTGCAATTCCGTCCTTTTCTGGCTTTCCGCAATGCCAATTCCTTGTGTGTGGCCAACGGTATGCTCAACGGCCATTACGATGTCGTGGAAAACGGTATAAGTTGTTGTCTGTATCCCGGTTATCCTACGTTGTATATGCAGTTCAACAAACCTGTGGAGTTTGTTTCGCAGCCCAACTGGTATAAAGGAATAGAATATATCAAGGATCAGGAACGCGGCTATGATTATAAAGAAGACTTGTACGTGCCCGGTTATTTTGAACTGCCGATCAAGAAAGGCGAGAAGATCATTTTCTCGGCCGGTACGAGCGAGATAAAGACGCGTTCGCTCACATCTCTTTACACCAAAGAGATGGGTGTAAGGACAAGCCGTATCAGTTTTTATAACTGTTTGAAAAACTCTGCTCAACAATTCTATTATAAGCGGGGAAATGAAAATTATCTGTTGGCCGGTTATCCGTGGTTCAATGTCAGTGCGAGAGATGTGTTTGTCGCCTTGCCCGGCTGTACATTGGCCATAGACGATGTGGAGATGTTCCATGCAGTGATGAATACCGCACAGAAAGCATTGCGGCGGTGGATCGAGAAAGGCGAACGCGATGCCGTTATCAAGGATATAGATAAACCCGATGTCCTTTTATGGGCGATTTGGGCATTGCAGCAATATGCCAAAATGGTCTCGGTCGATGAGTGTAGGAAGCGGTACGGCGATTTTATTGCCGATATGGTCGAAGCCGTCATACGAGGGAAAGTCGCTAATCTTTTCCTGCAAGACAACGGGCTGTTATATGCCAATGGACGTGAGACCCCCATATCGTGGATCGATGCCGTCGATGCTTCGGGACACCCGATTACCCCGCGTACAGGATATTTGTCGGAGTATAATTCTTTGTGGTATAATGTACTGCTGTTTACGGCCGAACAGATTCTTGTTGCTCCCGAGAAAGTGGAGGTGGCCGACCGTTTGAAGAATTTGGCTGCAAAGACAGCTGCATCATTCAAGGAAATGTTCCTTAACGATTACGGATACCTTTTCGACTACGTCGATGCCAACTTTGCCGATTGGAGTGTTCGTCCCAATATATTGTTTGCCCTTTCGCTCGATTATTCGCCTCTTGAAAAAAGCGAGAGAAAGAAAGCGCTCGATGTCGTTACGCGGGAATTGCTCACACCGAAGGGTATCCGTACGCTCAGTCCCAAAAGTCATGGATATTCTCCCATATATGTGGGTAACGAGGATCAACGGGCCAACGCTTACTTCCAGGGATCGGCTCGTCCGTGGCTCATGGGGGCTTATGCTGATGCCTATCTTAAACTCTTCGGCATTAGCGGTGTTTCTTTCTTGGAGCGCATGCTTATCGGTTATGAAGAGGAGATGTCGAATACATGTATCGGTACGATCTCCGAACTTTTCGACGGGAATCCTCCTTATGCAGGACGGGGAGGTATAAGTCTTGCCGCCAATGTCGGTGAAATATTGAGGGTATTGAGTCTGTTGAAAAAATATAACCATATATAATTGGATTAAAATTAAATCTTGATATACACATGAAAGCACTCATGTTCGGTTGGGAATTCCCACCGCATATTCTGGGCGGTTTAGGTACGGCGAGCTACGGCCTTACAAAAGGTATGGCCGAATGCGGCGATATGGATATAACATTCGTCATACCAAAGCCTCACGGAGATGAAGATAAAAGTTTCGCTCATATCGTCGGTGCAGGAAATACTCCGGTCGCATGGCGCGATGTCTCGTGGGACTATGTCGCCGGCCGGTTGGGTTACTGCATGGATCCGCAGGAATATTTCAATTTGAGAGATCACATTTACGCCGATTTCAATTATTTGCATACCAATGACTTGGGCTGTATCGAATTTTCGGGGCGTTATCCCGATAATTTGCTCGAAGAGATAAATAATTATTCGATTGTGGCCGGTGTGATAGCCCGTACGTATCCGTGCGACGTTATCCATTCGCACGACTGGCTGACGTACCCGGCCGGGATACACGCCAAGCAGATTACGGGAAAACCTTTGGTGATACATGTCCATGCAACCGATTTCGACCGTAGCCGGGGCAATGTCAATCCTACGGTTTTTGCCATCGAGAAAGACGGTATGAATTGGGCCGACCATATCATTACGGTAAGTAACCTTACCCGGCAGACGGTTATCGAGAAGTACGGCATCGACCCGGCCAAAGTTACGACCGTGCACAATGCCGTAGAACCGCTCAGCCCCGAAATTATGGCGATACAGATGCCTCATAATCCCAAAGAGAAAGTCGTTACTTTTCTGGGCCGTATCACCATGCAGAAAGGGCCCGAGTATTTTGTAGAGGCGGCTGCGCAGGTTTTGCGTAAGACCGATCATGTGCGGTTTGTCATGGCCGGTAGCGGCGATATGATGAATAAGATGATATGTCTGGCTGCGCAACGCAATATTTCAGACCATTTCCATTTTACGGGATTTCTCCGGGGAAAGCAGGTCTATGAGATGCTCAAAGCAAGCGATGTGTATGTGATGCCTTCGGTTTCGGAACCTTTCGGAATCTCTCCGCTCGAAGCCATGCAGGTCGGTGTGCCGTCGATTATTTCTAAACAATCGGGTTGCGCCGAGATTCTCAATCATGTCATCAAGATCGACTATTGGGACGTGCAAGCGATGGCCGACGCCATATATTCGATCATTACCTATCCGGCGATGTACCGACAACTCAAAGAAGAGGGTAAACGGGAAGTCGATGAGATAAAATGGGTGTATGCCGGACAGAAAGTTATTGACATTTATCACAAAGTCATGCAGCGATAAGAATTATTTTACTTGGAAATAAAGATTACTATATATGAAAACCATCTGTTTTTACTTTCAGATTCACCAGCCGTTCAGACTGAAACGTTATCGTTTTTTCGATATCGGTAACGACCATTACTACTACGATGATTATAACAACGATGAAATAATAACTCGTATAGCTCATCGTTCGTACTTACCTGCCAATCAGACATTGCTCGAAATGATAAAGAATTCCAACGGGAAATTCAAGGTGGCATTCTCGATTTCGGGTGTTGCTCTCGAACAACTGGAAATTTATGTTCCCGAATTTATCGATTCGATGAAGGAACTGGCCAAGACCGGTTGTGTGGAGTTCCTTTCCGAGACGTATGCGCACTCTTTGGCTTCCCTGCGCGATCCCGATGAGTTTGCGTTGCAGGTCAAGGAACACGACGATAAGATCGAGGAATTATTCGGGCAACGGCCTAAGGTTTTCCGGAATACCGAGTTGATTTTTTCCGACGAGATTGCCTGCATGGTGGCCGATATGGGTTTTAAAGGCTGTATTACCGAAGGTGCCAAGCATATTCTCGGTTGGAAAAGTCCCAACTATCTCTATTGTTCTACGGCCGTACCTAAATTGAAATTGTTGCTCAAAAATTATAAAATGAGCGATGACATAACTTTCCGCTTCTCCAATTACGAATGGAGCGAATATCCTCTTACTGCCGATAAGTATATGGGTTGGATCAATGCAATTCCCGAGACCGAGCAAGTGGTGAATCTTTTTATGAATTACGAAACGTTGGGTGAGTTGCAGCCTCGTGAGAGCGGTATTTTCGAATTTATGAAAGCGCTTCCCTGTTTTGCCGAGCAGATGGGTATTACTTTTTCGACACCGACCGAAGTCATTTCCAAATTGAAACCGGTCGATTCTTTGTCGGTAAGTCATCCTATTTCGTGGGCCGATGAAGAGCGAGATACCAGTGCTTGGTTGGGAAATCTTTTGCAAAACGAGGCTTTCGAAAAACTGTATTCCGTCGGTGAACGGGTACGCTTGTGCGACGACCGTCGTTTGAAACAAGACTGGCATTACTTGCAGACGAGCGATCACTTTTATTATATGTGTACCAAGTTCTTGGCCGATGGTGCCATACATAGTCATTACAGCCCTTACGACTCGGCTTATGAGGCATTTACCAATTATATGAATGTATTGAGCGATTTCATCGTCAGGGTGAAAGAGCAGTATCCCGATACGATCGAGAATGAAGAACTCAATTCGCTGATTACGACCATTCGTAACCAAGCTTCGGAAATAGATGTCCTGAAAAAAGAATTGAAAATTGCTAAAGAAATGCGTGTTGTATAATCGGCTAATTCAAATGTACAAAATTGCAAATTCAAATGTACAGAATTTTTTCTTTTCTACGATTTAAGGGAAAAAGATATTGTATTAAAGAAAAGATGGTTATCTTTGGGAGATTATTATTGACAAAAATTCGTATTGGGTCTGTTTGGTTGTGAAACCGGACAGGCTTTTTTTTATGTTGTCCGGCATGACCGGCTTGTATGTAAAAAATGTACTGAAAATCATTCTTTTCAGTACATTTTTTGTGTGTAAATATTTGGTTGTTACGAATAAAATGCCTATCTTTATGTCATAATTGACAGGCTTCTTACTTTGCTGGGAAAGCCGGGGGTTGATTCCTGTTTGAATGATGTTCAAATGGCGTTTTGTGCTTATCCGGCAGTTTTCAAAGGCACCATGTTTTTGTAGAGCATGATGTCCGTGTATTTGGCCTGATAGTTCATGTGTTCTCTTATTTCCGTCCTTCCGCAACCGGCGAAAGGGTTTCCGAGGTTTTTGTTTTTTCCTATCCATTCGCACAGTTCGACCACGGAGGATTTTTCCGAGGTGAAATAGATGAAAGGCTTGTCCTGCAAGATGGTGAGTACGTCGAGATAATCGGACAGTTTCCAGCTCATGTTGTATGTGCCGACTTCGGTGGACAGATAAGGCGGGTCGATCAGGAAGACGACTCCGGGAAGGTCTTTGTAGCGGGCGAACAGTTCCTTGTAGTCGCAGCATGTGATGACAAGCCCGTCCAGATAACCGGGGCACAGCGGATAGTCCGTCGTCCGGATATTGTTGTAAAGGGTCTCCCTTTTCATCTCGTCGAGGTTCAGGCTGTATTTCATGGAGAACATCAGCGACGACGAGAGGGTGATGTAGTCGACATACCCGTTTTTTTCTTCCCGGGCGATGAGTTCGATTATCTTTTCCCGGGCTTCTCCGGTAATGCGTTTATGCCTTTGTATGTCCGATGTGGCCTTCCTTATGTCTGCCAGCAGGGCGTTTGTGCGGGGTATGGCTTCGAGTCTGTGGCGGTAGTTGTCGAAATCGTTGTAGACGACCGTCGCGTCGGGCCGTTGATGCTTGGCGATGTGCGAGAGCAGTCCCGAACCGCCGAACAGGTCGACAAAGGTACGGGCATCCCCGAATTGTTGCAGGACGGAGATGAAGTCGCGTGCGAACATGCGTTTTTGCCCCATGAAAGGCAGCGGGGCAGAGAGATACGGTTTTTTCATTGAAATGTAAAGGATTATACGTTCAGTTCAAATTTCACATTTTCATTTCCCGAGAGCAGCTCACGGGTCTTTTCCCGGTTGTTTTCGTAGATGTGGACGTTCCCGAGGTTCAGGGTAATCGATCCGAGTGGCAGGTCTATCTGCCGGGCCATGAGGTAGAGGTGGTAGATGTCTGCGGGCAGGCCGAGGTTGGCGTCGGAACTGCGTTGGTAGGCCGACACGACCAGCCGGCCGTCATCGATCTGGAACTGCACGAGGCTCAGGCAGGGGGCTTGGTTGCTTTCCGCACCGGTGGCGCCCAGAAAGAGGACATAGTTCTTGCTGTTGCGTTTTTCCCGGTTTATCCGTTCGATAAGCGGTGGGAGCTTTTCCAAATAGGTGGGGTAACTGTTTACCAGTACGGGGCCGCAATAATCCCACCAGTTGATTCCTGCATCGCGGTATTTCTCCACGGTGCGCTCGCCTTGCATGAAGAGGTCGAGTTCGTTTCGCAGTTTTTTGCGGGCGATGTTGTGCCCCTCGAAAATGTCGAGCAGGTCGGCGGGTGTAAGGTGTAACCTCTCGTTGAGCAGACAGATTATGTCCCCTTTCCTGTTGTGTTGCCGTTTGCCCGTATCAAGTATGCGGGCCAGCATTTGATAATATTTGTTCATTCGATCGTTTTTTCGGTTTATTGTTTTATATTTGCAATATCTCACTCACATACGATAATGCACAAAAGCGCCATATCGCGGTCAGAAGGCATAAGCCCCCGACTGTGCGATATGGCGCATCTTTGTGTTAGTATGTGGGTGAGATCTCTACTAACAGGTTGGGGGCTTTTTATTCCCCCCTATATTTTTTATTTCTTCAATAAGAGCCGTGTCGCCGTCCAAGCGACCGCTCCGGCTATGAGTACGAGCATTATGTTGCCCAACCATATCCTCATTTGAGTGAACCAGTTCAATTCCTTTTCGACGGGAACGATCTTCGGCACCACTTTCTCACGGTAGACAATCGAGTCGCGCACCTGTACCCCTACCTCCCGGGAAAGGGTGTCGGTGCGGTGTTTTGTTTCGAGGGAGTGATACAGGGAGCCGTCAGGGTTGACGCGGGCGTCGCTCACGGCGTAGTCGTTTTCGAGGTGCGAGGTGCTGTCGGCAGTCGTCCGCTCGGCCGATTGCGCCGGAACTTCGACAAAAAGGGTGTCGGTTACTTTTATCTCCCGTACCCGCTCTTCTACCCGTACGCTGTCGCGTGCCTCGACCACAACCACCTGCCGTCCCGTCCGGCACGACGGGAAAAGCAGCAGGGCAACGGCAAAGGTCATCAATGAGACTGTCTTGTTTCTGTTCATACGACTTCTATTTCTATTGTTTCTCCGCCCGATTGGGCTGCCTTGCACAGGGCGACGAGCTTCTCTTCGTAAGGTGTTGAATTGATTACTTTCCCTTTCTCCTTGTTTTCACCCACCAGTATGCAGCCCGCCGAGTCCTCGGCCGAGTTACCCCGGTGGATTAATACGCCCTCGAACTGCGGCACGTCGAGCAGGCGCGGAAGGTCGCGCCCGAATTTCGGCGACCGGTTTACGATGACTCTGTACACTCCCTCGGGTATGGCCGTCTCGCCGGGTACTTTTGCCTCGCCGCCCGCAAGGTCGCGCACCTTATCTTCGAGCGTGTCGCAAAACCTTTCCCCGTCCACATACAGCGTGCCTATCGTATAGGCCTCTCCCTTGAATCGTCTTTCCACTCGTAATTTCATTTTTCTTCCTCCTTGTTTTTATCGGTAAATTCTTCGTTTATCTCCTCGCCGTGTTCCCGTTCGACACGCTCGACGATGCGCTGCACGTTTTCGGGCAATGCGCGTTTGAACTCGAAGCGTATCACGTGGTAGATGATGCGCAGGGCCTTGTTTGTGGGGTAGGCATGTATGAGGTTGCGGAAGGCGTTCTGCACGTAGACGTACATGAAGACGTAGGTGAGCGATTTCATTGCGATAAGGGCGGCGCTGTCGTCTCCGCAATTCAGCATAATCGAGTAGATGGTCTCCGAGATAATGAGGTAGAGCAGCAACTCGGCCAGTGCGTTCTTGAATTTCCGGAAGGAGAAGTTTCGGCATCGGACGACGGATACGCCGTCGGCCCTCATACCCGCCCACACGTTGAAGGCGAACATGATAACAAGAGCAAATACGAATCCTTTCGTCGGGGTGAGGAATGCCAGCACGGGGCTGAGGGCCGACACGGCAATGATGCGCCATTGTTCCCAGTTGAATATTTTGTCCATCATTATTTACTGTGTTTATCGTTGT
>OMGY01000321.1_pt1 | contig 57891 bp, 44 predicted proteins | sample 1674461 | NCBI WGS metagenome assembly OMGY01 (sample SAMN05578579, study PRJEB25193) | human gut metagenome | biome: Human Microbiome; feature: human-associated habitat; material: feces | host: Homo sapiens | place: USA:Birmingham | reverse complement strand
TTTCTTGAAGATGTCGAGCACCGCCAGTACGGCGCAGACCAAACCCACCAGATAGAGAATCGTTCCCATAGTTCGGAATATTTTTAGTTAAACAACAGGTTTCGCGTCCGTTCCCCGCGCCGGAACACTCCGGCAGGGTAGGCGACGTCCCACAGATAAAGTCCTTCGGCCGGCGCGCCGCCGCTCGCGCGCGACAAGTCGCGGCTCTCGACGATCGCGCGGAACTCCTCCACATCGTAACGCCCGCGCCCCACGTCGACCAGCGTCCCCACCAGCGCCCGCACCATATTGCGCAGAAAACGGTCGGCACGGATCGTAAAGCGGTACACTCCTTCGGGCGACTCCTCCCAACCGGCCCGCACGATGCGGCAGATATTGGTCTTGTTGTTGGAGTTCAGTTTGGCAAAGGAGGTAAAATCGTCGTACTCCAAAAGCGATGCCGCAGCGCGATCCATCCGCTCCACATCCAGCGGCCGGTAATAGTGCCACGCGGCCCTGCGGGTAAAGGGGTTCTTGCGCGACTCGATGAAATAGCGGTACTCGCGCTCCGCCGCACTGAAACGGGCGTGCGCATCGTCCGCGACCGGTGCCACGCCGAAGACGGCGACGTCGTCGGGCAGCAGGCAATTGAGTTTGTAGACCGTATGCTCCGGATCGGTCAGCGGCGCCGCTACGTCGAAATGCGCCACGGCATAGGCGGCGTGCACGCCCGTGTCGGTACGGCCCGCGCCGGTCACCTCGACAGGCTCGCGCAGCAGCGTCGAAAGCGCCCGTTCGAGCGTCTCCTGCACCGAAGCGGCGTCACGCTGACGCTGCCAGCCGCAATAACGGCCTCCGTTGTAACTCAGTTCGACAAAATAACGCATCGCAACATACCAATTTAGCGCGTGTTTACGTTTTCAGACAGATACAAAAAGATAGCAAGACAAAGGTACGAAAAAATCGTTTTTTGCCCTATTCTTTCCTGTAATTTTAAGACTGTTTGCGAAATCTTGCATATCGAAACTGGGATTGTATATGAAAAGCCTCTTTTTAGTTTTTTTATTTCCTCCTTAGTGTGAAAAAACTTACCTTTGACCGAAAGTTCCGAACGATGAAAAAATTTCTTTTTTTGATTGTTTCTATGTTTCCTGTACTTGTATTTGCGCAGGTGAGTGTCGATGCGAGCTGTTTTCGTCATGTCGACTCGTCGACGGGTTTATCGGCAGTATATGTAATCGGGAATGAAAATTCGGTAACAATGCATTATACCTCGTCGTCGACCGATGAAATTTATTGGTATCGTTTCGATGCGGAAGGCCTTTCGTCTCGGGTCGAGATGATGGGAACACAGAGCGGAAATGTTTCGGTGCTGGTTTCTTCTTATAAAGATTGCGGTTATATGGTAAAGCAGAATACCGATTCCTTGTGTTTCTGGGTTTCTTCATATCGTTCCGTTGGTTCGTGTGAAGCGGGAGAAGAGCAGGAAAACATTTGTGAGAAAGTATTGCTTTCGGGAGAAGGATTTGCTATCCCTTATTATACAACGCAAGGCCAAAAGAAGTATCTGCCCCGATGGATTTCTTATGAAACCTCGAAGTGGGACGATGCTGCCGGAACGATTCTCGATAATGTTTCTGTCGTGTCTGAGGCAGAAGTTCTTTCCGATACCGAAATGGAGATTCCAACACCCTATGGGACGACACAATTTACAGTTGTCGATTCTATACCTTTGGCTTGGGGTGGTTCCATATCGCGGACGATTACCGGCGATTATGTTTCGCCCGCTATTTTGATGCGGGCTGTTGCGGAACAAACGTTGCGGGGGGCGGCCAATGAGGCTGCCGAGCAGCCGTCGGGCGGTTTCGGCGGTTCGGCTCCGGTCGATATGTCTTTTACGGCGTATGTCAACGGGGATAATTATTATGCGTGGGAGTTCTCGTCCACTCCGGATTTTTCGGCTGTCGATGCTATTTATGTCGAGCGGCAATTAGCGTACAGTTTCAAGAACGAGGGTACGACCTATGTTCGCTTGCATGCCTATAACGATTACTGTGAAAGGGATACGGTTTTTGAAATATCGGTAGGTGAGTCGAAGCTCGAAGCACCCAATGTTTTTTCTCCTTATGGAAGTCCCGGGGTAAACGATGAATGGAAAGTCGCTTATAAATCGATTGTAGAATTCAAATGTTGGATATTCAATCGTTGGGGCGAACAAATCTATCATTATCAAGATCCTTCCGGCGGTTGGGACGGCCGTTATCACGACAAGTTGGTGCCACCGGGCGTATATTATTATGTCATAGAGGCTCGTGGTGCCGACGGGCAGAAATATAAATTGAAGGGACACATCAATATCTTGCGCTCTAAAAATAAATAGCCTTTGCACGTATAGTTATGACCGATAACGAAGAAAAAATAGAGATATGGGGTGCCCGGGTGCACAATCTTAAAAACATCGATGTTGAAATTCCCCGGAATGCTTTTACAGTGATTACGGGATTGAGCGGCAGTGGTAAGTCTTCTTTGGCATTCGATACGATTTACGCCGAAGCCCAACGCCGTTATATCGAAACTTTTTCGTCATATGCCCGTAATTTCTTGGGTAATATGGAGCGTCCCGATGTAGATAAGATTACGGGATTGAGCCCGGTCATTTCGATAGAGCAGAAGACCGTTAATAAAAATCCCCGTTCGACGGTCGGTACGACGACCGAGATATATGACTTCCTCCGTTTGCTTTTTGCCCGTGCCGGTGAAGCCTATTCTTATTTGTCGGGAGAAAAGATGGTCAAGTACACCGAGGAACAGATTTTGCAACTGATAGGGGAGCGTTATCAAGGGCGGAAAACATATATTCTTGCACCGTTGGTACGGAATCGAAAAGGTCATTATAAGGAACTTTTCGAGCAACTTAGGCGCAAAGGTTACTTGTCGGTGCGGGTCGATGGTGAAATTCGCGAGATATTGCCCGGCCTGAAACTCGACCGTTATAAAAACCATAGTGTTGAATTACTGGTCGATAAATTGGTGATGTCGGAAAAAGACGACCGCCGACTGAAAGATAGCGTGCGCGTTGCCATGAAGCAGGGCGATGGATTGCTGATGGTACTCGATGTCGATAAAAACGAATTGCGCCATTACAGTCGTACATTGATGGATCCGGCAACAGGATTGTCATATAGTGAGCCGGCTCCGCATAATTTCTCGTTCAACTCACCGCAAGGAGCTTGCCCGACCTGTAAAGGTCTGGGTTATGTCAATATTATCGATAAAGATAAAATCATTCCCGATACCTCTCTTTCGATTTATCAAGGAGGAATATTGCCGCTTGGCAAATATCGGAATGTTTTGCTTTTTTGGCAAATCGAGGCTATATGCGAGAAATATGGAGCGTCGTTGAAAACCCCTATAAAAGATTTGCCCGAAGAGGCGTTGAATGATATTTTAAACGGAACCGATGAACGCCTTAATGTGAAAAATCTTTCATTGGGAAATTCAAATTATTTTTTGACGTTCGATGGGTTGGTCAAGTATATTGAGATGCAACAGCAATCCGATGCGACGGCTAAGGCCCAAAAATGGGTGGGACAATTCGTTACGACGGTTTCGTGCCCTGAGTGTGGCGGTGCGCGTCTCAACAAGGAGGCTCTTCACTATCGTATCGACGGTAAAAATATTGCCGAATTGACGGGTATGGATATTGCCGAGTTGTATCAATGGCTCGACGGAATTGAAGACCGCCTTCCCGAAAAGCAGGCCGCGATAGCCCGGGAGATTCTTAAAGAGATACGATCCCGCTTGCAATTCCTTATCGATGTGGGACTGGAATATTTGAGCTTGTCGAGAGCCTCGGCGACATTGTCGGGAGGAGAGAGCCAGCGTATACGTTTGGCGACGCAGATAGGTTCGCAGTTGGTGAATGTCTTATATATTCTCGATGAACCGAGCATCGGTCTGCATCAGCGCGACAATATACGATTGATTCATTCTTTGAAGCAGCTGCGCGATATGGGCAATTCCGTCGTTGTGGTGGAACATGACAAAGATATGATGCTGGAAGCCGATTATATCGTCGACCTCGGCCCTCGTGCCGGTCGTCTCGGCGGTCAGGTCGTTTTCTCTGGTACACCTCAGGAGATGCTTTCCCGGGATACCATGACTGCGGCCTATCTCAATGGTAAACAGTCTATACCCGTACCACAAACTCGCCGGCAGGGGAATGGTAAAAGTATTGTTTTGCAGGGTGCTCGCGGAAATAATTTGAAGAATGTAACCGTAGAATTTCCTTTGGGAAAGTTCATTTGTGTAACCGGAGTTTCGGGGAGTGGTAAATCTTCTTTGATAAATGGTACTTTGCAACCGATCATCAGTCAGAAATTTTATCGTTCTTTGGCCGAACCGTTACCTTATGATGGGATAGAGGGTCTTGAAAATATCGACAAGATCGTCAATGTCGATCAGTCTCCATTGGGACGCACGCCGCGATCCAATCCTGCGACTTATTCGGGATTATTCGGAGATATCCGCAATCTTTTTGTAGAGTTGCCCGAAGCTAAAATTCGCGGTTATAAGGCCGGCCGATTTTCTTTCAACGTTCCCGGCGGTCGTTGCGAAGTATGTGGCGGTAACGGATATAAAACCATCGAGATGAATTTTCTTCCCGATGTCCTTGTCCCATGTGAAGCCTGTCAGGGCAAACGCTATAATCGCGAAACGCTTGATGTGCGGTTTAAGGGCAAGTCGATAGCCGATGTTCTCGATATGACGATCAATCAGGCTGTGGAATTTTTTGCCGGTATACCGGCAATTCTGACCAAAGTAAAAACCTTGCAAGATGTAGGTCTCGGTTATGTAAAATTGGGACAGCCGTCGACGACATTATCGGGCGGAGAAAGTCAGCGGGTAAAATTGGCAACGGAGCTGTCCAAGAAAGATACGGGAAAAACGTTGTATGTTCTCGATGAACCGACTACGGGTCTGCATTTCGAAGATATACGCGTACTGTTGGGCGTTTTGCATCGTTTGGTCGATAAAGGAAATACTGTATTGGTAATCGAGCATAACCTCGATGTCATAAAAACAGCAGACTACATTATCGATATGGGCCCCGAAGGCGGGCGTAACGGAGGTATGGTATTGATGACGGGAACCCCCGAAGAGATAGCTTCGCATACCGATGTGGGATATACCGCCCGTTTCCTTAAAGCGGAACTCGGTATCTGAAATGCTGAAAAGAGAGTTTTCAAAATGGGGGTTATCCGAAACGGCTTATTTTTCGTAATCGGGATTCATCGATGATTTGAATTTTCCGACCATCGATAGCAATGATTTTTTCGTCGGCAAAACAAGATAGGGTGCGTATGGCATTCGATGTAGTCATGTTCGATAGATTGGCCAAGTCTTCTCGTGCCATATAGATGCTTAGTGTGGCGCCGTCTTCTTCCATACCGTAGTTGTCTTTGAGCATGAGCAATGATTCGGCGAGACGGCCTCGGATATGTTTTTGTGTGAGATTTACGGTGCGGGTATCGGACATTCCTAAGTCCATCGCCAGTTCCTTGATAAAAAAGTATGCAAGTCGGTTATTCTGTTTGACGAGGTTTTCGATGAGAGGCATGGGAAGAAAACCGATGGTTGCATTTTCAAAAGCCGAGGCAGCGGTTATATAATCTTCTCCGGCAAAATAGGCTCGGTATCCGAAGTATTGTATGGGACGAATCAATCGCATGATTTGGCAACGACCACCTATTCCCGCTTTGAAAATCTTTACTTTCCCTTTGATGAGACACATAAGCAATTCGGCTTTTTCGCCTTCATTGTAGATCATCTCATTTTTTTTGTAAGTCTGAATATGGAAATTTTCTATGATGAGGCGTTTCTCGTCGTCGTTGAGAATGGAAAGCATTCCGGCGAGAGCTTCGTTAATAAGGGCCTCTATTGAGTTTTTCTTCACCATGGCTGTTATATAACAGTGTTATATAACGCAAATATAAGAAAAAAGAGGTGGAATGCAAAAGATTTATTTTGAAAATAACCATTTTCTATTGACTTGTATAGTCGGGATAGCAAAAACACAATATGAATATGTATTATCTTGCATTTAGAGAAAATAGATTATACGATTTATATGAATTCCTAAAAAGATAAAAAGACAGACAATAAATATGTCTGTCTTTTTCGATGGAGGAGAGAGGGGATATTATAAACCTTTTTCCAACAAATATTTTTCCGTATCTATGGCTGCCCGGCAACCGGCTGCTGCTGCTGTGATAGCTTGGCGGTAGAGTGGGTCGGCGACATCGCCGGCAGCAAATACACCGGGAATATTGGTCGCCGTTGTACGACCGTTTGTTATGATATATCCGGCTTCGTCGGTGGCTATGGCCGGGAAGGCTTTTGTATTTGGTGTGTGGCCGATAGCGAGGAAAAATCCGTCGATAGCGATATCTACATATTCTTCACGGTCGGTTCCCTTGTATTTTACCAAGTGGGCTCCTTCTACACCGTTTTCTCCGAATAGTCCCACTGTTTGCGTTTCGAACAGGACTTCGATATTTTCGCTTTCCATGACTCGTTCCTGCATGATTTTCGAGGCGCGCAGATAATCTTTCCGCACAATCATGTACACTTTACTAGCCAAGTGCGATAGGTATATGGCTTCTTCACAAGCCGTATCACCGCCTCCTACGACGGCAACGACCTTTTTACGATAGAAAAATCCGTCGCAAGTAGCGCAAGCCGATACCCCTTGTCCGACGTATTTGGTTTCATCGGGTAATCCCAAATATTTTGCCGAAGCTCCGGTTGCAATGATTACAGCATTGGCTTCGACTGTTTTCTCTCCGTCGATGGTGAGACGGTAAGGAGCTTGGGAGAAATCGCTATCGGTAACAATACCGCTACGAATATCCGTGCCGAAGCGAGCTGCCTGTTGTCGAAGTTGTTCCATCATGTCGGTACCCGAAACCCCTTCGGGATAACCGGGAAAATTTTCAATATCGGTAGTTGTTGTCAGTTGACCTCCGGGTTGTATCCCTTCATACAATACGGGAGAGAGGTTGGCGCGGGCCGCATAAATGGCTGCTGTATATCCGGCTGGACCCGATCCGACAATTAAGCAACGTATTTTTTCGGTAGTTTCCATAAGATGTATTTATTTTTAATGAGTATTTATATCAACGTAAATCTATAATTTCGGCATAAGGGAACAGTCCTTTTGGGAAAACAAAATGATTTGCAGGAAAGTTTGTATTTGTCTCATAGCGTATGATGTCAACGTCGGTTTTTTGTCCGTCTTTCTGAATGACGGTAATATGCGTGAGAGCAGTTTGTTTTTCATTGACGAAAATTTCGATTTCTGTTATTTCCGAATGTTGTTTGGGAATAAGCGACAATTCGCATACATCGCCTTTTTTTTCGATGAATTTGCAGTCGAAAGCCTTTTTGTAGGATTGCAACAGGAGGCAAGGGTTGGTCTGTAACAACTCCTCTTTTTCGGGAATACTAATATTTACCTCCTCCGAAGATTTCAGGTATGTCCATTGCGTTGTTCCATCGAACCACGTTATCATATCGGGTACTTGCAACACAAACTTGTCGCTTTGCATATCTATCGAGCCTTCGACGTTTTCCATGTCGTTTTGTTGTAACAGGAATTTTAAGGAAATTCCTTTGCCCGATTCTATTTGGGCGACGATTTTATCGAGCAAGCGGGTCGCCCGATTTTCAGCGTTTGTTGAGCAAGAAAACGATAAAAGCAGGAGCGGTAGTATGATGATGTACAATCGTTTCATGTTGCATTATCGAAGGGTATTCAACAATTGGGTGAGTTGGATTTCATCGGTAATGAGTACCTGACGGGCCTTGCTGCCTTCAAACGGACCTACGATTCCTGCCGCTTCCAGTTGATCCATCAGGCGGCCGGCTCGGTTGTAGCCGATCGAGAATTTGCGTTGTATCAGAGAGGTCGAACCTTGCTGGTTGGCAACAATCAGTCGCGCAGCCTCTTCAAAGAACGGATCCCGCTCTTTGAGATCGACCATACTGTTGTTTCCACCGTTGTTTTCCGATACATATTCGGGCAGCAGGTAGGCGGTCGGGTAGGCTTGTTGTGAGCCGATATATTGACAGATGTTTTCTACTTCGGGCGTATCTACAAACGCACATTGTACACGAGTCAACCCTCCGTTACATGAAATAAGCATATCGCCTTTTCCTATCAACTGGTTGGCTCCCGGAGTATCGAGAATGGTTCGGGAGTCGATCATAGATGCCACTTTAAAGGCGATCCGTGCCGGGAAGTTGGCCTTGATACTACCCGTGATGATATTCGTCGATGGGCGTTGGGTAGCGATAATCATGTGTATACCTACCGCGCGGGCCAACTGGGCGATTCGGGCGATAGGCAATTCCACTTCTTTACCGGCTGTCATAATGAGGTCGCCAAACTCGTCGACAATGACAACGATATAGGGCATATAACGGTGGCCTTTTTCGGGATTGAGTTGGCGGGAAATGAATTTGGCATTGTACTCTTTGATATTGCGCATTCTGGCTATTTGCAGCAATTTATATCGGTTGTCCATTTCGACACAAACCGAATTGAGTGTCTGTACCACTTTGTCCGTATCGGTGATGATGGCTTCTTCGCTATCGGGAAGTTTAGCCAAGAAATGGCGTTCGATGACGCTGTAAATACTGAACTCTACTTTTTTGGGGTCTACCATCACAAACTTCAACTGCGAAGGGTGCTTTTTATAAAGGAGCGATGTGATGATGGCATTCAGACCTACCGATTTTCCTTGTCCGGTCGCACCGGCAACGAGTATGTGGGGCATTTTGCACAAATCGACCATGAAAATCTCATTGGTAATGGTTTTACCCAGTGCCAAAGGTAGGTCGTAATCGCACTCTTGAAACTTGCGTGAAGCAATGATCGGTCTCATCGGTACCATTTGCGGATTTCGATTAGGCACTTCGATACCTACGGTTCCTTTTCCGGGAATGGGGGCGATGATACGAATGCCGAGAGCGGCGAGGCTCAGGGCTATATCGTCTTCGAGATTTTTTATTTTGGATATTTTTATACCGGCTTCGGGAATGATTTCATACAGTGTAACGGTGGGTCCTACGGTAGCTTTGATGGAACTGATGCGTATACCGTAATTTTCGAGCGTATTGATGATGCGTTGCTTGTTTGCTTCCTGCTCATTGATATCGATTGTATTGTTGCTGGACTTGTCTTCTCTCAACAGGTCGAATGTAGGTGCTTTGTAGTACGAGAGGTCGAGCGTGGGGTCATATTCGTCGAGTTCGTTTTGTTGTTTTGCCTCGTCTTCTTCTATCCCTTGTTCGATAATGAAATCGGGTTCATGGTTTTCTTCGTCCTTGTCGGTATTATTATTTTTGTCGATGTCGATAAATTGTTCCGTTTCTTCGGAGATGAAATCGGGTATTTTGTCTTTGGAGTTCTCGGTATATATTTCTATCTCGTCGACGAAATCTTTATCCGTCTCCGTATTTTCGGGTACGGCTATTTTTTCGGAAGTCGTATTTACATCACTTGCAGGATTCGCTTCTTTTATATCGTTTCCCTTGTCTGTGTCTGTATTTGTGGGGAGATCTATACAACTTTCACTCGCATCTTCAACGGGAGATGTCTCTTTTTTATTCCGGCGAATGAAATCCATACGGAATATATGTCGCAATACGGTAATGGTGCGACGGCTGACCGCGATAAGCAGCAGCAGAATACCGGAGAGTATAACGAGTAAAGTCCCCGGCCAACCGATTTTCGCTTCGAGCCATAGCGTTGCATAGTAACCGTGATATCCCCCTAAAAAGAGATAAGAATCTTCATATACATGTTTGAAGAAGAATCCGAAAGTCAGTGAGCAAATAATGATCAACGCACATGTATAGGCCAGTGAGCGAACTATCGACATGGAAATGACATTCATCAGTTTCAATCCCAATCGTGCTAAAAAGATTGCAATGAAGAATGCCGATATGCCCATCCATCGATTTATGAAAAGGTCGGCACAGATTGCCCCCTGGGAACCGGCCCAGTTTTGTATGCCGTTCCCAATGCGGTTTATTTTTTCGGTCGATTGGTGATCGATGATGCTTTGGTCGGCGGCTCCGTCGAAAAAGAATGAGATAAAAGAAATTGTCAGAAATATGGAAAAGAAAAGCAATATGAGCCCTGAGACAAAACGTGTTCGTTCATCTCGTAAAAAGCGTATAGCCTTACTGCGGAACGACTCTTTCGTCGAGGTAGTGGGTGTATCTTTTTTTGAAATATTTTTTTCGTTCTTTTTTGTTGCCATATTTCAGCGGGTTAAATCTTCTCACAAAAATAATAATTTTCGATAGACGGTTTGCGGTTTTATCGAAGAATATTGATTCGTGTCCGATTATTTTTTCCAGAAATAAGAAGTGAAAAGAATCAGTACGGTAAAAATTTCCAGACGACCTATCAGCATGATAAAAGAGAGTATCCATTTACCGGCATCGGGAATGATTGCAAACGAATATAATGTCCGGCCTAATCCGGTACCGATATTTCCTATACAGGACAAGGAACATCCGAATGCTTCATCAATAGTTAATCCCATGGTTGCCAAAGTCAAAGCACCGATAATGACGATTATAGCATAAGTGAATAAAAAAGCCAGTATTTTGGTGATGATTTCGTGCGAAATGGCTTGCTGGTTTATACGTACCGGAACAATGGTATTCGGGTGTACTTGCCGGTAAAATTCGTATATGGTGTTTTTAAGTAGAACAACGATACGAATGACTTTTGCACCGCCACTGGTCGAACCGGCACAACCGCCGCAGAACATCAGCAAACAGATGAGAATACAAAAGAACGGGCCCCAAGAGACATAATCGGCCGATATAAATCCTGTCGAAGTGATGATAGACGAGACTTGGAATAAAGATGTCCGTATAGTAGTTTCCAAGCCTAGTTTCTCATATACACCGTTGAAAAAAAGTCCTATAACGATAAGTATTGTAAATAGGACGACAATCGTCAAATACCATTTTACTTCCTCATTGCCGAAAGTCTTTTTTATTTCTCCGCGTACAGCCCGGTACACGAGCGCATAATTGATACCCGAGATAAGCATGAAGATAGAAATAACATATTCGATATATGCCGAATTCCAATATGCGATACTGTCGTTTTTGGTAGAGAAGCCACCTGTGGCTGCTGTCGTGAAAGCATGGCATACAGCATCGAAAAGATTCATGGGGCCGAGATTCAAGAGGATAATCAGTACAATGGTGAGCCCCAAATAGGTTGTCCATAAAAGTTTAGCGGTCTGTCCTATACGAGGGCCCAGTTTATCATTCATGATACCGGTCGTTTCTGCATTGAATAATTGCATACTGCCACCGCTATTTATTAACGGCAGGACGGCCAGGGTGAGAAGAATGATTCCTAATCCTCCCAGCCATTGTATAAGACTACGCCACAAAAGGATTCCATGCGGCAGTTTTTCAACATCTGCTATTATGCTCGCACCCGTTCCCGTAACACCTGATACTGTTTCAAAAAAGGCTTCGGCCATATTACTGACGGATCCGGATAATATAAAAGGCAGAGACCCTAATAAGGAGAAACATATCCAACATAGGGAAACAACTAGGATTCCGTCTCGTTTTCCTAAGGTTTTACGTTCGGTATTGGGGTATTGGAAAAATAGTACACTTCCTATGACAGCGGCTATTCCTATCGTTATAAGAAATGCTGTCGTATCGTTTTCTCCATAATAGATCGATATCCCCAAAGGCATGAGCATCGACGCTGCTTCTAACCATAGTAATACACCTATGATTTTAAGAATGATGCGATAATTGATTTCTGCCATGATATTTATCCGAACAGTTTTCCTAATTTATGGATTACGGTATCTAAACAAAAGACCATAACATGGTCGTTGGCTTGTATCTGTGTGTTGCCGTTTACGATCATGGCCTTACCGTCTCGGATGAGTCCTCCTAACGTAATATCGCGCGGAAGGTTGAGATCCTTGATCGGTTTATGCGTTATCGGTGCATCTTCTTTGACGATAAGTTCTGCGACTTCGGCATCGGACATGGCCAAACATTTGACATTGGAAGAGTCTTCGTCGAGCAGTAACTGGAAAATGCGGCTGGCCGTAAGTAATTTTTTGTTGATAATCGAACCGATGTCGAGTCTTTCGGCTGTGGGAATAAGAGAAAGGTTTTCCACTTCGGCTACTGTTTTGACAGCCCCGAAGCGTTTTGCCGAGAGACATGCCAGAATATTGGTTTCGGCACTGTCGGTCAATGCGACGAATGCGTCGGTGTCTTTGATGCCTTCTTCTTTAAGAAATTCCGTGTCGCGGCCGTCCCCGTTGATAATAGTAACATCGGGTATGATATTGGCCAATTTATAGCATTTTTCTTTATCGATTTCGATGATTTTCATTTTCATGGAGTCGGGCAGTATATGGGCCAATCGTATGGCAATGCGGCTTCCTCCCATGATGACGACTTTATGGACATCGATTTCTTTTTTCCCGGTGAGCTGTTGAATGTCTTGGATATGACCGGGAGTTGTGGTGAAATAGACAATATCGCCGACCTGTATTTCGTCCGATCCTCGGGGTATGATTGTTCTGTCTTTTCTTTTGATGGCGGCTATGTGGTAAAGCAGGTGGGATTTATTCTGTTCCGAAAGATTTTGATTCAGGATTTTTGCATTCTCCCTTATTTTTGCTCCGATAAGGATAAGTTCTCCGTTACAAAGTTCGAACCAGTTGCGTACCCAATTATGACTTAGGGCTGTAACGATTTCCTCGGCAGCAAGCATTTCGGGGTATATCAGTTCGTCGACACCGGTTTCTTTGAAGTATGCTTTGTTTTCGGGTAGCATATACTCGTAATTGTCGATCCTCGCAACGGTTTTGCGGGTGCCGAGTTTTTTTGCGAATTGGCAAGCGACGATATTGCGGGTCTCGAAAGGCATGACGGCAATGAATAGATCGGCTTCGTTTATGCCTGCCTGTTTCAAAATTTTGAGCGAAGTGGGAGAGCCGGCGATCGTCATAAGATTGTAGTTCGAGTCGAGCCAGCGTAATTTTTCCATATCGGTGTCGATAAGTACGATATCCAAGTTTTCTTTCGACAATAATTTGGCCAAATGAGTACCGACTTCTCCCGCTCCTGCAATAATGATTTTCATTGTTCTACGTATATCGAATGAAACAAATTGTTCCCGAAGTTCTTTTGATTATCATTTTTCAAGAAGCATTTTTACGATGCTTGCTTCGTCCATTCCGCATAGCGTATACAGTTCCGATATACTGCCTTGTTCGATAAAACGGTCGGGAATACCTATGCGTTTGATCTGTGGGGTATAGTTGTTTTCTGCCATAAATTCCATGACGGCACTTCCTAATCCCCCTTCTATTGTCCCGTCTTCTACGGTAATGATACGTTTGAATTGCTGCCCTACGCGATGAAGTATTTCCGTATCGATAGGTTTCAGAAAAATCATGTCGTAATGAGCGACGGATACACCTTCCGTTTTCACCAACTCGATAGCCCTTTGCACTGCTTTTCCTATGGGACCGATCGATAAGACGGCTATATCGCTTCCGTCCGAGAGCTGTCGGCCTTTACCTATTTCGAGGTGTTGCATAGGGCTGCGCCAGTCTATCACCGAACCTCGCCCTCTCGGATAACGTATCGTAAAACAACAGCCGGCCGATTGTGCCGTAAACATAAGATGACGCAGGTAATGCTCATCGATCGGTGAGGCTATGGTCATATTGGGAATACAGCGCATATAGGCAAGGTCGAACGAGCCGTGATGTGTCATGCCGTCTTCACCCACAAGGCCGGCTCTGTCGAGACAGAAGACGACCGGTAGGTTTTGTATGGCGACGTCGTGTATGACTTCGTCGAATGCCCGTTGCATAAACGATGAGTAGATGTTACAAAAGGGAATGAGACCCTCTTTGGCCAATCCTCCCGAAAAAGTTACGGCGTGTTCTTCGGCGATTCCTACGTCGAAAGCCCGATGTGGAAATCGCTCTATCATGTAGTTCATCGAGCATCCGGTGGGCATGGCGGGTGTGATACCTACTATTTTGTCGTTTTTCTCGGCCAATTCGACCAATGTATGGCCGAAAACATCTTGGAAAAGAGGCGGTAAATTCTCCGTCTCTTTTTTTTGCCGTTCACCGGTTTCTTTGTTGAACCGTCCCGGAGCGTGCCATACGACAGCATTTTTTTCAGCCGGAGCAAATCCTTTTCCCTTGACCGTTTTGATATGCAGGATTTTGGGCCCGGACATATCTTTTATATTATTCAGCACCCTGACCAAATGTTTTACATCATGCCCGTCTATCGGGCCGAAATATCGGATATTCAGTCCTTCAAATATGTTTTGATGCCTCGATATCAGAGCTTTCAGACTATTGTTGAAGCGGAGTATAGCCCCCTTCTGTTGTTCGGAGACGAGGCGCATTTTTACCAACAGACGGTAGAGTTTATACCGCATGTCGTTATAAAAAGGCAAAGTGTTGATACGAGACAAATAATGATGGAAAGCTCCGACGTTGTTGTCGATAGCCATGTTGTTGTCGTTGAGGATAATCAACAGGTTATTGGGATTGGTCGATGCGTTGTTCAATCCTTCGAAAGCCAATCCTCCCGCAATAGCGGCATCGCCTATTACGGCAACGACCTTGCGGTCTTTTTCGTTTTTCAGATTGGCCGCGACCGACATACCCAATGCTGCCGATATAGAATTGGAGGCATGCCCGGCAACGAATGTGTCGTATGGGCTTTCCATAGGCGAGGGGAAACCGCTTAGTCCACCCAATTTTCGATTGGTTGCAAACCGCTCTCTTCGTTCTGTCAATATTTTATGGGCATAAGCCTGATGTCCCACGTCCCATACGATACGGTCGTAGGGTGTATTCAGTACATAGTGTAAAGCTACGGTAAGCTCTATTGTTCCTAAGCTGGAAGCAAAATGCCCCGGATTTTGAGAAAGCGCATCGATAATGAATTGGCGCAGTTCACTGCATATCTGAGGAAGCTGGTCGAGAGAGAGCTTTCGCAGATCATCGGGATTGTATATATCGGAGAGTATCGTTTTTTTTTCTGCTGTCATTTCGGTATGATAAACACGCAAAGATACGTTTTTCTTCTAAAATAGTAAATCTATCCGCATGAATTGTGGTTAACCCGATTTTTTCTTAACGGTGGAATGGGATATACGATAAGCTCGAAATCTTAAAAAAATATCATTCCAACTCTACGACTGTAATGCCGGCACCACCGAATTGTACGTGTTCATCGTGAAAAGTCCTTATTCCAGCAACCCCTTTGAGATATTCTCTGACCGTTTGCCGCAAAGCTCCCGTACCTGTTCCGTGCAGGATACGTACCTGTTCAGCTCCGACTTGGATAGCATCGTCGATAAAATAAACGAGGGCTTGTAGGGCTTCATCGGCTCTGAAACCGCGAATATCTATTTCTCGGTGAAAGTGAAGGCTTTTTTCTCTCATGCTGTTGGTGGTATCTTCGCTTACAAATGTCGCTTTTATGGCTTGTTCGCGTTTTAACCGGTTGCGGTTCACTTTTTCGAGACGTTCTATATGTACCGATGATTTTATATGTCCGAATATGACAGTTGCTTTGTTCCCCTGTATTGCCGAGATTTCTCCCACCGTCGTTTGTCCTTTTAGGCATACGGCATCACCTACCGAAATGGTTGTTGTTTTGGCCGTTTCGGCATCGGTTTCTTTTTTTGTGCGGTTCTTTTTCTCTTCTTTCGCCTTGATTTTTGCGATTTTTCTTGATATGGCATCGTCGTTTTCGTCGTTATTCTGCAATTCTTTTTTGAAAGAATGGAGTTCTTGACGAGCCATCTTCGTTTTTTCTTTTTCGGCCTCCGCCTCTTTGATGGCACGAATGGTATTTTCGATGCGGGCGTTTGATTCGGCGATAAGTTGTTCCGCTTTTTGTTTAGCTTCTTTCAGAATACGTTTTCGCTCTTTTTCTATTTCTTGCAGATTGTCGGCATACTTCTGCGTGATTTCTTCGAGTTGTTTTTCCCGATGTCGTATATTCTGGCGTTTGCTTTCCCAGTACCGTTTGTCCCGGACGATGTCTTGTAGATATTTGTCCATGTCAATGTAATCCGAGCCGACTTTTTCCGAAGCATCGGCAATGACATCTTCGGGCAATCCTATTTTACGGGCTATTTCTATGGCGAATGAGCTGCCCGGATTACCAATGGATAGTTTGAAGAGAGGTTGCATCATGTGGCGGTCGTAGAGCATGGCGCCATTGACGATACCTTGCGTGTCTTCTGCAAACTGTTTCAGGTTTTGGTAGTGAGTGGTTATGACACCGAATGCCTTTTTTCGATTGAATCGGTCGAGAAGTACTTCTGCGATGGCACCGCCGATTTGCGGTTCGGTACCGCCGCCGAATTCATCGATGAGCAAGAGAGAACTTTCATTGCAGTTTTTGACGAAAAATTTCATATTCGTCAAGTGGGAACTGTAAGTACTGAGGTCGTTCTCTATCGATTGTTCGTCGCCTATATCGATGAAGATATGGTCGAAGATTCCCGTATGGGAATTTTCGTATACCGGTATGAGCAATCCGCATTGTAGCATATATTGCAATAGTCCTGTTGTTTTGAGACAGACCGATTTCCCACCTGCGTTCGGTCCGGAAATGAGCAATATGCGTTGTTGGGGAGTAAGAGTTATGTCTAACGGGACGACTTCTTTGTTTTGTTTTTTGAGAGAGAGAAAAAGCAACGGGTGAACGGCATGATACCATTCGATTTGCCGGCAATTCTCGAAGCGGGGAAGTAATGCGTTTATCTCAATGGCAAACAGTGCTTTGGCCCGTATGAAATCTATGTCGGCAAGGAATTCGTAGGAATGGGCGATTTCGGCTAAATGAGGTCGTAGCTCATCGGTAAAGAGGGTGAGTATGCGTATGATTTCACGACGTTCTTCCCCTTCGAGTTCTCTTATTCGGTTATTGGCTTCTACTACTTCTGCCGGTTCGATATATACGGTTTTCCCGCTGGCCGACTCGTCGTGTACGATGCCTTTTATTCTCCGCTTATAGGCCGGTATGACGGGAATGACCAGTCGCCCTTCTCGTAAAGTGGGAGAAACCTCCTTGTCGACAATGCCTTCACTTTGGGCATTTCGCAAGATCATATTCAAACTGCGGGAAATACTTGAAAGGGTACGGTTCAGTTCTCTGCGTATTTGAGACAATTCGGTCGAGGCGTTATCTTTGACGTGTCCGAACTTGTCGATGATTTGGTCTATGCGGGAAAGCAATGGAGGAAATACTACGACATTCCCGGCCAGTGCTTGCAGATGAGGATAGGGACTTTCTTCTTCATTGATGAAAAATCCTACGATATGGCGTATCGTTTCCAAAGAACGCCTCAGGTTGAAAAGCTCCGTCTCATCGAGAAAAGTCCCCTCTATGCGAATGCGTTGCAACGAGGATCGTATGTCGAAGAAATAATCGGCCGGGAAATTATCTTCGGTTTGCAATATATGGGTAAATTCTTCGGTCTCGTGTAGTAAGCGATCGATGGTATCGAACGATGTCTGGAATTGCATATCGGAGACACGTTCGCTGCCCAGCGTGCTCAAACATCGGTCGCAGATGAGACTGCGTATTTTGTCGAATCCGATTTTCTCTTCAAAATTTTGAGGATAGGTCATATCTCTTGCTTGTGATTTCCGGCAAAGGTACGAAATCTTACTTTATCTATAAGGGGGGAGAGATGTATGTTACTTCCATTTTTTCGTTTTGAGAAAAATGTAGACCCCTACGCCGATACATACCATGAGGAGCCATGCCGCTATGTAACCGTACTGCCAGTTCAGTTCGGGCATATTGTCGAAATTCATACCCCATACGCCGACGAGAAATGTCAGAGGTATGAAGATTGTAGAGACGATCGTCAGGCGTTTCATGATGGAGTTCATGCGTAAATCGTTGTTGGAGATATACAAGTCTACAAGGGAAGAGAGTGTTTCACGGCAAATTTCGATATTTTGGGCAACGTAGTTTATGTGGTCGTTGAGATCGTTGAAAAACGCCCGGTTGGTTTTATGAATCAAAGGCGAGTCCGAGCGGATCAATCGAGAGTATTGTTCTTTCAGTGGTAAGACGGTCCGTTTCAAGAGAAGGTATCTTCTCCTCAAAGTTTGTATTTCGATACCGATTTCATAAGCACTTTTTTCAAGTAGAAGTTCCGATTCCAGATCTTCGAGGCTATTGTCGATTTGTGCCGATACCGAAATGAAATTGGTTACCAGATCATTTAATAGAACGGTAAGCAGATAATCGGAGGGACGGGTTCGGATTTTCAGAATATTGTTTCGTAAGGCGTTCTCTATACCTCGGAAGGCCGGAGTTTCGTACTCCATAAACGTAAGAATGAAGTTTTCGCCTTGTACGATGCTTACCTGAGATTCTTTTTCCTTGTCGAAGTATTTTGCGATGACGATATTGAACTTTTCATATTCTTCGATTTTGCATGGATGATTGGGATTGAGAATATCCTGCATGACCAAAAAGTTGATGCCTAAATGTGTGCAAATGTTTTGTATGTCGGTGGTATTTTGCAATCCGCATATTTGGAGCCAATGAATATAATCGGGACGTTCTGTCTCCGGAATGAGGATTTGAAGGTCGTTTTCGATGTGTTCATCAATATCGTTGGCGTTATAGCTGAACAAATGCAATCGGGTGGGAGCCATGTTCTCGCTGTCGTAGCTGAGACGGTCGGTAAGAAGGTTGTTTTTTGTATTCATCGAGCTTTGGCGAAATTTACGGTATTTTTGTCGTCTAAGGTACAAGATATTATCGTTTTAGTTAATAAAGAACGATTATTTTTCGATCTGTTGAGTTAAAAAATATTGTTTAGGATATGAACAATAAAAAAGTTATTATGTTTATAAAGAAATAGACGAAAAATTCAAGTCATGAAAAAAGTATGGAATTATCTTTGGCCGGTTTTGTTATGCGTGGTCGTAGGAATTACTGCCGGTTTTTTTCAGCGGTCGGCCATAGAAGAGTGGTATCCGCTGTTGCATAAACCGTCGATAACGCCTCCGGCAATTGTTTTTCCCATCGTATGGAGTATCCTTTACGTTTTGATGGGGTTGTCTCTCTCTTTCCTTATAAAGAGAAAATCTGCAAAATGGTTGATCGCCGTATGGGGAGCGCAATTATTCTTTAATTTCCTTTGGAGCATTCTGTTTTTCAGTTGGAGAAGCCCGTTATTGGGATTGCTGGATATTTTATTGCTCGATTTTCTCGTCGTTTTCTATATATGCAAGGCCTATGTACCCAGCCGCATATCATCGTGGTTATTTATCCCGTATATATTGTGGCTGCTTTTGGCAACATACCTCAATGCATATATCTGTTTTTATAACCCGTAAAATTATTGTTTAACTAAAAAAAATACGACAATGACACATGTAATGCCCAAACTTCCGTATGCCGCCGATGCTCTTGCTCCGGTGATGAGTAAAGAAACCATTGATTACCATTATGGTAAACATTTGCAAACTTATATCGACAATCTCAATCGTCTGATTGCCGATACTCCTTATGCCGATATGACTCTCGATGAGATTGTAAAAAGTTCCGACGGTGCGATCTTTAATAACGCCGCACAGACGTGGAACCACACATTCTTTTTTGATACCTTGACGCCTCGGGAAAAAAAGATCCCTGAAAAGTTATCCGAAGCGTTGATTCGGGAATTCGGGTCGGTCGAGTCATTCAAAGACCAGTTTTCCAAAGCGGCGGTTTCTTTGTTCGGTTCCGGCTGGGTATGGCTCGCCATCGACAAACATGGCAAGTTGTCGATAGAATCGGCTCAAAATGCAGGGAATCCGTTGACGAAACTGCTGAAACCGCTATTGACTATCGATGTATGGGAACATGCCTATTATGTCGATTATCGCAATCGACGGGCCGATTTCGTAAAAGCTTTTTGGTCGATCGTTGATTGGGATAAGGTTGCCGAACGCCTCTAATTAGATAAAAAACCGGGAAACATCGTTCCCGGTTTTTTTATTCTTCATCGATTGATGGTGCGGTAGAATGAATGTGTTTCAGGACTTCTGCATCTATGTAGAATACGGTTTCTTCGGCCAGATTGATGATATGGTCGCCGGTACGTTCCAATTTGCGCAATATGGCGGCTATTTCTAAGCAGAATCGAATGGCCGACGGATTATTTTTGGCGTACTCTGCCAGTTTATCGAGTGCTTTTTGATTGAGTGAGTCCAAAAGGTCATCTTTATCGATGACCGATTTTGCCAAAGATGCATCGGAAGTTTCAAGTGCTTTGTGCGTAGTAGAGAACATGTGGAGTACTTGGTCATACATCTCTTTCAGTTCCAATACATTGAATAGCTGTTTGTCTTCTTCTGTCAGATTATTTCTCGCGACGAAACGGGCGATACTGTCGGCATAGTCTCCTATGCGTTCGAGGTTGTTGTTGATTTTCAGCATGGCGAGTGCGAAACGCAGGTCTACGGCCACAGGGTTGTATAGCGCGATGAAATCTTCGATGTCGCTGTCTATTTTCAGTTCGAAAGCATTCACCCGTTTTTCCCTCGATGCGACGCTGTTTGCAAGATCGTCGTCGTTATTGCGCAATGCGTTGAACGCATTTTCGAGTTGCTGGCGTACCAGCAACCACATATCATTTACTTCTTCTTTTATAGCAAGAAGTTCGTTCTCAACAAATTTTACCATAGTATACTCTTTTTATTTTATCCAAAACGTCCTGTAATATAATTTTGCGTAGCTTCTTCGGTGGGATTTGTAAAAATCTTTTTGGTATCATCGTATTCGACCATTTCTCCGAGGTAGAAAAACGCCGTTTTATGGCTTACCCTTGCTGCTTGTTGCATACTGTGGGTTACGATGACGATGGTTGTCTGTTTACATAATTCGCATATCAGCTCTTCTATTTTTGCTGTCGATATGGGGTCGAGAGCCGATGCCGGTTCGTCCATCAGCAAGACCGAGGGCGATACCGCCATGGCACGGGCTATGCACAGGCGTTGCTGTTGACCGCCGGATAGGGCATAAGCCGATTCTTTCAATTTGTCTTTTACCTCATTCCATAAGGCTGCACCTTTTAAGGCTTCTTCTACTTTGTGCGAAATAAATTCTTTATCTCTGAATCCATTGACACGCAGACCATAGGCAACATTTTCGAAAATGCTTTTAGGAAAAGGATTCGGTCGTTGGAAGACCATTCCGACATTCCTTCGCAATACATCGACTTCGACCGATTTATCATATATGTCCTGACCGTCGATATAGATGTTTCCTGTCAGTTTGGTATGGGATATCAGGTCATTCATTCGATTGAAAAGCCGTAAGAATGTTGATTTCCCGCACCCCGACGGGCCGATAAATGCCACTACTTGATTTTCAGGAATAGATAGAGATATGTTTTTCAGCGCATGGAAGTCTCCATAATAAAAATCCACATGGGCCGCTTCTATTTTGTTCATGTCTGTTTGTGTTTATTATTTTAACTTGATTTTTTTATCGAAATAATTCCGTATGCCATTGGCCGCTAAATTCATTATCAAGACGATGACGATGAGTACAAAAGCTGTTCCGTAAGCGATCGGTTGTTGTGCTTCGACATCGGTCCCGCTGGTTGCAACGACATAAAGATGATAGGGCAATGCCATACATTGATCGAAAATACTGGTCGGTAATTTCGGCAAAAAGTATGCCGCGCAGGTGAATAGGATAGGAGCTGTCTCGCCCGAGACACGTCCCAGCGAAAGTATGAGTCCTGTAATGATGCGCGGGGTGGCCATAGGGAGTAGGACTTTCCAGATGGTCTGTGCTTTGGTTGCCCCTAAGGCCATACTTCCTTCTCTGAAATAGGATGGGATATCCTTGAACGTTTCTTCGGTGGTACGAATGATGATGGGTAGCGCAAGCAATCCCAGCGTTAATGAACCGGCCAATATGCTATCTCCGAAACTGAGCCGGTTGACAAAGAATGCCATACCGAACAGTCCGAATACAATAGACGGGATACCGGCCAGATTATTGGTCATCGTGCGGATAAAATTTACGATTTTTCCGGAGCGGGCATATTCGTTCATATATATTCCGCTCATGATTCCGATGGGGAACGCAAACAAGGCGCTGCCTATCATCAGGTAGAAAGTACCGACTATCGCCGGCCATATTCCTCCCTTTGTCATGCCGTCGCTGGGGGCTTGGGTAATGAAGTCCCAACTGATTACCCCGATGCCTTTTATGATGATAAAGCCTAAAATGAAAAACAATATGGCGACAATGCTGTAACTGAAAATACGGAATAGGGTAAACATCAGGTTCTGGACTATCCGTCGCCGTTTTGAAAATAAGGTGGTATCGAAACTCATATATGGTCAGTTTTTTATTTTGTTGCGGGAAGAGACGATTTCGACGCAAGAGTTGATGAATAAGGTGATGAAAAAGAGTATGACCCCAAGTAAAAACAGCGATTGGTAATGTGCGCCTCCGGCCGGGGCTTCACCCAGTTCGGCAGCAATGGTTGCCGGGATTGTTCTCAATGGTTCTAAAATCGAAGAGGGTATGACTGCCGCGTTACCGGTAACCATGAGCACAGCCATGGTTTCTCCTATGGCGCGGCCTATTCCCAGCACTACCCCCGATGTGATTCCCGAAATAGAAGACGGAATCACCACTTTGTATATGGTTTGCCATTGTGTCGACCCGAGTGCTAGACTGGCTTCGCGCATGGAGCGAGGACAGTTGCTCATTGCATCTTCCGCAACGGTGATGATTGTGGGTAAGGCCATGATTGCCAATATGATGCTTCCCGCCAATCCCGATTCTCCCACAGGTAGGTCGAATGTGTTTTGCAACAGCGGAACGATGACAGCCAGTCCGAAAAATCCGTAAACGACCGAAGGGATTCCGTTGAGCAGTTCGATAATCGGTTTCAGGATATTCCTGATTTTAGGATTCGCGACTTCGGACATGTAGATGGCAACGGAAAGTCCGAACGGGAGGGCTATCAGTATGGCAAAAAAACTTACCCAGAGAGTTCCGTACAATAAAGGTAATATTCCGAAGATAGGCGATGGAGTGGCTGTCGGGTACCATTCTGTCCCGAGTAAAACATCTTTTGCCGGAATATCCCTGTCTTCGAGCATGCGTATGTCGGGTTCGTTCCGGATTAAGTTTAGAGGAACAAATGCGATCATTCCCGGGTTTCGGCGGATCAAATCACCGATTTTTTCCCCGGCATATTCATATTCCGATCCGAGTTCTTCTTCGGAGTAATGTTTCAACAGATCTTCGAGACGGAATGTCTGTACGGGAATATCGCTGCCTCCGAGCTCTTTCCAATTGACGATCTCTTCATCGAACAAATCTTTTATCTGCTTGGAACTGAGAGATTTTATTGGATTTTCTTTATTGACGACGAGAGTATAGCCTTCTTCTACTATCGGATTATTGAAGAGCCCGATTGCTTCGGTAAAGAGGAATCCGATAATCAGTAAAATAACGGCACTGGTTACAAAACCGCTTACGGTAAATATCCGTTTTGCGATATGGTCTATCCACTTTTTCATGTGTAATTCTTGTTTGGTTACATGGCGGGAATGAACCCTAATTTCAAAGATATATTTTCGGCTCTTTCCGATGTGATGAATTGTAGGTAAGGTCGTACTTCATTCTCATCTTTTTTATTGTAGTAATAATAAAGAGGACGTACGATAGGATATTTTTTTGCCCGGGCGTTTTCTATCGATGGGTATGCATAGCTTTTCCCGTCATCATAAGAGACTTTTATGGCTTTTACATAAGGATTTAGGTAGGCCATACCTACATATCCGATAGCGCCTTTGGTCTGCCTTATCGATTGTATGATCGCTCCGGTGGCCGGCATGGATAATATATTATTGGTGTAATTTTTATTTTCGAGAACGCTTTCTTTGAAAAATTCGTAGGTGCCCGAAGAGGTTTCTCGCGAATAGACAATAATTTTTGCGTCGGGACCGCCTACCTCTTTCCAGTTGGTTATTTTACCTCGGAAAATAGCTTCCAGTTCTTCCCGGGTAAGACTGTCTACCGGATTCGACGGATTTACAACTATCGCCAATGCGTCATAAGCGACGATTTCTTCACACAGCTCCATTTTATTTTGTTTCGTTTTTATTTTCTCTCCGAATTTTATGCGACGAGATGCCATGGCAATGTCGGTTGTTCCTTCCATGATAGCCGAAATGCCTACTCCGCTGCCTCCGCCGGTTACGGTAACGGCGGCTCCCGGATATTCTTTCATAAATGTTTCGGCCCATTCTTGGGTGAGGGGTAAAACCGTATCGCTGCCTTTGATGCGTTGCGCGGGAATGGATTGAGAAATGGAGAGAAAAAGAATCGAAATCAAAAGAATGTTTTTGTACATATTTTACAGCATTGATTTGACGTTGCAAAAATCATATTATAACATGAGAAACATGTTACATTCAGATTAAAATTTCTCTTTGCAAAAGAATTTTTTGAATCATATTCTTTATATGGCTAGTCTATTTGGAATGGCTTATCTTTGTACAATCGATTCGAGATGTTGGGATTCTCTCTCTGTAAAGGTTTGATTTTTAGAAATGAATGTAAATGGGAAAAAGAATTGTGATTAGGGAATATGAACCGGCCGATAAAAATGCCGTCATGGATTTGATCCGATTGAATATACCGATGTATTTTGCCGTCGAAGAGGAGGCGGCATTCGATATGTACTTGGATAGAGAAAGAGAACTCTATTATGTTTTATTGGTCGATGAGTTGATAGTGGGGTGCGGAGGAATAAATTTCGCAGATAACATGACGCATGGAAAAATCAGTTGGGATATTTTTCACCCGGATTATCAAAGGAAATCGTTAGGTTCGCGATTGCTTCGGTATAGAATTGAGAAATTGAAGGCTGTTGAGAGCATTCGGAAAATGACCGTGAGGACATCTCAGTTTGTATATGGTTTTTATGAGAAGCATGGTTTTGAATTGAAAGAGGTTGTAAAAAACTATTGGGCTCAGGGGTTTGATTTGTATGATATGGAGTATAAAGAGAAGCGACAGGAAAATGGTATCTGAGTATATGACAAATATGAGTTATGAAATGGATAAATAATAGATTTTATTCGTTATCTTTGCCGCTAACAAATTTAAGGAAGTATATCTGCAAGTAGAAAAACTTTGACTATGACACACGTAGCAGAACACAATGAAGAAGAAAAGAAAAGCCTGAATTTTATAGAAATGGCTGTCGAGGCCGATTTGGCTGCGGGTAAAAACGGCGGGCGTTTGAATACGCGGTTTCCGCCCGAGCCTAACGGTTATTTGCATATAGGTCATGCAAAGGCTATTTGCATGGATTTTGGGATTGCCGCAAAATATGGAGGGACATGTAATTTGCGTTTTGACGATACCAATCCGGCCCGGGAAGATGTAGAATATGTCGATTCTATTATGGAAGATATTCACTGGCTGGGCTTTGACTGGGGAGATCGTCTTTACTATGCATCGGATTATTTCCCGAAATTGTATGATTTGGCATTGCGTATGATAAAGGAGGGATATGCTTATGTAGATGAGCAGACCTCGGAACAAATCGCCCAGCAAAAGGGAACTCCTACACAACCCGGAGTAAGCAGTCCGTATCGTGATCGTTCCGTAGAAGAAAATCTCGATTTGTTCGAGCGCATGAATAAGGGCGAATTTGAAGAAGGCGCGATGGTATTGCGGGCAAAAATAGATATGGCTTCTCCGAATATGCACATGCGCGATCCGATTATGTATCGGATTATAAAACACCCGCATCATCGTACGGGTACGAAATGGAATGTGTATCCCATGTATGATTTTGCACATGGACAATCGGATTATTTCGAGGGGGTTACCCACTCTATTTGTACATTGGAGTTCGAGGTGCATAGACCTTTATATGAGTGGTTTGTGAAATTCTTGGCCGACGAAAGCTATTGTCCTCGACAGATTGAATTCAACCGTCTGAACCTTACTTATACCGTAATGAGCAAACGGAAACTTTTACAGTTGGTTCAGGAAAAACTCGTTTCGGGATGGGACGATCCCCGTATGCCGACTCTGTGCGGATTACGTCGTCGCGGATATACGCCTGAATCGATACGCAATTTTGTAAATAAGATAGGGTATACCAAATTCGACGGTCTTATCGATGTCGCATTGCTCGAACATAGTATTCGGGAAGACCTTAATAAGAATGCCAATCGGGTGGCTGCTGTAGTAAATCCGGTCAAACTTATTATAACCAATTATCCCGAAGATAAGGTCGAATATCTCGATGCGGAGAATAATCCCGAGAAGCCCGAGGCCGGCGTACATTCGATGCCTTTTACAAGGGAACTTTATATCGAACGGGAAGATTTCATGGAGAATCCGCCCAAGAAATATTTCCGTATGACACCGGGTCAGGAGGTCCGTCTCAAATCGGCGTACATAGTAAAATGTACCGGCTGTAAAAAGAATGCCTCCGATGAAATCGAGGAGGTATATTGCGAATACGATCCCGAGACCCGTAGCGGAATGCCCGAAAGCAATCGGAAAGTGAAAGGTACGTTACATTGGGTTTCGGCACGTTATGCCATTGAAGCCGAAGTGCGTATGTACGATCGTCTTTTCATGGTAGAGAATCCGGCCGAAGAAAAGGATACCGATTTCAGGGAATTATTGAATCCCGATTCTTTGTCGGTTGTAAAAGCCTATATCGAGCCGTATTTGGCAGAGACGGCAAAAGTGGGAGACCATTATCAGTTCCAGCGTATTGGCTATTTTTCGGTAGATCCCGATACGACTCAAGAGCATTTGGTCTTCAATCGCACCGTGTCTTTAAAAGATAGTTGGGAAAAAATAAAAGATAAGCATTGAAATTGATATAAGCCAATTGTGTACCGGAGTAATGCGGAATGGATTTCGCTTTGCTTCGGTATTGTCTTAAAAAACGGTTTTATGGATAATGAAGAGATCAATTCCGATTTGATACGCCGTTACGAGGATATGCTCCGTTGCGGCAAACGCCGTTATTTCGATGCGGAAGATATAGAGGATATTGCTTATGAATACGAACTTTCGGAGCAATATCGAGATGCTCTCGGCGTTATTGAGTATGGATTGGAGTTGCACCCGGGAAACACCGATTTGTTGGTGCGTCGGGCCGGATATTTGTTGTGTCTTGACCGTATCGATGAGGCAGAACGTCAGATCGATGAGGTGCATAGCCATACAGCCGATGCTCTTCTTATTCAGACGGAGATTGCGTTGATTCGTTCTGATTTTATGCGGGCTGTGGCTTATATCGACGACTTGCTCGATTCCGATGAATTATCTTTGGAAATATGTCTCGACGTTATAGATCTTTTTCTCGACTATGATTGCTTTTCCGAAGCATTCTCTTTCATCGATGAGGCATGTCGACGACTGCCGAAAGACAGAGATGCCCTTATGCGGGAATTGGCTCATATTTATGAAGATCAACAGAAGAATGACGAGGCGATAGCCATATATAATAAGTTGCTCGATAAAGACCCGTATTCTCATGCCGATTGGTTCGATTTGGCCCGATTGTTGGCTTTGCGGGGAAAATACGATGAGGCTATCGAGGCGTGTGATTTCGCTTTGGCTATCGATGAAAACAATGTCGAAACGATGATTTCGAAAGGTTGTTGCCTATACAATAAAGGAGATTTTCAGGCAGCGATGCACATCTTCGATGAGGTGATAGATACAGCTCGGGATAAAAGTCTGGCACATGCCATGCTGGCAGCATGTTATTCGCACATGGAGTTATATGAGAAAGCTATAAATTCGTTGTTGCTCGCCATAAAATATGCCGACTATCCCAATGCCGATTTTTATTATCAACTGGCGACCAATTATTATAGTCTGAATGATATTTCCAATACGCGCGATGCGTTGGAGAAAGCTCTCGAAGCCGATGCCTATCATATCGATGCCATTATGTTTGTCGGGGAGATAGATATGTCGGAGAACAAATTGGAAGCAGCTGAAAAACAATTTCGTCAGGTTTTGTCTCTTGATCCCGAGAATGTATATGCGTGTAAAAATCTGGCTCAAATTATGGAACGGCTTGCTTTGTCGTCCGATGGTGAAAACAGAACTCGATATTGCCGCGAGGCTATCGGATATTATACACGAGCCGTGGAATATACGCAGCATATCGATGTAGAGATGTTGCTAAGTTTGGCATTGGCTCACTTTAAATATGGCGATGTCGAGGAAGCGATGCATCTTGCCGATAGGATAGAGTCACTTATGAACGACCCTGAGATATTGAATAATTTAGATGAAGAGAACCGGAGTCGTATCGAGTCTCTTGCTCGTATTATGGATCTTTTGAGAGATGAATTGGGAAAAAATTTGAATACAAATTTATAACGTAGGATTTTATGGAAAAACGGAGCGTAAAGGATTATGCGGTTTTGGTGCTTAAAGGAATAGGTATGGGGGCTGCCGATGTGGTCCCCGGTGTATCGGGTGGGACGATTGCTTTTATCGTTGGCATTTATGATGAGTTGATCGATTCGATCAAAAGTATTAATATGCACTCGTTGAAACTTTTGTTTACGGGTAAAATTGCCGCTTTCTGGAAAGCCATCAATGCCAATTTTTTACTGTCTTTGTTGTTCGGTATTGCAATCAGTATACTTTCTTTGGCTAAGTTGATAACTTATTTGTTGGTAAATGAACCTGTTCTTGTTTGGGCATTCTTTTTTGGATTGGTGCTTGCATCTACATGGTTTGTTTCAAAAGACATTAAAGAGTGGAGTTGGAAAACGATATTAGGTTTCATCGCCGGAGCCGTAGTTGCTTATTATATTACAATTGCTACGCCGGCCGAGACATCGACCAATCTGCTTTTTATTTTTCTCTGTGGTGCTATTGCCATTTGTGCCATGATCTTGCCCGGAATATCAGGTAGTTTCATTTTGGTACTGTTGGGCAAATATTTTTACATCATGGAGGCAGTCAATAAACTCGATTTTATTGTTCTCGGCGTATTTGCGTTCGGTGCATTGTTGGGTATTACGAGTTTTTCCCGGGTGTTATCGTATGCGTTGAAGCATTTCCGGAATATTACTTTGTCGGTTTTGACCGGTTTTATGTTGGGTTCTTTAAATAAAGTTTGGCCGTGGAAAGAGGTGGTGGAGACCTATACCGATACACATGGAGAAGTAAAACCTTTGGTAGAAAACAATATTTTGCCCAATGAGTATTTGGTAGAAGGAATTATATTGATGATTGTCGGTTTTGCACTCGTCTATGTTTTGGAAAAACTATCGGCGAAAAAAGTAAAATAAGATTTCAAATAAAAGGCCACATATCGATTTTTACCGATGGATATTCAACTCGCAAATAATAAGCGTATAGCCCGTAATACATTCTTCTTATACCTGAGAATGATACTTATTATGGGGGTAAGTCTTTTTACTTCTCGGGTGATATTGCGTGCATTGGGAGATGTCGATTTTGGCTTGTTTAATGTTGTCGGTGGTATAATTGCCATATTTTCGTTCGTTTCCGATTCTATGGCTGGAACTTCATCGAGATATATTACGGTCGCCCTCGGTGGGGGAGATAAAACCGAGTTACGATGTGTCGTAAGCACTACGCGCCTTATTCAGATTCTTTTTGCCGTCATTATATTTATATTGGCCGAGACGTTGGGACTATGGCTGTTGTTGAATAAGCTTGTTATTCCGGCAGAGAGAATGACAGCCGCCTTTTGGGTATATCAGTGTTCGGTAGCGACATCTATGGTATCGATACTTAGTGCTCCGTACAATGCCTTGATCATTGCGCATGAACAGATGAAAGCGTTTGCTTATATTTCTATATTCGAGGTAGTTTCGAGATTGGCCATTGCTTACCTTATACAGTGGACTGCTTGGGATAAACTTATTGTTTATGCAGCGCTTTTACTTTTCCTGCAACTTATTGTCCGGCTGTGTTATTCATTATACTGTCGCCGAAACTTCCCTGAAAGTAGAGCTCCGTTGATATACGAAAAACATCGGCTTAAAGAAATGTTTGCCTATTCGGGTTGGACTTCGTTGGGACATTTGGCGATTGTCGGTTATACACAGGGACTGAATATTTTGTTGAATATTTTTTTCGGACCGGTGGTCAATGCCGCTCGAGGGGTATCGGTACAAGTACAAGGTGCAGTAACCCGATTTGTAACGAACTTTCAGATGGCGTTGAATCCCCAAATTACGAAATCTTATGCGTCGAATAATCTTGACTATATGCATAAGTTGGTATTATATAGTTCGAAATATGCCTTCTTTTTGATGCTGTTACTCAGCTTTCCTATCATTATAAATGCTGAATATATATTGGGCTTATGGTTAGGAAATGTTCCTCAATATACGGTGGCTTTTGTTCGGCTTACCCTTGTTATTTCGACAATAGAATCGTTGAAGAGTTCTGTACTTACATCTCTTCATGCTACGGGGAGAATCCGTAAGGTGCAAATCATCGAGAGTTGTTCGTTGTTGATGATCGTTCCGATCTCTTATATTGTATTGAAAAGTGGTGTGGCTCGACCTGAGTCGGTGTTTGTGGTGTATTTATGTATCGAGTTATTTACACAAATGTTGCGAGTGCGTTTTATACTGCCTCTTATCGGGTTGAGTACCTCTCGTTATTTAAAAATCGTCATTGTTCCCCTTTCTCTGATTGCGACAATCCTTGTCGCCTTGTTTGTCTTTTATAAGCCTGAACCTAATTTGGGTTCATTTGTGTATTCATCTTTGGCGAGTGCATGTGTAATAATTTTGCTCGTGTATATTATAGGATTGTCTAAAAGTGAGCGCTTGTTTTTAATACAAAAAGTAAAACAATTATTTCCTTTGAAAAGAAAGTAGCCGAAACTTTCTTGTTGTAGTTTTATTGGTATTCTTTTACATTATCCCTATTTTTGTGTGTAAATATATGGAATTATGACGATTTCTATAATTGTACCAGTTTATAATGCATCTCTTTATTTGCGAAAATGTATAGATAGTATATTATCTCAATCTTTTAAGAGCTATGAATTGATATTGGTAAATGACGGTAGTACCGATGATTCTTTGGAGATTTTATTGGAATATAAGAAAAAGAATTCTTCAATAAAGCTTGTTGATGGCAAAAACGAGGGGGTCAGTGCGGCTCGAAATAAGGGTTTGGATATGGCCGTAGGTGATTGGATTACTTTTGTAGATGCCGATGATTACTTATTACCAGATGCATTGGAGATTCTTTATAATAGGACTATTCATACGGGAGTTGATTTAGTATTGGCAAATGCCATGAAATTAAAAAAGGATCAAATATCTCTTATAAGAATATTACCAGATGTGATTTTGCCCCATACGATTACATCGATAAAACATTTCGCTTTATGGGGATATTTGTTTAGAGGCGATATTATAAAGAAAAACAATTTGAGATTTATAGAAGGTTTGGCTTATTCAGAAGACAGATTATTTGTTTATCAAATGGCTTGCCATTGTCAAAATATAGCTTATTGCAATGAACCGGTATATGTGTATCGTATAAATCCTACATCGGCTTGTGCTAGCCGCGATACGGTGAAAAAAGCTTGTCATCATTTTGTTGCTGGGTATTATGTGAAAATGTTGGCACAAACATATATTGATTTGAATAAAGAAACATATCGCATATTAAGTAAAGATAGTAAAGCACTTGTCAATTTGGGAATCTATTCGTTTATAGAATATCCTATCCCAAAATCTTCTTTTAAGACGGTAGAAAAAAAATATGAAGATTTATTTGGTCAGACCTTAAAAAATAAAGTCGTATTTTATTTTCAAGTGCTTAAAAGTTATTTTGTGTATATAAGAAGGAGAATAATATCGATAATAAGGAAAAAATGAAATATAGCATAATTACACCTGTATATAATCGAGAAGATTGTATAGGTCGTTGTATAGAAAGTGTTATAAAGCAAATAAACCTATGTGGGGGAGCTGATAAAATCGAGGTAGAACATATTATAGTAAATGATGGAAGTCGAGATGATACAGGACGTATCTGTAACAATTATGTAAGGTGTAATGAACACCTGCGTTATATTGAACTTGCTGAAAACAAGGGGACTAATGCAGCAAGGAATGTGGCAATAAAGGCTGCAAGTGGTGATTTTATAATTATACTGGATAGCGATGATTATTTTGTTGATGATGCTATATCGATTATAGATAGAGTGGTAAAAAGCAATCCGCAATATCGATATTATATGTTTGCTCCTGACGATATCAGTTATAGAGAAATAGGTGTTGCAGAAGAAACAAGCAAGGAATTCCATTATACAGATTTTTTGAGTGGAAGGATAAGCGGTGATTTTATTCACTGTATCGAGGGAGATGTGATGAAAAGACACTTGTTTGATGAAAATGTGAGAATTTACGAAGGTATATTTTTTCTATCATTTTACAAAGAAGTACAGAAAATGCTATTTATCAATCATATAGTAACAATCCGAGAACGAGGTAGAAGCGATAGTGTGTCGTTTGATGTGATAAGAACTCGTCGGGTATTTATAGAAAGGCGGTTGTCTGCACAGGAATTGTTGCTGTCTCGTTTTGGCAATGATATGCTGATAAATGGTTTTTATGACCGGCTGTCCAATCTTTATACATCCCTTTTTGAAAATTATTTGTTGTTGGGAAGATATTCTCAAATATCGGATTTGGATTATTTGTATGATAAACAGTTTCACATAACACTCCCTCATACTTTGAAGTATCAATTATTTCGATTGATAAAGCGTTTGAGATTGGGATTTGTTTATCGTATGTTTTTATACGTGTATCTATATACTAAGTATAAAGTATTTAAGAAAAAGATCCGATAAAAAATGTTACAGCCCTTATTTCGGTGCTTTGAAGTAAAGGCCGATAGCGATAAAAGCGTATAGTATGTTGGGAATCCAGACGGCTATTTGCGGTGATGTTGCTCCCGATATGGCAAAAGTCGATGAGACCATGTCGAATAGAATATAAGAAAAGCTGAGCAATAATCCCATTGCAATATTGAAACCCATTCCCCCCTTTACTTTACGAGATGAGAGAGATAAGTGTAAGAATAAATGCCGCAGCCGTATTGGCGAATCGACGGTGATATTCGATTTCAAATCCGATGATGTTGGCCACACCTCGTTGTTTTTGGCGGTCGATATATGTTTTTAGTTCGGGTGTAGTCATTAATTCGCTGTCATATTTGGAAATCAGAAAATCCGATGGTTCTATACTGATTAGCGTGTCGAGTTGCGAACCTCGGGAAAGGTATTCGTTCATACCGTCGAAATCCCGTATGACATAATTCTTTACGACCCAATGGTAATTTTCGTCATAGGTAACCGATTGAGCCGTAAGCCTTGATTTCAGAATTTTTCCTTCGAATTTTTCGAGAGAAAAACGGTATCCGGTTTTGGTACGGTTGTCGTATCGGCTTATGTAGGCGATGACGCCCGGTTCCACTTGTAGTTGTATGTTGCTCGCGTAATCGACTTTTTTGTTTTTTACGTATGTGTTTTGGAATTCGATTCGGGTGGTCGTTGCTGGGGGAATTATATAACTGTTGAGATAGAAATTGACACCTGCGATGATACCGGCCGAAACCATGTAGGGAACCAACAGGCGTTTGAAACTGATGCCGCTTGCCAACATGGCGATGATTTCGGAATTATCGGCGAGCTTCGATGTAAAGAAAATGACCGAAATGAAAGTAAATAAAGGACTGAAAAGACTGACAAAGTAGGGAATGAAGTTGAGGTAATAGTCAAATACAGTCGCTTTGAAAGGGGCTTTCAAGAGAGCGTCGAGCTTTTCGTTGACATCGAATACCACGACGATAGAGATAATCAAAGCTATGGCAAAGACGTAAGTCCCTAAGAATTTTTTGATAATATAGAGGTCGATTTTCTTTATCATACTTTGTCGGACATTACAATCGTTGAGTTACACGTACGACCATTTCTTTCTTCCATTGCGAAAAATCTCCCTCGATGATATGCCGGCGAGCTTCTTTTACGAGCCACAGGTAGAATGCCAGATTGTGTATCGAGGCGATTTGCAACGCCAGCAATTCATCTGCGATGAAAAGGTGGCGTAGATAGGCCCGAGAATATTGTTCGTCGACATAAGATGCACCGCCTTCGTCGATGGGAGAAAAGTCATCGGCCCACTTTCTGTTTCTCATGTTCATGATACCGTTACGGGTGAAGAGCATACCGTTGCGTCCGTTACGGGTAGGCATTACGCAGTCAAACATATCCACACCTCTTTCTATGGCTTCGAGTATGTTTGCCGGTGTACCGACGCCCATCAGATAACGGGGCTTATCCGTAGGGAGTATTTCATTTACGACCTCTATCATTTCATACATTTTTTCGGTCGGTTCTCCCACAGCCAGACCGCCGATGGCATTTCCGTCGGCACCTAATTCGGCCACGTGCCGGGCTGCCTCCCGTCGAAGCTCGGGATACACGCAGCCTTGTACAATAGGGAAGAATGCCTGTCTGTACCCATATTTCCCTTCGGTTTCGTTCATGTGTTTCCAGCCGCGTTCGAGCCATCGTTGTGTAAGCGATAACGATTTACGGGCGTAGGTATAATCGGCATCGCCCGGTGTGCATTCGTCGAGAGCCATAATGATGTCCGCTCCGATGATGCGTTGTGTGTCGACGACATTTTCCGGAGTAAAGAGATGTTTCGACCCGTCTATATGCGAACGGAATTGTACGCCTTCTTCTGTCAGTTTTCGAATACCGGAAAGCGAAAAGACCTGAAACCCTCCGCTATCGGTCAATATAGGGCGCTCCCAACCGTTGAATTTATGCAGTCCGCCGGCGCGTTCGAGTATGTCAAGACCGGGGCGGAGGTAAAGATGATAGGTATTTCCCAGTATGATTTGAGCCTTGATGTCGTCTCGCAGTTCATGCAGGTGGACGGCTTTTACCGAACCGACTGTCCCCACAGGCATGAATATGGGGGTCTCGATTTGTCCGTGATCGGTCGTGATAAGTCCGGCTCTTGCCCGGCTTTGAGGGTCGGTATGTTGTAGAATGAAGTCCATATATCAAAAAATACCATGCAAAGATAGTTTTTATCGTTGTTTGTCGCAACTCAATAGCTCTAAAACGTGTTATTTATATGTTCCCGATAAGAATTGTATCTGCTTTATACCGCCAAAATGGCAGCTCGGGTGTGGGTATGTAATAGTCGTTCGATAAAATCTTTATTAAAAAACGATGTTTCATCGACTGTCTTTTTGTCATATTAACTGATTGAAAAACAGAATAATTGTCGGGTATATACTTCTGGCATCGGCTTTGCAGAAATAAGGATAAAAGATTTGAAAAAAGAAAGGAGAATCAGATATGAACTTTAACAATTTTACAATTAAATCGCAGGAAGCGGTGCAGAAGGCTGTTGACATGGCTACTCGCCGCAGTCAGCAGGTGATAGAACCTACACATCTGCTCTTGGGGGTGATGGACGTTGGCGAAAGCCTCATCGGATATTTATTCCAGAAACTTGGAGTCAATACCATGATGTTGAAATCGGCTCTCGACCGGGAGGTAGAGTCGTTGCCCAAAGTAAGCGGCGGGGAGCCGTTTTTGAGCAGGGAAAGTAATGCGGCTTTGCAAAAAGCTGTGGATTATTCATCGAAACTGGGTGATCAGTTTGTCCCGCTCGAAGCCATCATAATGGCCATTTTGCAGACGTCATGTACCGCATCGACTTTGATGAAGGATGCCGGAATCGCAGAAAAAGAGCTGGGATTGGCTATCGATGAGCTGCGGAAAGGACAAAAGGTAAAAGATGCTTCGGCCGAGGATACATACAACTCGTTGAGCAAATATGCCATAAATTTGAATGAACGGGCACGTTCGGGAAAACTCGACCCGGTCATCGGTCGCGATGATGAGATACGTCGGGTATTGCAGATATTGAGCCGTCGTACCAAAAACAATCCTATCCTCATCGGAGAACCCGGAACCGGAAAAACCGCCATTGCCGAAGGTCTGGCACATCGTATCGTGCGGGGAGACGTACCCGAGAATCTGAAAACGAAACAGATATATTCGCTCGATATGGGGGCATTGGTTGCCGGTGCCAAATATAAAGGCGAATTTGAGGAACGACTGAAAGCTGTCGTAAATGAAGTGATACAGGCCGATGGAGAGATTATACTTTTTATCGATGAAATCCATACACTGGTAGGAGCCGGTAAAGGTGAAGGTGCTATGGACGCGGCCAATATCCTTAAACCGGCTTTGGCGAGAGGTGAACTTCGGGCTATTGGTGCGACGACGCTCGATGAGTACCAGAAATATTTCGAGAAAGATAAGGCTCTTGAACGCCGTTTCCAAATCGTAATGGTCGATGAACCCGATGAATTAAGTACGATTTCGATACTGAGAGGGTTGAAAGAGCGTTATGAAAACCATCATAAAGTACGTATCAAAGACGATGCCATCATTGCTGCCGTGAAGCTATCCGAACGGTACATTACCGATCGTTTTCTCCCCGATAAGGCAATCGATCTGATGGACGAAGCCGCTGCCAAGTTGCGTCTCGAAATCGACTCGGTTCCACAGGAACTCGATGAAATATCTCGCCGTATCAAGCAGCTCGAAATAGAGCGGGAAGCCATCAAACGTGAAAATGATGAACCGAAACTTTCGTCATTGACAAAGGAGATTGCCGACTTGAAAGAAGAAGAAACTCGTTTTAAGGCCAAATGGGAAGCAGAACGCAATCTGCACAATAAGATACAGCAGAACAAGATAGAGATCGAGAATCTGCGTTTCGAGGCCGACCGTGCCGAGCGGGAAGGCAATTACGAAAAAGTGGCGGAGATACGTTACGGAAAAATCCGTGCTAAGGAGGACGAGATAAAAGAAATTCAAGCCCGCCTGAAAGAGCAGCAGGGTAGTGGTGCCATGATTAAAGAAGAGGTCGACTCCGACGATATTGCCGATGTCGTATCGAGATGGACGGGTATTCCCGTGAAAAAGATGTTGCAAAGCGAGAAAGAAAAACTGTTGCATCTCGAAGAAGAGTTACACAAACGTGTTGTAGGACAAGACGAGGCCATACAAGCCGTTGCAGATGCTGTAAGGCGTAGCCGTGCCGGACTGAGTGACCCTCGCCGACCTATCGGTTCGTTTATCTTTTTGGGAACGACGGGTGTCGGTAAAACCGAATTGGCTAAGGCGTTGGCCGAATATCTGTTCGACGATGAGAACATGATGACACGTATCGATATGAGTGAATATCAAGATAAGTTCAGCGTAACGCGTCTTATCGGTTCGCCTCCCGGATACGTCGGTTATGAAGAAGGCGGACAGCTTACCGAAGCCATTCGTCGTAAACCCTATTCGGTCGTTCTTTTCGATGAAATAGAGAAGGCGCACCCCGACATCTTCAATATACTGTTGCAGGTTCTCGACGATGGACGGTTGACCGATAATAAAGGCCGATTGGTCAATTTCAAAAACACGATTATCATCATGACCTCCAATATGGGATCTCAGTTGATACGTGAGAATTTCGAGCATCTTACCGATACCAATAGGGAAGAAATTACCGAAAAGACAAAGAATCAGGTTCTCGATTTGTTGAAACAGACGATACGTCCCGAGTTCTTGAACCGTATCGATGAGACGATTATGTTTACGCCCTTGAACGAAAACCAAATCAAAGAAATCGTATCGATGCAGTTGCACAATGTGGAAAGACTTCTTGCAAGCAATGACGTGAAACTTGAAGTAACGCCGGCAGCACTCGATTTTATTGCGAAACAAGGATATGATCCCGAGTTTGGTGCACGTCCCGTGAAAAGGGTTATCCATCGATATGTTTTGAACCAGTTGTCGAAAGACTTGCTGGCACAGAAAGTCGATAAGAGTAAGCCCATTGTCATCGATGCCGATACTTCCGGATTGGTGTTCCGCAATTGATTCTGATTATAAAGTGCGTACATTTTTTGTACGCACTTTTTTATTTTTAACGGGAATTTTATGCCAAGAGGGTTATTGCATTTGCATTCTCACTATCTTTGCACCGGTTTTTGATATGTATTAAATGAAAACAGGTGATCATTCGTGGAAAGGCCATGTCGCACTATTGGCCGCCAATATCATTTGGGGACTGAATGCTCCGATAGGAAAAGAAGCTTTGGCGGTCGTCTCGGCCAGTGCCGTAACAGCATACCGAATGTTGGGAGCCTGCCTTGCTTTCTGGTTGTTATCGCTTTTCCTTCCGCATGAGCATGTAACGCGGCGGGACAAGGTGTTGCTTATTTTTGCAGCGTTGTTCGGTATTGTTTTCAATCAAGGCATGTTTATATACGGTTTGTCTTTGACTTCTCCGGTAGATGCATCGATTATTACATCGATGCCTCCTATCATCACGATGATACTTTCGGCGATTTTCCTGCGAGAACCTATAACGTGGAAAAAAGTGGTCGGTACGGTATTAGGCGTATCGGGAGCTCTTATTCTCATATTCGGCAGTAGTGCCGCTCGTAGTGGGGCTGTGGGCTCGGGCAATATTACAGGCGATCTTCTTTGCCTTTTGGCCCAAGTCAGTTTTTGTATATACCTGACTCTGTTTAAAGGGTTGATCTCCCGTTATTCTCCTGTAACGGTAAGTAAATGGTTGTTTCTTTATGCTTCGATATTCTTCCTTCCGGTGTCGTACGGCGATGTTATTTCGGTCGATTATCTCGAACTTCCGTTCTCTATTTATTGGAGGCTTTTCTATGTCGTATTCGGAGCGACGTTCCTTTCCTACTTGTTTATGACTACCGGACAACATTTGTTGCGCCCGACCATTATCAGTATGTATAATTATGCTCAACCGGTGGTGGCAACCTTTGTTTCCGTTGCCTTAGGATTAAGTATTTTTGAGTTTTCGACCGGTATGGCTATTTTCCTGATATTTTCGGGAGTGTATTTTGTTACGCAAAGTAAATCGAGAGCCCAGCTCGATGCGGAGTTGGCGGCAAAAGGAGATGTCGGCGGAAGAGGAAAATAATGGCGATAGCGTTTGCAAATGCAGAAGAGCTTGTTTATCTTTATCCCGTAATTAAAAACATGAATACAATGAATACCGAAAAAGACGATTTGCTGGTATATGATGAGGATGAAGCGGTGAAATTTATCCGCAAAAATAATCCCGGACTTTCTCTCGGTGATGATGAAATAAATTATGTCATCGATTTAATTTATGATTATTATGAATCACGGGGATTCCTCGATGAAAAAAATGAAGAGGAGGTGGAGATTGCAGATGATGAACTGATCGAATATGTCGTGGCAAATATCCGAAAAGACGGAATCTATAAATTGAGTGAAGAAGATATAACCGTAGTTGTTCAGGGCGAATTGGATTATTGTGATTCTTTGGGCGTTTTTGAAGATTGACGGGCAGATGAAGCGTTTGTGCATCACATTATTAGCGATAATTTCCGGTAGTCTGTTTTTGGTATCCGGCTTATCGGCGGCAAGAAAAGAGACGAAACAAGTTACACCCGACTGGTATACAATGACGCGGGGAGAACATATTGCGTGGCTGTCTCTTACGCCCGATACCAAACCGCTTATACGGGATTATATGCAAAAAGAGTTCCTAAAACTAGAGAAACGTTTTCCCGGTTCCGTAACAGCACTACGCGATAGTCTCATCGCTTGTATAACGATACCTTCTTCTCATGTTTTTATCCCGAACGATACGATATTATCGGACGAAGGAGATGTGTTTTTGAAAGAGCTTTCAAACATCTTCTCTCGAAAGGACGATTTCCGTGTCGTGGTTTCTGTGTTTACGGCCAACTCCGGCAGTTCCGCTCATATAGCTCGGTTTTCGCAGCAGCGGGCCGATGCTGCGGCAGCAGAGTTACAACGTATTCTCGGAGGTAAATCTGTTGTCATTCCGTTTGGAATGGGAGATACCGAGCCAATTGCCAAAAATAACACCTATCAGGGACGGGAGGAAAATCGTCGGGTAGAGGTATGGCTCATACCGTCGGTATCGTTGATAGAAAAGTTGACGGAGAAATAAACCGTCTGTATTACAATCGGAAAAATTTTTAAAATGATTTTTATCGTTCCGGTTCATGTCGGACGGTAAAATGACGTGCGTTTCATCGGTCGTGGAGAAGAAATAATTTTTGTGAAGTAAAAAACATTTTGATTCGGGATATCCGTTTTATAGATTCGGCATTTATCCCTATCTTTGCAAGACGGAAATAATTAAAAAACAAGATATGGCAAAAGAACTGAAAGAGTTGACCAAACGGAGCGAAAATTATTCGCAATGGTATAACGATTTGGTCGTAAAGGCCGACCTCGCCGAACAATCGGCCGTGCGCGGCTGTATGGTAATAAAGCCTTATGGATATGCAATATGGGAAAAAATGCAGCGGCAGCTTGACGATATGTTTAAGGCGACCGGACACGTAAATGCCTATTTCCCTTTGCTTATTCCCAAGTCGTATTTGAGCCGTGAAGCCGAGCACGTTGAGGGCTTTGCCAAAGAATGTGCCGTGGTAACTCATTATCGGTTGAAGAATGCTTCCGATGGTTCGGGGGTTATCGTCGATCCGGCCGCACGTCTCGAAGAAGAACTTATCATTCGCCCTACATCGGAAACGATTATTTGGAGTACCTATAAAAATTGGATACAGTCGTATCGCGACCTTCCCATACTTTGTAATCAGTGGGCCAATGTATTGCGATGGGAAATGCGTACACGCCTTTTCTTGCGTACGGCCGAGTTCCTTTGGCAAGAAGGGCATACGGCTCATGCTACTCGCGAAGAAGCGGAAACAGAGGCTGTGAAGATGCTCAACGTATATGCCGATTTTGCCGAGAAGTATATGGCTATGCCGGTCATTAAAGGCGTAAAATCGGCCAGCGAACGTTTTGCCGGAGCATTGGAGACCTATACGATCGAAGCGCTTATGCAAGATGGTAAGGCTTTGCAGTCGGGAACATCTCATTTCCTCGGACAAAATTTTGCGAAAGCATTCGATGTGCAGTTTGTCAATAAAGACAATCAGCTCGAATATGTATGGGCTACCTCATGGGGCGTATCGACACGGTTGATGGGGGCTCTTATCATGTCGCACTCCGATGATAACGGACTGGTATTGCCGCCTCACCTCGCGCCTATACAGGTCGTTATTGTACCTATTTACAAAAATGCCGAGCAATTAGCTCAAATCGATGCCAAAGTGGCTGGCATTGTCGAAACTTTGCGTGGCATGGGTATCTCGGTAAAATACGATAATGCCGACAATAAGCGTCCCGGATTTAAATTTGCCGATTATGAATTGAAAGGGGTTCCGGTGCGTTTGGTTATCGGAGGACGCGATCTCGAAAACAACACCGTAGAGGTTATGCGTCGCGATACGTTGGAAAAAGAAACCCGTAGTTGCGATAATATCGAACAGTATGTCAAAGATTTGCTCGAAGACATTCAGAATAATATTTATCGGAAAGCGTGCGATTTCCGTTCGCAACATATCATCGAAGTAGATTCTTACGACGAGTTCAAGGAGAAAATAGAAGAGGGTGGTTTTATTTTTGCCCATTGGGACGGTACACCCGAGACCGAAGCTCGAATCAAAGAAGAGACTAAAGCTACGATACGTTGTATTCCGCTCAACGGAGATACGACGCCGGGAGTATGTATGGTAACAGGCAAACCTTCGGCACGTAGAGTCCTTTTTGCCCGTGCTTATTGATAAAGAATAATGCAATTATAAAAGGCATCTGTTACAGAAACAGATGCCTTTTATAATTTATTGGGCCGATTGCAGGCATATCGAAGCAAATGCACAATAGGAGCAGGGCCCGTCTTCTCCTATATGGGCAGACTGGACAAATGGTGTGTCGGGGTTGAAGATTTCCTGTAAACATTTGTCGAATTCTTTGCGGAATTCTTGGTCGATCTGCGTGTAATCGTCGAGCGGAGAAAATCCCATTTTTATATCTGCTTTGAATTTTTGAGGAGAAAACAACTCTTGTACCCGATAGATAGTCGGTACGATAGGATTCGGTAGGTGGTCTTCGTCGGTAACCATCATGGCATACATGAGAACTTGCATGATTGCCTTACGACGGTCTTTCTTTTCTTTGTCGAACAGCTCTTCGATATTTCGGAAGTCTATTTTGTCTTTTCCTGTTTTATAATCGACGATGCGTATTTTTTCATCTTTCATATCCATACGGTCGATAAAACCTTTTAGTAATATTTCTCGGTCGGTATCGATGGCGTGAGATTGCTTTATTTCCCTTTCCGAAGTAAGATAGGTAAAGGGGGTAAGAGTGCGATCTATTTCAAGCGTCTTTTTTACATATTTACGTATGACTTCTCCTACGAGGTAGTTTTGTCCGGTGAGAGCTTTCGGCTTTTGGGGTGTTTTGAAATAATTTTCGGCAAAAGCCTGTTCGATGAAAGCCGTAATCAGTTTGTCGTCTTTTTCGATAGCTTTTAGTGATTCTGCCTGTATGGGTGAACCGGTCATGCGGTCGTAGATTTGTTGCATGACGCTGTGATAGATACTGCCGAAGACCCCGGCATCTATACCTTCCGATACGTCATCGATTTCTTGAAATTTTTCGACATAGCTCAGATAAAATTGTAGCGGGCAAGTAATGTATGTGTTGATGGCACTGGCCGAGAGGTAACGATCTCCCCCTTTGTGGTATCGGAGGAGTTGCGACATGACATATTCGTCTTTCGGAACAACGATGTCGCGGATTTTCTTGGCCATGATAGGATAACCTACCATTTTTTCATTGATGGAGAGGCGGTAGTGGTATTTCATTTGATATACATACCGGCTCACTTCGCCGCTGGCCATATCTTCTGTTCGGGTGTCGTAAAGGAGGAAGACTCTTTTGGCTCTGTGTATCAGACGATAGAAATAGTATGCGTAAATACTGTCTTGATGCTCTGTGGTAGATAGTTCGAATCCCTTGCGCAAATTGTAGGGAATGAGCGACGAGGCGACTTTTTTCACCGGAAAGATACCTTCGTTCATCGATAGGATAATGACGTTTTCGAAGTCGAGAGCCCGGGTTTCGAGTACACCCATAATTTGAAGGCCCGACAACGGTTCTCCCTCGAATGGAATCGAAATACCGGCAGTGAGTTTTTTCAGCAATTTGAAAAAAGTTGCCACGTTCATCTCTATTCGGTTTTCCTGCATGATACCTTTCAACCGGTTTATAGCCAAATAGTAATGGTAGATAAATTCCCGTTCGAGAGCGACGACGGATATTTCAGAAGAATTTTCATCGGGGACGTCGATCGTATCTGCATTTAATTCCTCTTGAAGCATTGCCAACAGATCCAATAAGTAATCGCATGCTTCGTCGGCACTTCTTAGTGCTACGAAAATGTGTTGTAATAACGGAGTTACCTCCAACTCTTTTTGAGGAATGAATATTTTGTTGTGTTTACGAATGTCATCGGTCAGACGGTTTATTGCAGATTGTCCCGAGAGTTGTAAGTATCGGTTGCTTAGCAAGGACAATACGCTTCGGTGGTAAAAGAGCGTTTCGTCTCCGTTGGGGCGCGTGTGTTTTTGCAAGTCGGCGAGAATATCCAGCAGACCGGCTACCGTTGTATTGGCCAGTGTATATCCCATAGTGATATTTATGGGAGATATAGAACTTGGAATGGCGTAAAGCATGGGAAGCAGCAGGTGTTCGTCCGGCAAGACGATTGCTGTGTTGAGCGCTTTTTGCGGAGCGGGTATGGCATTGCTTTTCATCAATTCCTGCAAAATGATTTCGCATTGTTTGGCTTGACCTACCGCCGAGGGTACACCCAAGAGTTCGATGTCGGGATAAACATAATTTTCCTGTTCTTTTTCGAGTTGAAGCAAGGAGGGGAACTCTTTGACGTTCGGTTTTAAAAAATAGGAAGCTCTGTTGTATTCGTCTTGTAGGGTGGGAGCATTGTTGTCCCAGTAAAAATCGGCTATACCATTCTTTTTCAATGTTTTCATTAGACTCTCTTCTGCCCGGTTCAGAACATTGAGACCCACAAATACGATTTTTTGATAGGGGAGAATCAGTCCGGCATCGGCACGTTCGGCAACCTCTCTGAATATCATGCCCTCGTAGCCCATTCCGTTGTTTCTCAATTCGCTCCTAAACCTCTCATAAAGGGGAAACAAAATTTCCCAAAGGGTAATGAAATGGCTTTTATTATCGCTTTCGCCTATGGGCATGAAGTTTTTCCAGAAACGGCGTATATATGAAACTTGTTCTTCGGTGAGCGGACTGCCGAATCGGGAATCGATTTCTTTCAAGTCGTGAATGTTGGTGAAAAGTTGTCGGGCATCGACCATATATTTATCTACATCGTCGAAATCGTTGAGAAGGGTTTCTCCCAATGGAACAAATTCATCGAAACTCTCTTTTTGTGGACATAAGTCGGAGTAGTGGCGGTAAAGAGAAAACAAGAGGTATATATGGTCGGCCGGTTGTAAATCCGACAGTTGTGTGAAAAGATCGGATACGGTTGTAACGGTCGGAGAGAATATCGGACCGTCGATGATGTCGGAGAGATATTTTTTGAAAAAAATACCGGCTCGACGGTTGGGAAATACAAACGCCATATTTTGTATGTCCCGATTATATTCCCGATAAAATGCCTCGGCTACTTGCCATAAGAATGGTTTCATATATCTTGTGCAGAATTTTACTTTACAAGTTTACGAAAAAATCACTGAACTAAGCCCATAAAAACTCAATAAATCGATCTGAAAAAATATATTGAAAGAGATTTGTTAGAAGAGTGTTTAATGGTGTTTGAATTAAAAAATGTTATTTGTTTGGGATAAGTAAATTCTTTAACCCACCTTTGCGGCAACATAACGGGAGAAAGCGTTTTGTAAACCTCATCGGAGGGCAGAAAAAGAATGCCGGATAAGATGACTGGGTAAAACCAATCATTTTATCCGGTATTCTTTTGTTTTTACGGCAAGATCGAAAAACAAATAATTATAAAGTAAAGATTATGAAAAGAGATGCTATTGATTTAGGTACGTTAGATGTATTTACGTTATTCCGTAAATACTTTGTTCCTACTTTGTTTGGAATGCTCAGTATGTCGGCAGTAACAGCCATAGACGGGATATTTGTCGGTCATGGGATAGGTAGCGATGGGATTGCTGCCATAAATATATGTATCCCTTTGCTGATGTTGTTTACTGGAATAGGATTGATGGTAGGAGCCGGTTCTTCTGTGGTTGCTTCGATTCAGTTATCAAGGGGAAAGCTAAAAGCAGCACGCCTTAATATTACTCAAGCGTTATTATTTGCGACTCTCATCGCGGTTGTTCCATCTGCTTTGATGATGGCGTATCCCTCTACCACAGCCCGCTTGCTGGGAGCATCGGAGTATCTTGTACCTATGGTCAGAGAATATCTGCTATGGTTTATACCATCTTTGATGTTTCAAATGTGGTGTTCCGTTTGTCTATTTATTATTCGTTTGGACGGTGCGCCGAGATTGGCTATGATATGTAATGTTATAGCCGCGATCATCACGGTAATATTGGGCTGGCTGTTCATATTTCCGTTAGATTGGGGGTTGATGGGAGCAGCCTTTGCCGCAACTATTGGACTATTTGTGGGAGGTGTTGTAGGTATCGTTTATTTGTGGAAGTTTGCTCGTAAGTTATTCCTTTACCCCGTCAAATGGAGTGTTAAGAGTTTTCGTCTTTCTTTCCGTAATATCGGTTATCAGTGTCGTATCGGATCTTCGGCCTTATTGACTGAGGCAACATTGGCCATGCTTATGTTTGTTGGTAATCATGTGTTTATGGAATATCTTGGCGACGATGGGGTAGGTGCATTCGGTATTGCCTGCTACTATCTTCCGTTTGTTTTTATGGTAGGAAATGCTATTGCACAATCGGCGCAACCGGTTGTTAGTTATAATTTCGGGATGGGATATATTGAACGTGTTGCTACCACGGAACGGATAGCATTGTTTACATCTGTCGTTTGTGGTATGGTGATAACAATGGTGTTTATTTTTATTCCACATGTTTTGGTAGGACTTTTTGTCGCTCCTGACAATACAGCTGCACATATAGCTATTGAGGGTTTTCCTTATTTTTCGGCTGCATTTGTTTTCTTTATTTTCAATCTTACAGTTATCGGTTATTATCAAAGTGTGGGGAGGGTTGTACCGGCTACTTTGCTTGCAGTATTGCGAGGTTTTGTTTTTCTTGTTCCAAGCTTTATTTGGTTGCCCCGATTTATGGGGGCGGACGGTACGTGGTTGGCACTTTGTCTATCGGAAGTTTGCACTACAATTGTAATTATAATTATGTTTGTGGTAAAGCAAAAACTGGTTTTAACCAGATATTTGAGACAAGGTGGTCAGCTAAGATAACAGAGTGATGTATAAAAAACAAAACCGGCATTTATAAATGCCGGTTTTGTTAAATGGTTTACTATTGCGTATCAAATACTATCGGTCGAGTGTTTCCAAGAATTCTATCTCGACAATGCGTAGTTCTGTTTTCTTCTTCTTTTTGTTGTCCAGCAAATCGAGTTTCCCGGCTTGGGCTTCGGCAACTTCGATAATTTGTCCGAAGGCGTCGGAATCGACGGTTGCGCCTTTCAACTTGATGGTTATGAGGTCTGAACGGACCGGCTTGTCGATGAGCAAGTGAACGTATCCCAAACTTTTCTCGGTGTTTCCGCTCCATATCAAAGTGTTTCCCGCATACACTTCGAGGGGATAAGAACGTTGTCTCCAACCGGTGAGTTTAATACATATATCATCGATTTCGGCACGTCGTTCGAGTTTGTAAGTAATCCATGCCGTATTCGATTTCCCATCGTTTCTCCATTCGCTCAGTTCGTTGTCGTCGATACTGTTCATCGCATCGTCTTGGTTACAACCGGCAATGATACGGTCTACTTTGACATCGACTTTGGAGTCTCTGTAAGAAGGGGTATCAGGTGTTTCTCCTCGGTCGAAACGGCTGGGAAGATTTTGTGCCGGGAAATACGAGGAGAGTCCGTTTCTGACTTTGACAGGTAGGGTTTCGAATGTTATTTCATTCGACGGCAGTCCTTCGGTTTCGGCTTTCAGGGTTATTTTTCCCGCTTTGTCGGTTGTACGTATCATGACACGTGTGATACCGCATTCGACGGGAAGCTCTTTCGATAGGACATAATTGTCTTTTCCCTGAGCTATACCGCCGCGCCATTCGGCCGGACCTTGCAAATCGAATTTTACCATGTTGTTGGCCAGCGGGCAGCGATCGCCGTTCTCATCGACAACTTCGATTTGTACGAGAGCCAAGTCTGCCCCGTCGGCGTATGTCCCGTTAGGTCCTTGTATCAATGACAATTTTAATCCATTCGGGTCTCCGATGGTTTTTATGGAGTTACGGCTTACTTCTGTACCGTCTTCGAGGTAAGAGACAGCTTCGATGGTACCTTTTTCCCATTGTATGGAGTCGAACGTGAAGAGAAAACGATATTCCTGCCGGCCGAATCCTTTTGATTTTCCATTGACGAATAATTCTACCTTATCGCCCGACGATACGACATATACGGGCTTTTGGGTTTCGGGTGTGTAGTTCCAGTGTCCGATGATATGGGTATGGTGGTTTTCGATGTCGACCCAGCCGTCCCACATGACTTTATGTGCGAAATATCCGTCTTTGGGTATTCTGAACGGATCGACGACACCGCTACGACGGTAGTTCTCGGCACCGCGTCCGTGAGTTTGCGTATCGGAAAAGATGATTTTCGCACCGCCTGAATTCACCCTGCGACCTGTACCGGGACGCTCTCGCCACATATCGTACCAGCGACGAACGAATTCTATGGTCAGCATGTCCTGATTCTGGTTATAGGCCGATGCGTCTTGCCCTTTATACAGCGGCCCGTCTCCCTGTTTGTGATAGGGATAACTGTATTCGTCCCAATATTTGCGCAGACCTTCGTCCCGGCAATATTCGGTCTGTATCATCGGGTGGTGTTCGCTTTTGTTGATGTAAAGCATTTCTCCACCGTATTCGGCCTCTCTGATGTCGAGCATTTCGCGGGAACCGATAGCCCGGCCTCCATGCGGGTCGTATTGATCGCGTATCGCGATCATTTCTATCATGTGCTCCCGGCTGATGGATTCGTTGCCGCATTCATAAAAGAGAATACTCGGATTGTTGCGTGTATAGATAATGACGTCGCGCATCAGTTCTTTACGTTGTTCCCAACGCCGTCCCTCGACATCTTTTTCGGCATCTCCGGCCGGAAGCATCTGTATCACACCGACTCTGTCGCAGGACTCAATATCCTGTTTTTGCGGAGTGATGTGCATCCACCGGAAAAGGTTGGCATTGTGCTCGATCATCAATCCGTTGGAATAGTCGCTCAGCCAGGCCGGAACCGATATACCCACGCCCGGCCATTCGTTGCTCGAACGTTGCGCATATCCTTTAAGCTGTATGACCCGATCATTGAGCCATACTTTCCCGCTTCCGAACCGGGTCTTGCGGAATCCGGTCGTCGTAACGACTTCATCGACGGGTTTATTGTCGACGATGAGACGGGTTACGACATGATAGAGATAACCGTATCCCCAACTCCAAAAATGAATATTCTCCAATGGAGCGGAGGCTTCCAGCGTTGCGGTTTCTTGCGGATCTACGGTCATGGACGTACCCTTGAAAGAGCCTACCCGCTTGCCTTCGTAGTCGTATATATCCACTTCATAGCCGACGGTCATCGGTTTGTTATATTCGTTACGGATTTGAGATTCGGCGTGTATCGTCGCCTTCCTGCTTTTTACCTTCATGTCGGTTGCATATACATAGACTCCGGTAGTTTGCAGGTTGCTGTATAACGGTAATGTCTGATATAATTTGTCGGTGATGTGCAGCCATACGTTTTTGGTTATCCCCCCGTAGTTGGCGTTGAAGTTCTGGTCGTTCCACTGGAATCGGCTGCCGGTTGCCCTCTCTTTGTATTGCCAGTCGTTGTCGACCCGCACGGCGATCACATTTTCACCATTGAAGTTGAGGTAAGGAGTAAGGTCGAACCCTACGGCCATGACACCGTTTTCGTGCAGTCCTATGTGTTTGCCGTTGAGATAGAAATCAGCGCCTTGCCGCACCCCCTCGAACTCGATGAATACTTTTTTCCCTTTGGCCGATTTCGGCAGTTTGAAGTGTTTCCGATACCATGCGACAGTATCGGTCATTTCCTTTATGGGAACCTTGAATGCTTCGTCCTCGTTGAAGGCACGCGGGAGGGTGATTTTTTCCCAATCGTTGTCGGGAAATTTTGTCTTTTCAGCCCCTTGAATGTCTCCTATGCGAAGCAGCCATTGCGGATTGAAATTATACTTTTCCCGCACGCCGCTTCTCACCGGTAGGGGGAGAGACAGGCAGAGGATAACGAATAATGCGTAAAAAAGATAAGTACGTTTCATGGTATTGAGATTTGTTTGTTTAGTTCGTCTTTCACAACGGCCATCATACCTTCGACTTGCGCCAGAGCCAACATACGACCGTGAAAAGAATATCCGGGATTGTAGTTTCGATTTTCGTCTCCCAGCATGGTGCGTCCGTGGTCGACGCGCATGGGAAGATGCGGATTCTCTTTTTCGAAAATGCGTATCAGGTCGATGAGGTGTCCGCGTCCCGATAGGTGGGAGCTTTCGATGAAATTGTCGTCCGGAAGAGTTTCTGTACTCCGCAGGTGCACGAAGTGCGTTCGTTTGGCAAATCTTCGGGCCAGTTCCCGTGTGTCGTTTTGTGGACCGGCACTGAGCGAACCGGCGCAAAAAGTGAGTCCGTTATGCGGGTTGTCGACAGCATGGAGTATCCAAGCGATGTCTGTCTCGTCGGTTACGATGCGGGGAAGACCCAATACTTGGAAAGGCGGGTCATCGGGGTGCACGCACATATTTATATCGAATGTTTTGCATACGGGCATGATGGCCGACAAGAAATAGCGCATGTTTTCGCGGAGGGCATTCCGATCGATGCCCTCGTAGTGCAACAATAGCTTTTTGAATATTTTTACCGGATTTTCATCGCCCTCTTTGATATTCCCGTTGACAAATCCTTGTGTCTTTACGATGATTGTCTCGATGAGGTCGTTTTTCTCTTTCTCGCAGATGACTTTACCCAGCTCTTCGACTTTCGCGAGGAGCGGATCGGGATAATCTTTTTCTGCTCCGGGGCGTTCGAGAATATGTATATCGAAGTAGGCGAAACGTACCCGGTCGAAGTAGAGCGATGTGGTACCGTCGGCCCACGGGTGTTGTAGGTCGGTGCGTATCCAGTCGATGACGGGCATAAAATTGTAGCATACGGTTTTTATACCGCATCGACCCAAATTGGCCAGACTGTTTTTATAGTTCTCGATGAACTGGTCTCTTTCCGTTCCGCCATATTTGATGGCTTCGCATACGGGCAGACTTTCAACGACCGACCACCGCAGGCCGTGCGACTCGATATAGGCTTTCCTGCGGGCTATCTTCTCGATGTCCCATACATCTCCGTTGGGGACATCGTGCAGGGCGGTAACGATACCTTCCACGCCGATTTGCCGCAACATGTCGAGCGTAATCGGGTCTTTGGGACCGAACCACCTCCATGTCTTCTCCATGACAGATAATTTTGTAAGATTATGACAAAGATAGCACGAGCGGAAGTAAGGAAGAAAATATTTTCGGTATTTTTTGTCGATGCAGGAAATGGACGATAAATTTTTTCAACGAATGAGAAGCCTTTGTCGAGCAGATTATAGAAAATCTAGTAACATTAGTTGTATGCGTATTGGAAATGCAATAGTTTATATACAGCGGTAATAAATGTACTATTTTGTGCGTATAAATATTATGAAATGATATTATTTATGCTCGTTTTTTCATATTGAAAAAGATAATTGGTGATAAATTATTTGTTTTAATAAAATAATTTTTTTTCTTTGCAAAATAATATTATTGATTAATGCAAAAATTTAATATCATGAGAAAATCTTCTTATATGATTGATATAATATAATGAAATATATCGTTTTTTTTATCGTCATATTTACAACTATTCCATCTGTTGTGGCACAGACCATCGAGGTGGAAGGTCATGTGCGAGATAGTGAGCGGAATGACCTGATAGGGGCAACGGTATGTTGTTTTACTTCCGATACTCTTCTTGTTGCTAGTATGATAACCGACAGTAAAGGTGATTTTAGATTGAAACTATCGGGAGGGAAACAGGCGTTTCGTCTGCAAATAGGCTATCTCGGTTATAAAGAGATGACCCTTATATTGAATCCTACCGAAGAAAAGTTGGTGCGGCTTGGCGATATTACTTTGAGCCGGAGTTCTGCACTCATACAGGAAGTTATTGTTACAGGTAATCATACGGTGCACACTGCTGAAAAAACGATGATATACCCTACTCGTGAACAGTTACGTCATGTGTATGACCGAAACAGCTTGTTGAAAACAATGACCATACCCGGTGTAAGCATCGGTATATACGACCAGAAACCTACTTATATGGGACGAGAGATATTGTTCTGCATTGACGGACGGGAAGCCACCGAAGACGAGGTAAACAATTTGAACCCGCGAGATATCAAGCGGATCGATTTCTATACCAATGGTAATACCGACTATCCCAAAGCTGATGTTGTGTTTGACTATGTACTGAAAGAGCGGGACTATGCCGGTACGGTTGCTGTCAATGGTCAGCATAACTTAAATAAACCTACAGGTAGTGCTCGGGGGACGGCTCAATATTTTCAAGGGAAGTCGGAATTTGCCCTTTCTGTGGCCGACAGCTATGATTGTTTTAGTAACTACAATAGCGAAAACTATACAGAAACGGCTTACGGTTTTCCCGATAGAACGAATGTGAATACGATCCAAGAACTACCTTCACAAAAAAATAGTAATAATTTACGTTCTTATTTCAATTACATATATAAAGATAAAAAACAGAGTGTCTATTCTTCTTTTCGTTTGAATCAAAACTTGAGAGAGAATGATGTATGGAATAATCAGACATTCAGCAATACCCCTGAAACCTATACTATGCAAGAAAACCGGCATTCGACCAGTCTGTCTCCGGCATTGTCGTTTTGGTATGAATGTGCGTTGAAAAACGACCAGCGTTTGCGTATGGATTTGTATGGCAGTTATGGTAATAACGACTACAAACGTTGGTATGTTTACCGAATCGATGATGTAATAACTTCGGCCTATGACAATGCAACCGACGAATCGAGTTGGTATGGACGGTTTAAAATCAATTATACCAAAACATTCAAGAACCGTTCGTCATTCAATATAGAAGCCAATCAAGACTTTACCCGCACCGACGATCGCAACACGCGTGAAGGTGTGGTATCCGACGTATATTTGAACAGAGGCAACACACAATTATATCTTACCTATAATTACAAGGTAAAAAATCGTTTGAATTTGCGTTTGCGATTAGCTGAACGTTTATCATTCAGCCAAACAGGTGCTGATACCTATTTCGATCATATGTTTGTACCATCATTGCAAATGACATATATGTATAAAACACATATGTTGCAGATCGTTGCCGAAACATCAGGTTCTTCGCCCGGTATTACCAACCTCACGGCTACGGAGTACCGTCGTAATATTTATGAAATTTCCGTAGGAAATCCTGAGTTGAAAGACTGGAGAAAATATCAAGTCGGAGCTATTTATACTTGGGTAGTAGATCGATTCTTTGTGGGTGCGGGTTTTATATTCGGAGGAGATTACCGTTCACCTTATACCAATATCGAATACGATGCCGACAGAGATATGTTTGTCTGCCAGCAGCGAAGTAGCGGTAACTCCATATTGCAAAGTTATGAATTACAGTTACAATATAGTATTATACCCCAAAAATTGATGGTTGAGGTATATGGAAACTATAAGCATGAAAAGTTAGCATATTGGAAAACGATATATGGTGATTCGTATAATGTGTCAATCGATTGTTATTTTTTTCATAAAGGCTGGTCGGTTTCGGCAGGGTATGCCCCTAAACGTTCTTATATAGAGAAATCCGGAACGAAAATTCAATCGTCGGGAGGTTTTGATTTGAATATTAGTTACTCCATAAAAGGTTGGAATATCCAATTCAGGACATTGAGTCCTTTTATGAAAACAACGTTTAAAGGTTGGTATGAAAGAATGTCATATTCAAAAATCAATGAGATGCGTTATGAACGTACCTATGACAATATGTTACAGTTGACGGTCAACTATCGTTTTACGTTTGGTAAGAAAAAACACAAATTCCATAGTACAGAAATAAATGATATTAATCAGTCAACAATTCTAGAATAGTCGGTTATGGATAATTTTGATTTGATGCGTATAACGGTGAGACCTTTTTCTACTTCGTCGTTGCATACAACTTTTTTGATGGAATTTAATGGTCATTTCTTTGAAATAGGAAAAGATGCGGCGGAGTTGCTGAATTACCTCAAAGAAAATGGTTGCGATGAAGTGGCAGTAGATACTTATGTAGAAAGTCAAGATGGATCTATTGGGAAAAACTTCGGTTTTACGACAAAGAATTTACTGAACGAGTTGTAAATTTTTTATTGATACATATTTTGCAGAAGCCTTCTAATCCTATTGATTTGGCTAAATATGGAAGTATTGCTATGCAGCTTGGCGATTTTGAAACGGCCGAATTTTATTTGTTTAGCTCGAATGAACAATTGCCAAATCTGTCGAGAGTGTGGTTTAACTTGGCGTACATATATGAGAGAAAAGGTCTAGTAGATAAGGCGTACCAATATAATCGTATGGGAAAAGTAACGTCAGGGGGAATTTTTACAGGAAGTGATTATAAGCCGTCAGAGGAAAAAAATATAGAGGGTTTGATATGGAAACAATATCGTTTTTTATTTGAAGTTTGGTATAAAAAGTCATTGGTGATTTGATCGTACGTTTAAAGGAGGATTGAATATGAGTATATCAAGATGTATTTTTTCGATTTTGCTTTTGATGCAAATTTTATGGAGCTGTAATGTATTGGAAGCTCCGGTTTTGCCGAATGATGAGGTGGAAAAAGTGTTGGATTATTACGCCGATGATTCTTTAAAGAGGGCGGCTGCTGAATTTTTGATAGAAAATATGCCCGGGAAATTCGGGTACAGGGATAAACAGATAGAGCACTATGATACAATATTTTCACTATATGAAAAACTGTATAAAAGCGGTAATTCCGAATCTGATCCTGCTCTTGTCGAACAGTGTTGGTGGAATCTGGTACATAAATACGGGCGGCTACAACCCTTGTATTTAGGACGACAGTATGACACGGAAACCGTATCGGCCGAGTATTTGATAGAGGAGATAGAGACGGCATTCGAGGCGTGGCAGACAGCTCCCGATTTTATATCTCGCGATATCGATCTTTTTTGCCGGTACGTGTTGCCGTATCGTATAGGAAATGAACCATTGGAACCGTATCGTAAAAGGCATTTCGAGCAATTCAGGAGAATACGTGATTCGCTTATTATCAACGACGACCGTCTTATCAAGGAGTTGTACCATGAGTTCGATAGAGTACGCAAGTATAAAAATAGCCGGTTGATGTGGGGGTATCCTATCTCTTTGCCGAGGAGTAAGGTGGAACAGGCTCGCCGAGGATCGTGCCGGCACATGAGCGAATATTACGTACTTACTTTGAGAGCATGCGGTATTCCTGCGACAATAGATTATGTCAATCATTGGGGAAACCGTAGTCAGGGACACGAATGGGTTGTGGTTTTGAAAGACAGCGGCGAATTTCTTCCTTTCGATGCTTTGGATAGAAAACGTTATTTTTTTACTTATAAACCGGCCAAAATATTTCGCCAGACTTTTGAGATACAAGATGTAGATGAAAATGCTGCTGCGTATGTTCCCGGGTATTTATTGGCATCGGATAGGATCGATGTATCGCATCTTTATTTTCCGACATTCGATATCGAAGTTTCCGGTAATTCTGTGGTTACCGATAGATATCGGTCGTTCCCGTATGGAGTGATTTGCGTATTCGATAATAAGGAGTGGCAACCGGTCGATTACGGGCGGGCGTCCGATGGCAAGTTCCATTTCAAGAATATGATAGGCGATGTTTGTTATATGGCCGGTTATTACGACGAAGATGTATTTATCCCGGCTACACCGCCCTTTATTCTCGACAAGGAAGGCGGGATAGAGTATATCCAATCCGACACGTCCGGTTTTGCCGATATGCACTTGACTCGTAAATATCCGAAGTTTACACGTATCATCTCGTTTTCAAAAGCGCTTTTGGGGGCAACGGTGGAGGTAGCTGACAATTCCGATTTTTCAGACTCGAAAGTTGTAATGACTATTCTTGATAAAGATACAGTAGATATAATAGCTTCGACTGTAACTGTTTCTCGTCCTTACCGATATATCAGAATGAGATTGGCGGATAAACGGGGAGGAAATTTGGCTGAGGTCGTTTTTTATGGACGGAGACAAGGTGAAAGAAAGGATATAGTTTTGACCGGAAAAGTGTTTGGTTCTCCCAATGGTGATTCCAAAACAGGTTGGGAAAAAGCTATTGATGGAGATTACTTGACATATTTTAATATAAATAGAAAAGAAAATGGTTATGTCGCCCTTGATTTGGGCAAGAAGAATGACTATGTGCTGACTCGGATACTATGCATACCTCGAAGCGATACAAATTTTATTATTCCTGGGAATCATTACCGTTTGGAGTATTGGGACGGTTTTTCTTGGCAATGTGTGGGAGAAAAGACCGCTACCGATTATTATCTCGATTTTCAAAAAGTTCCGGCAGGAAAATTGTATATATTACATAATTTGAGCGGAGGGACTGAGGAACGAATATTTATTTACAAAAACGGTAAACAACAATGGTGGTAGATACTCTTTCTAAATATTGAAAATATGTTTTAAAAACAGATCTATTTTTTATGGGAATTTACGTGATATTTTGTATCTTTCGAACAAAATAATTTTAAATTTTTAATCTTATGAGAAAATCTGTTTTAAAAGTTACATTATTGGTGGTAGCTTTGTCTGGAATTGCAGTTATTTTATTTTTTACTGTTCGTCAGAAATCTGTATCCGATTTGACGATGGCGAATGTTGAAGCATTGGCCAGTGGGGAAATGGGAGAAATACGAAAAGGTCAAGAATTGTTCCAGTCAATAAGTACGGAAATTATATATGAACACCCTTGTGATTATTGTACTGATGATGGGGGGCTTTGCGATTGTCCATGGAGTTATATGATTCAAGTTAGAGAATGGTATTGTCGCGAAGTGAATGATTCCGATGCTGTTTGCGATACTTGGGATGAAGATGTCCAGCGAGAAATCTTAACTCCATGTACGTGTTTTAAAAGTGGTGATTTATGATAAATAGTAAAATTTGTATTTTGTCGGTCGTTGTATTTTTATTATTGTCTTGTAATACTGTCAAGAATGATAATAAAAATATAGCTTCTGTTGTTTTTACAAAAGATTTGATGTTACAACAAGGCCTCAATCACAATGACACGAATTATATACAATCGAGTCGATGCATAGCATTGGAGACGATCGATGAGTCCCTTCTCGCCAAGATTTCTAGCTTACAAGAGCATAAAGGGGACTTTTATATTTATGATAATAAGATCAATAGAGTACTTCGTTTCGATAAGGATGGTTTATTTGTTTGCAGGTACGGTCGTAGAGGTGGTGGTCCCGGAGAATATGTCTCCGTATCGGGATTTTATGTAGACCCGTATCGTGATGAAGTGGCTTTATTCGACCAAATGGCGGGGAAAGTGCATCGATATAGCCTCGATGGAGTTTATATCTCGTCTGTTCCATCACAAGAGGGGCGACTATTTACCTATTTGGGTAATTGTAGAATGTTGAATTCAGAAGAAATAGTTTGTCAAGTCAATCCCAATCGAATGTATGCCTACAATTGCATTGTACTGGATAGGTCGGACTATTCGGTAAAACGAGTTTTGTCGGAATATGCAGAAAAGAGCCATGTCGGTGAGGATCTGAATAATACGGTTTTTTCTATATGTGGAGATAAAGTAAGTTGTGTGAAGCTTTTTTCCGATACGATTTCGGTTTTTGAACAAGATACCACTCGCTATGAAATCATGTCGCAGTCTTTACCCGAGATGACCCAAAAAGAAATTTGTAAAAAGATTGAGAAAGAAGGATTTATCGGGACATGGATAGATATATGGAAAGAGCAAGACTACACACCGGGTTTAACTTCCATATATGAAACGCCGAGATTTCGATATATCGATTTTCCGTATCGGAAAGATTTGCACAGTGCAATCCTTACCGATAAAAAGAGTAATCGGAGTATTGTCATATCAGGTGTTACACCGACGTTCTTTTGGGATATGCGGGATATTGTAGGTCAGGGAGAGAATACTTTCATAAAGGTTTTAAATGGAACATTTTTAGAGAAGGTTCCGTCAGAAAAATTGATGGAAAATAGTCCGGAAGGTTGGGATAAAATAGCACAGACATATCGGCCGGAAGAATCCAATCCTGTATTAGTGGTGTACAGAATGCGTGAATAGCGTTATGCATATATTCATCAAGTACATATTGTTGCTATTGTCGGTCAGTGTGTTTTGGGTATCGGAAGCACGCGGTCAGGTAGACGGTTCGAT
>OMGY01000318.1_pt1 | contig 58165 bp, 66 predicted proteins | sample 1674461 | NCBI WGS metagenome assembly OMGY01 (sample SAMN05578579, study PRJEB25193) | human gut metagenome | biome: Human Microbiome; feature: human-associated habitat; material: feces | host: Homo sapiens | place: USA:Birmingham | reverse complement strand
CTTTTGATACCACGTCCATAGGAGCTATGCACCGCATGGGCGTGGAGACTTCATTGCACCAGATATAATGCCATTTGTTAAAGTACAGGCAGAACAAATGGAAGGGAAGCATGTTGTTGAAATTCATGTAACAACAGGAACAAACAGTCCATATTATCTTAGAGAAAAGGGCTTGAAGCCAAGTGGTGTATATGTGCGCAAAGGAAGTTCAACTCAACCGATGACGGAAGAAGGGATTCGCGAAATGATTATTGAGAATAGTGGAAGATCTTTTGAATCGTGCAGAAGTATGAATCAGGAATTAACATTTAAAGAATTTACAGCACAAATGGAGGCACGATCAATTGCGATAGGTTCTGCTCAAATGAAAACATTAAAATTAATAGGAGAAGATGGGTTATATACCAATTTGGCATTGCTGCTTTCAGATCAGTGTGAAACAACAATAAAAGTGGCATTGTTTCAAGGAATTGATAAAGAAATTTTTCGAGATCGGAAAGAATTTTCAGGATCAATTTTAAAGCAGTTGGAAGATGTATATGAATTTATAGATCTTGTTAATAGGACGAAAGCCAGTTTTTCAGGACTTAATCGAACTGATAAGAGGGATTATCCAGAAGAAGCGGTAAGAGAAGCGCTATTAAATAGTGTTGTACATCGGGATTATTCGTTTAGTGCAAGTAATTTGATCAACATTTATGAAGATCGGATGGAATTAGTTTCGCTAGGAGGATTGGTTTCTGGTCTTGAATTAGAATCAATTTTTCTTGGCGTTTCGCAGTCAAGAAATCCAAATTTGGCAGCTTGTTTTTATAGAATGAGATTGATTGAAAGCTATGGAACAGGAATTGGAAAGATCCAAAGAGCATATAAAAGCGAGCCACTGCAGCCAGAATTTGAAACTGCTAAAGGTGTCTTCCGTGTAACTCTTCCAAATCGAAATGAGACAGAAAAGTCGGGTAGAGAGTTTACTCAGGCAGAGTCTTTGAAGACGAAAAAAATCCAGGAAAACAGCAACAAAAGGTGCTTGATTTTGTCAGTAAGAATGGAAAAATAACTAGAAAGCAAGTTGAAGAACTAATTGGTTCTGGTTCAACAAAAGCATTTAAATTGATTAAAGAGCTATGCGAAAAAGGACAAATGAAGGCTCAGGGAGCTGGAAAACATAGCTATTACGTATTAGTGTAAAAACAAAAATGATAACCAGCAAATGGCAGAAAGGAAAAAGTATCATGAGTAACGATAAATATGAACTTCTTGCACAGCAGCTTCAGGCATTAATCGAGGGAGAACCTGATCTGATTGCAAATTTGTCGAATGCGTCCGCTGCGATAAATGAGGCGTTAGAAAATATTAACTGGGCTGGATTTTATCTTGTGAAGGAAAATATGCTTGTACTAGGACCATTTCAGGGAAAGCCTGCCTGCATACGCATTTCATTTGGAAAAGGTGTATGCGGAACCGCAGCACAGAAGAACCAGACGCAGCTTGTCAAAGATGTGCATGAATTTCCAGGGCATATTGCGTGTGACAGTGCATCTCGCTCGGAGATTGTAATTCCAATTCATAACAAGAGCGGTGTAGTGGCAGCAGTACTTGATATCGACAGTCCAGATCTGGCTCGCTTTGATGAGACGGATCAGAGTGGACTGGAACTGTGTGTGAACGTACTTGAAAAATATTTGCTCTTTTAACACGCTAGCATATTTAAATTACTTTATTGGGATTAGAAAAATATGAAGGAGTAAGAAAGCATGAAATGCCTTTTAGTGGCCATCAATTCAAAATATATTCATTCAAACCCGGCAGTTTACCTGCTTCGCGAGTGCGCACTGCGCGATCTAAAGCAAAAGCAGATTTTTGGGGTAGAGGTGGAACTGGCTGAGTACACAATAAACCATCACGCATCAGAGATTTTTGATGATATCTATCTTCATCATGCCGATCTTGTCTGCTTTTCCTGCTATATATGGAATATCGAGTATGTAAGACAGCTAGTGCGAAACTTAAAAAATCTCTGTCCTAATGTCAAGATCTGGGTAGGTGGACCAGAAGTTTCTTATGACTGTGAGAGTTTCCTACGTTCGCTTCCTCAGGTGGATGGAATTTTGTACGGAGAAGGAGAGAAAAGCTTTCCAGCGCTGATAGAGTATTATGCAGCGCGTGAAAGAGATGCAAATCCATTATCTGAGACATTTCCAGATGGAGCGGCATGGTTGGATAAAAACGGAATCTTTAAAAAGACAAGTCCGCAGCCGCTCACACCGATGGAAGATCTTCCATTTATTTATGATGAGGCAGGACGGATGGATGGTTTTAAGAATAGAATTATTTATTATGAGACAAGCAGAGGCTGTCCATTTTCCTGCAGCTATTGTCTTTCATCAATAGATAAGAAACTGCGTTTTCGCCCACTCGATACAGTAAAAAAGGAGCTCGCCTTCTTTTTAGAGCAGCGCGTGCCACAGGTTAAATTTGTAGATCGCACCTTTAACTGTAAAAAATCACATGCAATGGCAATTTGGCAGTTTATTTGCGACCACGACAATGGCGTGACTAACTTTCATTTCGAGATTGCAGCAGATATTCTTGATGAGGAAGAAATTGCACTTTTAAAGACAATGCGTCCGGGACTTGTGCAGTTAGAAATTGGTGTTCAGACTGCAAATCCAGATACGATTCGTGCAATCAATCGAAAGATGGATTTGGCGCGTGTGGCGCAGGTGACAAAAATAATTCGTCAGGCGCACAACATTCATCAGCATCTCGATCTGATTGCAGGTCTGCCATTAGAGGATTATGAGAGTTTTGGTCATTCATTTGATGTGGTATATAAGATGAAGCCAAGCCAGCTGCAGTTAGGCTTTTTAAAGGTATTAAAGGGTTCCCCGATGCAGGCACAGGCAAGCCAGTATGGAATATTGTCACAGGCAGAGCCGCCATATGAAGTATTAAAAACACCATGGCTTTCCTATGATGACATTATTAGGCTTAAAGGCTTAGAGGAGATGGTTGAGACATACTACAACAGCGGACAGTTTTCCAACACCGTTAAAGTTTTGTGCAAACAATTTGACCGTCCATTTTTATTGTACGAGGCTCTTTCAGATGAATACCGTGCTCGAAAAATGCATGAAAAAAAGCACAGCAGAGAAGCACAGTATCAGTTTATCCGTGACTTCGCTGCAGCGCGTACAACGCTTGATGATATACTTGTACGGCAAGTTCTGACGCTTGACTATTATCTGCGTGATTATGCGAGAAAGCGCCCATCATTTGCGCTTGAGCAGGATTCTTATAAGGAAGAGATACGTGCAGTATGCCTGAAAGCATTTCCAGAGAGTTCCTATAAGGATGTGATTCGTGATTATCACATTGAAGTTTTTGTGCCACCATTTACAGATGAAAAGCAGTTTGTTTTATTTGATTATCAGCATCGCGATCCGCTTGATCAGAATGCAGAGATTCGCGTGCTGACATGGTAATAAAGGACAGAATCAAAAAAAGGTATTGCGTATGCGTTGGTTTAGGAATAAAGAATAAAATAAGTGAGACTGGATATTGCTTTATAGGAAGTAGTATCCAGCTTTTTATTAATATTTTTATTGGCAAAAATAATAAAAGCAAATAAGAGTGTGTGGACTTATTGCCGATAATGTAGTATACTAACCATAGTAAGTGCAATTTTTGAATTATGACAATGAAAAGCCCATAGAATGTGGTTTTGATCGTGTGAAAGGAGGATGGCAGATGCGATACTTTTCAGTTGCTGAAATGGCAAAAAAATGGGATGTATCTGAACGTAGTGTAAGAAATTATTGTGCTCACGGGCGTGTACCGGGAGCATTTATTACCGGAAAGACATGGAACATTCCGGAAAATGCAAAAAAGCCAGAGCGTTCTAATAAGAAGAAAGAAAAAAAGACGACGCTATTGGATATTTTGCTGGATGAGAAGGCAAATAAATACTCTGGAGGTATTTATCATAAGACACAGATTGATTTAACATATAATTCAAACCATATGGAAGGCAGTCGATTGACCCACGATCAGACCCGATATATATTCGAGACGAATACTATTGGTATAGAAAAAGAAGTGCTTAATGTAGATGATGTGATTGAAACAGCAAACCATTTTCGGTGTATTGATATGATTATTGACTATGCAAAAGCAACATTGACGGAAAATTTTATCAAGAAGCTGCATCTGGTTCTGAAAAATGGCACCAGTGATTCCAGAAAGGATTGGTTTGTTGTCGGCGATTACAAGAAAATGCCAAATGAAGTTGGCGGTATGGAGACTGCACTTCCAGAAGAAGTTGCAGATAGAATGAAGAAATTACTGTCAGAGTATAATAATCAGGAAGAAAAGGCACTTGAAGATATTCTGAATTTTCATGTAAAGTTTGAATGTATCCATCCATTTCAGGATGGTAATGGTCGTGTGGGACGATTGATTATGTTCAAAGAATGCCTAAAATACAATATTGTTCCGTTCATTATTGAGGATAATTTGAAGCTGTTCTATTATCGTGGATTGAAGGAATGGAACAACGAAAAAGGTTATCTGACCGATACCTGTCTGACAGCACAAGATAAGTATAAGGCGTATTTGGATTATTTTAGGATTGAATATTAAACGAGCTAATTTCCAGACTATATAATAGGTAAAATGACTTTTGGGAAAAGGCAAACAAAGAATTAAGTTATAAATGGATAAAGCGGATATGAATGACAAAAAAGGCGTAATATACATTCTCACAAATCCTTCTTTTCCGGATTATGTGAAAATAGGATATGCAGATGATATAGATAAACGATTGAAACAATTGAAAGATGACAAATTTTAATACCATTATCGACGATATATTTCCACTGGTAGATAAAACGGAATATATCAATGCATTGGCTTCCTATCAGCTTTTGATTATTGATGATCTTGGAGTGGAACGAAATTCAGAATATGCATTAGGAATTATTTTCAGTGTCATAGACCGCAGAATCCGTTCGGGACGACCTTTGATCATAGCGACAAATCTTCCGTTGAGTCAAATAAAAAGCGAGACCATGTTGGATAAAAGGCGTATGGCATTATTGGAGAAATTAGATCTTGCAGTAGATAAAGATGCCAGTGATATGTGCGGTAGAGTTGGACTTGGGACAAGTAATATTACAGCACATTGGGGTCTGCCCCCCGTTAATCATGGAAAATACGAAAACTGCTTTGTAATAGGGTGGGACTGCTTGAGAAGTTCTCAATAATTTCTTAAGAATTAGAGCGCAAATCTTAAAGATATCTTTCTTTTTCAAACACAGGGTGTTCATATTCCTTTGCTAATCTATTATCATCGTAAACAACGACAAAATGTTAAAACTTAGGAAGGGAAAGGATATGAAACAGATAAACAGAGCAGCAGCGCAGATCACGCTTCTGGCAGCAGCGATCCTGATGATCGGATACGGTGCGATGCGCGGGGAGGCAGCCACGGTACTCTCAAAGGCAATCAAATTATGTATGGAGTGTGTTGGAATTGGATAAGAAAAAACATAAAATATCACAGTTTCTGGCGCACTTTCGGGGATGGATTCAGGCCGTGGCAACGATTCTTACCAATATCCATCTGCCGAACTTCTTTAAAGGAGAGATTTACAGAGGGGATGCAAAGACCGTCTGTGTACCGGGACTGAATTGTTATTCCTGTCCGGCTGCATCAGGGGCGTGTCCGATCGGTGCTTTTCAGGCTGTAATCGGTTCTTCGAAGTTTAAATTTTCTTATTACATAACGGGATTTTTTATATTGATCGGCGTTTTGCTCGGACGATTTGTGTGCGGATTTTTATGTCCGTTCGGATGGTTTCAGGAGCTGCTGCATAAGATACCGTTTAAGAAATTTTCAACGAAAAAGCTTAAGCCGCTTCGTTATATAAAATATGGCGTGTTGTTGATTTTTGTTATTTTACTACCCCTTCTGGTGACAAATTCACTGGGAATGGGAAATCCGTTTTTCTGTAAATATCTTTGCCCGCAGGGAGTGCTGGAGGGAGCGATTCCGCTTTCGATTGCCAATGCAAGTATCAGAGCGGCCCTTGGCAAACTGTTTACATGGAAATTCGGTATACTTATTACTTTTGTAATCCTAAGCCTTATGTTTTACCGCCCATTCTGTAAATGGATATGTCCGCTGGGCGCAATCTATGCGCTTTGCAATAAGGTATCTTTTCTGCAGATGAAGGTGGATGAGGATAAATGTGTATCCTGCGGCAAATGTGAGAGAGCCTGCAAGATGGACGTGGATGTCACAAAGCATCCGAACCATACGGAATGTATCCGCTGTGGCATGTGTATAAAGGAATGCCCGACGGAAGCAATTCACTATCAATATGGATTCGGAACAGATAAAACAAATTTGAAAGAGAATAAAGGAGAATAAAATGAAGAAATTAACAGTGATGCTGCTTATTGCAGCGATGGTACTCGGAGTAAGTGCGTGCGGAAATTCTGCTAACAAGGAAAATACAGCAACAGAGTCGCAGATGTCAACGCAGGAAGCAGAAGATCTGGATGCAAAGATTAATGAATTGACACAGAAAGAGAACAGTATTCTTGAAAACCATAAGGCTTTATGGGAGAAGGTATTTAACAGCATTGACAAATCAACTGTCAAGGATGCGACAGCTACGAATTACGGAGATTTTCTGGCAAACTCTTTAGACAAAATTAAGGATAAGTTTACCGATGATGAACTCAAGTCTTTGAAGGAAGATGTTGAAGAAATCAAAAAGCTTGAGGATGAGCTTCAGCCACTTCTTGAGAAGCAGAGTGCGAATGCATCAAATAAGGATTCCGGCAAAGAGGGAGCAAGCGTATTTCCGGAGTTTAAGGCAAAGGATCTGGATGGAAATGACGTGGACAGCAGCATCATTTCAAAGAATGCGGTCACGGTTTTGAATTTTTGGTTTAATGGATGTTCTCCATGCGTACAGGAGCTTCCGGAACTGAATAAATTAAATGAGGAGCTGAAGGAAAAAGGCGGACAGGTAATTGGTATCAATACAGATTCTCTTGACGGAAATGAGGATGGAATTGCTGAAGCTAAGAGTATTTTAGAGAAGCAGGGTGCAAAATATACGAATCTTTCCCTTGATTCCAACAGTGAAGCCGGAAAATATGCAACAGGCATTATGGCCTTCCCGACTACAATCGTGCTTGACCGTAACGGAAATATTATCGGAGAGCCGATCATGGGCGGTATTGATAATGACGAGGCATATAAGCAGCTGATGAAGACGATCGATCAGATACTGGCGGCTGATAAGAACTAGATAAGTCACTGTTCACATCTAACGGTGTTACCAGCAACAATTACAGCCCATTTAAAATGCCTCTACGAGGCATTTTAAATGGGCTGTAATCACTCAATAATTAATACTATGGCGCATAGCTTGACAGCGTGGTGTCAAGCTTGCGTCTGAACAGTAACGAACAGATAGATTAAAGGGTGGTAAAAATATTTTAGGAATTGATAAATTGAATTCTGTCTGATACAATTGCTCATGGGTGCTACCATAACGGTAGGCGGTTAGTCCTTCGGCAGAGGGACTGTGACCCTCTGATTACATAGAAACCCGTAAGGGAATCCAAGGAAAGGAGGGCTAAGCCATATGAGTATTGTTGACTTTATTGCAGTAGTAAGCTTCGGCTTAACCTGCTTTGGAATCGGATATTCCTTTGGTAAGGATAATAACAAGACACAAAAATAGCCGCCCACGTCTGGTAAACTAAGCGGCATTTTTGTAAAACTAATTTACTTGGGCTAACCGTCTATCGGCAGCACCCTTTCTATAATTATACTAACACTATATAACTAATATGTCAAAGAATTTATTTCGTAGGAATGTGAAGGTTGAGGACAAGGCTGTGGTTACTGGCAATGCGCGTGTACAGAACGCCAGAAAGGAGATTATCCGGGAAGAAAATGAGAAGGCGCAGACGGAATGATTCTGTAATTCCGTCACTTCATGGGAGATAAATGTTATAGTGAATTTATAGTGAATAGAGAAACGCGATAGCGTAGTAAGCAATAATTTCAGATGATCAAGGTTTGATCAGAGAGGAGAAGAATATGAACAACTATTGTATGATCCAGAACTCTAAAACGTTTGCATTTTCCGCAGAGAATCCAACCGGTGTACGCGCAGGTGGTTCCCAGGGCGGTGACTGCACCAAGCTTCGTCCGACCGTGACGATTCCTGCAGGGGAAACCGTAACTCTGGTAGATGCTGCAGGACCGGGTGTGATCCAGCATATGTGGTTTACCGGATATGTCGGGCACCATTTTATCATCCGTATGTATTGGGATGATCAGGAATATCCGTCTGTGGAAGCTCCGCTCTCTGCATTCTTCGGATGTGCCTATGATGAAAATTTCGTGGACAGGGATGGCAAATATCCGGTGTTGAATTCTGCCATGATGCTGGTAGCTCCTGGTCGCGGCTATAACAGCTATTTTGAGATGCCGTTCCATAAGAGAGCTCGGATCACGATGGAAAACCGTGGTGACAAGGATGAAGAGCTCTTTTATATTATCACCGGAGCTTATCAGGAGATTCCGGCGGAGGCTGGTTATTTCCATGCCACCTATCGCCAAGAGCACCCGGTTCAGAAGGGTCGTACCTACACAATCGTTGACGGAATCGAAGGCAGGGGACAATTTGTTGGTGTGACTCTGGCAACTGGTATGAATGGCAACAATACCTGTTGGGTAGAAGGCGAAGCCCGCATGTATCTGGACGATGATCCGTATCCGTCTATCCACTATACCGGAACTGAAGACTACTTCGGCGGTTCCTATGGATTTGGAAATGACATCATCATCAAGAGCTATCAGACCTTCAGCGGCTTATATACCGGCATGTATGCAATCTATGGAGACAACCGGGAATTCTATAACGGACAGCAGAGATTCCTGCTGTATCATTTCCATATTGCAGACCCGATCCGTTTTGAGAATAAGTTTCGTATGACACTCGACAACATGGGCTGGACCGGACCGCGTTACGATGATTACACCAGTGTTGCTTATTGGTATCAGACCCTGCCGTCCGCACCGCTGATGCCACTGCCGACAGATGCAGAGATGTGTATGAGATAATAGAACCAGATTGGAGATGTCAGATAGATTGGTTTTAACCTTGCGACACGTCGCATCGGTTATATCGGACTGACATCAGAGATTTGCCGGAAAGGATAGAGGTATTATGTTACTGGAAGAGAAGTTTTTGGAATTTCATCGTTATGCCAGCAGCCACAATCTGCCGCTGGAAGCTATCAGTGTCGGAGATGAGAACAAGGTACTCTGTGAGATGCACTACGCAGCAAATGCACCGAGAAATATTTATTCACATACCAAGAGTTTTACGGTAACAGCAGTTGGACTCGCAATGGAAGAGGGAAAACTAAGCCTGGAAGATCATGTGGCGGAAGTGTTTAAAGATAAACTTCCTTCAAATCCGGATCCAAATCTGGAGAAGATTCAGTTGAAACATCTGCTCTGCATGTCCAGTGGCTTTGGTAAGGCACTTCTGATGAATGAGGACAGACGTCCGGGCGTCGGCGCACCGGATTATGAGAAATATATGATGGCACAGCCGGTTCCTGTGGAGCCAGGCAGTGCATTCTGCTATTCCTCTGCCGACAGTATTCTGGCTGCTCATATGGTAGAACGGGCCGTTGGCAAGCGGATGGGAGAGTATCTGTATGAGAAGGTATTCCAGCCCCTTGATATGGGATGGCCGCTCTGGGAGCATGATCCACAGGGACATCCGAATGGCGGCGGAGGTATGTATCTGACTTGTACCGAGATGATGAAACTGGGACAGCTCTATCTGGCTGAGGGTAACTGGAAGGGCGAGCAGATTGTCAGCAGGGACTGGGTGCAGGAGGTGTCCACCCCGAAATTTACCTTCGAGCCATCTGCAGATCTCTGGCATGTAGGATATGGCTATCAGTTCTGGATCAGTCCATATCCAGGATCCTATCGTGCTGATGGCGCATTCGGACAGATTACAACGATTCTCCCAGAGAAGGGATTGGTTGTTTCCATCCAATGTCCGGAGCGAGGTAATTTCGATCAGGTGAAACGTGCGCTGCATGAACATTTTCTGATGGAATTGTAAGAATAGACTTGCAACAATATGCTATAATTTGCCCAGAAACCGTACTTTTGGCTGCAAAATAAAAATAGCAGAATATAAGAATAAATTACAATGGGGATGTGATAGAGGGAGAGGATCAGCTGGGCTGGTCCTTTTTCAGTGGAGTTAAACTTGTCTGAGTAATATGCTACAAACAAGTTTGTGGACTGAAAAAACCAAAATAAAAGTGCCGAAAATACAAGACGCAAAACATTAAGCAAACGCAATAATTAAACGCAAAATATCGAATTGATTTGACTTTTTGCGTTTTACTGAGGTATAATTTGCGTAAGATGAGGAATAATATTGCGAATGACAGGAGCTGATATATATATGAAAACTTGTAAAGAAAAGGCTTTAGAGTGGAATGTTTCTCCACGTTCCGTAAATGATATGTGCAAAAAAGGAAGAATACAGGGTGCAATAAAAGAAAAAGGATCTTGGTTAATTCCAGACGACTCTCCAAAGCCAATGGATGGAAGAGTGTCTAATGGAAAATACATCAAGAAAAATATGGTTGCGAAAGCAGAAGTTAAATCATTACCAATCGGCATCTCTGACTATGTTCGTGCGCAGGAAGAATATTACTATGTCGACAAGACGTTATTAATCAAAGAATTCTTGGATCAAAAGCCATTGGTATCTTTGTTTACGAGACCAAGGAGATTCGGAAAGACCTTGAATATGGATATGCTCAGAGTGTTCTTTGAAATATCAGATAAGAATACTAGTAAGTATTTTGTCGATAAAAATATTTGGCAATGTGGAGAAGAGTATCGTTCACATCAAGGAAAATATCCAGTCATATTCTTAACTTTTAAGGATGTTAAATTTGATACTTGGGACGCAACAATAGATAAAATAAGGGGACTACTTCAAGAAGAGTATGGAAGACATCAAGAGCTACTAAATAGTGATAAGCTCTCACAATATGAGAAGGAGTATTTTACAAAGATTATTAGCGCTACAGCTAATGAAGTGGAGCTTACTTCTTCGCTAGAAAGACTATCTAAAATGCTTGCTTCACATTATGATAAGGCTCCAGTAATCATTATTGATGAATATGATACTCCGATTCAAGAGGGATACTCTAAGGATTTCTACTATGAAATTATTGGATTCATGAGAAATTTCTTTTCAGGAGCATTTAAGGATAATAAGAATTTATCCTATGGTTTCCTAACAGGAATTTTGCGTATTGCTCAGGAAAGTATCTTTAGTGGTCTAAATAATTTAACAGTGAACTCCGTAATGGATGAAGAATACGATAGCTTTTTTGGATTTACAGAATCTGAAGTGAAAGCAATGCTCAGTTACTATGGAGTATCAGATAAAGAGGAGGAACTTAAAGACTGGTACGATGGATATTTGTTTGGTAGCGAAGAAATATATAATCCATGGTCTGTAATCAACTATATTTCCAAGGGATGCCTTCCTCAAGCATATTGGGTAAATACAGGAAAAAATGAAATCCTTGATGATGTACTAAGAGTGGCTACAGATGATATTACAGAAAGATTATATGACCTTTTGCAAGGAGAAAGAGTAGTTGCAAGAATTGATCAAAATGTGGTGTATAGATCGCTTGCGGAGGATCCAGCAAATATTTATAGCTTATTGTTGGTTGCTGGCTATTTGAAAACTCCTAAAAAGGAACTGCAAGCAGATGGTTCATATTTATGTGAAGTATCAATTCCAAATAGAGAGATTGCAGCTGTATATAAGAGTGAAATCTTGTCACATTTCTTGCAAACTGGAGCAATTACAAGGACTACAGCAAATAAGATTGCAGAAAGTCTTTATGCCAATGATTACAAGAAGTTGCAGAGCGCTATTGGGGAATATATGGATAAATCAATTAGCTTCTTCGATGGTGGAGCTGAAGGATTTTATCATGGTTTGATGCTAGGATTAATAGCATTAATGGATAATCAGTATAAGATTAAATCGAACCGAGAATCTGGAGATGGCAGATTTGATGTTTCTTTAATTCCAAGAGAAAAAAGGTATCCTGGTATTATTTTGGAATTAAAGTGGAAAGAAAAATTAAGCGATGTTGAGCTTGAAAAATGGTCTAATGAAGCATTAAAGCAAATTGGTGAGTTGCGATACGATTCTGAAATGAAAGAGGATGGAATTACGGAAATCTTGAAGTTTGGAATTGCTTTTTCGGGGAAGAAAGTATGTGTAAGAACTGAGTAGAACAAGAATTTAGTGCAAAGGATGCGATAGTATGTTTCCAACAATTAATAAAAAAGAAACAGGTGTTAATCTTCGAAGAATTATGGATATGAGAGGAGTAAAACCAAAAGATATTCAAGAATATTTAGGGTTTGGATGTGTGCAGAGTGTTTATCGATGGTTGGATGGCGTTAGTATGCCAACAGTCGATAATCTGTATGCAATTAGCAAAATGCTTCAAGTCTCTATGGATTCAATTGTTTGCGGAAATGCTGGAAGAACAAAAAGTCAAATGGATGCATGTCTTACGGATCAGGAGAGAAGAGTTTATACCTACTATAAGAAAATGAGAGAATTAAATGCAGCATAATTTTTGAACTACAAGTTCAATGACATTACATGAATCCTCCCTTAGAATTATATTAAGAGATAATTTTAAGGGAGGATTTTTTATGAGAGAAAAGATGTTAGTAACACAGGCTCTTGACGAAAGAGACCTACTAGTAAAGAAGATATCAGATAAAATTGACAAAGCAAGTTTTGTGGATACCATAAAGCCAAATGAGGATAGAATACAAGCTGCAGGAGTGGAATGGCGTAAAAGTATGGGTTGAAGAAGCATATCCCAATATTCTCTTTGCAAAGGATGGAGAAATATATGATATAGCGGGCATGAAAACAATTGTAATTGGTGGGGCATATAGTGTTGATAAATTTTATAGGTTAAGCAAAGGCTACAATTGGTTTGAAGATGAGCAACCGTCAGATGAGATAAAAGCGTATGTAGAAAAGCAACTTAGTAATAATGACTGGAATGTTGATGTGGTCCTATCACATACTGTTCCGTATGATTATCGACCGGTGGATTTGTTTCTTTCAATGATTGATCAGAGTACAGTGGATGAATCAACAGAGCTGTGGCTCGGAGAGATTGAAAAGAAGCTGGATTACAAATGGTGGTATGCTGGGCATTATCATACATCAAGGGTAAGAGATAAGGTTCAGATAATGTTTGAGGATATAGAGGAGTTTCTACATAGAAAACTAGATTATCAATAAGCTTTGAAAAATAGAAAGTGATGGATTGGAATGAGAAGAAGCAAAAGCTATGAAGTAAGAGACCCAATGAATATATGGAATAAATATGATTTTGCTATGTCAGGTCTCGGAAAGAAAAGCAAAATCTTGGCAAAAATAAAACATTTTTTTAAATGCGTAAAGTGGAGTAAACAGCGTATTACAAGGGGCTATTGTGATTGTGATGTTTGGGAGATGTTTTCTTTTCTTCAGACGCTTATTCCGGATATGCTGCAAACACTGAAAGATACAAGAACGGGTTCACCAGGATATTTGGGAGAAAACTATACCAATGAAAATGGAATTCTTGTAAATGATACCTGCCATGAGGAGTGGAATTGCATTCTAGACAAAATGATATTTTTATGGCGAGAAGCGGAGAAAGATACATGCTCACAAAAGAATCCATTTGATGAAGCGCATTCCAAAGCAATGGATGAATTTACGGAACGATTTGGATTATTTGGAAATAAACTTCAAACTGAGAAAGAATTAGAGGAAAATAGAAAGCGCGGTGGCGGAGGAACAATTCATTTTATGGATGAGTTGCCTGAGTATAAAGAGATTTCCGATAAATATCGCGAAGAAGAAAAGCGTTTGGAAGAATATAGAAGAAAGTGTAAGGATGAAGCTATAGATATGCTTAAACAATATTTCTATGACCTGTGGGATTGAGTTATTAGTAAATCTTAAACCAAAAGTTTAATGCAATTAGTAATAGAATCCGTTATACTAATCATCTACAGGTAAACTTGTGATTCGGGATGGAAGAAAATTACGGAGGTACAAAGAGATGGAACCAATGTATTTGCAGGTCCTGCAAAAAGAAACAGGAAGACAGATTAAGAAACTGCTCGTGGAAAATGGTTATACCGTGAAAGACGTGCAGAATGCTATGGGATTTGAAAATCCACAAGCAGTCTACAAATGGATTTCAGGTAGATCATTACCGAGCTTAGACAATTTTGTAATCTTAAGCAGATTACTGCACACCAGCATAGAAGATATCCTCGTCATTGACGGGGATATTGTTCGTTTATGGGGATTTTCCTTTAAACTGTTAGTACAATGACAAACTTAGCGGAAGGCTTTATGCTGATATCAGAACAGGAGAAATCAGGAAAAGTAGAGAGGAGAAAAGATATGCAAACAATGACATCAGCATATGCAAATAAAATGCTTAAGAGTTTGGAAGAGGATAAGGCTTTCTGGCTGAACAAGGAGGAAGAGGCCTGCACATATGTTGCGGCAATTAATGAGGAGCCAGTTGTTCCTGATTATGATTATGTCGAGGTCGCAACGACAATTGCTGCGCTAGATGAGAAGATTGCTATTATAAAGCATGAACTTAATGTAACTAATGCAAACGCAAAGGTTCTAGTAGGGGATGTAACAATGAGTATAGATAGCATTCTTATTAAGATGGCACAGCTGAATAGAAGAAAAACGGTATTAGACGTAATGCGTAAACGATTGCCTAAATCCAGAGAAGAACAACGTTCTTATATGTCCCGTAATTCGGTTCCTGAGTATAGATACATTAATTACGATTTGGAACTAGTTAAAAATGAGTATGAACTTGTGTCTAAGTCGATTATGGAAATGCAAATGGCACTTGATAAATATAATCAAACGGTACAGTTTGAAGTAGACATCTAAATGAAATATCCGTACAAGGCTTCATGAGATTGATAGTTGATCCAGGAGGTTCGTGTTCATTGTTAAGGTATATTTGTTATTCGTTATTTGTTATCAGTTTTTGTTTAACGTGAATAACATCAGAAAGCATGATTTCTTAACAGTTGCGTTGTAGAAAACCTGCAGGAAACTGCGTGTGGAGGTTCGGTTCTAAACACAAAACTGTGGAAAGTCTTTGGATTTTCCACAGTTATTTTTATGTGAAGTTGATAGAACCCATACTAGTAATATTGGATAAGTGACCAGTCACAATATTTATGCTAGTTCAAACTGAATTAGAAGAATAGTAGGGGTGGATTGCATTAGCTAAATAAATATGTTTACAGCAGGGGCGGCTGTGCTAGGCTGTTCTACCGAAGGCTCTGATTGAGAGGGATTACCTATAATCGGGGCCTTTTCTATTGTCTTCAAGCACAGTTGCGGGTTCATGCTGTCAACATATAGAAAACTGTTCGCCAAACAGAATAAAAATTAATTGAAACTATTCGCGGTTAGGAATATACTAAAAGTGATGTAGTGTCGTATTTATTATGGAGGATACATATGAATTTTGTACCATCATCTGAAAAAGCAAAGGAATGGGGAATAAGCCAAAGACGTGTAGCTATTTTATGTAAAGAAGGCCGTGTTCCAGGAGCTGAATTAGTTGGAAATAGATGGTTTTTACCATCTGATGCTGTAAAGCCTCAGGATCCACGTAAAGCAAAGAAGGATTAATTATGTTTAAAATTATTGAGGGTGATTTTAAAAATAATAAATATAGTGATGAAGAGTATTTGGACAATTGGCCAATGCTTTATATTCTTGAGAATGGTCGCCAAGCGTATATTGGAGAGTCTAGCCATGTGAAAACCCGAATGACGCAGCATTCCTCTATAGAAGAGAAGCGAATTTTTGACAAGGTGCATTTCATTTACTCAAAGCTTTTTAATCAGTCGGTTACATTTGATTATGAGTCGAAGTTGATTCAGTATATCGCTGCGGATGAGCTTTATGAAGTGACTAATAAAAATAAAGGTATTGCGGATAAGCAATATTATCAAAAGCAGGAATACGACGAGAAATTTGCAACCCTTTGGAGAAAGCTTCAAAGAGAGAAGCTGGTAAAGCATTCCATCGAGGAAATTGAGAACTCTGATTTGTTTAAGTATTCGCCGTACAAAGAACTCAATGATAGTCAGAGACAAGCAGTCGAGGACATTGTGCAAAAGCTTAAAGAAGGTACTGTTGATAAAGTAGTTGTCAATGGAATGCCTGGAAGCGGAAAAACTATCGTTGCAGTATATTTGATGAAATATCTGGCTGATAGTGAAGAATATGCAGGAAAGCAGATAGGTTTTGTTGTACCTCAGACATCTCTTCGTAAGACGATGAAGATCATTTTTAGAAGTATATATGGCTTGTCTCCATCGCAGGTCCTTTCGCCCTCAGATGTTACCAAGAAGAAATATGACATTTTGTTAGTAGATGAGGCACATAGACTGCATCAATATAAAAACATTTCTTACATGGGAATATTTAAAGCAAATTGTGAGAAGCTTGGATTAACAACAGAAGCAGATGAACTTGACTGGATTTTGATGCAATCAAAGCAAGCGGTTTTATTTTATGACAGTATGCAGGTCGTTGGCCCGTCTGGTATTGATTTTGAGCGATTTGATAAGAAGATGGAGGACTCATTTAACCGAAGAATGATAGCATATTTCACATTGATTACGCAAATGCGAGTGCAAGGCGGAAATGCATATATCGATCAAGTAAAGGATATGCTTGCGGGTAGTTGCAGTAGCAAATACGTATCTGAAAAATACGACTTCAAGCTTTATTCAGATTTTTCAAAATTTGAGAAAGATATGTATGCGAAAGAGAATGAAGTTGGTTTATCAAGAATGCTGGCAGGTTATGCATGGCCGTGGATTAGTAAGAATGACCAGGCGTTAAAAGACATAGAAATCCAAGATGTAAAGCGTATGTGGAACCATTGTACTGAAGGGTGGGTACATACCGCAGAAGCTATAGATGAAGTTGGTTGTATTCATTCTATTCAAGGATACGATTTAAATTATGCATTTGTCATTCTTGGAAAAGATATTGGGTATGATAAAGCTGCTGGGAAGATTATTGTACGCCCAGAATGTTATTTTGATAAAAATGGTAAACGTACAGCTAATTACGAAGAACTATTAGAGTACATAACCAATGTTTATTATGTCCTGATGACACGCGGAATCAAGGGAACATATTTGTACGTATGTGATGATGAACTAAGAGAATATTTGTCTCAGTACATGGAAGTGGAGAAATAAAAATGAAACAAGAAACTATAGATAGAATCAGAAAATTCACAGAAGACCGAGACTGGGATCAGTTCCACTCACCAGCAAACCTTGCAAAATCAATTGTGATTGAAGCGGCTGAATTGTTGGAATGTTTCCAGTGGTCAGATGAGGAATATGATTTGCAACATATTAAAGAAGAGTTGGCAGATGTCATGGTATATAGCCAGAATCTTCTTGATAAGCTTGGCTTGGATGCAGACGAAATCATTAATATGAAGATGTCTCAAAACGAGGCTAAGTATCCAGTGGATAAAGCAAAGGGAAGCGCAGCAAAGTACGATCAATTATAAAATGAGAGAAAAATGGCTGAAAGCCAGTATTTATCTTAATCCCCAATTTCTTACCTGTCGATTCCCAATGGCAGATTTGCCTTTGGTACAGACTTGAAATTTACCAAAGTTTTTACCAAAATTGATGACAAAAATATGCAAAGATATGCCAAAATATGCCAGAAAAAGTGAAAAATGAAGAAAGGTAAAAAGGCTCGAAAAGCCCGAAAATACTGGAAATATGAGAAAAATCAAGATTTTATTTATTTGCCACGGCAACATCTGTACTTTACCATACAAACAGGACAAAATAAGCTATCTGTAGCGATAGCGGTATAACAGGAGAAAACAATGATAAGAGTAGCTTTTTGCTGTCATGGTAATATTTGTCGATCAACCTTAAGTGAGAGCGTATTTACCCACAAGGTAAACGCTCTGGGATTAGGGGATCAGTTTATCATAGATAGCTTTGCAACGAGTAGGGAGGAGATCGGAAACCCTCCACATAGAGGCACAGTAAACAAGCTGAGAGAGGTAGGGATCCCTTTAGTGCCTCATAGAGCTAAGCAGATCACATTAGCCGATTATGATAAGTTTGATTATATTATAGGCATGGATACCGCTAACATACGGAACCTTAACAGGATGCTAAACAATGATCCAGAGGGGAAGATATACAAGCTCCTCAGTTTTGCAGGATCAAGCAGGGACATAGCGGATCCGTGGTATACAGGTAACTTTGATGAGACTTATACCGATGTAGAGGAGGGCTGTGAGGGCTTTCTGGAGTATCTGAGAGAGAATGGAGAAATATAAAAGAGCGTGGAGCTGTAGATCATTAAACTAATGGTTTACAGCTCTTTTCTTATGCCCTCCTGTATAATATTCTCATAGCCTCATACAGGGGCTAAATAAGTAATACAGGAGGATTTACAGGATGAACAAAAGAAAGTTAAGGAGAGTGGCAATAGTAGCCTTAGTGCTGGTATTGCTATGTAACACGCTGGGAGTACAGGCAGAAACAGGAGCACCAGCGGTAACAGTATCAAGTTATGAGGAGCTTGTAAATGCAATAGATCAAGCCTCTAATCTGGATACTATACTTATAGAGGCTGTGATCTGGATACCAGAGGGAGCCAGTCTAGGAGATAGCTCTAAAACGGTTATACTTAAGAGCTCTGGGGGATATATGGAGATTGTAGAGAACACCCAGAGCGAGGAGATAACCAGCTTTACAGGTTTAATATTCGATGGAGCTGGAAAAGAGCTCTTAGCACCTTATCTAAGGATAACAGGGGCAGTAAGTATTACAGGATGTACTTTTAAGAATTGTGGGGTTAATGGAGCTATAAATATGAGTTACGCAAGCTGTACGATAAAGAATAGCTCATTTAAGGACAATAAGAACGATTATGGGGCTCATATTCTGATAGGCTATAAGAGTACCGCTGATATTAGTAACAGTAGCTTTACAGGCGGAATAGCTACAGTAAGGGGCGGAGGTATCTATCTGGATGATCCTACAAGTACAGCCACGCTTACAGAGTGTACGATAACAGGCAATGTAGGAGCTTATGGAGGCGGTATAGCTAACTGGGGCTCCCTTACTCTGGAGAATACTCTGTTATATGCTAATACAGCCAGCGTAGGAGGAGCGGATCTGTTTAGTACAGGCTCCTACAGCATGGAAAGTATTGAGGATAGCAAAGAGTTTTACCATGAGGCAGGGATAGAGCCTCTTAGCTGGGAAAGTGACTATATAGATCCAGATTATGGAGCTACCTGTATAAAACTCTCTTATGAGGAGTATATAGCACCTGTAGAGCCGATAGAGCCAGTAGATCCAGAACCTACCGAACCATCTACACCAGATCCAGTAACGCCTCCAAGTGGAGGGGAAACTGGTAAAACGGATCAAGAGCCGACCGATCCGCCAAAGGTGGAGCCCAGTGATACGGAAAATCCCTCTAGTGGAGAAAATGAGGGAAATAAGGATACTGAAATACCACCGACTACTGATACTGGAGAAGATAAAAAGGATAACTCTATATCTGAACCGTCAAAGGATCCAGATAGCTCCCAGACTAAAGAGGAGCAAGAGGTAAATAATGTGGATAACAGCCAACATAATAGCACTACTAACAATAGATCCTCAGTGGGAGGAAATACTACAAACTCCTCCTCTGTTAGTAATACGGATAATAGCAGGAGTGAGAGCTCCAGAACAGAAAACAGTAACAATAGCTCTACTGTAAATAATTACTATCAACAGGATAAGCAGGAGCCAGCCACAGCCTCCACAAACGCCTCACAGCCTGTTAATGTTACGGTACCTGTAACTGTATCCACTCCAGAGGCTAAAGGCTCAAATACAGCCACTCCAGAGGCTCCAGAGACTACCTCTATAGCTGATAAGAATATCAATATTGAGGCTAAGGGCGTAGATGTAAAGCTGGAGATTACAGGAGATAGCTATAATATTTCTATATCAGCCCCAGAGGGGCAGGAGAGCCAGATACAGCCAGTTAATGAGGTAAGTACTGTAAATACTCCAGAAAGCACTACAGAGCCTCAGAGGAGCCCTAACTGGATAGAGTATAGTACTGTGATCCTTTTAGCGGTACTGGTGGGGCTGGAGATCAAAGATAAATTACATAAAGAAAAATAGCAAAAAATTAGGAGGGGCTTAGTGCTCCTCCTTTAGCTTTTCCTCCAGCATATCAATTATTAAAGAGCTGAGGCTCTTTCCTGTTTTACCTGCTAGGGCTTTATATTCTGCTTTTTTTCCCTTAGGTACTCTAAAGCTAACCATCTCAGTATTTTCTTTTTGATATTTTGCAGTAGCCTTTTTTTGTGCCTCTGTATACTTGCCTCCCATAGAAACAGCTCCTTTATATATTTCCCCTATTATAACATAATCAAAGCGAAAATAAAAATTTTAACTCAACTTTGAGGAGAAAACTCTTGACATATATGTATGACATATACTAAAATGCAGATACAAAGATATATGTATGACATATACTGACAGGAGGTAAAGGATATGCATGAATACAGGAAATTACAGGAGCGAACTAATGAGGATCTGGTTAAAGAGTACCAGACTACTCACAATGAGGATTTATTTAGAGCATTACTGGAGAAAAATACAGGGCTCTTACACATTATCGTTATGGATTACAGGATCCCTAAGTATGAGATAGAGGATCTCCTCAGTGAGAGCTACATAGCTCTTATAAAGGCGGTAGATAACTTTGATCCTACCAGAGGCGTTACTTTTACCACAGCTCTTAAGGTATTTGTACGCCAGCACTTAAACCGCCTCTACAATGAGGTAACTTGTCAGAAAAGATATAACGGTATGGATCCAGCCAGTTATGAGGAACTGGTAGAAATCCATAAAGACGATGTAAGAGGCTTAGATTGTGATAGGTTTTCACAGATAGAGGTAGATGAGTACTTAGAGGGGCTGGAGGCTAAGGATCGCTACATGGTTACACTCCTCCTCATGGGATACAGCCTCTCAGATTGTGCAAAGGCTTTTCATGTAGCAAATTCTAGTATCACATGGAGGATCAAGCGGATCCGTAAGAACTATACAGCTTATAGTATGGCTGTTTAGATAGATAAAAACTAAAGGAGGATATGTACGATGAGTAAATTAAATTTAAGACAGGCAAGAGAAAAGGCTGGAGTTAGTGTAGAGTTTGTAGCTGAGCAGATGGGAGTATCTGTAGAGCTTGTTAAGAGCTGGGAGGCAGGAGAGAGATCTCCAGAGATGGCACAGGGCTTTAGTTTGTCCATGTTGTGCGGTATGAGCCTAAATGATATTACTTTTAACCTACAGGCACAGGAGGCGTAGAGAATGACGATAGAGGAGAGAGTGGAGCTCTATAAGAGCCTCTATAAGGAGTGTAAGGCTCTGGAGCCTGTAGCTAATACCTTAGCAAAGGGATATAAACAGGCAGATCCTAGAAAGAGGCTGGAGCTGATAAGAGAGCTGGATACAGAGTTAGCGGAGGTGTACATGGTTAGGATCCCTGTTATTACCTGTGGGGTAAGGGATAACAGCTATGTACTCCAAACTAAGGAGATCTACTTAGCAGATCCAGAGCTGGAGGCATTTATCCACCAGTTTAGGCACCACCTCCAAAACGAGGCGAGAGAGCTTAGCAGGAAATACCTTTTAATGGAGGATGATCCTAAAGCTGATTACAGGATCCCATACAGAGAGGCTAACAGTATGCTGTATGGGGAGGATGATGCTGTAGCATGGAGCCGATTTTTAATGGAAAATTGCTGATATATGGGAGCTGATCCGCTGTAGTGTGGGTTAGCTCTTTTGTTTTCTCCATTTTACAAAATTGTGAAATGGAAGAAACAAAAGTGTTAAATGCAAACAACAGAAATGTGGAACCTATACCAGATATAAACACAGATAGTAAACCAGATAAAAAGAAAGTAAGTAAGACAGAGCCAGAGATCAGAGTTAGCTCTTAGATTAAAGCCTAAATTAACACAGGAGGCTAAGGAAAGACAAGGAGAGCGTGTGGATCTTAAAAGTAACATTGTGGAAAAATTACCACAATGTAAAAGAGTAGCAGAGCAGTTAGGGGAGATTGCTGGGGTAAGCAGTAAAACCATTTACAACACAGAAACAATTTTAACAAAAGGAACAAAAGAAGATATACAGGCGTTAGTATTGCCTCTGTGGGCTCCGCTGTGCCTCCTGTAGGCGTTTTATATGTTTATATGGATAAGTGTAAGAGGATGAGAGTAAAGCCTCTTAAAATTGATTTTAGAGGTATTTTATATAAGGGTTATATAATAAATGCACAATAACATATTATACAGGAGGTGTACAACTTGTTAAAAATGCACAAGAGTTACTTGCAAAATGATAGGGGTATAGATATAATAGAGTGGAACCTAGAGAGGGTAAAGAAAAAAGCACCTCCTAAGAGATGCTATATCAGATCCTGTAAAGTATTGGCAGTACTACACAGGGATTAAGGTAAACCAGATACCATAACCGCATATAAGCAACTGACATTTTCTAGGGGCTATTATAGCATGATAGCCTTTAGTTTTCAATATTCGATGCTATGTAATTCTTTCCGATCTGGAGAGAGGTTAAGGTAAATGAACCTTACCTCTCTCTCTTTTTCGTATCAGAAAGCAAGGAGGAGCAAGATGAGAAAACAGATAACAGGAAATGAGGAGATAAAGCTGTATAGCTGGATGGCACAGGAGGGGCTAAAGGGTAACGCCTTAGTAGTGTACGCTATTGTATATGACGCTGGAGAGTACTCTGGAGGCTACAGGTATTTAGCAGATTTTACAGGAATGGAGATTAACTCCTTAATAAGGCTGGTTGGTAGCATGGTAAAACAAGGATACCTTAAAAAAGAGGTGGAGGAGCTCAATAATACTAAGATCCCTCACTTAAGGGCTGTAAGGAGGGGCGGAGACAATGGCGAAAACAATTAACCCAGAGAATTATTATACAGTATATTATTGGATGAGTACGGAGCTGGGGCTCTCTGGAGTAGAGAAAGATCTTTATGCTTTGATTTATTACTACTATGAGAAAATGAATAATGAGTGTTATTACAGTTACTCCCAGTTAGAGCAGATTACAGGCACCTATAAGAATAAGATAATCAGATCCTTAGCAAAGCTGGAGGAGGGCGGATATATCCGTATTTTGACTAAAGAGAACGGTAAGAAATATTACCAGATCATAGAGGATAAGCTGGTAGGCATACAGGCAGGATCTAATACAGATCCAGTATTTTAACTGTACACACTATGGGTACAATAGATGTAAACTATACACATAATGGGTATAATATTGTACACACTATGGGTACAGACTGTACACAATATGTGTACTAAGAATATAATAATACTTAGACTAAAAAGAAAAGAAAAACTTTTCTCTAAGAGAAAAGGGAGGCAGAGCCTCCTTAGGACAAAAAAAATTTTTCTACAGAATTTCTTAGAATATATTTAGTATGGGTTAATAATACTACATATATTGTTGACACAAAGTTATCTATACAGTATATGGTGGCATGATTGACGGATGTTAGAAATGTTGATATAATAAACACGAATTAAAAAAGGATAAACCACGAATTAAAAAAGGATAAACCACGAACTAAAAAAGGATATAACAGGATCAAAACAGGAAACACAGGAGCTATAAGGCAGTGTGTACTGTTTAGATCCTGTTTTTTATTTTGTGAGGTGTGTAGGGATGAGTACATATTGTGTAACAAAGGTTGAGGCTAGTAAGTTGCTGGGAGTATCCGTAAGGATGGTAGATAAGTACCTCCATAGCGGAGAGCTTACTGTAGATCACATGGAGAAAAATAAAGTTGTGATTGATGTAACAGAGGTTTACAGCCTTAGAGAAAAAAGATCAAAAAGAAAGAGAGGATAATTAAGATGATCGGAACATTTTCAACCGCAGGATTTACAAGAGAGGCATGGATTGAGAAAAGAGTAGCAGAGGGATTTACAAAGGAGCAGGCAGAGCATGAGTTTGATAACTATACGGATCCGGCTATTGCAAAGGCACAGGAGCAGAAAGTACCCACTGGAGGGGAAATGATCCAGATGATTAACGAGGCTATACTTAATAACCCGAATAAAAAGCAGTTGTATATTCCAGATTTTTCTCTTAGTGCGGAGTATATTGGATTGAAAAATGAGCTAGATAAGGCTGTAGAGGCTAATAATCTGGAGCTGGTGCAGGAACTCAATAAAAGAATGCTCTATGTTAAAATGTCGGGAACCGTAACGAATGAGGAGATACAGGCAGAAATTGATAAAACGCTTATAATGCCTCTTAGTGAGGTATTTGAGGAGTATAACAAGTACAAAGCTATTGTAGCGGAGTGTGAGGAGAAAATTGATAATTTTGATGTACCTCTAGTACTACAGGCTAAGGTAGATGCACTTACAGCGGAGTATAAGAGAAAGTCAAGAGGTAAATCTGGAGCCCTGTTTGATAATATAGAGGGTGAGTATAACAAGGCGGTAGATGAGTTGGAGCTTAAGTATATTAAGATCCCTGTGAATGATTTAGCATTAAAGAGATATAGATCCGTAGAATTTATGCGTTGTTATGAGGCTAGGATCAAGTATTATATGACAGCTAACGAGGAACTCATTAAGGAGGAGATCCAGAATGCTAAGAGAGAGGAAATCAGAGGCTCCTTAGAGGATCTGGTAACATATATGGAAGAACACAAGGACAAGGAGGATGATGACAATGCGTAAAGCTGATACTTCTGTATTGCCTTATCTGAGGTCAAAAAGGATCCATGTAGAGCATAATTCAGCGGTAAAAGGTAGAGGCAGAAAACCAAAGGTTACACCTACAGAAAAGGGCGGAGGATCTGGAGAGAGTGATCTGGTAAAAATGCTGGTAGCAATCGGTAAAGAAGATCCAGAGAAAGCTGGTAGGCTTGCTGATGAGTTGCAGGAGGTCGGGGCATTGTCAGATGCGGATCATGTTAGGCTTGCCTGTAATGGTTTGTAAATGTGATGGAGAGGAGTAGCTCCTCTCCTCATTTTGTAGGAGGCTGATTTTATGGAAAGAGATTTATACAGGGGAGAGCGGAAAGCGGAGGAACGCCTCCCACTAATTAGCCTTAAGCTGGATCTGGTAGACTTACTAGAAGATAATGCTCTCCCAGTATCATTAGCGTATATGTATGAGGAACGGTTAGAGGATATTGTAGTTTTACCAGAGGATCAGCAAAGAGCGGAGTTATTAAAGATAGTGCAGGAGGCTAAAAGATTATGAGTGCTAGTTGTTTTGAGTTAGAGGGCTGGGATGAGTTTGTGGAACGTTTTAGCCAGTTCGTAGATAAATGGGAGGCTAAGAAAGCTCAGTTATTAAAGAAAATGGGTAATATCTATCATAGTGAAGTAATCCCTCATGTACCGGTGGATACATCTCATTTAGTTAGTAATATTTTTGTTTTTGGAGAGGGGATACCTCATGATTATGTAGAGGTTGGAACTAATGTAGAGTATGCCTTATATGTAAATGATGGTCATGTACAGCATAAGAGGCGGTTAAAAGCTGATCGACTTACGGTAGGCGGTAAAACAAAGTATTTGAAAAATAGAAATCAAACAGGAATTACACTGAGTGAGAGGTATGTAGCTGGATCGTTTTTTATGGAAAAAGGTATGCAGGATGCAAAACCACGCTTAGAGCGGTTGATAGAGAGTTTTATGGAACAGACCTCCAGAGAGATAGAGGGAGGTAGGTTATAGATATGGATGGAGCAGTATTTTATAGCTATAAACCGTATCTCCATTTAGCCCTCTCCAGAGAGTGTATTATTACATTCAATGAAAACGGTGTATATATTGCAAAAACTCCAGAGGAGGAGAAACTCCTTAGAGAGTATGCAAAGAATACCAGAAACTCATATAACATTATCGAGGCAGGGGGAGAGCTGGAGCATGAGGATCTAATCCGCCTACATGATGAAGATGAGCAGAAACTCATAGCGGAGGCGGAGCAGAGAGAGAAAGCCAGTGCAGAGGAGAAAAGGCGGAGAAAAGAGATACATGATTTTTGTAGCTCTCTTAGAATGTCAGACGAGGTATATAGATAAAAAGCAAAGGAGGGCGGAAAGATGGTTAATATCTTAGAGAGAATGAAAGCTAAAGAGGATTTAGATAATGAACGATTAGCAGTATTAAAAAATAATCCACGCCTCTTAGTAGAGGTAGATAGTATTATTATCAAAAATGATTTGCATAAGCAGATAGCTGAGACGGTAGTAAAAGCGGTAAAGAGTGGAGAGTTAAATATCAATGATATTAGGGATCCTTATGTATTTGCTTATGTAAGTACTTTGATAATGGAATAAGGGGTACATACAGGTACAATAAACAGGAAATAAAGGTACAAAAAGGGAGCTATAAAACGCTGGAAAGTACGATAAATAAAGGCTTTTTGTCACATACTCCTTTTTATGTGTACAGAGGAGGTGTGTAAAAAGTGCCTAGAGCTGTAAAAATTGATACAGAATGGGTAAAGAAGAAAGCCCTTGTAACCATAAAACAGATAGAGAATGGAGAATTAACCACAGCACAAGGGCAAGCTATAGCGAGTTTACTTAATAAGGTCTTGAACGCCGTAACCGTAGAGAGCAATACAGCGGAGGTAAAACGAGCGTTAGAGCGTTTATCAGCAATAGAGAGATGCTTAGTAGATGGAGATGTAAAGAGGCTCCAGAGGTTAATTGATGAGGAGGATATTTTGGATGCAGAAAGAACATATACAGCGGAAAACTAAAGAAATCTCCCAGAAAGCCCTTAAGTATCTCATAGATAAAAAAGGAACTCAGATAGACCATAACAAGCATTTAATATTCAGAGCACTGTTTAAGGCGGTGCTGGAGGATCTGATGGTTGTAGAAAAACCATTCTTAAGCTCAGAGGAGAGAGCTGAGTTATTGCAGGGTTGTATAGATGAGCTGGATCCAGATCCTTTAGCTGGAGATCTGGAGTATGAGCCTTGTAAAAAAGCTCTTAAAGAGGCTGTAAAGCTAGTTTATAAGGGCGAGGACTATATGATTATAGTTTATAAAGTAATTAGGCTGAGTGGGCTAGATCTTAAGGATGATAACGATTATAGGAAAGCGTTAAGAGAGCGTAGAAAGGAGTTACGAGAGAGTTGTATGGAGAGAAAAGAGCCAGACAGATAGAATATAAAGCCAGAAAGCAGAGAGAGAGCTTAGCAGGAGTATCTAATACAGCTCCTCTTAATGTACAGGTACGTTTAAGGGCTTACTGTATGATCTGGGAGCTTAAACAGAAATATTACAAAGCAGATACGCCTCTCCCTTATGTGAGTAAGGCAAGCTATAAGGCGGATGAGGAGAGGATAAAATCCTTAGAGGCTAAGATCATAAAAGGCGGATCCGATGAGGAGAGAGCTGTAAAGGCAATAGCAGAGGCTAAGGAGTATCTGGAGATCGTAGCAGGATCCAGAGTAAGAGATAACAGTAAATGCTTAGTATTTTAAGGAGGGCTTAGAGATGAGTTTTTTAATCAGAGCAGACGAGGAGGAGCAGATCCGCCAGTCAGAGGAGTATAAGCGGTATATGGAAGAACACAAGGAGGATAATAGCAATGAGTAAAATAAAAGTGGATGAGCCAGTAAAGGAGCCTACTCCTAAAACAGAGGAGCAGATTAGAGCAGAGTTGCAGGCAGAATATGAGAAAATTGCAGATAAAAAGGTAACAGGTGCTCTTAAAAAGCAGGAGAAGAGGTGGGCTGATAAGCTCAATGCAGATAGACAGGAACAGGAGCAGGAAAATACGACCAGACAGGAGGAGCAGGCTAAGGCGGATGAGGCTAGAGAGCGTGATATTATCACAAAAAGCCTTAAGCTGGTTGTAGTAGATGCTTTACAAGAGCTGAGACTGGATCCTAGTATGCGTAATTTGATTATGGTAGAGGATCTGGTAAACCTCCCAGAGGGGCAGAGAGTTGAAAAGCTCACAGATCGAGTAATGTGCTTGCGTAATATGTTTAATGCGGAGGTAAATAAGCAGATACAGGCAGAGAAAACAAATTACCTTAGAGGCACCACGCCCAGAACAAGCAACACAAAGCCTATATCAAAGTATGATAAGTATAAAAGTACTGGAAATGTGCAGGGTATGATCTCTGAAAAGTTAAGAGAGTATCGAGATGAAGATGATTATTAAGTATATTACTGGGAGTGTAAGGATCCTCCTATACAATAGCTCCCAGATAATATAAAAACTCTTTTTTTGGGTCGAGGGTAGAGCAGAAATGCCCCTTAGTTATTTTTGTTAAGGTAAGGGCTATGGCTTAGCGTTGGTGCAGGCTGTAGCCCTTATTTTTTTTTATCCTCAATGTTAAGGAATTTGATATAATATGATTAGGATAGATGAGGAGGTGGAGCCTGTGATAAGAATACCGATAGAGCTAAGGGAGTATGTAGAGCTGGAGGAGGGAAAGCTGGAGATAGTGAAAACAGTACCACAGGATCTACAGCCTTTAGTGATAGAATTACAGGAGAATTACAGGAAAAAGCAGGATCCTACAGATCTAGCGGAATACAGGAGGTAGGCGGTATGAGTGAGCCTAGAGTGAGATATGAGGATAATCTATATCATTATGCTTTACAGCAAGAGATAGCATCCTTAGAGAGGCATATCCACCATGATATAGATAACTGGGAGATGGATATGAGTAAGGAGCTCTTAGATGAGTTAAAGGACTTAGAGAAAAAGTGTAGATCAGTAAATCAGAGAATGAAAAAGGATATAGCTAGAAACTCATAGGAGCCCCTACAGGGCGTATAAGTACCCTTATATGATACGTGTAAGGGTAAGAGGTAAAAGGGCTGTATGAGGCAAATAGAGGGCTTATTCATGTGAGAGCATGGGTAGGCTCTTTTTTAGTGCATGAAAATAATTATATAGCCCCTGTATAATTTTCCCCTAAAAAATGAGGAGGGCTGTGATTATGTTTATTAAGGCTAAGTAGAGCCACAGGATAATAAACAGGATCATAAAGGAGGATATACAGGATGATAGATAATTGTGTAAGAGCGGTATTCTATGCCAGAGTATCCACACAGGAGGAGCAACAGCTTAAGGCTCTCCCTAAGCAAATACAGGAGAATAGAGATAAAATAAGAGAAAAAGGCTGGGTATTAGTAGATGGGTATGTGGATGAGGGCAAGAGTGGTACTGTAATAAAAAGGCGTGATGAGTACCAGAGGCTTTTAGAGGATATGGAGCTAAATAAATTTGATGTAGTTGTAGTAAAGGATCAAGAGCGTTTACAGCGTAATACTAGAGATTGGTATAATTTTATAGACCGTTTAGTACAAAATAAATTAAAGTTATATTTTTACTTAGATAATACATTTTACTCTCCAGATAATGCTCTGATTACAGGTATTAAGGCAATTATGGCAGAGGAATATAGTAGAAATCTCTCTAAAAAGATGAATAACTCAAATAAGAGGAGAATAGAGAAAGCAAGGGCAGGAGAGGAGGTATCTGCTATGGGTAATGGTCAAACATACGGTTATAGTATTGTAAATGGAAAGTGGGTAGTAGATGAGAGCCAGAGAGAATTAGTAAAAAAGATGTATGAGTTTTATACAGAACTTCACAGTATCCGTAAAGTGAGGGATGCACTTAATGAGCAGGGATACAGAAATCAGAGAGGAAACCTTTTCACAGATGAGAACATAGGCAGAATTGTAAAGAATGTGATGCATAAAGGCTGGGTTATTCTTAATAGGCATCATAGAGAATTTGACAGCAAGGAAACTATAGAAAAGTTGGAGGATGAGTGGGTAATAGTAAAGAACGATCACGAGGCTATAGTATCTGAGGAGCTGTGGGATGCTGTAAATGATGAGATCCAGAGCCATAGAAACAAGGGAAACTCTGGAACCAGAGGAAAAAGAGGCGGTACGGATACTCTTAGCGGTAAGATGGTATGTAATTGTTGTGGTAGAGTACTCTGGAAACACGCCTCACAGGGCTCATACAAGAGCAAAGAGGGCAGGAAATACACATATAAACGCTATACACAATGGTACTGTAGTGGTAAGATGGGTAGAGGAGAGTTAGCCTGTACAGATCCAGCTACCATATCTGGAGTAAAGCTACAAAAGTATCTGGTAGAGATGGCGGATATGTTTTTAGATTACAGTACGGTAGAGTATAGCAAAAACCTCTTAAAGAGGCGTACTATAAGCTGGTTAGAAGATCTTAGGGATAAGCTGACAACTCCTACCGATAATGGAAAGATAGAGCAGGATCTAAAGGCTCTGGAGGGTAAGAGAGGCAAGCTCATAGATCTCTATACAGATGAGCTTATCAGCAAAGAGGAGTTTAAGAGCAGATCTGTAGATCTGGATGCAGAGATAGAGAAAAAGAAAACTCTCTTAGTGCCTGTAGAGGAAAATCCAGATATTAAAGCTATCGAGGATACCATAGCTAACATAGATGCAGAGATAGAGGCATTATTTGAGGATGAGGCTATGGTAGAGGAGAAAAAGGTACAATTCATACAGGAGCACATTAAAAAGATCTATGTATCTAAGAATAGTGATGTTTTCATAGTTCTTGATAATGTGGCTGGGGCTTTCCTTTTCATAGATAAAGAGGATACGAGGATCGAGGTAGTACCTGTAGCAGAGTATAACCCAAAGGAATTAAGCGAGGAGGGTATAACAGAGAATGACTTTGTACCGTTTGATAGGGAAAGTATGCCGCAGCACCATGGCCCAAAGCATCTTTACCCATCTGGTACACAGACAGCACCTCGATGCTGTTTTCGAGATAGATTCAGCTGCGACCAGCCGTGAGGAAATAGGCAATCCGCCGCACTACGGCACCAAAAACAAACTATACGAGGAGCATATTCCTCTAATTCCACACCGCGCGAGACAGATGACACGCGATGATTATTTGTACTATGACCTTCTGATTGGAATGGACACTGCAAATATCAGGAATATGACAAGGATTGCAGGTGGCAGTGACAGTCAGCAGAAGATATTTAAGATGCTGTCATTTGCTGATTACGGGACAAATCATAAGCTTACAGCAGCGCGCGATGTTGCAGATCCATGGTATACAGGTGATTTTGATGCGACCTTTGATGATGTAATCAGTGGATGCCGGGGCTTGTTAGAATACATAAAAGAGGTGTATAATCTATAGCTATAGCAATTAAAAGAGAATAATAGCAGCGGTTACGGTGCTGAATACAGCTGCGATAATTAATTTCAGGAGGCACAAATGCAATTACAGAATGGAAGACCGACAGATACCACAGGCAGACCGGATAAAGAAATTCGTACATACGATTTTTTGGACAAACTGGGAATCGAATATCAGAGAATAGACCACGAGGCGGCATTTACGATGGAGGTTTGTGAGGAGATTGACAAGACACTCGGCGCAACAATCTGTAAGAATCTTTTCCTGTGCAACCGCCAGAAAACTGATTTTTACCTGCTAATGATACCGGGAGACAAGACCTTTAAGACAAAAGAGCTCTCGCATCAGATAGGCAGTGCGAGACTTTCGTTTGCAAGTCCGCAGGATATGGAAAAATATCTGGATATCACACCGGGCTCAGTCAGTGTGATGGGACTGATGAACGACCATGACAATGCGGTCAGACTTCTGGTGGATGAGGATGTGCTAAAAGGTGAGTGGGTTGGATGTCATCCATGCATAAATACCTCCAGCCTCAGGATAAAGACAAAGGACATGTTTGGCCCGGTGATAAAGGCCATGCATCATGATATGACAGTGGTAAAATTAACAGGTGAAGCATAGTAAAGCCTGGCAGAACGTAAGGAGAACCAATGGTAAAAGCAGTATTATTTGATATGGACGGAACACTCATAGATACGGAGAAATATTATCGTATTTTCTGGCCGATGGCACTTAAGCAATTCGGCTACGACATGACGGATGAGCAGGCGCTTTCAATGCGAAGCCTCGGGCAGCCGTATGCACCGCAGCATCTTAAGGATATGTTTCATGATCCGGATATGGATTATAATAAAATCAGGGCATATCGGAGAAAAATCATGGAGGAGCATCTGGAAAAGGTGGGTATTGAGCTTAAGCCCGGTGCAATTGAGATACTTACATATTTGAAGGAAAAAGGCATTCACAGAGCGATTTCCACAGCGAATGATATAGAAAGAGCTGAGAAATATCTTAAAAAGATAGGGCTCTACGGATATTTCGACAAGATCATCTGTGCACCTATGGTGGAGCATGGAAAGCCGGCACCTGATGTGTATGAGTTTGCATGCAGCGAGCTTAAGCTGGCACCTGAGGAGTGTATGGCGGTAGAGGATTCGCCAAATGGTGTCAAAAGTGCATATTCTGCAGGCTGTAAGGTTGTCATGGTGCCGGATTTGACACAGCCTGATGAGGAGCTGAAAAAGATGCTTTTTGCCTGTGTTGACAGGATAGATGAGATTAAAAGTATAGTATAATCACAGCATATATAAGTCGTGGAGGCATGATGGGCACAGAAAATGATTTACCGGGAATTTCGTTAAAAGACGAGCAGAGACAGCTTCAAAATATCATAGGGATTGCACAGGATAATCTGGACCGTGCAAAGGAATCGGTAAAAAAGCTGACAGATGATTTAGAGGATTTAAGAGATGTCTACGAGGCGCAGGACAAGGAGGGACTTGCCCTGTGGAACAATGCGACAGCGCAGCTTCATGAGAACGAGAGAAATATCGTAAGATGTGAAAAGGCGCGGAAAAAGCCGTATTTTGGCAGAATAGATTTTAAGGATCCGCGTCAGAAGTCACAGGAGTCCTACTATATAGGCAGAGTCGGTATTGCAAAGAATGCATCAGAGCCTGTGGTCATTGACTGGAGAGCACCGATTGCATCCGTATATTATGAGAGCAGTCTTGGACCATGTAAGTACACGGTGAGCTCAGAGGGTACTTTTGAGATTGATTTAAACAGAAAGCGCACCTATGAGATTGCAGATGATAAGCTTATCGACTTTTTTGATTCAGATGTCGTAGCAAATGATGAGCTTCTGACAAAGTATCTGGCTAAGAATAAAAAGGCAGTGCTCGGAGAGATTATCGCGACAATCCAAAAGGAGCAAAACCTTATTATCCGCCGTTCGCCAAAGACGAATATCATTGTGCAGGGAGTTGCAGGCTCAGGAAAGACAACAGTTGCAATGCACAGGATATCGTACATTTTATATAATTATGCTGATGATTTCAGACCGGAGGATTTCTACATTATAGGCAGTAACCACATTTTGTTGAACTATATTACAAGCGTGCTTCCGGAGCTTGATGTGTACGGCATAAAACAGATGACTATGGAGCAGCTTTTTACAAGGCTTTTGTACGAGGATTGGGATGACAAAAAGTACAGCATACATGAAGTCAGCAAAAATGACAGTAGAAACAGCATAAAGGGCAGTAAAGAATGGTTTGAAGCTCTTGAAAAATTCTGTTTAGATTACGAGGAAAAGTGTATTCCAAGAGATGAGGTCTACATGGAAAAAACAGGCAATCTGCTTGTGGGAAAGGTGCTGATAGACACTTATCTGCATGATAATCCGCTTCTTTCCATGCAGAGTAAAATCCTCATGTTAAATGAGATAATTTACTCGAAGTATGAAAATGAGGTTCTCGGTAAGGAAGTGAAGTTCCCTGCAAAGGAGCGCAGGGAGCTTGATAAAAAATACAAAACCTATTTCGGTAAGGATGACTGGAAAGGCTCTGTGTATGATTTTTACAGGGATTTTCTGCTTAGTCAGAAGGAGAAGGAATATGATATAGATATTCCAAAGGACTCATTTGATGTGTATGATCTGGCAGCGCTTGCGTATATTTATAAGCGCATCAAGGAGACAGATCCGGTTCGTGAGGCGAGTCATGTGGTTATTGATGAGGCACAGGATTTTGGCATGATGGCATACTGCTGTCTGCATTACTGCCTCAGGAACTGCACATACACTATCATGGGTGATACCTCGCAGAATATACATTTTGAGTATGGCTTAAATGACTGGGAGGACTTGAAAAAGCTGATACTCACAGGCACATATGACGCATTCGGTCTGCTTCGAAAGAGCTACAGAAACACTGTTGAGATTTCAGAATTTGCAACGGAGATACTGCGCCATGGAGATTTTGCAATCTATCCGGTGGAGCCTATTATTAGGCATGGAAACACAGTGCGCATAGAGGAGTATGCCAATGTGCGCTCACTGATTTCGGCATCGGTTGACACGATAAAAGGCTGGCAGAGTGAAGGCTATGAGACGATAGCTGTCGTGTGCCGTGATGAGACAGAGGCTCTCAAGGTGTCTGCTGAGCTTAAAAAACATATAGAAATAGCAGATGATGATATTGAAACTGCACAGTTTGGTGCAGGAGTCATGGTACTTCCGGTCGCGTATACAAAGGGACTTGAGTTTGATGCTGTATTGCTGTTTGACCCATCAGAGAGAAAATATCCGGCTGATGATAGTCATGTGAAGCTTTTGTACGTTGCGGCTACCCGTGCACTTCATGAGCTTGCTGTATTCCACCGGGGCAGGCTGACAACGCTTATTGCAGACCCTGCTCCTTCCAACAGGCATCAGAAGGAGTTTTCTGCAGAGCCGCTCACTAAGGCAAAGGAATATGAAAAGAAGCAACTGACAGAAAAAGAAATAGAAGAGCAAAAGCGTGTTGATGGCAGACGCGATATGGATGAAAGAGAGTATTTTGGTCCGTCGCGCATTGCATTAAAGCCTGAGCAGGTGACAAATAAGGCTGAAAATGAGAAGCTTGATTTATCTGCATTTGTAAAAAAAGACATGGAAAATCAAACACAATGTACTGCTACAGATATGGCAAATAAAATTAAGATTAAGGAAGTAAGTAAGGCTGCAAAAAAGAGCAGCCTCCCTCTCAATCCCTCCCCATACGCATACGGCTCAATTCCGGACAACGATATACTTCATGTAAAGGGGCATTCAAAGGGCAAGTTTGCGGTAAAATGGCTCAAAAAAGGTAAATCGCATGTTGAAATCGCCACAGCGGACGGCACACTTTATGTGATACCAATAACACCGGAGATAATACGCGTAATCTTTGTAAAAGGAATTGGAGTGAAGCCGCACAAAACCTATTGGAAGCAAAAGGCCGATACAGCCTTCAAATGGGTGGCAAAGGAATCCAAATCGCTTATTGAAATTCAAACGGAGAAGCTGATACTAAGGATAGAAAAGAAAAACGGAGCCATACAGTATTTTGATGCCGACAGAAATCTCCTTGTAAGTGAAAATGCCACAGAGCCAAGGCTTTTTAATAATGGCGAGTGCTACACATTTTTTGACTGGGATAAATCGGAAAAGCTCAAATCCAAGGGAATACTTGCGACAGACCTTACTGATTTGACAAACAAAGCCAGATATATTTCGTTCGGAGGCAGACAGCAGAGGCTGCCGCTTATCGTGTCAAACAAGGGATATGGAATCGCTACTGCATCAAGCAGCACAGCTCTCTTTTGCAATATAAAGATGTACGGACAGTATATCTTTGTAGATGGTGACACTCAAAGCGACTATTACTTTATATGCGGAGGCAGTGTGGGGTATACACTTGAGCTGTACGGTACATTATAAAATGCAAGTTGCCCAAAGCAAAATTATCTGATAAAATATCGGCATGAGTATATACGGAGGATAACAGATGAAATTCAGGACAGAAAACGAGTTTACACATTTCAAATTTTCGGATGTGCATGTGAGCGATATCATGATGAGCTTTGGCACCTTCAAAATATGCCTTGACAACGTAATCATAAAGGCAGATAATTCTAAAAACAGAGATATCCGTGATATGAGGACAAACGGCCTTATATTAAAGCTTTCAGATGCAAATATTATTTCATTCATACGCGAGGGCTTTAAGACATATGATGCCGATGGCAACCTAAAGAGCACCACGGCTGACGAGGAGATAGAGGAGACAGATTATCTCGACACCTTCAACAATTTTCTTGACGGATACGCATATTTAATCGAGAAGGAGAATGAAAATTATACCTTCGTATTCGATGGAACAGATGAGCGCTCGTACACCTTGATTGTATCGGCATCAAAGGACGAGTGCGAGTGGGACAGATTTATGAATATTGAGGCATAGAGTATGCCATGGTGCATTTTTAGACAAGTCCAAGATGCACCATGGCATTTTTAAGCCCATCTTCTTTGATATCGTCTGTCACTATATCGGCTACAGCCTTGACTTCATCGCTGGAATTGCCCATGGCAACACCGACATCACAGTAGCGCAGCATATCAAAATCATTCTGGCCATCGCCAAAGCCTATTGTATCAGCCTGACTCATGTGAAGAAACTCTACCACATCACGTATGCCGGTTGCCTTGTTGACACCGCGCAATGTAATCTCACCGCTGTAAGGTTCAGGCTCTTTAAAGCTGCTCAGGGTTACTACAAATTCATCGCCGAGGAGCTTTCTTAAATCATCAATGTGGTAGTTGCAATTGCAGTAGATGGTGCTTTCAACATCGGCGTATCGATTAGAAAAGCTTGATAATTCATCATCAATCACGATATCCTTAAATGTCGGGTTGTCCTGTATCACATGCATGTCAAACTGCTTTGAGAATGCTGATATGAATTTGTCGGCCCACTTGTGGTTGGTGATGCTTTTATCCTTTGTCTGGAAGATAAGTCCTGTGTCGTTGTCACCAACAGTGTCAAGAACCTTCTGTAACAGATTCTGCCCATAGACATGATGTGCAATTACCTTATCACCCACAGTGACATAGCCGCCGGCAGCAGCCACCACGCCGTCAAAATCAAAGGCTTTTAATGATGGATAAATCTGATTGTAACTACGTCCTGTGCAAAGAAAAATCATGTGACCGTTTTGTTTTGCGTTCATTAGAGCATCAGCGGTTGATGGGCTCATTGTGCTATTGCCGAAATCAACGAGAGTGCCGTCTATATCAAAAAATAATAGTTTTTTCATAAGTGTTACCTGCTTCATTATTATTAATTAATTACATATACCAAATATACTCTACAATACGAATTCAATAAAGGCAATAGGGAATAGCCTAAATTTATTTAATAATTGTTGCAAAAGAAGGCTCTGTTATAACCACAATTAAGAAAAACTATAATATATTCCTATACTTTATTTTCTTAAGTTTTGGCTATGATGGGTTGAAATAATAAATTTATTGTGTTATAACGTTAAACAACAAAAAAACAATAAATGCGTTGAAGGAGACTTGGATCACCAGACACCGACAGGAATACAGCGTCACCGACTGAGAGCGCTGTTTGGAAGAGCTGATTGCAGGAACACTACCGGAGCAGATCTGTTGAACGATTGATATGGTTTATTGCATAGATAGGTTTATCGTATGTGAATTAAACTTTTTATATATCAAAAGTAGGCAGATACGATTCATCCACGTTACGGATAAGAGTGGAGAAACAGGAACAGTCCTTTTTCTCAAAGCGGGTGGTACCGCGGAATATTTTTAGAATTTTCGCCCCGGAGCATTTCATTAATTTGATATGCTCCGGGGCTTTTTGGCGTATATAGCCTAGTTTCGACAGAGGCACATAGCAATTCGTGGGCTATATACAATACTACATAAATTTATATTCCGTCCCGCTTAAAAAATCAAAGGAGCACAAAAATATGGAATTCTTAACAGGAGCAGTTCAAAAGGAAGACCTCGGTATCGCAGAAATTCTTGCAGGCGACTACGAGGGCAAAAACATCAAAGTAAAGGGTGCGATTCACACCATAAGAGATATGGGTGAGGTTGCATTCATCGTCTTAAGACGCAGGGACGGACTCGTACAGTGTGTATACGAGCCGGGCAAATCCCAGTTTAGCGTCGATGATCTAAAGGAAGCAGATACCGTGGAGGTATGCGGCACATACAAGAGTGATGACCGTTCTCCAAACGGCTTCGAGCTTCGTCTTGACACTATCACAATTTTATCTGAGCCGGCGGAGCCTATGCCGCTTCAGATCAACAAATGGAAACTGAATACTTCGCTTGAGGCAAAGCTCAATAACAGGGCAGTGGCACTCAGAAATCCAAGAGAGCGTGCTACGTTCCGTATACAGGAGGGCATCACAAGGGGCTTTAGGGATTTCCTTTATAATAATGGATTTACAGAAATTCATACGCCAAAGCTTGGTGCAAAGTCAGCCGAGGGAGGCGCCAACCTCTTCAAGCTTGAATATTTCCACAGACCGGCTATATTACAGCAGAGCCCGCAGTTTTACAAGCAGATGATGGTAGGTGTCTTTGACAGGGTCTTTGAGACTGCACCTGTTTTCAGAGCAGAAAAGCACAATACAAAGAGACATCTGAATGAGTATACATCACTCGATTTCGAGATGGGCTACATTGACGGCTTCGAGGATATCATGGAGATGGAGACCGGCTTTTTGCAGTACACCATGGAGCTTTTAAAGACCTCATACGCCAAGGAGCTTGAGCTTTTAAAGATTAAGCTGCCTGACGTGACAAGCATACCAAGAGTCAGATTTGACGAGGCAAAGCAGCGTGTCGCAGAAAAATATAACAGACAGTTCAGAAACCCATTCGACTTAGAGCCGGAGGAGGAGGTACTTATCGGACAGTACTTCAAGGAAGAGTATGGCAGTGATTTTGTATTTGTCACACATTATCCTTCAAAGAAGAGACCGTTTTATGCCATGGATGATCCGGCAGACGAGACATACACCTTAAGCTTTGATCTGCTTTTCAGAGGTCTTGAAATCACAACAGGCGGCCAGCGAATCCACGACTACAACAAGCTTATGGAAAAAATCGCAAAGCGTGGCATGGAGACAGAGGGTATGGAGAGCTATCTTTCAGCCTTTAAGTACGGCATGCCGCCACATGGAGGTCTTGGAATAGGACTTGAGAGACTTACAATGCAGCTTATCGGAGAGGACAATGTGCGTGAGGCAACACTGTTTCCTCGTGATCTCAGCAGATTGGAGCCATAGGTCACAGCTTCTGGGGTTGTGGCGGGTGCGCATGCAGGCTGTGTGGTGGCATGTGTGTATATATTTTGCTCAGAAAATTTTTAAGCTTGTTCCGACATTTCCTGTGGATAGGTTGTTGGCAGGATGTAGGCTGTGAAGTATTGCAGGCTGTGAGCGGCGGAACTGTTAAAAATTTGTCTTCGCAATATATATGCACCCATGCTTTGCAGGGTGTTGAGGCGCACCCGGGGCAGATATTGGTACATCCCAAGTAAAAATTAAAATATCAGGAAAGAGAGAAAGGATATCGTATGAATCATATAGGAACAAGAGAAATCGCCACAGAGCGGCTTACTCTTCGAAGATTTGAAATAGAAGATGCCGAGAACATGTTTTACAACTGGGCGAATGACCCGGAAGTGACAAAATATCTTACATGGCCGGCGCATGAGAGTGTTGATACTACAGAGACTATTTTAAAAGAATGGATATCTAAGTATGACGAAAAAGATTTTTATCAGTGGGCTATTGAGCTTAATGATCTCGAGCAGCCTATCGGAACTATAAGTGCAATTAAAACCGATGAGAGAGTTGAGTCGGTTGAAATCGGTTATTGTATCGGAAAGCGTTTCTGGAATAACGGTTATATGACAGAGGCACTCACAGCTATCATCAGATTTTTCATTAATGAGGTTGGTGCCGGACGTGTATGGGCCAGACATGATACTGAAAATCCAAATTCAGGCAAGGTGATGGCTGCGGCAGGCATGGATTATGAGGGTACTTTACGCCATGCAGGCTTCAACAATCAGGGTATATGCGATGAAGCGGTATATGCAAAGGTCAGAAGTGCAGCACTTGACGAGGAGCCTGAGGATGAGACTCCTGAGCAGCAGGCTGTTACCACAAAGGTGATGGGCGAGGACGGAGTCATGAGAAACGTAATCTCTGATGAGACTATGGAGTATGTCGGAATCCTTGCAAAGCTTGAGCTTTCACCGGAGGAGGCAGAGGCTGCCAAGAAGGATATGGCAGATATGCTTGATTATATCGACAAGCTTGAGGAGCTTGATACTTCGGGAATTGAACCTATGAGCCACGTATTCCCTGTAAACAATGTATTCAGAGATGATGTTGTCACAAACGGTGACGGAAGTGAAGCTACACTTGCCAATGCACCGGTCAAGAAGGACGGCGGATTCAAGGTACCAAAGACAATCGGCGAATAACGGCAAGGAGGAGAAAAATGGATTTAATGTCTTTAACTGCCGTGGAACTCGGCAAGAAAATACAGGCAAAGGAAGTTACAGTGGAAGAGGCTGTAAAGGCTGCCATTGCTTCTATAAAAGCAAAAGAAGAAAAGATAAACAGCTTTGTCACAATAGACGAAGAGGGTGCACTTAAAAAAGCAGCAGAGGTTCAGGCAAAAATTGATGCGGGAGAGCTAAAAGGAGCGCTTGCGGGTGTGCCTGTAGCCATAAAGGATAACATGTGTACAGAAGGGCTTCTCACCACATGTTCATCAAAGATACTCTACAATTTCATCCCGACCTACACAGCGGAGGCTGTTAAGCGCCTTGAGGATGCAGGCTGTGTCATCGTTGGAAAAACCAACATGGATGAGTTTGCCATGGGAAGCACCACAGAGACATCTGCCTTTGGAGCAACCAAAAACCCATGGAATACAGAGCACGTACCGGGCGGTTCATCAGGCGGAAGCTGTGCAGCAGTTGCAGCAGAGGAGGTACCGTTTGCACTCGGTTCAGATACAGGCGGATCAATCAGACAGCCAAGCTCCTTCTGTGGTGTGACAGGAATCAAGCCAACCTACGGCACAGTTTCACGATATGGACTCATTGCCTATGGTTCATCGCTTGACCAGATTGGACCTATCGCAAAGGATGTCACAGACTGTGCTGCTATACTTGAGGCAATCGCTTCATATGATACGAAAGATTCGACATCAGTAAACAGAGACGATTTAAAGTTTACAGAGGCTCTTGTCGATGACGTAAAGGGTATGAAGATTGGTATTCCAAAGGATTATCTCGGAGATGGACTTGACCCGGAGGTAAAATCGGCAATCCTTGCAGCGGCAGATGAATTAAAGAAAAAAGGTGCTGTTGTGGAGGAATTTGACCTCGGACTTGTAGAGTATGCCATCCCGGCTTACTATGTAATCGCCTGTGCTGAGGCAAGCTCAAACCTTGCCAGATTCGACGGTGTCAAATACGGATACCGTACAAAGGAGTACACAGACCTTCACAACATGTACAAGAAATCGCGTTCTGAGGGCTTTGGACCTGAGGTAAAGAGAAGAATCATGCTCGGCTCCTTCGTACTCTCATCAGGATATTATGATGCATATTACTTAAAGGCCTTAAGGGTAAAAGCACTTATCAAAAAAGCCTTTGATGATGCCTTTGTCAAATATGATGTGATACTCGGACCGGCAGCACCTACCACAGCTCCAAAGCTTGGAGAGAGCTTAAGTGATCCAATCCAGATGTACCTCGGTGATATCTACACCATATCTGTAAACCTTGCAGGACTTCCGGGAATATCGCTTCCGTGCGGCATGGACAAAAACGGACTTCCAATCGGATTACAGCTCATCGGAGACTGCTTTAATGAGAAGAATATCATCCGTGCAGCCTACAGCTTTGAAAAAACAAGAGAGCTTAAGCGCAGCGCTATTGCGGAGGAATACAGTAACAAAAATGCAGCAGACACCAATAAATCTGCCGGTGCACAGTAGGAAGGAGGCAAAAAGGATATGAAAAACTATGAGACAGTCATCGGACTTGAGGTCCATGTAGAGTTAGCTACAAAAACAAAGATCTTTTGCGCCTGCTCCACAGCTTTCGGAGGCGCACCAAATACACATACATGTCCTGTCTGCACAGGACAGCCGGGCTCACTTCCGGTTTTAAACAAGCAGGTTGTAGAGTACGCAGTGGCAGTAGGACTTGCCACCAACTGTACTATCACACAGTACAGCAAATTTGACAGAAAGAACTATTTTTATCCGGATAACCCACAGAACTATCAGATATCACAGCTTTATCTGCCAATCTGCCGCAACGGTTCAGTGGAGATTGAGACAGCAAACGGAAAGAAAAACGTCAGAATCCATGAAATCCACATGGAGGAGGATGCCGGAAAGCTCGTACATGACGAGTGGGAGGACGTATCTATCGTAGATTACAATCGTTCCGGAGTACCTCTTATAGAGATAGTATCAGAGCCTGATATGCGCTCCGCTGAGGAGGTTATCGCATACCTTGAGACTCTGCGTCAGACCATCCAGTATCTCGGAGCATCTGACTGTAAATTGAATGAGGGCTCAATGCGTGCCGATGTCAACATCTCAGTCAGAGAGGTGGGCGCAAAGAAGTTTGGTACACGTACGGAGATGAAAAACATTAACTCCTTCAAGGCTATCGCACATGCCATCGAGGGCGAGCGTGAGCGTCAGATAGAGCTTCTTGAGATGGGCAGAAAGGTAGTACAGGAGACCCGTAGATGGGATGACAATAAGGAATCATCACATGCCATGCGTTCAAAAGAGGATGCACAGGACTACAGATATTTCCCTGAGCCTGACCTCGTGCCAATCGTCGTATCCGATGAATGGATTGCACAGATAAAGGCAAAGCAGCCTGAGCTTCGTCCACAGAAGCTTGCACGCTACAAGAAGGAATACGACATTCCTGAGTATGATGCAAAGATTCTCACAGAGTCAAAGCATATGGCAGACATATTTGAGGCTGCCACAAAGCTCTGCGGCAAGCCAAAGAAGGTTTCAAACTGGCTGATGGTTGAGACAATGCGACTGTTAAAGGATAACGATATGGATGCAGATGAGATAAACTTCTCACCTGTAAACCTTGCAAAGCTTGTAGATCTGGTAGATGCAGGCACAATCAACTCATCTGTTGCAAAGGAAGTATTTGAGAAAATATTCTCGGATGATATCGATCCTGAGCAGTATGTCGAGGAGAACGGGCTTAAGAACATGAATGATGAGGGTGAGCTTAAAGCCACAATCCAGGCTGTCATCGATGCAAATCCACAGGCTGTGGAGGATTATCACAATGGCAAGAAGAAAGCCATCGGAGCACTTGTAGGTCAGACCATGAAGGCCACAAAGGGCAAGGCAAATCCTGCTGTTGTCAATAAGCTTCTTATGGAGCTGTTATAATTGGATAGATATTAAGAAAATGGATCCGGCAGGTCTTTTGATCTGTCGGTTCTTTTTTTTCAAAAGCGCCTCAGCTTGCTTGCACGCATTTATTCAGTAGTGTATAATAGTTAAATGGCTGATAAAGCAGCCAAATGATACAAAGGCGGTAATTCACCTATGAATAATGATGATTTCAAGGAAGTACCTGACAATATTCAGGATAATAATGAAGAAACTACAAATAACATAGATAATACAAACGATAACAAGTCAAACGACTACGAGGATGTCTGCTACATCTGCCGCAGACCGGAGAGCGTGGCAGGCAAGATGATACATATCCAGCCGAACCTGTGCATCTGTAACGATTGTATGCAAAAGACCTTTGACTCCATGAGCAACGGTAATTTTGGCAATTTCGGAAATCTGGGTAATATAAGCAATATGGATTTTGGCAATATGCCCAATATCAGCATGATAAATTTGTCAGATCTGACAGGAGGCATACCAAACAGCCAGAAGCTTAAGAAGAAAAAGCCAAAAGAAGAGAAAAAGGTCGAGCCGATTCTTGACATTCACTCAATTCCTGCACCGCATAGGATCAAGGCGAGTCTTGATGATTATGTGGTAGGTCAGGAGCATGCAAAGAAGGTCATGTCGGTTGCAGTGTATAACCACTACAAGCGTGTCATGGCTGACAATAAGCATAAGGCGCAGGAAGAGAATACCACTGCAAAGCAGGCTTCAAATAAATATGATGGTGTGGAGATTGAGAAATCAAATATGCTCATGATCGGACCTACAGGTTCAGGAAAGACATATCTCGTAAAGACTCTTGCAAAGCTTTTAGATGTGCCACTTGCCATAACAGATGCCACATCACTTACTGAGGCCGGATATATCGGTGACGATATTGAAAGTGTGGTAAGTAAGCTTCTTGCGGCTGCAGATAATGACGTGGAGAGAGCTGAGCACGGTATCATTTTTATAGATGAGATAGACAAGCTTGCAAAGAAGAGAAATGCCAACCAGCGTGATGTGAGCGGAGAGTCAGTGCAGCAGGGTATGCTTAAGCTTTTAGAGGGCTCAGAGGTTGAGGTGCCGGTTGGTGCCAGCAGCAAGAATGCCATGGTTCCGATGACCACAGTTGACACGAGAAATATTCTCTTTATATGCGGAGGTGCTTTCCCGGGACTTGAGGATATCATAAAGGAGCGCCTGAACAAGGAGGCTTCTATAGGCTTCAAGGCTGATTTAAAGGACAAGTATGATGGGGATGAGAACCTGCTCATGCAGGCAACTGTTGATGATATCCGCAAATTCGGAATGATTCCTGAGTTTATAGGACGACTTCCTATCATGTTCTCACTTGAGGCTCTCACCGAGGATATGCTTGTAAAGATATTGAAGGAGCCAAAGAATGCCATTATCAAGCAGTATCAGAAGCTCCTTGAGATGGATGAGGTAAGGCTTGAGTTTGATGACGATGCGCTTTATGCCATCGCCAAGATGGCAAAGGAGAAGAAAGTCGGAGCCAGAGCCCTTCGTGCGATTATAGAGGATTTCATGCTCGATATCATGTATGAGATACCAAAGGATGACAATATCGGCACGGTTACAATCACTAAGGACTATGTGGAGAAGAAGGGTGGCCCGCTCATTCAGATGAGAGGTACACCTGAGCTTGCAGACAGTCAGCACGTTTAATTGTTAAATGATTATGAAATTGTGAATTGGCTGTAAATGATGCAACCAGGCTATGCGTAATGAATCTATGTGTAGTCTGTAATGATTTATAAACGTTCATATATCAAGAGGAATTGGAAAAATGAAAATTATCCACTGTGCAGACCTGCATCTGGATTCGAAGATGACCTCGAATCTGTCAAAGGAGCAGGCAAAAGAGAGAAAAATGGAAATACTGCGTACATATTCAAGGATGATAGAGTACGCCAAAAATAACGATGTAAAGGCGATTATCATAGCAGGCGATTTATTTGACACGAGAAATGTGTCAGCGACTGCCAGAAATCTGGTAAAGGATTCGATTACGTCAAATCCGGATATCGATTTCTATTATCTTAAGGGTAATCACGACTCGGACAATTTCATATCTAAGCTCGATGAAATCCCTGACAACCTTAAGCTTTTTTCTAATCAGTGGACCTCATACAGCTATGGGAATATCACAATAACAGGTCTTGAGATAGACAAGTCTAACCAGGCTGCCATGTACAATTCTCTTGTGCTCGATAATGACAATTACAACGTTGTCACTCTCCACGGACAGCTCGGTGATGAGATTTCAACAGGCGACCTTAAGAATAAGGGCATTGATTATCTCGCGCTCGGTCATGTGCATGAGTATCAGAGCGGACAGCTTGACAACCGTGGCATGTACTGCTACAGCGGCTGCTTAGAGGGAAGAGGCTTTGATGAGTGTGGACAAAAGGGCTTTGTGGTGCTTGATATAGATGATGAGAAGCTCACGGCAGGCTTTAGCTTTGTACCGTTTGCGTACAGGAGCCTCTACACGCTGTATGTGGATGTGACAGGAGCCATGACCACACAGGATGTGGCTGTGAAGATGGAAAAGGCCATTTCGGACAGTGAATATTCATCGAGAAGCATGGTAAAGTTCGTGCTTGTAGGTGAGGTGGACGTGGATTGTGAGATAAACACAGACTTCCTCAAGGATATGTTCGAGGAATATTTCTACTATGAAAAGGTGTATGATGAGACAAGGCTTCTCATCAATTACAGTGAATACGAAAAGGATGCATCACTTAAGGGTGAGTTTATACGGATGGTGCTTGGCTCAGATATGACCGAGGAGCAGAAGTCTGAGGTCATCAGGTGTGGTATATCGGCGCTTAGCGGGGAGGAGATTTAGAAATTGAAATTAATAGCTTGTCACATAAACAACTTCGGAAAGCTGTCCGATCTTAATATCAATTTCAATGATGGAGTCAATGTCATAAACCAGCCAAACGGCTGGGGAAAGAGTACACTTGCGGCTTTTTTGAAGGCTATGCTGTACGGTTTTGATACGAAAAAAGAGCCGGGCGCCTTTGAGAGGGAAAGAAAGCTCTATAAGCCATGGCAGGGCGGCACTTATGGTGGAGAGCTTGATTTTGAGGCCGATGGAGTGGAGTACAGACTTGTAAGGACATTTGGCCTCACAGAAAAGCAGGATGATTTTCATTTGTACAGGCTTGCAACCATGGTTGAGTGTGATGATTTTTCACCACTGCTTGGAGAGGAGCTTTTTGACCTCGACCGCAGCTCGTTCAAGAGAACGATATACATAGCGCAGGCAGACTGCATGTTTTCGTCATCAGACAGCATCAGCGCAAAGCTTGGCAATATGGCGGAAAATACAAATGACATCAACAACTTCGAGTCGGCGACAGCGGACATTAAGGACATGATGAACAAGATGTCCCCAAACCGTATCACAGGCTCTATCAAAAAGCGTGTAAATACACTCACAGCCTTGGAACAGGAGCTTAAGAAGTATCAGGCAGCGGATGAGGCGGCAGCACAGCTTTCAGAGAAAATAGATGAGAAAACTGCCCAGAAGAAGGAGCTTACCGGTATCAGAGCCGAGTACGGCAGGGCGCTTCAGGTGGCATCTGAGGACAGCAGAAAGCAGGCACTTCGTGAAAACTACGAGCAGCTTTGTGCTGTTGCAAAGGAGAAAGAGAGCATTTACAATGCAGCAATGGCAGTCTTTGGAGAAAAAGCACCGGATGAGGCAGAGCTTTTGGAAAAGACAAAGCAGGCCGGAGAGCTAGAAAGCTTAAAGGCTGTAGAAGATAATCTGAGCTTTACGCCTGAGGAGGAGCAGTATTTAGATACACTTTCAGGTATGTTTAAGGATGGTGTGCCATCTGATGATGGTCTTGATGAGATGCAAAAGAAGATAGCAAACATCCAGAGCGTCAAGAATGAGTACAGCCACATGGAGCTCAAGCTCTCGCAGATGACCTCACTTGCAAAGATGGCAGATGATGAGGAGGAGCCGGAGACACCTGAGAAGACTAAGCTTGTACCTGCAGGTATTGTGCTTATGGTTATCGGTCTTTTGGCAGCGGCTGTTGCCACGGTATTCAGTTTGAATGAGAAGTACAATGTGAAGGAAATCATGTTTCTTGTGGTAGGCATAGCTGGAGTCGCTATGGCGCTTTGCGGTGTTGTCATGATGGTCTATGGAATCCGTCTGAACAACAAAAAGCAGAGAGCATACATCAGGCTTATGGCTGAGCGTGAGGAAAATATAAAGCAGAAGGAGATACCGATTCAGGAATTAAAGGAGCAGCTTGAGCAGATTCAAAGCGGCATTACATCAATGGAGCATGAGGTATCGCAGTTTTTTGACAGCTTTTCGATTGAAGCAGATGAATCGCAGTATCAGGAGAAGCTTTATGAGCTTCGAACAAAGGCTCATGACTACAGCCGTTTCAACGAGCAGATAGGAAAGCGCGCCAAGACAAAGGCTGACTATGAGAAGGCAAAGGCTTCGCTTGATGAGTATTTAAGTCTCTATGGATATGACAGTGCTGCAGAATATACACAGACACTTTCACAGATGAAAAAGCAGCTCGCAGAGGCCGGCTTTGCAAAGGAAAATATGGACAGTGCTCTTCAGAAGAAAACGCAGTTTGAGAATGACAACGATATGGACAAGCTCCTTGCACCAAATGAGTGTCCGTATACACTTGATGAGCTCAATGAGATGATTTCAAAGGTTGAGGGCAGCCTCGATGAAATCAGGGCATCCTTAGTGCAGTACGGCAGACAGATGGATGATCTGCAGGAGCAGCTTGATATGAGGGATGAAAAGGAGCAGGAGTATCGCAACTGTAAGCAGATACAGGCTGAGGAAAAGCATAAGTACGAGATACTTGGGCTTACATCAGACTATCTGACCAGGGCAAGGGAGCAGTTTACTGCCAGATACATGGCGCCTATTTCCAATGGCTTCCAGAAGTACTTCGGTATCCTGACAGAAAATACAGACAGAGACTGGCAGGTGGATGCCAATATTTCAATAAGGATGAAGGAGCAGGGGCAGCTTCGCGATGTGAGAACCATGTCGGCAGGCTACAAGGACCTGATAGGCATATGTATGCGTTTTGCGCTTGTGGATGCGATGTATCCGGGAGAGAAGCCGTTCCTCATACTTGATGATCCGTTTGTGAATCTGGATGATGAGAAGCTTACTCGAGGCAGAAGGCTGCTTGCGGTGCTTTCGCAGGATTACCAGGTGATCTATTTTACATGTCATGGAAGCCGCGAGTAAATTTTGGTCGAAGCTTTGTTTATATTAGATAAATATGGTAGCATATTTTTATTTATAGAATATAATTATATGAGGGTCAAAATATCTTTTGACCCTCATATCTAAATATTATATCATATGAGGTAAAATATGCAGTTCATAGTATCAAAAAAGGAGTTCATTCCACCGGTAATAGCTCCTGATATCATAGAGACATTGGGCGATGATTACGAGATATGGACATATGAGGATTACGAAAGACTCCCACCACTTCTGGTGGGAGTTTATTCGTATTCGGCTATTCCAAAGTGTCTTGCTCCTTTATCCACGCAGGGACTTGTAAAGAGCGGTGTGTTCAGGCTTCAAAGGGAGTTTGTTCCGGGACTATACGGAAATGGTGTGTATGTGGTGGTTATTGACACAGGTGTGAATTATGCGCAGGAGGCTTTTATGACACCTGAGGGTAAGACGAAGATTGCAGTGCTCTGGGATCAGAATACGGATACGGTTTATTCTGAGGATGAGATAAATGCTGCTATTTTATCGGAAAATCCATATGAGAGCATACCGGGCGATGAGGATGGGCATGGTACGTTTGTGGCGAGCGTGATATGTGGCAATGACAGACCACAGGATGATTTTGCAGGGGTGGCACCACAGGCTAAGCTTATTGTCGTAAAGCTGAAAAGGGCACCTCAAAAGCTGTATGATTTCTACTTTATTCCGGATCGTAAAATGGTGTACTCGGAGGTTGATGTGATGAGAGCAGTGCATTTTGCAGATGAGTTTGCAGGTCAAAAGGGAGCACCGGCTGTCTTTTGCATGGCGCTTGGCTGCAATAACGGAAGCCACACGGGAGCTGAGGATCTTTCAGAGTATCTGGACTATATCACGGCAAAAAGAGGCAGGGCTGTGGTTGCGGCAGCGGGCAATGAGGCGAACAGCAGGCATCATTATAAAGGGCGCATAACAGATACAGTCGATGATATTGAGATAAATGTTGAGCAGGATATGGATGGCTTTTATCTGGAATGCTGGGCACTTTCACCTGAGCTATTTACGCTTTCTGTCATATCACCGAGTGGTCAGTCGAATCCGGCAGGGGTACCAATGCGAATAGACAGCGGTGAATACTCATTTCTGCTTGAAGGAACACAGGTGACTATTGACTACAGGCAGACCGGCAGACAGACGAGGGATTTGCTTATATTTATCCGCTTTGAAAAGGTGGTGAAGGGAGTGTGGACCATCAGGGTATTTCCACTTAGTACTATTGGAGGTGTTTTTAATATGTGGCTCCCGATGACAGGACTTCTTGATGCTGATGTGAGCTTTATTGTCTCGGAGCCTGATACCACGCTGACCATGCCTTCGGATGCTAAGCTTGTGATAACGGCGGGAGGCTATAATTCCCTAAATGATGCAATACTTTTAGAGTCGGGAAGGGGCTTTGACGCAGACGGTGGAATAAAGCCGGATCTCGTAGCACCGGCTGTGGATATCACAGGGGCAAATCTAAGAGGAATGTATATAGCACTAAGTGGCACATCGGCGGCTGCTGCAATCACTGCAGCGGTGGCGGCTCTCATCATGGAGTGGATGATAGTGAGAGGCAATGTTTTGCTCGCAAACGGAGTGGATATAAAAAATGTCATGGTAAGAAACTGCCGCAGAAAAGAAAAAACTGACTACCCAAATAAAATTTTTGGCTACGGATTCATGAATGGGTTTGCCAATTTCTAAGAAAACGGATATAATATATTCTAAAAGATAAAAAGGAAGGGTGAATGGATGACAAAAAGCAATAATTTATTAGCGGATTACGCTGCAAAAAAACAGGATATCTGTATTAAAAATGACACAATTTCAGATAGTCTTTTCAGGGAATATGGTGTCAACAGAGGACTTAGGGATGTAAACGGAAAGGGAGTTCTGACAGGTCTTACGAATATTTCGGAGATTGTTTCATTTAAGACGGGCGAGGATGGTAGCAGCGTGCCATGTGACGGACAATTGTGGTACAGGGGCTACAATGTAAAGACACTTACGAACAACTTAAGGCCCGGTGAGTTTGGTTTTGAAAAAATTGCTTATCTGCTGCTTTTCGGGCAGCTGCCATCTGAGAGTGAATTGGCTGAGTTTACAGAGGTTTTAGGAAGAAGCAGAACCCTTCCTACCAATTTTACGAGGGATGTCATCATGAAGGCTCCGTCAAAGGATATCATGAATTCCATGACGAGAAGTATACTGACACTGGCGTCATATGATCCTCTTGTAGCAAAGGCTGGCATCGACAACAATATCAGACAGTGCTTATCACTTGTTGCAATATTCCCGATGCTTGCAGTTTACGGTTATCATGCGTATAATCATTATGAAAATGATCAGAGCATGTATATTCACAGGCCGGATCCAAAGCTTTCGACAGCTGAAAACTTCCTTAGGATGCTCAGAGCTGACAATCAATATACAGAGCTTGAAGCAAGGGTGCTTGATATGGCACTTATTCTTCATATGGAGCACGGCGGTGGAAACAACTCTACATTTACCACCCGTGTGGTTACATCGGCAGGTACAGATACATACTCTGCTATCGCGGCAGCCATGTCATCCCTTAAGGGACCAAAGCACGGCGGTGCCAATATCAAGGTGATGGAGATGATGCGGGACATCCGTTCGCATGTGAAGCACTGGGATGATGAGGATGAGGTGAGAGCATACCTCAGGAAAATGATGGATGGTGAGGTGTTTGACCACAAGGGACTCATCTATGGAATGGGACATGCGGTGTATTCACTTTCTGACCCGAGGGAGCGTATATTCAGAGGCTATGTGGAGAAGCTTTCAGTTGCAAAGAAGAGAGATAATGAGATGAACCTCTATAATACAATAGAGAAGGTGGCTCCTGAGATTATCGCTGAAAAGCGCCATATCTTTAAGGGTGTTTCTCCGAATGTCGATTTCTACAGCGGCTTTGTTTATGAGATGCTTGGTATTCCTATGGAGCTTTACACACCTCTTTTTGCCATTGCGCGAATCGTTGGCTGGAGTGCCCACAGGCTTGAGGAGATTGTCGGCATGAACAAGATTATCCGTCCGGCTTACAAGAGCGTCATGAAAGAGATAGAGTAACGAGAGAATGTTACAGTCTATCGTTCATATATCAATAATACGATATGTTGGGGATTGGACATATTAAAAGAATCGAGGTATTATACAAATGAGTTTTACAAAGGTAAAAAAGGGCGTCTGTGCAGCAAAGGGCTTTGTTGCAAACGGATTAAACTGTGGATTAAACAGTGACAAAAACAAAAATGACCTGGCTTTAGTTTATTCAGAAACACAGTGTCAGGCAGCGGCTGTTTACACAACAAACAAGGTGAAGGGCGCTCCTATTCAGGTGACAAAGGCACACCTTGAGGCATCAGGACATACGGCAAAGGCTGTTATTGCCAACAGCAAAAACGCCAACACCTGCAATGCTGACGGAGTAGAGAAGGCCCAGAGAATGTGCGAACTTGCAGCAGCAGAGCTTTCGATTGATCCAAACGAGGTTATCGTGGCATCTACAGGAGTTATTGGCCAGGTGCTTCCTATTGAGCCTATCGAGAGCCATATAAAGGAGCTTGCAAAGGGACTTTCGGCAGACGGCAACGACAAGGCTGTAAACGCTATAATGACTACAGATACCGTTCCAAAGCAGTATGCAGTAAAGTTCATGCTTGGAGACTGTGAGTGTACAGTAGGCGGTATGGCAAAGGGAAGCGGCATGATTCACCCGAACATGGCTACTACCTTAAACTTTATCACATCAGATGTTGCCATCTCATCGGAGCTCATCCAGAAGGCCCTGAGCGAGATTGTAAAGGTTACCTACAACTGCTTAAGCATTGACGGCGATACTTCTACCAATGATATGGTAAGCATCATGGCAAACGGTCTTGCAGGAAACACACCTATTACTACTGAGAATGATGATTATCAGGCCTTTAAGGACGCACTGTACGAGGTGCTTTCAAATCTTACAAGAATGCTTGCAAAGGATGGAGAGGGTGCTTCAAAGCTGTTAGAGTGCACATGCGCAGGTGCGCCTGATCTTGATACAGCAATTATTGTGGCAAAGAGCGTTATCCGTTCACCACTTTTAAAGTGTGCTATGTTTGGCGAGGATGCCAACTGGGGACGAATCCTTTGTGCTATAGGCTATGCGGAGGCTGATTTTGATATAGACAAGGTGGAGCTTCACCTGCGCTCAACAGCAGGATGCATCAAGGTGTGCGAGAATGGTGCCGGAGTTGACTTCTCAGAGGAGGAGGCAGCAAAGATACTGCATGAGGATGAGATTTACATCGACATAGATTTACACCAGGGAGATGTGTCAGCCAAGGCATGGGGCTGTGATCTTACATATGATTATGTAAAAATTAACGGAGATTACAGATCTTAATCTTGACAAGTAATATTGATTAATGATATTATTTTTTTAGAGTAATTAATTAAAAAAGTAAAGCGAACGAGGGCGTTCAGATATTAGGTTATCTGCGCCCTCTTTTTTGTTGGAAAAATCACATTTACAAAAGAGAGGTTAGGAGGCGGTACATTGACTAAGAATGCATTGGATATGATTGATGAGAAAATAGTAGAGCTGCTACAGGAAAATGCACGTATAGCGATAAAGGAGATAGCGGCACAGGTGTTTTTGTCATCACCGGCTGTAACAGCCAGAATAGAGAGATTGGAGAGCAAGGGAATCATAAAGGGCTATCATGCCGCTGTTGATTCGGTTAATCTGGGCTATAAGATAAAGGCTTTTGTCAATCTGGACCTGGAGCCTGTACAAAAGGAAGAGTTTTATCCGTTTATTGAGAGTGTGGAGAATGTCATAGAGTGCAATTGTGTGACAGGAGAGTATTCTATGCTCATAGAGGTGGAGTTTTTGAATACGGAGGAGCTTGATGACTTTATCAACACTCTGCAGAAATTCGGCAAGACAAGTACACAGATAGTTTTTTCCACTCCTGTTGAGCACAGAGGCCTGCCTGTACATTCAGGTTTTGATGTATAAGATGATATGAGGGTCAAAAGATATTTTGCATGATTGAATGAAGTGTGCTAAAATAGTTTGCAAAAATACTGACTGTTAAACATGATTTTGGATGCTTTGAATAGTCAGATATATTGATTACGGCAGGAGGATAATATGAGTAAGAAATTAGGCTTCATAGGTTGTGGAAACATGGGAAAGGCAATGATACACGGAGTGCTGGCATCAGGCAAGGCACAGGCAAGCGATATTCTTGCATCTGCAAAGACCGAAAGCTCCAGAGAAAAGAATGCAGCAGAGCTTGGAATCAGGCTGACAGCGGACAATAAGAGCGTAGCAGAGTTTGCAGATATTCTGTTTTTAGCAGTAAAGCCACAGTACTATGAGGAGGTTATAGCAGAGATAAAGGACGCTGTTAGTGACGATGAAATTATTGTTTCGATTGCACCGGGCAAGTCACTTTCGTGGTTTGACGAGATGTTTGGAAAGAGCTTAAAGGTTATACGTACCATGCCAAATACACCTGCCATGGTTGGTGAGGGCATGATGGGAGTCTGTGCAAATGAAAGAGTATCGCAGGCGGAGCTTGATATAGTGCTTGATTTGTGCTCGGGCTTTTCAAAGGCTGAGATGATAGACGAGAAGCTTATGGATGTAGTGACAGCAGTCAGCGGAAGCTCACCGGCATATGTATTTATGTTTATCGAAGCCATGGCAGATGCGGCTGTAGCAGGCGGCATGCCAAGGAGCCAGGCATATACATTTGCAGCCCAGGCAGTGCTTGGAAGCGCAAAAATGGTTCTCGAGACAGGAAAGCATCCGGGAGAGCTCAAGGATATGGTGTGCTCACCTGCCGGAACCACTATCCAGGCTGTGCGTGTGCTTGAGGAAAAGGGCATGAGAAGCAGTGTTTTTGAAGCTATGATGAAATGCCTTGATATCTCCCGCAAAATGTAGTAGAATTATTGCATTGAGTTAAAGGAGAAAAGCAATGAGTCAGGCAAAGGTTGATAAATATAAGAATGAAAAGGCAAATCGTAAAAAGACAAATGCCAGAAATAAAGTAAAGCGTGTTATAGCACGAATTGTTGCAGCTGCGGCTGTAATCGCATTGGTAGGCTGGGGCGGTTACTCCGGATATCAGTACTATGAGAAGAGTCGTCCGGTGAACTGCTATTACGCAGATATCAGTGCAGTCAGTGATTATCTACAGGGATTATCTACAGACAGTGAGCAGTAGATTATATTTTTGATACATAACATATATTTTACGATTTATATGATTAAGTTAAAATACCTCGCAGGTTACTGCGAGGTATTTTCAGTTTTTGAAGAATCCCCGGGCTCTTTTTGTGATTCAGATACAGTCTTTGCATTTTCTTCGGTATTTGAGCTGTCAGAGTTTTTTGCTTTGGAGAGTGTGTTATCAATTGCGTCGAGCAGCACTTTGGAGGTGTACTGACTTGTGTTTGCGTAGGAAATATTATCGGTGGACTGATTTTGCACAATCTGCGATACGAGCTCGTTCATCGCAGGCTCAACAAGCGGATACATGGTTTCCACCGAATCAGTCATGTTTTCAAGGCTTATGGAGTTAATGTTATTACTGTCCACCGCCACAGACACATCGATAGCTGCCCCACCCAGCGCTACAGATGTATTGTACACACCCGGTGTATACATGCCGGTTTCTTCGACTGCAGGCTTTGGCTCATCACCTGAAAAGAAATATGTAGCAGCGAAAATTATCAGAAGAAGCAGTATGCCAAGGAGCACTCCGGTGAGAATGACATGCTTCATTTTTACAACGACGATTTTTGTTTTTGCACTCATATGCGCCTCCTGTGGTTGTTTTATATATAATATGTGTGGGGACGCAAAAATATGACAGATATTCCTGCCTATAACGAAAAAGAGATATCCATGAAGGATATCTCTTTTATGTTATAAGAGCGATAGACGGGGCTCGAACCCGCGGTCTCGACCTTGGCAAGGTCGCGCGTTACCAACTACGCCACTATCGCATTTGTGCTGAACACGAAATTTACTATACTATAAGAAAAAGGGTTTGTCAAGTGTAATATTAGAAAAGTTTTCACATAAAATACAATAAGCAAGAAAGCAGGAGGACTCCCTTGAGTGCAAAGACAAAGATTGTAGTGCTTCATATGAAGGAACTGATTTACACAGGAATTTTTGCGGTACTTGGAATATTACTGGTATTATTGTTGGTCTATATGTTTTCTCCGGATAAAGATGAGGAGAGCCGGGAGACCATGAAATATGTGGCAGGGGTATATACGTCTTCCATCATATTTAATGATAAAACCGTGGATGTGGAGGTTGTGGTGGATGAGAATAAAATCAATTCCATTTCGCTGGTAAATCTCGATGAAACTGTAACCGCAATGTATCCGTTGATGCAGCCGGCACTGGATAATTTGAAAGAACAGATATATAAAAATCAGTCAACGGATAATCTCAGCTATTCCGATGATAACCAGTATACGTCCATGGTGCTGATTCACGCCATTGATGATGCCCTGGAAAAAGCAGCGGCTGCCCCTGAGACAGAGGCGGAGTAACAGTATAAAATGATACGACAGAAATAGCAAAAGGAAAACAAGAAAAGGCTTGTCAGTGCCGGGACCAAAAAGCTATAATAATGGAATGGAGAATACAATACAATATGAACTGACACCAAAAAAAGTAAAGAATATTATCATCCGGGTAAAAGCCAATGGCGTAGTAGCAGTAACGATGCCCTATCGCATGAGCAAAAAGAAAGTGGATGCATTTGTGCAGAGCAAGGCGGAGTGGATCCGCATGATGCAAAAGAAGCTTGCAAATCAGCAGAGGATAGATGTGGATGCACTGGAATGGAACCGGCAGAAAGAGCAGTATTTAAGAGATATACTGCTGCAGGAGTATGAACTGTTTCGGGCTTATCATATTACTATGCCAACGGTCAGATTCCGCAGCATGACCAGCCGCTATGGGAGCTGCTGCAAGGCAAAGGCATCCATTACTTTGAATAAAGTACTGGCAGACCTTCCGTTAGAATGCGCAGAATATGTTGCTGCTCATGAACTGGCACACCTGGTAGAAGCAAATCACAGCAGACGATTTTATCAGGTGCTGGATACTGTGATGTCAGATCATAGAATACGAGAAAAGAGGTTGAGAGAATATGCGTTATTCCATGGAAAACGCGAGCATGAAGGTGGAAGTTGAGTCCCTTGGGGCAGAACTGAAATCTGTGCTTGGAAAGAAAAGTAACATTGAGTACATGTGGTGCAGCAATCCGGAGTATTACAAACGGAGTGCACCAAATCTGTTTCCGATTGTTGGAAGCTTAAAAGACGGAGTCTATCATTATCAGGGAAAGACTTACAAGATGGGACAGCACGGTTATGTCCGTGATGTAGAGTGGAAGGTGGAGAAAAAAGATGAAAATACACTCGTTTTTACCCATCAGTCCGATGATACAACAAAAGAAAAATATCCCTTCGATTATGAGATGGAATTAATCTATCATATGAATGGCAACAGACTGGAAATCACATGGAACATTAAGAATACCGGCAAGGAAAAAATGTATTTTTCCTGTGGATTCCATCCATGCTTCTCCTGCCCGGTACATGGCGAAGCGGACAAGAGCGGTTATGGCTATGACATGCATATGAATGGAAATGTCATCTGTCGTGATTTTGACGTAGAATCCGGACTGGCATTAAACAGCAAAAGTGAGCTTAAGTTAGAAAATGGATTTGCAGCATTTACGAAGGATTTCTTTGACAATGGTGCTTATGTGATAGAGAATAACCAGACTCATGAAGTATCTTTGCGTGATCCGGAAGGAAAGAATTACTTAAATGTGTATTTCCCGGAAGCTCCGTTATTTGGACTCTGGTCAGCAGAGAAGAAGAATGCACCGTATGCAGCCATTGAACCTTGGTTTGGAAGATGCGATAAAGAGGATTTTAACGGAAGTTTGGAAGAAAGGGAATGGGGACATGCGTTAGCGCAGGGTGCATGCTTTCAGGCAGCATACACCATAGAAATTGCAGGAGAAGATTAATTTTCATGCATTTTCTTATCTTCCGCTAAGAGTTCTTCATGAAGTGCAATGGAATCCCAGTTGATATTGTGCTCCGTGAGAACGGCTTTCAGACCGATTCTGGTAAGATGAAGCTTTTTAAATTCCACCAGGAAACGGTCTAAAAGAGCATTATCAAAGCCTTTGAATACCAGCATTTCGTCGGTGAAACCATCGCCGGTATAGACCTCTTCT
>OMGY01000303.1_pt1 | contig 59423 bp, 52 predicted proteins | sample 1674461 | NCBI WGS metagenome assembly OMGY01 (sample SAMN05578579, study PRJEB25193) | human gut metagenome | biome: Human Microbiome; feature: human-associated habitat; material: feces | host: Homo sapiens | place: USA:Birmingham | reverse complement strand
TATCGCTACCGCAGGATTTTAAGTCCTGTGCGTCTGCCTGTTCCGCCACTTCAGCTTGTTTTTATTTTCCGTCGCCGCCTGACGACAAAATTAATTATATATTATGTTTTATAAAGTGTCAACATTTTTTTCGATATTTTTTTATTTTTTTTTATTTTTTCTACAACCCTAGTAAAATAGCCACTTCAGAACAATATTTTTCCTATGTTAATAATAAAAACACAGAAAAAATTTCTGTGTTTTTATTTATATATTAAATTAAAGTATTATATTTCTACTTAAAAACCTTTTCTATTTCTGCTTCTAAATTCTTGATGCTTTTTGAAGTCTTGTTGTCTTTCTTCACTATCTTTTAAGAATTTAGACATTATATCTTCGAATTTTTCTCCAGATTGAGCTTTTTTCTTTTCTTGCTTCCATTCAATTTCTGCTGGCTTTGCTGACTTTCTAACAACATTTGCTTGCTTTATTGATAAGCTTATCTTTCCATTATCATCTATTGATATTACTTTCACCTTAACTTTATCTTGTTCATTAAGATGCTCTCTTATATCTTTTACGAAAGAATCTGCTACTTCAGAAATATGAACTAATCCTGTTTTCCCTTCAATTTCTACAAAAGCTCCAAAGTTAGTGATATTTACTACTGTACCCTCTAATATGTTTCCTGCCATTAAGGTCATGTTACAAAGAATCCTCCTTAAATTTTATTAATATATGTTATTAAAATAATAACCTCTTTGATATTAAATAATACTATTCTTAAGGCTCTAAACTTTCTATAACTTGCTCACCATCTTTGATTAACCCTAATCTTTCTCTAGCAAGCTTTTCTATATACTCATAATCAGATTGAGCACTTTCAACTTCGGCTTGTAACTTTTCATTTTCTTCTTTTAGCTGATTTAGATTCTGTCTTTCCACAGAAAGACTTTCTTTAATTCTTTTTAGAGCAATTCCTTGTCTAACCAGACTAAATATAAATACAGCAAAAATCACAACTATAATTACTTTATTTATTGTAAGCCTCTTTTTCATAAAATAGTACCTTCTTTTATATATAATATAAGTATATTTTAAACATTATAATTACTTTATTCAAGTAATTTTTTGAGTATTTATCTTTTTCCTGTAATAAAAGAAAAAATCAATTTTGCACCATAGCTTATGTTTTTTAACAATATCCTTACTACCTTTGAAATAATATCAAATATAGACCTTTCAATAGATATAAATGTTGGACTAATAAACTTCATATAAATGAATATTGCTAAGATCATAAATATATATACATATGCCCCTAAAAAAGCATAATCAGTATATAACAAGAATGTAAATACTATCATTGCTGCTAAAATACTAAACAATATATCTTCAATAACAAGGATAGGTTTTGGTATCTTGCTTCCTCTAATAATTCTATATAAATCAAACATTCCACCTGTTAATAATCCTGATAAAAACGAATATACTATTATACTAAATTGAATATTTATTGGTAATGGCATGGTATCACCTATTTAAATAGCCTTCCAATTATACTTTCTTTTTCTTTCTTAATTTCCTTGCTACTATATATCATTGCACTTATTTCTCCCACAATGATAACATCACCATTTTGTACATCTAGTTTATTCATTTTTAACCCTAAACCTTTTATTGTTAAAGGACCTAATTTAGTATTTAGCATTATTTTTTCTTCATCAAAGCTTATTACTTCAACTATTCCAGTCATAGTAAGTTTTTTTCTACATTCTAAAACTAAGTTTCCTCTATTATCTTCTAGCTTACTATTTTCAACCTTTTTCTCCATTATCTACTCCCCCATATATTCCTTATTTAAAATATATGAAAGTAGACTATAATTTATTCTTTATCTTCTTCCCCTTCAATTATTATATACATTTCTTTTGCTTCTTCTTTTCTAACATGCTCAGCTATATTAACTATCTTAGCTTTAAGCTTTCTTGTAGCAAAAGTAATTTCAATTATATCTCCTTCTTTAACATCTGTAGATGGTTTTGCAACCTTGTCATTTATAGCAACTCTTCCATTTTCACATGCTTCCTTAGCTACAGTTCTTCTTTTAATTATTCTAGATACTTTTAAATATTTATCTAATCTCATTTTCTCTTCCTCCAAATATTTCTTTATTATATTTATTTTATTATATTTTTTCTACATATTAAAATAAAAACCCGAGAAAAACTCGGGTTTTTATAAATAAATTATTTGTTTACTCTATCTTTAAATTCTTTACCTGCTTTGAATACTGGAACTGTTGATGCAGGAATAGTGATAGTTTCCTTAGTTCTTGGGTTTCTACCTTCTCTAGCAGCTCTTTCTCTTGTTTCAAAAGTACCAAATCCTATTAATTGAACTTTATCACCATTTTCTAAAGCTTCTTGAACTGAATCAATAAATGCCTTTAATGCACTTTCTGCATCTTTTTTAGTTAATTGGCTTTTTTCAGCCATGCTAGTAATTAATTCTGCTTTATTCACAATTACATCCTCCTTAAATAAACAGCTATTTTTATTGTAGTTAACTGTTATAACTATGTACTATAACTACATTACCTTATTATATAACCACTTTTATTACTAGTCTATAGCAATACAGCTATTTTTCTATAAAAATGTAGCTATCGCAACATTTTCATGTAGCATAGTCCAAATAATATTCTTTAAAATAAATATTCTCTATAAATCTTGAAATTCCTTTTAACAAACTGTATTAATTATTCGTTAATTTTAGCTTCATCCCAAAATTTATTTAGTTCATCAATAGATACGTCCTTCATGGATTTATTATTCTGCAATACTTTATCTTCTACGTATTTAAACCTTCTTGCAAATTTTTTGCTTGCTTTATTTAAGGCTTCCTCTTCATCTACCTTCAATAATCTAGCTAAATTTACACATGCAAACAGTAAATCACCAACTTCATCTATTATTCTTTCCATATTATTAGAATTATATTCATTTAATATTTCGTTTAATTCTTCTTTAACTTTAGCTGCTGCCTCTAAAGCATTCTCAAAATCAAATCCAACCCTTGCTACCTTCTTTTGTACCTTATGTGCTTTTAATAAAGCTGGTAATGCATTTGCTATAGCATCTATCTCTTCTGATATAGTATTAAACTTCTTTTCTTGACTCTTAATATCATCCCAGTTCTTAAGTACATCTTCACTTGTATCTGCTATTGCATTGCTAAACACATGTGGGTGTCTATATATCATCTTGTTGCAGACTCCATCCACAACGTCAGAAAGATTGAAATATCCATCTTCCTCTCCAATTACTGCATGGAAGATTACATGAAGAAGCACATCACCTAATTCTTCTATTAATAAGTCTATGTCATCTTTTTCAATTGCATCCACAACTTCATAGCATTCTTCTAATAACTGATTTTTAATACTCTCATGAGTTTGTTCTCTATCCCATGGACATCCATCTTCACTTCTTAATGTTCTTATTAAATTTACAAGATCATGCACATCTTTTTTATTATCAAGGTTTTTAGGAATATATACAGATGTAAGATAATCTATATCTTCTTGCATATCAAGTTCATATAGAGGTATCTTTCTTACACTTTCCTCACCCTTTATCCCTGCTGCTCTTACATAATATATTTCTGTATCATCATTATAATACTCTAGAAGCTCTAACTTTACTTCTGAAGCTATAAGAGGATTATACACTTGTGTTATAATTGTTCCTATTCTTTTATCAAGAACCTGATTTTTGATATCAAAGGCATCTATAACCTTTAATCCTTCTATTGGATCAATCTTAAGAACATCCATCATTGCATCAATAAAACTTACTGCTGGTAATATTTCATATGTTATATTATTTTCATCACAAAGCTTCATTAAGTTAAATACAGATCTTTCTGCTACAAGGGGATGCCCTGGAACAGCATATACAAGATCTCCTTTTTCTTTGTAATTGCTAATTAAATCCTTTGCTATCTTTTCATAAACTTCATCAAAACTATCGCTTGTTTCATAATAGTTATCACATGTGTTAAAACCATTTAGTTTTTCTTTTAAATAATCAACGGTAGGATGCTTTTCTGTTCTAAAGAAAAGATTATCACTATCTTCTAATGCTTTAATAGCTCCATATGTTAATGCTTCTGGAGCTCCTGGCCCAAGACCTACTATCTTTATCATAAGCTTTTCTCCTTCTGTATTGCTTTTAATTATTTTTTAACTAATCTATCTTTTATCTCTTCCAAACGAAAGACTTTCAAAAGCATAATTGCTATCATATATATAATAATACCCACAAATATTGCTAATAAGCAAGAAATACTCTCATTTTCTATAGACTTCATTACTTTTACATAAGTCATTACTACGCCTGCTGACATAGCAAGTGCCGCTGCAAGTGGCTTGAAAAAGCAATTATAATAGTCTATAGATATCTTTAATTTGCCTTTTAAAGATATCATATTAAGCACTGCCACAGTTATATATGCACCTATGCTTGCTATTACTGCTCCATAAATATTTATCTTAGGTATTGGTACTAAATACCACGTTAGAAGAACTTTTACCAAACATCCTGCAAATAAATTGATAACAGGTCTTATATAATGATTTGATGCTTGTAGAACAGATGTAGATGTCTGAGTAATTATTATAAATGGTATGGAAAGTGAAAGGTATCTTAATATTTCTATTCCTTGATAATTCTTAAAGAAAATTAATTTCATGATAGGCTCTGCTAAGAAGAATAATCCTAAAGCGCTTGGAAAAGCTATCACTGCTGACAGCTTCATAGACATATTTATCTTACTTTCCATGCTCTTCTTTTTATTTAGTATAAAACTTTCGGCAATGATTGGTATTAAAGAAGTACCAATGGCCATAGATATTGTTAATGGTATATTTACTAAAACTGATGCTTTTCCTGTAAGCTGCCCATAAAGTATGGTTGCATTAGCTTCGCTTATACCACTTAATAAAAGCTTTTGTGGCACCAGTATTGAATCTATCAAACTCATTATTGTTCCAACTGTAGTTCCTATGGAAATGGGAATAGCTATTTGAAGTATTTTATTTAATATTTCAGGATTGCTCTTTATTTTCTTTATTCCATTTTCCTTTTTAATTTCAGAATATTTAATATATAAATATGCTAATGCTAATACACCTCCACCTGCTGCACCAAGTGAAGCACCACCTGCTGAATATTCAATACCTTTTGGCAAAAGAATTATTGCCATCCCTACGCCTACTATAACTCGTCCCATTTGTTCTAATATTTGTGAAACCCCCGTATGTGTCATGTTCTGCATTCCTTGAAAAAATCCTCTAAACACATTTACAAATGATATCATCATAGGGGCAAAGGAAATTGCTATTAATGAATAGTATGATTTAGGATTCCATTTAAGAAAGGATATTATAGGTTTTGCAAAGAAGAATAATAATAAAGACGTGCCTATACCTAATATTGCCATTAAATAAACTGATTCTTTAACAACTTCATAACTTCCCTCAATATCTCCCACAGCATTTTTTTCAGAAATCATTTTAGAAATAGCAATAGGTACTCCTGAAGCCATTGCTACAAAAAACATATATAAAGGATATGATAATTGATAATATCCAATTCCAGTATCGCCTATAAGCATTATTAACGGCCATCTAAAAAAGAAGCCTAAAAATTTCGCGATAATTCCTGCTAGTCCAAGAATTATGCTACCTTTAATCAAAGATTGCTTCTTCATATTTAATACCTCCAAACTTATATTACTAATTAATTCTTATTTCAAGCCTAGAGGTATTATGACTTTTATTTTTTCTTTTCCTCCTTTTACCGTAATTTTTCTTTGTATTTTAAAAATTTTTATTGTTCCATTTGTTTTCCTAAAAAAGCTGCTGCAGTTTCTGCAAGTTTCAATTCTATCTCACTGAACTTTTCTCCAGGAGTTTTAGAAAGTATCATTACTGCACCAATAGCATCACCTTCAGCTATGATAGGAGCTATAACTTGATTGCTATACTCACCTGCATCTTCATCATTATGTAGAGGTATAGTCTTGCCTTCTTCAACAATTAAGGTGGCTTTTCTTCCATCCATAATTCCTTCTAATTCATTGCTGATTTTTCTTTCTATATAATCTTTTTTTGATGCACCACTTACTGAAACAAAGGCATCTTTATCTGATATTAATATTATATGTCCAATTGCTTGCTGTAAGCTTTCTGCATATTCCTTTGAAAAATCAGTTAATTCACCAATTGGTGAATACTTCTTTAATATTACTCCACCTTCTCTATCTGTAAAAATTTCTAAAGGATCCCCTTCTCTTATTCTTAAAGTTCTTCTTATTTCCTTTGGTATTACTACTCTTCCTAAATCATCAATACGTCTTACAATTCCAGTGGCTTTCATCTTTACGAGCTACCTCCCTTTTTAATTTAACTTGTATTTACGCTATTATTATTTGGAGTATTAGAAATTTTATGCACTTATACCCATTATTTATAATGGTCTAGTCTAGAGAGGATTTAATTCTAACCTATTCCAACATATTTAAATTCTGAATTCTCAGTAATGAATAATAAATTCAAGAAATTTTTATCTATATTTATACAAAAAAATAGTGCAGAAAATTAATCCTGCACTATTACTAATTATGAAAGCTTATTTTCATAAGTTTTAACTTTTAATTCTTTTTTCCATTCTTCTAATGTAGTGTTATAAACTTCTTTTTTCTTTTCATTTAATAGCTTTTCTTTAATGCTGTCTTTAACTTCATCAAAGCTTTTAACTGTTGACTCTTTTACAACATTTGTAGCTTTTATTATATGATATCCAAAAGAACTCTTAACTGGAGCTGAAATTTCACCTTCTCCAAGTGCTGCAAGTCCTGCTAAGAAATCTGTATCATAGTTTGCTTGATCATAAGCAACTGTTCCTAAAGATTCTGATATAGGATATACTCCAGCTGCTTTATTTCCTGAATATTGTTCAAATAACTCATCAAATGATACTTCGCCAGCATCAATTTTAGCCTTTGCTTCATTAGCTTGTGCTAAAGCTTCAGCATCTGCTGCATCCTTATCTTCATTATCAGACTTAAATAATATATGGTTTGCTGTAGCAGATGGTTTTGTTGTGTAATTAGCTATATTAGTATTATAGTATTCTTCCACTTCTTCATCAGATATAGTAACATCTTTAGTCATATATTCTGTTACTATTTCACTGATTACTTGAGTTTTCATAAATTCTTTGAAAGTTTCATCAGTATATCCATAATACTCTAAAGCTGATTTGAATGCTTCTTCTCCACCATAAACACCTTTTAATTCTTCTGTTTTTTCACTTATTTTACTTTCTAATTCTTCATCTGAAGGAATTAAATTTAGTGCTTTTGCTTTTTGAGACATTATCTGTTCATTAACTAATTGATTTAAAACTTGAGTTCTTACAGTCTTTAATTGCTCTTTTAAAGATTCAGGTATAGATGATTCATAATCTTGCCCATAAGTTTGTTTTAAATTGTCTATATCAGCCTTTAACTCTGAATCAACATCTCCAAGTGTTATATTAGTATCTCCAACTTTAGCTAATACAGTCTTAGCTTTTGATTCAGCTGTTTGTTCTATCATATTGCAGCCTACAACTGATAATGACATAACAGATACCATAGCTGCTGCTACTAATTTCTTTACTTTTCCCAAAGTTACTCCCTCACTTTACATCTTTTTTAAGTATCTACGTCTAAGTATAACAGTATTATTGCTTTTATTCAATTTTTATAGTGTATTTTTTTTGTGAATTTTAACTTATATCTTCTAATAATTTTTTATAATATTCTAATGCGGCTTCTTTCTTTATATTATCTAACTTTATTGCAAATGATGGCGTTTCTCCAAAGTACAATATCACATCATCTTTATATTGCTTCAATAAAACACTATATATACCTTCGAAGCCTTTATATCCCTTAACAAACTTAAATCTTAACTCTTTGGCAGTTTCTTTTATATCTTCAATATACAAGCCTTTACATATACTCTTTATATATGCTATATCCATCAAATTATAAACCGAATCAGGAATACTAGAGTATCTATCTTCTAATTCACTTTTTATCTCCATAAAGTCATTGATATTTTCAATGGCTGCAATCTTCTTATAAACCTCAATTTTTTGTATTTCATCAGTTATATATGATGATGGTATAAATGCATCTACCTTTATATCTACTGATGTTTCTATAGGTTCATTTTCAATTTCACCTTTTATTAATTTTATAGTATCTTCTAGCATCCTACAATATAAATCATATCCAATACTAGCCATATGTCCATGCTGAGATGAACCCATCATATTTCCTGCTCCTCTTATTTCCAAGTCCCTCATGGCAATTTTAAAGCCTGATCCAAGCTCAGTGAAATCCTTTAATGCTTTCAGTCTTTTTTCAGCTACTTCTGTAAGTATCTTGTCTTTGGTATAAATAAAGTAAGCATATGCTATTCTATTAGCTCTTCCAACTCTTCCCCTTAATTGATAAAGCTGAGAAAGGCCCATTTTATCTGCATTATGAACAATCATTGTATTAACATTTGATATATCAATACCAGTTTCAATAATTGTAGTACATACTAAAACATCATATTCCTTATTCATAAAGGCTATCATTTCTGTTTCTAATTCTTTTTCTGTCATTTGACCATGCATAATACCAACTTTACATTCAGGTACAAGATCTCTAATGTAATTGGCCATACTATCAATGCTTTCAACTCTATTATAAACAAAGTAAACTTGACCACCTCTGCCTATTTCCCTAAGTATTGCATCTCTTATAAGTTGATCGTTTTGCTCAACAACATACGTCTGAATAGGATATCTATCTTCCGGTGGTGTTTCAATCACTGATATATCACGCACTCCTGTAAGTGACATATGAAGCGTTCTTGGAATAGGAGTTGCACTTAATGTAAGTACATCCACATTCTTTTTCATGCCCTTTATTTTTTCTTTTTGAGCAACACCAAACCTTTGCTCTTCATCAACAATAAGTAATCCTAAATCCTTAAATACAATATCTTTTGATACAAGCCTATGAGTTCCTATTAGTATATCCACATTTCCTTCCTTTAAAGCTTGAAGGGTTGCCTTTTGTTGCTTTGGTGTTCTAAACCTGCTTATCATATCTATTTTTATAGGGAAATCGGAAAATCTTTTAATAAAATTATTATAATGCTGATCTGCTAAAATAGTGGTTGGCACCAAGAAAGCAACCTGTTTTCCATCCATTACAGCTTTAAAAGCAGCTCTTATGGCAACTTCAGTTTTACCGTATCCAACATCACCGCAAAGCAATCTATCCATTGGTTTATCTGATTCCATATCTCTTTTTATTTCTTCAAGTGACGCTAATTGATCTGGTGTTTCTTCATATGGAAACTCATCTTCAAACTGTCTCTGCCACTCAGTATCTTTTCCAAAGCTATGGCCTTTAAGAGTTGCTCTTGCTGCATAAAGCTTCACTAAATCCTGAGCAATTTCATTGATAGATTTTCTTGCCTTTGCTTTTGCCTTCTGCCATTCTGCTCCGCCTAACTTATTAATCTTTGGTGAGTTTCCTTCACTACCAATATATTTTTGTACTAAATCAAGCTGGTCTACTGGTACATATAGCTTATCACCCTTATCATAAACAATATCTAGATAATCTCTAGTGGTTCCACCTGCTGCCATTTGCTTAATTCCCTTATAAACACCAATTCCATGGTTTGCATGAACTACATAATCACCTGGCTTTAACTCTGCAAAGCTGGTTATCTTAGCAACACCTTTTTTTCTTACTGCCTTGCCAGAACGTTTTCTTCTTGTCTCACCAAAAATATCTTTATCTGAAATAATACTAAGTTCTAATTCTGGATAATCAAAGCCTCTAAGAAGATTACCAAAAGTAATTACTACTTCTCCAGCTTCAATTTTATCTATTGAATCCTTATAAGTGCTAAAAATTCCTTTTTCCATAAGGGTTTTTACTAGCCTTTCACCTCTTGGTCTTGTCCCTGCAAGTATGACTGTCTTATATTTCTTTTCCTTACGTTCCTGAATATCTTCAATAAGCATATTCAACTGGCCATTATATTTATTTAAAGTAACTTCCTCAAAACCAATATCTACAGTATTAAATAAACCGTCGCTTTTATTTAAGAATGAACTTAATGTTATAAGACTACTATTTTCTAACTTAGACTCCAGCTCTCCTTTATTTAATAAAAGACTATTTTGTGATGGAAGTATATCGCCTCTTTGTAGAAATGACATGTAGTTTTCATTAAACTCATAATAAATGCTTTCCATTTTTCCTGAGCTTCTTTTAAAATCATCTACTACAAAAGTATATCCCTGTAAATAATCAAAGAAGCTATCTAATTTTTCATAGAAAAATGGTAAATAGCTATCAATGGTTTCAAAATAATAAGTATTATTTAGAAGTTCAATATTCTTTCCTACTATTCCCTTTATTTTTTCAACACTCTCTTTGTTTTCTTTAGATACATTTGCAATTACTTTTTTTAATTCTTCGTTAATATTCTGTACTGCCCTACTTCTACATTCATCATCTACAATTACCTCTTTAGATGGAAAAATGCTAAATTCTTCAACCTTTTCAATACTTCTTTGAGATTCCGTATTAAATGTCCTTATGGAATCTACTTCATCACCAAACAATTCCACTCTATATGGGTATGCAGATGTAGGAGGGAATACATCAAGTATCCCTCCTCTAAATGAGAATTCACCTTTTCCTTCAACAACTTCCACTCTTTCATAACCACATTGAAGAAGACTTTTAGATATTTCTTTTAAATCAATATCATCTCCCGTCTTTATTATCATACTATATCTTAAATAATACTCTTTCGGAGTATATAAAGATGTAAGTGCATCTATAGAAGTAACTATTATCTTCTTTCTTTCGTTCTGTAATATTTCCTTTATTACCTTTAACCTTGCCCATCTTAAATCTCCTGAAATAGCATCTACATTATAAAACACTACTTCTCTCACTGGAAAATAAAAAACATCAGTTGTATAAAAACTTAAATCTTCATATAAATTTTTGGCATCTACATCGCTATGTGTTACTACCACCATAGAATTATCATTTTCTTCAAATATTCCATTTATAATGTAGCTTTTACCTGACTCTGATATGCCATATATATTTATAGGAAATGTTTTTTCTGAAGTTTTCTCAGTTATTGATTTAAATTTCATATTATCCTTTAAGGGCTGCATTACCCCCTGTAATCTCATTTATACACACCTTCCTTAAAAGTTTAAACACACTTTAAAGCATCAAATCCGTTACACTTATTCATGGCTTCCTTAGTATCTTTATCTATCATTATTTCCACAGCTTCTGTCACTGCCTTTAATGTCTTACCTAAAATTTCATTTTCATCTTTAGAGAATTTTCCTAAAACGTGTGAAACTAAATCTCCCTTTGGAGCTCCCACACCAATTTTAACTCTTGGAAATACATCTGTTGATAAATTAGCTATGATGCTTTTTATCCCATTATGTCCTCCGTGACTTCCTTTTTCTCTTATTCTAAGCCTTCCAACAGCTAAGCTTATATCATCATATAAAACGATAATCTCTTCATTGGAAAGTTTATAAAAATTAGCTACCTCCCTTATGCTATCCCCACTTAAATTCATATATGTAGTTGGCTTTAATAAGATTACTTTTTTCCCTTTTATAAATCCTTCACCAAAAACACCTTTAAATTTTTCCCTATTTAGTTCTATATTATACTTATCGCTTAAATAATCTATTGCTTCAAATCCTATATTATGTCTTGTTCCTTCATATTCTTTTCCTGGATTTCCTAATCCTACTACTAAATACATTCTGTCAATTCCTCTCTGTACTAAAATAATCTACTTTATATTATACCATTTTTTCCTTTTATAAAATAATAATAAATTTAATAAAAGGATACCTAGCATAAATTACTAAATATCCTTTTATATATTAATTATATATTTTTATTTCTACTTCTTTTATAATTCCATCGCTTAAGACTTCACAAGATATAATATCTCCTTTATTTTTAGAATTTAACATTTCAGTTATTCCATTAATATTAGATACATTCACACCTTCAATGGATAATATTATATTTGTTGGCTTAATGCCTGATTTATATGCATTTCCATCTTTCTGCAATTGTCCAACATAAAAGCCATGTTGATGCTGCTCTATATCCATCAATATTCCGCCTTCTGTAATACCTAGTACTTCTTTTATTATTACTGTTGAATTTATTATATTTTCTAAATTCTTTAGTTCAATACCATAATATACGCCTTCTGAGCCAAACTTTTCAGTAAGGTAAAGACTACCTATTCCAATAAGCTCACCATTAGAATTACATATAGGTCCGCCTGTATTACTTAAATTTATAGGAGCACTTATTTGAAGCAAACTGCACTCTTCTGCTAATGTATCATAATTTTCTGATTTACTATATCGAGCCGTAATTATTCCTGGAATAATGCTTTGGACTTTTTGATCTCCAGAGTATACACTACCTAACACGGCAATTCCCTGTCCTTCCATAACACTATCCTCATCAGCCAGTTTAATAGCAAAAAGATCACCTTTATAATCTACTTTAATTAGTGCTAAATCAAATTCTTCATCCTTTAATACTAATTTACCATCTACTGCCCCTTCTTCATCATTATGAAAAATTACATTTAAGTGTTTCATATCCTTAATTCTTGAATAATTAGTCAATATTACTCCAGTTTCAGTTATTACTACTCCTGTAACGCTACTAGTTTCTCCGTCATCTCCAGTTATGGTCACCAATGACTTTGATACTTCCTTTACTACTGATGTATAATCGCTAATAATCATATTATTTTTATTGAACTTTGTATTTTTAGCCTCTTCAATAACATCTCCATATTTATATTTAATAATAAAATTAAAAAATACACCTACTACTATCAATGCTATTATCAATATTATTCCTAAGTTTATTCCCATACGTATATTGGCACGGGTATTTTTATTTTCAAAAATTATCTTATATATCTTATCATTTTCTTTAGCTTTTCTATCATCATTATCATCCATTAGTTACACCTCCGAAACAATTCCCTTTTAATGAGATTTCTTTAGCGTAAATATAAAGCTAACACCTTTTCCCTCTATATTTTTTACCCATATGTCTTCATTATGTTGTGACAATATAGATCTTACTATAGGAAGTCCTAATCCAGTACTAAGCTTATTAGTTCTAGATTTATCACTTTTATAAAATCTATCCCATATCTTATTAAGTTCTTTTTCATCAATACATTTTCCAGAATTAAATATATCTACATATATTTTTTCTCCTTTAGAATATGCATCTATTTTTATTTCTCCATCATCATTACTGTATTTAATTGCATTTTCAATAATATTAGTAACTACTTGTATTATTCTATCTCTATCACCTAATACATAAGCTCTCTTATCGTGAAATGTAGCTTTAACATTTAACCCTTTTTCTTTAATCTTGTGCTCTAAGTTTAAAATACAAAGACTTATAACTTGATTAATATCAAATTCAGTAATTGCCAAATTAAATTTTCCTGATTCCATAGCAGATATATCTAACAAATCATTTACTAACCTTGCTAGCCTGTCTATTTCATCATAAACAATTTTAAGATAATAATTTTCCCTATCTCTTGGAATTACTCCATCTAAAATACCACCAATAAATCCTTTTATAGAGGTAATTGGAGACCTTAGCTCATGGGACACATTAGATATAAATTCTCTTCTTTTTGTATCTGACTTTTCTAAGGATTCCGCCATCATATTAAATGATTCTGCTAATTCTCCAATTTCATTATTACAATTTACCACTACTCTCTTTTCAACTTCACCTTTTGCCAGCCTTTTAGCTGCATTATTAATATCATCTATTGGCTTTATAATTATTTTCTTAGTTACTATTTTAATTAATATTGCTGAAATTATTATTTCAATGATTACTGCCATCCAGATAATGAACATATTAAAATTTCTTTCACTTTTATCTTGTGTAACCATAATCATATATCCATCAATTTCATCATCTTCATATATAGCTTTCACATATCCCTTTATTGATGTATTGTTTATTTTATACACATCTTTCTTAAATTCTATATTGGAAGATAAGGACTCTGTATCTAATTCAATCTTGCTATACAATAAATTTTCATAATCTTCCCCATTTACTAGATATACATATCCAAGTCTATCTGTAATTATAGCTTCACTATTAGTTGATATACAGGCCATCTTTATTATTTGTTTAAGTTGCTGATATGAGCCATCTTGCTGATTTAAGTAGTTATTTATGGAAGTTTCGATTATATCCATTTGCTTTTCCAAATTGGATAATTTTGTACTATGGTAACTTTTATTAAACAATACAGTTATAATTGACCCAAAAGAAATAAGCACTATGCTAGTAATGGATATAAAAATAACCATTATCCTTCTGTTTATGCTATCTTTTTTTGACATTACTTCACCTCGAACTTATATCCAACTCCCCATACTGTCTGTACTTCCCATGTTTCTCCACCTTTTAGCTTTTCTCTAAGCCTCTTAATATGGACATCTACAGTTCTTGAATCTCCTGGATAATCATATCCCCAAACTTCATACATCAGTTGTTCACGAGTAAATACCTTATTGGGAGAACTGGCCATATAATGTAGTAATTCCAGTTCTTTTGGTGCAAGCTTCACTATATTATTCTTATATACTACCTCATATGCTCCTATATCAATAGTAAGATCGCTAAACTTTATAACATCATTATTTTTAACTTCAGGACTATATCTCCTAGTTACAGCCTTTACTCTTGCTAAAAGCTCCTTGGGATCAAAGGGTTTTACCACATAATCATCTGCACCTAATTCTAAAGCAAGTACTTTATCAAAAACTTCACCTTTTGCAGTAAGCATTATCACAGGTATATTACTTTGTTTTCTAATAAATTTTAATACCTCTACTCCATCTTTTCCTGGAAGCATAATATCTAAAAGTACTAATCCTATATTATCATTAGTAACTATATTGCAAGCATCTAACCCATTAAAACATTTTTTTGTTTCATACCCTGAGCTTTTTAAATACATATCTATTAATTCATTGATATTTTCATCATCATCTACAATTAATATTTTTCCTAATTTATCGTCCATATTTTTTACACCATCCTTATAAAAATATTCTATCCTAAAACCTAACAAACTACCTTATTTTTCTTACAAATTTAACATTTGTTACATTTTCTTTATATTTATTATTCCATAAAAATCCAATTATAGTTTTATAATAAAAAAATAATCCTCAAATTAATTATTACTTGAGGATTATTTTATGTAATTAGTTTTCGAATAATTTACTTATTGGCTTATCGTCATAAATTCTTCTAATAGCTTCTGCAAATATAGGAGCAACAGATATTGAATTAAACTTTTCTAAATTTTGCTCGTCTTCTGGCAATGGTATTGTGTTTAACATAACAAGCTTTTCAATAGCAGAATTATTTATTCTTTCAAAAGCTGGTCCTGATAATACACCATGAGTACAACATGCATATACATTTTTAGCACCTAAATCTTTTAATGCATTTGCTGCATTAGCAATAGTTCCTGCTGTATCAATCATATCATCGATAAGTATACATCTCTTATCTTTTACATCTCCAATAATGTTCATTATTTCAGAAACATTTGCCTTAGGTCTTCTCTTATCAATTATAGCAATTGGTGCATGAAGTTTATCAGCAAACTTTCTTGCTCTAGTAACACTACCTAAATCTGGTGATACAACAACTACATCATCTTGATCTTCAAATCCATTTTCAATGAAATGTTCTGCCAGTATTGGTGATCCTAATAAATGATCTACTGGTATATTGAAGTATCCTTGAATTTGTGATGCATGTAAATCCATTGTTAATACTCTATCTGCTCCTGCTGCAGTTAATATGTCAGCCACTAACTTAGCTGTAATTGGATCTCTTGATTTTGCCTTTCTATCTTGTCTTGCATAACCATAGTATGGAATAACTGCTGTTATCCTTCCTGCTGATGCTCTTTTAAAAGCATCTATCATGATTAGAAGCTCCATTAAGTTATTATTTACTGGGCTGCTTGTAGATTGAACGATAAATACATCTGCTCCTCTAACTGTTTCATTTATATCTACTGATATTTCCCCATCACTAAAAGTTGAAACCTTTGAATTTCCTAATGTCAATCCTAATAAATTTGCAATTTCTTCTGCTAATTCTGGATGTGAATTACCTGCGAATATTTTTATGTTTTTTCCATGAGCTATCATACTTATTAGATCCTCCTTATTTTGGCTGTCTAGCTATTTATATTATAAAGTAAGAATACTTACTTTTTAATTAACCCTCTTTTTTCAACCCAACCTTCAATGTTTCTTTGTTTAGCTCTTGCTACTGCAAGCTCGCCTTCTTTTACATCATTAGTTATTGTTGATCCTGCTGCAATATAAGTATTATCTTCAACTTTAACTGGAGATATAAGATTAGTATTGCATCCAATGAAACTATTGTTTCCTATTATTGTTTTATTTTTATTTTTTCCATCATAATTAACTGTTACTGTTCCACAGCCAAAATTACAATTTTCTCCCACTTCAGCATCACCAACATATGTTAAATGTGATACTTTTGTATTATTTCCAATTGTTGATTTCTTTATTTCAACGAAATCACCAATTCTAACATTGTTTCCTATTACAGATTCTGGTCTTATATAAGCAAATGGACCTACTGTTGTGTCACTTCCTATTTTACTATCTATTATCACAGAACTTTCTATTTGAACGTTATCTTCAATAATACTATTATTTATTCTTGAATTTGAATAGATAGTACATCCACTTCCTATTTTACTTGAACCTTCAATGATATTTCCTGGATATATAATAGTATCCTTTCCTATTTCAACATCAGCACCTATATACGTAACACTTGGATTTATTAATGTGACTCCATTATCCATATGTCTATTATTTATTCTATTTCTTAGTATTTCTTCAACTTCTGCTAGCTGTCTTCTTGAATTTACACCAATTGTTTCTTCATAATCAACAACAACAGCACCCACTTTTTTACCTTCGCTTTTTTGAATTCCTATAACATCTGTTAAATAGTATTCTCCTTGTGCATTGTTGTTTGATAATTTTTCTAAAGAGCTTAAAAGATTTTCAATATCAAAGCAGTAAACTCCTGCATTCATTTCATTAACCTTTAGTTCTTCTTCATTACAATCTTTATGTTCTACTATCTTAAGTACTTCTTCTCCATCTCTGATGATTCTTCCATACCCTGTGGCATCATCTAAGATAGATGTTAAAAGTGTTGTACTGTTTCCTTTATTAATATGTTCCTTAAACAATCTTCCTATTGTTTCTTCTGTTATTAATGGAGCATCACCACAAAAAACTGCTACAGTTCCTTTTTTTCCACTTAAAAACTCTATAGCACTTTTAACTGCATGACCAGTTCCAAGCTGCTCTGTCTGAAGAGAATAGCTAACATTTCTACTATTAGTTTTTTCTTTAACTAATTCAGCACCTTTTCCAACAATAACATTTACATCTTCAATTTCAGCTTTTCTTAATGTATCAATAACATGATTAACCATTTCTTTTCCACAAACTTTGTGTAATACTTTTGGCAAATCAGATTTTATTCTTGTTCCTTGGCCTGCTGCTAAAATAAGAGCACAATTATACATAAATCCACCTCTTCAATTTATAAGGACAAAATTGCATTTTATCCATTTATTGTTCGTATATCTTAATATATTATATTTCATTAGCGTTTTGATTTCAACCTTCCTATATAAAATATATATGGTTGTAACTCCACAATAATGAACTAACATATTATATCTATTTTAACAAAAAAAGAGGCAATGCCTCTCTTTTTAATTAATATTTGATATAAATTTTATTCACTTACAATTAAGCTTTCTTCTGAAACTGCCTTTTCATAGGCTTCTAAAATTGCACCTTGTATTCTTTCTCTTGTTTCAGTATTGATTGGATGTGCAATATCTTTAAATTCACCATCTGGTGTCTTTCTACTTGGCATTGCTATAAACAAGCCATTTTGCCCCTCAATAACCTTAATATCATGTACTACAAATTCATTATCAAATGTCACAGATACAATAGCTTTCATTTTTCCTTCTGATGCTATTTTTCTAACTCTAACGTCTGTGATTGTCATTTCACTCCACCTCCAGTTGCTTTTATATAAATATATTTCTATAAAAAGTTTAAAAATCCTTTTTTTTACTTAATTTTTTTCAAATTTTACAAAAAAATATATTAAATAACTGGTTTTTTCCTATTTTATTAGGCTTGAAGGAGTTACTTTTATCTTTCCATCTTCACTTATATGCTCAACATCGATGATTGAAACATAATCTGTTACCCTCTTATTAGCAACACCTACATTATCAACTAATACTCCAGTACCAACTAATTCACTATCAAATTCTTTTAATAAGTCAGTTATACCTTGAGCTGTTCCTCCCCCTCTTAAAAAGTCATCTATAAATACACATCTACTAGAAGGCTTCATTGATTTCTTTGCTAAAGACATTTGTTGTATTCTTCCGCTTGTGCCTGATAAGTAGTTAATAGAAACAGTAGGACCTTCTGTAACTTTATTTTCTCTTCTTATAATTACCAGTTCTATACCTAAACTCTTGGCAACTTCATATGCTAGTGGAATACCTTTTGTTTCAACTGTTACAACATAATCTACATCCATTGATTTAAAATAAGAAGCTAATATTACACCGGCTTTGCTTATTATTTGTGGATTATACATTATGTCTGTTAAATAAATGAAGTTACCTGGAACAATTCTTCCTTCTTCCATAAGTGCATCACATAATTCCTTAGCAAACTCTTCTTTTGCATTACTACCCATTTGTGGAATAAACTTTATTCCTCCAGCTGCTCCAGATATAGTTTCAACTTTACCCATATCTAATTTGTCTAACACTTCTCTAACAATAACTATATCTTCGCTTATTGTTGACTTAGCTGCATTTAACAATTCTGAAAATCTATTTAGGCCTATTACCTTATTAGGATTTTCAACTAAAATCTTAGTAATGATTACAACTCTATTATTCCTACTTAATTTTTCCATTTTTTCTCCTTTCTTCATCTGTCCCTTCACGAACTTTCATATTTTATTTACCCTATAATATTCATATTTTATTCTAAATATAGCTTATTATCAATAGTTTTATTTACTAATTTTAAAAATCTTTCTAACATATATAATTGCCTTATTTCCTTTTTTCAATATATATTTTCATATATTTATTATTTTATATGTTCAAGTTGAAAATTTTGTATATAATTATAGATAGATTATATAAAGGAGTTGATATGATGGCTTTTGACTTAAATATGGATAAACACAAAAAAGTCCACTTTATTGGAATTGGTGGAGTAAGTATGAGCGGACTTGCTGCTGTACTACTAACAAAAGGATATAAAGTTTCTGGTTCTGATTCTAAAGAATCTGAAGTTTTAAATAAATTGAGAGAAGCAAATGCTGAAATATATATTGGACATAAAAAAGAAAACTTAAGAAACGTTGACTTAGTTGTTTACACAGCTGCAATTCCTTCTGATAATCCAGAAATAATAGAAGCCAAGGCTCAAAACATAGAATTGATGGATAGAGCTGAATTCTTAGGCTATATAATGAAAGGACATAAGTATAATGTAGCTGTTGCTGGTACACATGGAAAAACCACTACTACTTCAATGCTTTCCCACATAACTCTTGAAGCAAACTTAGATCCAACTATACTTGTTGGAGGAGATGTTGATGCTATCCATGGAAACTATAAAATTGGTGAAAGCGAATACTTTGTAACAGAAGCATGTGAATATAAAGCATCTTTCTTAAAATTCTATCCTTACATAGGTATTATTCTTAACATAGATGCTGACCATTTAGATTATTATAGAGATATCAATCACATTGAAGACACCTTCAAAAAGTTCTCTGATTTAATTCCTGCTGATGGATATCTAGTAGGATGTGCAGAGGATCATAGAGTTATGGAAGTTCTTAACTATGCAAAGTGCAAAACTATGAGCTATGGATTTGATAAAGGAGATGTTACAGCTGGTAATATTTCATTTAATAATAAAGGTTGTGCAACTTTCACTGTATTCCATAATGGTAAAGAATTATTTGATGTTACTTTAAACACAACAGGAAAACACAATATCCTAAATGCTTTAGCAACAATCTGTACATCTTTAATATTAGAAATTCCTAATGAAGCTATCATTAATGGCTTAGCTGCTTGTAAAGGTGCTCATAAGAGATTTGAATATAAAGGTGAATTTAATGGTGCTACTATAATTGATGATTATGCTCACCATCCAGTAGAAATTGCTGCAACTTTAAATACAGCAAAGCTTATTCCTCATAATAAAGTGTACTGTGTATTCCAACCACATACTTATACTAGAACTAAGACTTTATTTGATGAATTTACTACTTGCTTTAAAGATTGTGATGAGCTTATCCTAATGGATATATATGCAGCACGTGAAAAAGACACAGGTCTTGTTTCATCTGATGAACTTGGTGATGCAATAAGAGCAAAAGGATTTAACTGCATAAACCTTCATAGCCATGAAGACGTAACAAACTATTTAAAGGATAAAATTAAAAAAGATGATCTAGTTCTTACTGTTGGAGCTGGAGATGTTGTTAAAGTAGGAGAACTTCTACTTAATTCTTAATAAATAATAAACTTAAGAGGTGATACTAATGAACTTACTAAGCAAAATATCAGCTGCTGCTGAATTTATAAAAAACAAAAGCAAATATACTCCTGAAATAGGATTAATACTAGGTTCTGGTCTTGGTTCTTTAGCTGATACCATAGAAGAAGCTGAATTCTTTGACTATGCCGATATTCCTAACTTCCCTACATCTACTGTAGAAGGACATAAAGGAAGACTAGTAATTGGTTTATTAGAAGGAAAACAAGTTATTGCTATGCAAGGAAGATTTCACTTCTATGAAGGATATTCAATGCAGGAAGTTACTTTCCCTGTAAGAGTTATGAAGCTTTTAGGTGTTTCTAAACTTGTTGTTACTAATGCTTGTGGAGCTGTAAATACAGATTTTAATCCTGGAGATTTAATGGTTATTACTGATCATATAAATCTTTCTGGAGCAAATCCTTTAATTGGTAGAAATCTTGATGAATTTGGTCCAAGATTCCCTGATATGTCTGAAGCCTATAACAAAGATTTAAGAAATAAAGTCTTAGAAGCAGGTAAAGATTTAGGATTAAATTTAAAACAAGGAGTTTATGTAATGCTATCTGGTCCAACCTATGAAACTCCAGCAGAAATTCGTATGGTTGGAATTTTAGGTGGTGACACTGTTGGTATGTCTACTGTTCCTGAAGTTATCGTTGCAAATCACTCTGGTATAAAAACTGTAGGTATATCTTGCATCACTAACATGGCTGCTGGTATACTAGATCAGCCTTTAAGCCATGATGAAGTTATGGAAACTTCTACAAAAGTTAAAAATGACTTCATTAACTTAATGAATAGAATCGTTAAAATAATATAAAAAAGCTGTGCCTTAGGGTACAGCTTTTTTTAATTATGAATTATGAGTGATGAATGATGAATTGTGGAATAAACTCCTTAAGGGAGTTTAGAAAGGATAAAATTTATAGAAACTCTTCGAGTTTCATCCTTAATTCATCATTCGTAATTCATAATTATTTAAGTTCATCATTAACTAAAGTACTACTATTTCTTTAGTTACTGAATTTAGTACTTCACATCCGTCTTTTGTTACTAATACTAAATCTTCTATTCTTACACCTATGTTATCTTTTAAGTATATTCCAGGTTCTACTGAGAATATCATACCTGCTTTAACTTCTTCATGATTTACTGCGCTTACATCGCCGAAATCATGTACTTCTATTCCAATGCTATGTCCTGTTCTATGAGTAAAGTATTCTCCATACCCAGCATCTTTAATAATATTTCTTGCTGCATTATCTATATCTGAGAACTTCACGCCTTCTTTAATGATTGAAATAGCTTTTTCATTGGCACTCTTTACAATATTATATATATCAGCATGCTCTTTACTTGGTTCTTTTCCTATAAACACTGTTCTAGTCATATCTGAGCAGTAAGAATTATATTTTCCACCAATATCTAAAATGATGCTATCACCATCTTTAATAAGGTCCTTACCTGTACCATGATGTGGATCTGCACCATTAGGACTTGTAGCTATTATTGGTGAAAATGAAAATCCTGATGCTCCTTCACTTTCATATAATTCTTGTAAAAGTCCTGCATAATATTTTTCTGACTTTCCTACTTTTAAGTTATCCCAAAGCTTAAGCATTACTGCATCATTTATTTTTGATGATGCTTTCATTATTTCTATCTCTTCAGCATCCTTAATCATTCTTACCCTATCAATAATAGGAGAGCCATTAACAAATCCTTTAGCTGCATTACTATTAATAAGTTGTATTAAAAATCTTGCTGGCCAATCTTTATCTATTCCTAATATCTCATTTTTATTAATGCATCTATTTAAATAGTCTATAGGATTTTCAGTATCTTCATACCAAATCATCTCTACACCTAAATCTTCATATACAGGGAATAACTTATTGATTACCAATTTATGATCACCGTTTTGATTTATGTATAATGCAATCATTCTTTCCCCTGGATATATCCACTTTCCTGTTAAATAAAATATAGATGCTGGAGATGTAATTATCATTTGTGATAATCCTTCTTTAGCCATTCCTTCTAAAATCTTATTTACTCTACTATTTTTCATAAAAACACCTCAAAAACATTATCAATTCTTTCTATAATAATACTTTATATTTGCAATAATATCCACTTCTATTTTGTCACTAAAAACTATAATTAATGATATAATTATTTTAGTAATTACATTGGAGGATTTAAAGATGAAAATAGCAGCCATATCAGATATTCATGGAAATATATACGCATTAATGAAAGCGTTAGAAGATATAGACGAGCAAAAAGTAGATAAGATTATATGCCTTGGAGATTTTGTAGGTTATGGACCTCACCCTAATGAAGTTATTGCTTTAATAAAAAGAAGAGAAATTCCTTGTATAAAAGGTAATTATGATGTTTCAGTGGTAAATGGTGCTTATACTTATATAAGAAATACTACAATTAACTCTTTTTCTTTACCTTGGACGTGCTCTGAATTAAGAACTTCAAATAAGTTTTATTTAGATTCACTACCTGAAAAATTAAAATATACAGTTAATGGTGTTAATTTATGCTTCACTCATGGAAGTCCTAATTTAATAAATGAATACCTATTTGAAGATGCAGAAAACACAAAAAAAGTTATGGAAAACTTTGAAGATGATGTTTTAATTTGTGCTCACACTCATATACCTTTTGTTAAAAAAGTTAACGATAAACTTATTGTCAATGTAGGAAGCATTGGAAAACCTAAAATAGGGCGTCCTAATATCACATATGCAATACTAAATATTGATGATGCTGGAAATGTTGATGTTACAATAAGAGAGCTTGAATATGAATACAGAAGAATCATGAAAGACTGCATTATGCTAAACTTTCCTTCAGCCATAGTAAACTCATACGAAACAGGACAAGAGTAATAAAATAGAGCATCGAAAGATGCTCTATTTTAGTTAAACAGTAAATGTCGCTACGCTCATTCCCTTAGTTAAGTCGCCTATTAAAAATGTAGAATGTAAAATGAAGAATTAAAAATTAAGGAGAGAATTTCTACGAAATTCTTTTAAATATATGTTTAAGAAATTCCCCAAGGAATTTCATCCTCAATTTTTAATTTTTCATTTTTAATTTTTCATTCCTCCTAGGAGTTTCATCCTCAATTTTTCATTAACGAAGTGTTAATTAACTTGCCGTTAATCAACAAGCCTTCCCACTATTTCTAATTTATTAAGAATATCTCTTTGATTTTTGTGACAATTATTGAAATAATTGGTAAGGTCTTTTCCGGCAGCAACTCCATAGTGTCTTCCTCCACTCCATGTATCCTTATCTGTTACATCATATACTATACCATCAACGGCTATATATATCTTATTCCTATTTTGCCCATCATATTCTGATAACTGTTCCTTAGTAAAGACATTATCTGTGCTTCTCATTTTCTTATCTTTCTTACTCTTACCTTTATTTAAATAACTGGTTATATCTTCACATACAGATTCCATAACCTTAATTATCGTACTGCAATATTCTTTAGGATAAGTTTGCAGCATATTCTTTAATTTATTTATTTCACAATATCTTTCTTCAAGGAAACTCTTCTTATCCATTTAGTCCTCCATTTATAATTTTCCTTAAAATTATATTATGAATTTAAGTTGCAAATGTTAGTAAACTATTGTAAAATCGAATTATTAAATGTAAATATCGTAATTACTATGAAGAGAAGAGTAACACTTGAAGGTAGTTTTAGCGAATAAGGGATGGTGTAAGCCTTATACGAAATCATTTGTGAAGAACATCTCGGAGTTTCTAACCGAACGAGTAAAACTTTAGTAGGCTTAGACGGGTTTAATCCGTTATTAATTTTGCATTATGCACTAAGTGGCCTTTATTTAGGCAATTTGGGTGGTACCACGTAAGTTATCCTTTCGTCCCATTTTTATGGAGATGAAAGGTTTTTTTATTATAAAAAATTCTAGGAGGTAAATTATGAAAGACGTAGTTTTAGTAAAATCACTTTACAGAAACTCTGAAGAATATTTAACTAAAGAAATTACTATTTCTGGTTGGATAAGAACTTTAAGAGCTTCAAATGCATTTGGATTTATAGAAGTTAATGACGGTAGCTTCTTTAAAAATATTCAGGTGGTTTTCGATAACAACCTATCAAACTTTAAAGAAATCTCAAAATTACCAATCAGCTCATCAATAAAAGTTATTGGTACTTTAGTTGCGACTCCAGAGGCTAAACAGCCATTTGAAATTCAAGCTAAAGAAGTTATAGTTGAAGGTATGTCAGATTCTGATTATCCATTACAAAAGAAAAGACATACATTTGAATACTTAAGAACAATAGCTCACTTAAGACCAAGAAGTAATGCTTTCTCAGCAGTATTTAGAGTAAGATCTGTTGCTGCTTATGCAATACATAAGTTCTTCCAAGATCAAGGCTTTGTATATGCTAATACTCCAATCTTAACTGGAAGTGACTGTGAAGGTGCTGGAGAAATGTTCAAAGTAACTACAATAGACTTTGATAATATTCCAAGAACTGAAGAAGGTGCTGTTGATTACAAAGAAGACTTCTTTGGAAAAGAAACTAACCTTACAGTTTCAGGGCAATTAAATGCTGAAACTTTTGCATTAGCATTTAGAAATGTTTATACATTTGGACCTACTTTCAGAGCTGAAAACTCAAATACAGCAAGACACGCTGCTGAATTCTGGATGGTTGAACCTGAAATAGCTTTTGCTGATTTAGAAGATGATATGGAATTAGCTGAAGACATGTTAAAATACGTAATTAAATACGTTATGGATGAATGTCCAGAAGAAATGGCATTCTTCAACCAATTTGTTGAAAAAGGATTATTAGATAAATTAAATCATATAGTAACTTCTGACTTTGGAAAGGTTACTTATACAGAAGCTGTTGAACTTCTTAAGAACTGTGGAAAAGATTTTGAATATCCAGTTGAATGGGGTATGGATTTACAAACAGAGCACGAAAGATATTTAACAGAGGAAATCTTTAAAAAGCCTGTATTCGTTACAGATTATCCAAAAGACATCAAAGCATTCTATATGAGACTTAACGATGATGGAAAAACTGTTGCTGCAACAGATTGTTTAGTTCCAGGAATAGGTGAAATCATCGGAGGAAGCCAAAGAGAAGAAAGACTTGATGTATTAAAGGCAAGAATGGCTGAATTAGGTCTTAAGGAAGAAGATTACTGGTGGTACTTAGAGCTTAGAAAATACGGAGAAACTAAGCACGCTGGATTTGGTTTAGGATTTGAAAGATTAATAATGTACATCACTGGTATGTCTAACATCAGAGATGTAATACCATTCCCAAGAACTACTGGTCAATCTGACTTCTAATATTGTAAAAAGAGCACTTTAGTGCTCTTTTTATTTTTAAATTATTTTTCATTTTTTTGTATAATTTTATTAATGAAGTCAATACTATAAGTGTAGATATAAACCTGTGTAAAAACAGGTTCCCATCCCCCCATTATTTAAAAGAGCACCTGTTGAAGGTGCTTTTTTTGTACAAAAAAAGCACCTTCAACAGGTGCTTTTTTAATGATGAATTATGAATGATAAATTAAGGATGAAACTCGCAGAGTTTCTGAAAAATATATTTTTCTAAACTCCCTAATGGAGTTTATTCCACAATTCATCACTCGTCATTCATCATTCATCATTATCTAAGTTCATCATTATCTAATTACATTCTTTCAACGCTTTCCATACCTAATAAATCTAAGCATGTTTCTAAAATGTTTTTCACAAGATTAATAAGAGCAAGCCATGATGCTTTCTTAGCTTCATCTTCTTCTGATATTATTCTTGTATCGTTGTAGAACTTATTGAAGTTATTTGATAATTCATAGATATATTCACATACCTTATGTGGTGCTCTATCTCTAAAGCTGTTTTCTACCATTTCATTAAACTTAATTGCTTGAAGCATTAAGTTTCTTTCTGCCTCAGTTGTCGGTACAGCTATATCAACATTAGAAATATCCATGGCAGCTTTATTTAAAATAGACTTAATTCTTACTATTGTGTAAAGAATGTATGGTCCTGTGTTTCCTTCAAATGAAGCGAATCTATCTATATCAAAGATATAATCTTTTGAAGCTTGGTTTGATAAATCACCATATTTTAAAGCAGCTAATCCTACTTTTGATGATATTTCTTCAACTTCTTCTTCTGTTATATTTTTATTATCTTTAAGCTTTTCTTTACCTGCTTCTTTAATCATGCTTATTAAGTCAGCAAGTCTCATTACTCCACCTTCACGAGTTTTAAATGGCTTACCATCTTTACCATTCATTGTTCCAAAACCAATGAAATCTAATACTACATCTTCTCCAGCAATTCCTGATTTTCTTGCTGCTCTAAAGAATTGTTCATAGTGAAGTCCTTGTCTCTTATCAGCTAAGTATATTATTTCATTAGCTTTTAAATCTCTAACTCTTTCTACTACTGTAGCTAAATCTGTAGTTCCATATAATGAAGCTCCATCAGATTTTAATAAAAGAAGTGGTGGAATAGGTGCTTTATCATCTTCTTTACTTACATCAACAACTAAAGCTCCTTCACTTTCATGTGCATATCCATTTTCCTTTAATTCCTTAACCATATCTGGAATTAATTTTTGTGCATCACTTTCACCATTCCATAATTCAAAGCTTACATCTAATGCTCCATAGTTCTTCTTTAAGTCAGCAACTGAAACATTTAATATATGCTTCCATAAAGCCACATATCCTCTTCTACCTTGTTGAAGCTCAACAGTAGCTTGCTTTGCAGCTTCCATTACTTTTTCATCACTCTTAGCTAGCTTACTTGCATATGGATATATATCTTCAAGTTCATCTATTGTAAATGGTGCTTCTTCAGGATATTCTCCTTCAAAGCTTGCATCAAAGTATGGTAATTCTGGATTTCTTCTTTCAACTTCTGAAATAACCATACCCATTTGAAGACCCCAATCTCCTAAGTGAACATCACCAATAACATCATGTCCTAAGTATTTAGCAATTCTCTTAATACTTTCACCAATGATTGCAGATCTTAAATGTCCTATATGTAGAGGTTTAGCAACATTAGCTCCACCATAATCTACAACTATTTTTTTAATTTCTGTTGCTGGTGAAGTACCAAACTTTTCATCCTTGTTCATTTTATTAATATAATCAATTAAAAACTCATCATTAATTGTTATATTTATAAATCCTGGTCCTGCTATTTCTAATTTAGAGAAAATTTTATTTTCTTGTAATTTAGCAACTACTTCTTCTGCTATAACTCTTGGTGCTTTTCCATGTTTCTTAGCATTAGGTAATGCTCCATTACATTGATATTGGCAAAGGTCTGGTCTATTTGATACAGTTACCTTTCCTGATTCCCTGTCATATCCAAGTTCTTCAAAAACATCTTTAACTATATCGCTGATTTGATCAATAAATATTTTCATAATCTGCCTCCTATTTTTTTAATATAAAAAAACCGTCTCTTTATAATACAAAGAGACGGAATATTTCCGCGGTACCACTCAATTTAACTAGAAAATTCTAGTTCACTCAAAACTTTAACGCAGTTAACGTCACACCCTTACATATAAATGCTCAGGTAGCTTCTCCAAGTTCCTCTTCCTTATTTTATATCTTGTAAGACTTCCACTCTATTCTTACTCGCTGGTAGATAATTATAAATAAGTACTCTTCTTTTCATAGAATTTTTTATTCTTCTTAATATTAATATAAAATATATGATAAAACAAATTTAATTAAAAATCAAATTATTATTTTATTTATTAAATATTGTTTATTAATTCATTAAATTCTTCATTATTTTTTACAAAACCTAGTTCACCTTCAACATCACTTTTCAGAGTATTTACAAAGGTATCAATAAATTGTTCAAATCCTTCTTCACTTTGATTAACCTTCATATTTGCATATAGCTTAGATTTTGATGGGTTCCATGGCTTTTTCATTGCTTCTAGCATTTTTTTAAGTACAATTACAAAGTTATCTGCATCTTTTTCATCACTGTATAATTTGAAATATCCAACTTGTCCATTGTAATCCCATAGGTCATATAAATCTGTTGTTTTTTCTAAAATCTCTGCAAAATATTTGGCATCCTCTTTTCTACCATCCTTTAAAGCTATTTCCATCATGGATATTAATATTGTAAAAATATCTGTGGTTGCTTCTATTAACTTATAGCTAAAAAGTTCAGAGGCCTTATCAAACTCACCTTTTTTAATATAAAGTCTTCCTTGTAACCTATTTTTATCATATGTAACAGTAGGTAATTTATCTATACAGCTTTGTGCTTTTTTATATTCATTTCTCTCTAAATATTTATTTATAAGCATAGAGGTTGCCTCATTTCTAACCTCTAAGTCTTCACTTTCTAGCACTCTTACATATAAAGCTTCTATTTGTCCTTCATAGTATTCTCTATTATCTACTCCAAACATACAAATCATTCCTGATAACATGGTTGCAGTGCTTAGAATCAACTTATAGCAATTAGGAAATTGCTGAATCTTATCAATAGCTACTTCATATGCTGTATTAAAACCTTTAGTGCTTACAACTTCATATAATTCATTTAAAAAATCACCTATTTCCTTCTCTGATAAGTCATCATTAAAAGAAAGTAATGTATTTAAATCTACTTTTAAAAGCCTAGCTAGTGCTGGTAATAATGTTATATCAGGATAACAGCCACCTTTTTCCCACTTATTCACTGCTGGTGTTGAAACACCAAGATAATCTGCAACTTGCTCCTGTGTCATTCCTAGGGTAATTCTCTTTTTCTTTATAATATCATTTATTTTCATAGTATTATTAACCTCTCATTTTAAATAATATCAAAAGCTTTTGGTATTATTATTTTAACAAGATATTTTAATGTAAACAATTGAGCTGTAGTTAATTGTAAAGATAAAAATTTAACCATGAGTTAATTAATATAAATAATTAATATAAAAGCTATACAATTTATACTTTAATCTCCCCTACAAATTCCTGATTATCGGTGAATTGAAAGTGAAACTATCTAGTCTTATAATTCATTTCTTGTGAACTTTTACTCTTTTATTATAAATAAAAACTCCTACCAATATATATTATATATAAGTAAGAGCTTTAATATCTTATAACCTTATTTTTATCAATCCAATTTTAGTAAAAACCTCATTTATTTATGGTACGGTTCTTTGTTCCTTATTCTAAAACAATTATACAATTACTTTTTAAGCTTTTCTTAACATCGATTAATCTTTGATTGCTGGAACCTTTGAACTTTAAACCATCAACCTTTTTATCTTTTTCAAAACGTCCATCCACTAATACATCTATATTTTCAATTAAATCTTTTATATTATTATCTTTTTTCATCTTTTCTAATACGTCCTCAAAAGTATATCCTGTATAGCACCAAATATTAAGGCCAGCTTTCTTAAAAGCCTTTGCCATATAAGCAAATTCTTCAGCTCTTTCAAGCGGATCTCCTCCACTAAAGGTTATTCCTTTAAGTAAAGGATTATCTAGTGCATCTTCTATGAGTTCATCCATATCTCGCTCTTCTCCTCCATTAAAATCATGAGTATCTGGATTAAAACATCCTTCACAATTATGTCTGCACCCTTGAGAAAAATATACCCTTCTCATTCCTGGTCCATTAACTAAAGATTCATATGCAATTCCTGCTAACCTTATTTTCTTTGACATACTCCCGCTTCCTTATCCCTTAATTCTTAATTCTTAATTTTTAATCCTTAATTTTTCATTTTTAATTTTACTTATGGTACCATTTAGGTATGTAACTATCACACTGATCATACCATTCCATTACATTATCCACTTGCTTAATCATTACATTCATTTCTTTTTCTCCAAAAGATTGAGCCCAATAAACAGATGAAATCTCATTTGAACAAATATATAATAATAACAATTTAAAAAACAATTCTGGAACGTCATCATCAAAATATCCATTAATATATCCACTGGCAAACTCTGGACTTACTTCTGCAGACCAAACTATCCTATTGAATTCTTCCCATGGATCACCATAATCATATCTATTAAAATCTATTATTCCCAATTTTCTTTCTGGCGTAATTATCATATTTCCTATATGATAATCTCCATGTTGTAAACACTGTGGTCTATTCTTTAGTAATACTCTATTTTTATTTATATATTCTAATATCTTCTTTTCATCTTTTAAAACTACACCACACTTTTTATAATTTTCTATTTTTTTATCTATTTTTCTATTAAATCTACTTTCCCAATCTTCAATACTTTTAGGAGCATTTACGCTATGAATCTCCTTTAAATATCTACCAGCATTAACACCTAACTTATACTGTTCCTCTTCACTAAATTTACTAATTTCTTCTGCTGCATCTTCTCCCTTTATCCATGTGTATAAAGAATATATGGACTGATCATTATTACAAACTCCTATATCCACAGCTTTGGGCATAAGAATTTTCTTTTCTTCTAAGTCTTTGATAATTTCAAATTCTTTTTTCTTTTTAGCAAATTGGCCTATATCGGATATTTTTAATAATAACTCCTCATTTTCTCTAGTTTTTATTTTATATTTTTTATCATCAGACCATCCTTTATTAATATACTCTATATCCTCCCATTCCCTGCTTTGCCCAATATCTTCATACTCCATTACCTTTCAACTCCCACCTTTACTAATTTAAATAGAAAATCCCTCTTGAAAGAAACCAAAATAATTATGAAAAAATTTAAGGAACTCTTTTAGGAGTTCCTATTGTATTTGTGATTTTTTCCTTATAATTAACCTAAGTTTTTAAGGTAATTTAATCTACCACCAGCTTTTATTACCTGAATTTCCTTTTCTGTTAAATCTATCAATACTTCAAATTCACTATTCTTACTTATATTTTTAACTTTAACACTTCCTTTAGTTAAAGCTTCTTTAATATTATCTATTACCAACTCATCTAATGGATCAACTTCATTGTAATCAGCTTCATTTTTAAACTCTAGCGGAACTATTCCATTGTTAATTAAATTAGCTTTATGAATTCTAGCAAAGGATTTGGCAATAACACCTCTTACTCCTAGATAAAGAGGAGCTAAGGCAGCATGCTCTCTACTAGATCCTTGACCATAGTTTTCTCCTGCAATTATAAATCCTCCACCTAAATTCTTAGCTCTCTTTGGAAACTCAGTATCTATTGTATTAAAACAGAATTGAGATAAATACGGAATATTAGATCTAAATGGTAAAAGCTTTGAATTTGAAGGCATAATATGGTCAGTAGTAATATTATCTTCTACCTTTATTAATATCTTTCCCTCTATTTTCTCTCCTAATTCCTTATTTATAGGGAAAGGTTTAATATTAGGTCCCCTCTTCACTTCTACCTTAGTCCCATCTTCAGCTGGTTTAAGTATCATTGAGTCATCAACAATAAACCTTTCTGGCATATTAATACATAAATCTGTTTCTAACTCTCTTGGGTCTGTAAGTACACCTTTAATTGCAGAAACTGCAGCAGTTTCAGGGCTTACAAGATAAACTTTTGCTGATAATGTTCCACTTCTTCCATAGAAATTCCTATTAAAAGTTCTAAGTGATACACCATTAGTACCTGGTGCCTGTCCCATTCCTATACAAGGTCCACATCCATTTTCCAATATTCTTGCCCCTGAACTGATTATATCAGCAAGAGCTCCATTCCTTGCTATCATCTCCATTACTTGCCTTGAACCTGGAGCTATTACAAGACTTACATCTGGATGAACCTTTTTTCCTTTTAATATCTTAGCTACCTTCATTAGATCTTCATAAGAAGAATTTGTGCAACTTCCTATGGCAACTTGATCTACCTTAATTTTTCCTATTTCACTTACTTTTTTCACATTATCAGGACTATGAGGCATTGCAGCTAGTGGTTCTAAAGTATTAAGATCAATAGTTATTTCCTCATCATAAACAGCATCTTCATCTGCTTTAAATTCAAACCAATCCTCTTCACGTCCTTGAGCTTTAAAGAACTCCAAAGTTCTTTCATCACTAGGAAATATTGATGTGGTAGCACCAAGCTCTGCTCCCATATTAGTTATGGTTGCTCTTTGTGGCACTGAAAGATTCTTGATTCCTTCACCGCCATACTCAAATATCTTAGAAACCCCACCTTTAACAGTAAGCCTTCTTAAAACCTCTAAAACTACATCTTTTCCTGTAACCATTGGTTTAAAACTACCTATGATATTTACTTTACATACCTTAGGAACATTTATATAATATGCTCCTCCAGCCATAGCCAATGCAACATCAAGACCACCTGCACCCATAGCAAGCATACCTACTGCACCAGCAGTTGGTGTGTGACTATCTGAACCAATTAGCGTCTCACCTGGCACTGCAAATCTTTCTAAAAATACTTGATGACACACTCCATTTCCTGGTTTAGAAAAATATACTCCATGCTTAGATGCTACAGTTTTTATAAACTCATGATCATCTGCATTTTCAAAGCCTTGTTGCAACATATTATGGTCTACAAAAGCTACTGATCTTTTTGTCTTAACCTTATCTATGCCCATAGCTTCTAATTGTAAGTAAGCCATTGTCCCCGTTGAATCCTGTGTAAGAGTTTGGTCAATTTTAATACCAATAGAACTTCCCTTTCTTAATTCTCCTTCAACAATGTGGTTGCTTAAAATTTTTTCTGCTAGATTTCTTCCCAATGCTAATTTCCCCCTTCTTTTCTATCTCCTATTTATTGTTCCTTTTCTTTATATTGTTTATAAAGACTTACAAGTTCCTTATCAAAAAGGTTTCTTTTTACTCTGACAGTAGTTGCCCTCACTAAATTAAGGATATCCTTTGCTTCATCATCTGAAAGCTTTATATCATATTCTTTAAATTTATTTACTATAGCTGCCTTTCCTGAATGTTTTCCTATTACAATCTGCCTTTCAAGACCTACCACTGCTGGATCATAAGCTTCATAATTCATTGGATTCTTAATAGCTCCATCGGCATGTATACCTGATTCATGCACAAAGGTATTTTCTCCTACTATGGCCTTCCATTTTGGTAAGAATCGTCCTGAAGCCCTAGATACATACTCTGATACTTCTTTAAATTTTCTAGTATCAATATTTGTCTTATAACCATAAACATAAATTAGAGCCATTAATACTTCCTCTAAAGCAGCATTACCAGCTCTTTCACCAAGGCCATTTACTGTTACGCCAACATGATTTGCACCACCCATAACACCTGCTATAGCATTGGCTGTAGCCATTCCAAAATCATTATGAGTATGCATTTCAATATCAAATTTTGTTTTATTATATAAATATGAAATTTCATCCTTTAATTTAAAAGGCTCCATTATACCTACAGTATCACAATATCTAAACCTATCTGCTCCTGCATTCTTTGCTGCATTAATAAACTCTACTAAAAATTCTCTATCAGCTCTTGATGCATCTTCCCCATTAACAGATACATATAAGCCATTTTTCTTGGCATACTCCACTGATTTGATCATATTTTCAAGAACCCATTGCCTTGATGTTCTAAGCTTATGCTTAATATGAATATCTGAAACAGATATAGATATAGCCACTGCATCAACATCGCAATCGATAGATTGCTCTATATCTCCTATAACAGCCCTATTCCATGCCATTATGCTCTTTGCATTGCTACTACTTCTATTCCTTTTTACTATTGATTTTATTGCTTCCTTTTCATCTCCACCCATGGTTGGAATACCAACTTCTAATTGATCTACCCCTAAATCTCTTAACATAGATGCAATAATAATTTTTTCCTCATTAGCAAATACAACACCTGCCGTTTGTTCCCCATCACGCAATGTAGTATCCACTATCTTTATTTGTCTATCATTTCTCGGATCTTTAATTGCCATGTTATAGCCCCCTTTATTTTAATTCCAATTTTACCATTTTTATCCTATAACTTCAATGTAATATTTACTTTTTTTGCAAGGAAAATATTTATTTTTTCAAAATACTCCTTAAAAACAATGTATTTCATGATTAAATATCATGTTTTTGCAACTTATTATTTTTTTCCTTCATATACATGTTTCTATATGAAAAATAAAAGCATTAATTTTTATTAATCTTAAATTTAAGACTTTGAAAAATTAATGCCTTTATTGATATATATTTATATAAAACCATAATTATTCATATTACTGCCTGTATGGGAACGTCTATCTGCTCTTTCTTCGAACTTTCCTGGACCAAATCGTTCATCTAAGCTTAAGTATCCAGTAACTCTTGATATGCCTTGAATATCTATACTACTGCATTTAGGGCATTTCTTTTCATTGCTATTTACACTACTTCCACAATTCTTACAGTACCTTATATGAAAATTTATTCCTATATAACTTATATTAGTATTCTTATATGCATAATTAATGATATCCATAATCTGTTCTCCAGTTGGAGAATCATCTACCTCTATATATGATATATGACCTGCATTGCAAAGCTTATGATAAGGTGCTTCAATGTCTATCTTTCGCTTTATTGAAATAGGAAACTTTACAGGAATATGATAGCTATTAGTATAATACTCTTTATCAGTGACTCCTTTAATGATACCAAACATTTTTTGATCCTTCTTAATAAACTTACCACTTAAGCCTTCAGCTGGTGTGGCATAACAACTCCAATTAAGATTTGTTTCCTGTGAAAATTTATCGGTATATTGTCTCATAAAAGTAACAATTCTCACACCAAGTTCTCTAGCTTCATCACTTTCACCATGATGCTTTCCTGTTAAAGCTGTAAGTGCTTCTGCTAGCCCTATGAATCCTATGCCCCATGTGCCTTGTTTTAAAATAGGCTCAATTGAATCCTCTTCTTCTAGATTTTCTGCTCCCTTCATCAGCTTTTGACCAGCCACAAAAGGAAGATCCTTTACCCTTAACTTTTTAAGAATGCCATATCTATGAAGTAATGATTCTTTTGCTAATATTAATCTACTTTTTAATATTTCAAAAAATTTATCTATATCACCTTTTGCTTCAATCCCTATTCTAGGAAGGTTAATGGTCACTGGTGCTATATTTCCTCTACCTTTGCATCCTGGTTCTCCATTAATATTTTTCATTACATATGTCCTGCATCCCATGGTTGCTGGCATATATCCCTTATCGTAGTATTCCTTATTAAAATCAGCATCAATATTCATAAATGTTGGGTTCATTCTCTTTGCTGCTACTTGGCAAGCTAATTTATAAAGATAATAATATTCATCTTCCGGTTCTCTATTTACTCCTTCTTTTACTCTAAAGATTATATTAGGAAAAATAGGCTGTTCTCCTTTTCCTAAACCTTTTTCATATTCTTGTAAAAATATCTCACATATCATTGCTGCATCTTTATCTTTAGGTATCCCTAAATTAATAGAAGAGAATGGAACTTGCGATCCAGCACGACTATGCATAGTATTTAAATTATATACAATTCCCTGCATAGCTTGATGAACTCTCATCTTTAATCTTTCTTCTACAATATTTTCTATTCTTTCTTCTTCAATACCAAGAGCTTCTAACTCGCTTCTTATTTCCTGTCTGGTAGGATCAATAAAAATAGACATATCATTATCAAAATCAGGGTGTGCTTGACCTCCAAACATGTCATTCTGGCTTGACTGCAACAAAATACAAGATAATTCTGCTGCTGTTTCTATTCTTTTAGGTTTATTTATAGTTCCATAGCCTGTATTAAACCCATTTTCCAAAATCTCTTTAGTAGGAATATGAAGACAATTTATACTTAAATTATAAGAATCCAAGTCATGAAAATAAAGCTCACCATTTTCATGAGCTTTTGCTAAATGCTTAGGCATATTGGCTAAATTATGCCACTTATTTGATTCTGATGCTATTCTTAAAAGCTTTGATGAAAAGTTATTGCCTACATTGGCATTGTCTCTATCAGTTTCCACGCCAATTCTATTAATGGCTTTCATTAAATCAGATTTTGTATCTCTCACTCGTGTCCTATCCATCCTATAGATAGAATAAGCTCTTTGAATTTCATTGTACCCTTCATCCATCAAGGTCTTTTCAATTAAATTTTGAATTTCTTCCACAGTTATACTTGATTTTTCAGTTTTAAGTATGGATTTATATACGTTTTCCGTTATATTTATGATTTCATTGTGGTCTAATTTTTTTGAAACTTCCTTGCTGGCTTTTCTTATTGCATTACTTATTTTATCCTTATTAAATACTACTTCCCTTCCATCTCTCTTCACTACATATAGCACATTTTTTCCCTCCTATACACAATATATGGTATACATTATACTTCTATGCTTTTTTGTTTTCAAATCAAAAAAAATTTTTAATATATGATATTATCCCCTATTTTTCCTTAAAAATTGTTTACATATTAATAACTCCTTATTTCATATAAAAGTCTCTATTGAAATTTTTACTTAATATATATTAATTGAACTATATCAGTATTGATAATGTTTATACTTATCAGTATTGATAACTATGTGGTTTATGCTATAATATAATTAATAATTAGGTTAGGAGGATTACAATGCAAAAAATTGCTATAATAACTGATAGTGCATCTGACATCCCATTAGAGATTGTAAAAGAAAAGAACATTAATTTATTGCCCCTTAGAATAATCTACTCTCATGGAGATTACCAAGATAAATTAGACATTACACCAGAAGAAATATATTTAAATTTAGATAAAGAAATTCCTAAAACATCACTTCCAAGTGCACAAACTATGGAAGATATTCTTAGCAAATTAGAATCGGAAGGCTATACTCATGTTATTGCCATATGTCTTTCAGGAGGTCTTTCTGGAACATGTAATTCATTAAGATTAATGTTAGAAGATCACCCAAAGCTAACATCATATGTATATGACACTAAGATTCTTGCTTATCCTGAAGGAGAAGTTGTCTTAGAAGCAGTTAAACTTGTTGAAGCTGGTAAAAGCTTTGAAGAAATAGTTGAAGCACTACCTAAAATAAGAGAAAGAATAACTGGATTCTATACTATTAATACTTTAGAATACTTACAAAAAGGTGGTAGAATTGGTAAGGTTGCAGGTACAATTGGCGAATTATTAAACTTAAAGCCTATAATTACTACTGATGATACAGGAGTTTACTATACTATATGTAAAGCCAGAGGAAGAAAACAAGCACTTTCAAAAATGACTGAGCTTCTAAAAGAAAAGCTTGCTTTAGGAAAATGTGAAGTTACAGTATTAGAATGTGCTTGTAAAGAAGAAGCAACAAAATATATGGAACAACTTGCAAAGTTACCAAATGTAGAAAATATAAAACTAAATGTTCTTAGTCCAGCATTGGGAGTGCACGGCGGTCCAGGACTATTAGGACTTTCTGTAAAGCTTGTAGAGTAAACCTTATGGATGATTTTAAAAATATCGATGATATAAAGGCAGAAGAAAAAAGGCTCTATGAAGAATATAAAGCAAAGGTTGCTGAATTAAAAAAGATTCAAAAAGAAAAAGAAGCTGTAGGTCAAGTTTTTACCAAAGGCCTGCTTCCAATCTATGTTTTATTTATTCTTCATTTAGGCCCTTCCAATGGCAATGATATTTCTAATAAAATATCTAAAAGAACTTCTAATCTTTGGACTCCAAGTACTGGAGGAATTTATCCACTTTTAAAAAAGCTTGAAAAGGACGGACTGGTAATTGGCAAGTGGGATGATCCTAAGAAGAAGTTCCAAAAGATTTACTACCTTACAGATTTAGGGAAAAAAGAGTTTCAACATAGAAGACATCTACTAAAACCAAGGATTGAAGAATCATTAAAAGTATTTCAAATGGTTTATAAAGATCTATATCTATAAATATACAAGTAAGAATAGCCTTACTTGTATATTTTTTTTTATTTTACATATACTAAGTAAAATTATTAAGGTGGTGTAGTGATGAAAGGTTTAATACTAGATTATAACCATTCTGAAGCTTTCATTTTATTAGAAGATGATTCAGTAAGCACAGTTCCAATAAACTCTTTGCCTACATTATTACCTATAGGAAGTAATATTAATTTATCTACTTTAAATAACTGTAATAATCTAAAATATCATCCTCTACATAAATCTGAAGACTTTTTTTAATAATATAAAACTTTGTTTATAAAGCAAAAAAGATGCCTTAAGCATCTTTTTTATTCTACTACTATTGCATTAACTGGACAGCTTGCTTCTGCGTCTTTAGCTTCATCTTCTACTTCTGAAGGTACCTCATCAACATAAGCAGCTGCTTTTCCATCATCCTCTAACACAAACACAGCTTCACATATAGATGGACATAATCCACAACCTATACATGTATCTTTATCAACATGAGCTTTCATATAAATCATCCTTTCCTCATACTTATAATGATATTATTTACTAATTCACTAAAAATATGTATTAAAAATTCATTACCAATTTGATGGTTTTACATTTGGCTCACTAATTGAAATATTCCATTTCTTATACTCATATTGTGCCACTACATAATAAATCTCTTCTGTATTTTCTCTCTTATTATTTACTGTTATAGCAGTCTTATAAACTAATGTGTCATATCCTCTATTCTTGATAGTGATAACTACATCATAACCTGCCGTAGTGGTTTGAACTAATTCTACATTAGAAATTATCTTATCTGCCTCTGAAATAAAATTCTTTAAATCATTAGAAAAAATGTATTTTAAACAGTCTGCATCGCCTTTTATATTTATACCTATTTTATAATCCTTATCCTTTAAGGAAGGTTCAATCTTTTCTAGAACTTCTAATATTGGTCTATAATAAATATAATTAAATTCTTTAGGCTTTCTAATAAAAGATAAGTTTTGTATGATAACTTCATCTATTCTATTAGAAACTGTATAAACATCAGTATCACTATAGAAATTACCGCTGTCACTACCTACCACATAATAGAATTGTTTAACTTCATCTCCTAAATCAAACTCAAATATATAATCTGGATCTAAGCTTGATTTTTTATCGCTTTTTTGTGCTTTACAAAGTAAGTTATACATTGTATTTTTTGCTGACCCTTCAGTAACAATAAACTTAAATCCTAAATCTCTAGTACTCTGAATACTTATTTGTTCTAAATTTTTAGAATCTAAGTACTCAAAATATTCTGTCTTCCATCCTAATTTCTTTTCTATATTTTCTACTACACTACAACCAGAAAATGTAGTTATTATACCTATTAATACTACAGTTAAGCAGCTAAGCTTAATATTTTTTAACATTTCATCTCTCCTTCCAATACTTTTTATTCAAATAATTAGGAGGAGATAAGCCTCCTCCTAATTATAAAAATTATAATACTTTCTGTTATCATTGGCAATTTAAATATTTACATGGCCTCATTATTTATGAACTCACTAATTAATATAAGTACAATCATTCTACTTTATTGCATAGGAACTACAACTGTAGAATTCTTAAAGTCATAGAACATTAGCCAGCAACCTATGTCTGTATCTGAATCCTTAGCAACCCATGTGACAAATCCTGTTCTTCCATCATATGGTTGTTCATCTTTATCCTTCTTTCCAGGAATAGCATAAATTATATATTTTAAATTCCCTTTAGAATCACATTTATATCCTAATTTAAAATAATTATACTTTTTAATATAAGGATAATAATTAAGCATTGGATAATAAACTAATGTATATTTATTATAATTAGACATATTACACATTTCATATAAATCATGTACAGGAACCTTGTACCACTTGCAATATTTAAGTTCATCATAACCTTCATCTTCTTCAAAGCCCTCTGCAATAGCTTCAAAATACTCACCAATAGTTCCTCTTATCTTGTTAGTTCTTGGATTAAATTCTTTGTTTTCTTCTATAAACTCTTCATAGTCTTCAAATTTACCTCTAAGATTTTCTTTTGGATACTGAATTTCCATATTTTCTTCTATAGTGGCCTGTAACTTAACCTTTTCTGCCTGATCTTTTCTATCTTCCTTTACTTCCTCTATTGGTTCTTTACTATTTTCCTCAACAGATTCTTCTTTTATATCTTTTTCTTCAATGGATTCAACTCTCTTTTCTTCTTCAATCTTTGGAGAAACTTCCTCAACCTTGATTTCTTCATTCACTACTTCTTTTATTTCTTCCCTATCGTCACATTTATCCTTCTTATCTTTTTTATCATGTTTCTTCTCTTCTTTATAATGCATTTTCTTTTGCAGTTCTTTATCACCTTTAGCTTTTATTACTTTATAATTTTTCCAGTCCTCACAAGGCTGTTGTCCATTTAAAAATCCGCACATAATAAAAATTGGAACGCCATCTTTATATTTACCTATGGCTGCTCCAGAGATCTTATCCAAAGAAAGCTCTATTCCAGCTATGTTATCAACATTATATTCTTTAGTATAATCTGCTTTTCCAGCAATGCTTACATCTAACTTACCTAAATCTACTATTTGCTTGTTATCTTTCTTATCACATATAAGCATCATATTGTATTTATCTTCATCTTTTCTGAGGTTTTGAGCATAAAAAGATATTTTACATATATCTCCCTTTGCTTCAATCTTTGCATACCCTGACAGTGATTTATCATTTGCACTAGCATATCCACGTTCATCTTCCTGCAAAATAATGAAGTTTCTATATAGCCTGCTATTACTAGCCATTCTCTTAAAACCTCCAAGTTAAAATAATTCCCTATATTATATGCTTACTATAAACAGATATGTTCTCAATACTAGAAAATTAAAGCTACGCTAATTTGTTAAGAATTAAGAATGAAAAATTAAAAATGAAAAATTGAGGAGGAAATTCCTTAGGGAATTTCTAAAATTTTAACTAATAAAAATAATAGGCTATGACAAAGTATCGTCATAGCCTATTATTTTTATTTCATTCTGCTATATATAGCATCTGCTAATGCTGCAAATTCTTCTATAGATAAAGTTTCCCCTCTTCTCTTAATATCAATATTTGCTTCATCAAATGCTTCTTCTAATTTTTCTTTAGATAATCCTATATTTTTAACACCATTCCATAATGTCTTTCTTCTCATATTAAATGAATTTCTAATAATATCAAAGAATAGTTTTTCATTTTGCACTTCTACTCTTGGCTTATCTAATTTTTCTAATCTTATTACAATAGAATCAACCTTTGGTCTTGGTATGAAACAAGCTGGAGGTACTTTTCTTACTATTTCAGTATCACAATAATATTGAACTAGTAAAGATAATGCACCATAATCCTTATTACCTGGCTCTGCTGCCATTCTTTCTGCTACTTCCTTTTGAATCATTATAGTTAATGATTTAAAGTTATACTTTTCCTTAAGAAGCTTTACTATAATAGGAGTAGTTACATAGTACGGAAGGTTTGCAACTAGCTTAACACTTTGCTCATCCCCTATTATTTCATTAAAATCAACTTTTAAAGCATCATTATGTATTAATGTAAAGTTTGGATTATCTCCTAACTCTTGACTTAATATAGGAATTAAATCATTATCTAGCTCTATGGCAACAACTCTTTTAGCTGTATTTAATAATTGTGCTGTTAACGTTCCAACTCCTGGACCTATTTCAATAACTAAATCATCCTTGCATACTTCCGCTCCACTTACTATATCTCTTGGAACTGAATCATCAATTAAAAAGTTTTGACCTAAACTTTTTGAAAACTTAAAATTATATTTCTTTACCAGCTCTGCTGTCTTTATGTTCTTTATGTCCATATTATTTTCCCTCTTCAATTTGTTTTTCTACTTTATTTATAGCTTTAATAAATTCTTCTTTAGTAATGCCATAATTATTTAATCTTGAAAGCATTTGACTAGCATTACCATAACCTAAGCCTAATTCCTTGCCTAATTTCATTCTTCTTTCTTTAGAACGTGCATCTCCATTTAATTTAAAATAAAACATATCTTGTGCATCAAATGTAGGCTCTCTATCTTCCTCTGATACCTTTGCTCTTTCTAAGGCTTCTCTAATTACTTCTGGCGATGCATTTTCAACACCTATATCATCACCTTTAATTCCATCCTCTTGTGCTATATAAGCATGTTTTATACCTTTTACACGTTTAGATATTATACTTCTTATTTTTTCTCCTGCAAAATCAGGATCTGTTAAAACTATAACACCTTTTCTCTTTTGAGCTTCCTTAATTCTTTCAATGACTTTTGCATTAATTCCAAAACCACCTACAGCAATAAGCTCTGCATCTACAGCTTGTTTTACAGCCGTAATATCATCTCGTCCTTCCACTACAATAACTTCTTTAATCAAAGCATATTCCCCTTTTCCTTATATCTCTTCTATTAATGTATCCCTATCTATCAATTATGTCAAACCCTTTTGTTAAATGATGAACTTAGGTAATGATGAATGGTGAGTGATGAATGATGAATTGTGGAATAAACTCCTTTAAGGGAGTTTAGAAATATATAATTAGAAACTCTTTGAGTTTCATCATTAATTCATAATTCTCAATTCATAATTAAAAAAAGATGGTCTTTGACCATCTTTTTTTCCTACCATTCTCCAGGGTAAGCTATAATATAAACTGGTACGTTATATTGTCTTCCCCAATTAATAGCATCACTATTTGAGTTAACATATACATCGATAATGTTACCTTGAATAGCTCCACCAGTATCTGCTGCTATAGCTTTTCCATAGCCATCAACATATACTAAAGATCCTAACGGTATTACACTTGGATCTACTGAAATTGTACTTATCCCACTTGGGTTATATGTTGGCACTGAACCTGTTGCTGTCAAGCCTCCACCTGTATATGCTGTAGCTTGGCAATATACAACATCTTTATATGTTCCTGTTTCTCCACTTCTGCTTGCATATAGTTTAGCTGTTCCCTGTACTACTATTTCAGTAACTGCTTCCTTTAATACCTTAGAACTTACTTGTTCTCTTGAAACCTCTTTGCCATTCTTTTTTGTAACTTTATAAGTGACTTCTACTTGACCTTCTTCACCTGATTGTTTTACCTTTGTAGTATTAACTTCCATAGTATTGTCTTCTTCTGTTAAAGTATCATATGCAATGGTATTAGTTGATACCTCATTTAATACTTCTACATCTACCAATTGAATTGACAGGTTGTCCTTAATTTTTGTATCAAGACTAGGGATAACCTCATCCTCATCTTTATCAAATTCAATGTTTTCAGCTTTAAGTTTTTCTATTTCAGCTTCAAGCATATCACCAATAGTTGGCTCTGCCGTCACTATTGATATTGTCTTATCCTTTGATACTATTTCTACGTTAACCGCTTTTCTTACCTCTATTACTTCGTCTTTAACTAATTTCTTTCCTAAAGCTGGTTCAACCTTATCCTTGGAGCCTAACTTAACTCCTGCTTGCTTTAGCACACCTTTAATAGTCCTTTTATATGTGACAAATGTTTGTTCATTTCCATCTACGTTTATTGTTACAGTTTTTCTTGCATTAGCTACTACACATATTGACATAACACTTATAACGAAAAGTGGTGCAGTAATTGCTAATATTTTTTTTGCCTTAGGACCATTAGAAAAATTGTTTTTAAGGTATTCCTTACATTTTTCCATCATCTTTTTCAACCTCCTTTGGCAAGAGTGTCTTTTGAATTATATTATAGAATCTAAGTTTTTGTCAAATTCACCCTCTTACCGCTTAATAAACTGTTAATAAAATGCACTGCGTCATAAAAAAATTAATAATGAAAATGATAACTTGTACACAGTTTATAAGTTAGTTCACCAAATAAAATTGGAATTTTTTGTAATACCTTTCTTCTATTTTACTTTATTTGGAATATCCAATCAAGTTATTAAAATTACTATTTACAGCCATATTCACTTCTTTTGGGTCAATTTCCTTTATTTTAGAAATTTGTTCTATTATATGTTCAATATAATCTGATTTATTTCTTTTTCCTCTATATGGTGTAGGTGCCATATAAGGACAATCAGTTTCAACCAATAATCTATCTAATGGTATAGCTTCAACTACTTCACATATCTTTCTTGCATTCTTAAATGTAACAACCCCTGTGATTCCAATATAATAACCAAGCTTTACACATTCTTTTGCAAATTCAACACTACCTGAAAAACAATGAACTACTCCTCTAACATTAGGAAAACTCTTCATAATTTCTAATGTGTCTGCATGTGCATCTCTATCATGAATAACTACAGGAAGATTTAATTCTTCTGCCAACTTCATTTGTTCTCTAAATACGAATTTTTGAATTTCTCTATCTGGATTTTCATCCCAATAATAATCTAAGCCAATTTCTCCAATGGCTAATATTTTTTTATTTGCTTTGACCTTAGCAATAATATCATTTCTAACTTCTTCATTATAATCATTTGCATCGCTTGGATGAATACCTAATGCTCCATATATAAAATCATATTCTAATGTCAAATTATTAGTAGTTTCTATACTTTTCTTTGAGCAAGCTATATTCATTAGCTGTTCTACACCTGCTTCTTTTATTTGCTTTAATACTTCTTCCCTATCTTCATCGAATGCTTCATCATCATAATGAGCATGAGTATCGATAATCTTATATTTATTTTCCATGACTTCCTCCATATTTTTATAATTTTACATATATAATATGTAGTTTTTTATATATTATCTATACATTTTAAATTCACCTTTAAAATCAGTAAACTCAACTGTTACTTTCACTTTTTCTCCACCGTATCCAGTATTAAAACTTCCTTCAGCATTTTTTTCTTTTATTACTTGGCTTTCCTGAAGTAAGTTTCCACTACTATCATAAGACTTAATAACTACAGATCCGCTTTTTATCTTTCCTTCATAATTAATTATTGTTGGAGACATAGTATAACTTCTAGTTCCTGTATGTTCTTCTTCAAACTGTTGATTGCAAAAATAATCATTTCTTACTACAACCTCTTCATAGTGATTTCCAATATTAAGATACTCTATAAATGTAATAACAGGAGTGCTTATTACTATTAAAAAGACTGCAATAACTACTGCTATAGCTAATTTCTGATTTTTTGACACACCTTTATTATTCTTTGTTGTAACAATTCCCTCTGGTAGCTTTTCAGCACAATTAGCACAATATTGCCACCCTCTCTCTACCTTTTCTCCACAGCTTGGACAAGTTTTGTTATAGCTTATTCCACAGTATGGGCAAGCATTAGTGTTCTTAGGTGTTGCCTTACCACAATTATTACATATATTTTTGTTATTTCTAGATACTAAAATATAAATAATTATACCTATTGGAAAAACAATTACTGAAATAATTGTCCATAACCACCAAAACTCCTCACCTTTCTTCATTGCATCTCTAGCTACCCATATAGCTTGTCCAATGAATATAACTAACATTACTAAAAGTGGTATAATCGCTACTAAATTCATTAACATCTTTCTCTTCTCCCCTTCATAAAACTGTCAATATATGTACTTAGTAAATAATTCTTAATTTTTTCGAAAGTTTTTATTCATATTTTCTTTCTTTATTTGACACCATATTGACACATAATATCTTTATTATAATATTTGTAAAGTAGTTAAAGCATTATTATTTACCCCTAAAACCATCTTTATATAGTTGGTCCTAGAGCTATTCGTCCCCCAAATGTAATAGCTCTAGGTTTTTTTATGTTCTTTTTTCTTTTAATATATTTACCTCTTTCATAGCTCTTTTTTTATCAATCTTATTAAATAATATAGCTATTTCATCTATTCTAACGTTATTTTGCTCAATATAACTCCAAATAGGTTCTTCTATTTTCAATGACTTTCTTATTTTTTCGCAAGTATTTGGTATAAAAGGCTCTAATAAATTAGATAAATTCACTATTATCTGTATGCAATTATATATAACCTCACTGCATTTTGCTGGATTAGTGTTTATAAGAGCCCATACATTTGCTGAATCAAAATATTTTCTATACTTTTTACAGAAATTCATCACTAAGGTAAGTGCCTCCTTGAAATATCCCTCTTCAATATTATCTCCAACTTGGAAATACAAGTTAAACATTTCTTCTTTTAATTCCTTGCTAATCTTTCCACTAGGTATTCTTCCATTGTATTTTTTATTAACAAAAGAAATAACTTTACTTGTAAAACCTCCTAAGTTTGCTGCTAAATCGTAGTTATTAACGTTTATATAATCTCTCCAGGTAAAATCAGCATCTCTTTCTTCAGGAGAATTTAAAGCTAAATAATATCTAAAGCTATCTATATTATAATTCTTAGCTATATAATCAGCCCATATAGCCCAGTTCTTTGCTGCTGAGAAAGATTTTCCTTCAAGCTTTAAATATTCACTTGATATAATTCTTAAATTTGGATTTTTTATGCCTAATCCTACTAATATAGCAGGGAAAATAACTGTATGGAACGGTATATTATCTTTTCCATGAACAAAATAAATTCTCGAATCATCTCCCTGCCAATACTCTCTCCAATCTTCATTTCTTTCTTCAAGACATTTAATACTAGCTGTAAGATATCCCATTACAGCTTCAATCCATACGAATATCCTCTTGTCTTCATAACCCTCTAACGGTACATGAACACCCCAGTTAAAATCTCTTGTTACAGCTCTATCCCTCAAACCTTCATCAAGATATCTCTTAACTATGGTTTGTGCATTCTTTCTCCAACCATTTTGCTTTATATACATACGCTTAACATCATTTTCAAATTTAGATAAGGTGAAAAATAAATGTTTTGTTTTTCTTACTACAGGCTTTTCTCCACAAATTGTACAAACTTTATCCCTTACTTCATAAGACTCAAATTGCGCCTGACATTTGCTACAGCCATATCCATGAGCTTTTTCTCCACAAACAGGACATAGCCCTTCAATATTTTTATCTTCTAAATAACAATTGCACTTTTCACAAAAAGTCTGTTCAACTTCCTTTTCATAAATATATCCCTTATCATATAAATCTAAAATAAACTCTTTAACTTTATCTTCATGATAATAAGTATGTGTTTTTTCAAAAATATCAAAAGAGAACCCTAATGTCTTGAAACATTTCTTAAATTCATTGTGATATTTCTCCACTGTTTCTAGTGGAGTTATTCCTTCCTCTTCAGCCTTAGTTGTAACAGGAGTACCATGACAGTCTGTTCCTGAAAGAAAAATAACATCATCCCCCATCATCCTATGATATCTAGCTAAGATATCTCCTGGAAGTAGCACTGCTATTCTTCCTAAATGAAGTGGTCCATTGGCATATGGCCATGCATTACCTATTAATATATTCATAAAATACCCCCTCTTTTTTAATGATGAATTATGAATGATGAATGATGAATTTACGAATAAACTCACAGAGTTTAAAAAATATAATTTTCAGAAATTCTGTAAGAATTTCATCATTAATTCATAATTCTTAATTCATAATTCATCATTTACTAAGTTTATCATTACCTAAGTTCTCAATTTTAAAATAAGGTGTTGAGCATGCTCAACACCTTGTTTTAATTATCTTACTTGGCTTCCTGTTGGTAGTTCGCCTGGATTTACTAAAGTTAAGATGCTATCATCATCTGTTGATGCTGCTAGAATCATTCCTTGAGATAATTCTCCTCTTAATTTAACTGGCTTTAAGTTAGCAACAAGAACTACATACTTACCAACTAATTCTTCTGGCTTATAATGTGCTGCTATTCCTGATACCACTTGTCTTTCTTCACCATTTAAATCAACCTTTAATTTTAATAACTTTTTAGCTCCCTTAATTGGCTCACAAGCAAGAACTTTTACAACTCTTAAATCTATCTTAGAAAAATCATCTATTGTGATTTCTTCCTTTATTGGTTGCATTTTATATTCTTCTTTTGGCTTATTAGCTTCTATTGTAGCTAATCTTAAAGCTTCTAATTCCTCTAATTTCTTTTCAACATCTATTCTAGGGAATAATGCTTCTCCTTTTGAAACTTTAGTTCCTGGAGTAGTTCCATCAAATCCGCTTAATGATTCAAATGATTTTGTAGTTATATTTAATTGTGCATCTATCTTTTCACTTGTTGAAGGTAAGAATGCTGATAATAATACTGAAGAGAATCTTAAACTTTCCACTAAGTTATATAAAACTGTTCCAAGTCTTTCTTTCTTTTCTTCATCCTTAGCTAATATCCAAGGAGTTGTTTCATCTATATATTTATTAGCTCTTCCTATAAGTTCAAATATATGCTCTAATGCTTCTGGAATTCTTAATTCATCTATTGAATCTGAAACTTTCTTAGGAGTTTCTAATGCTAATGTTATAAGTTCATCATCTATTGCTTCTTTAGCAAGTGGTGCTGGAATTTCTCCAGCAAAGTATTTTTCAACCATTGCAACTGTTCTTGAAAGAAGGTTTCCTAAGTCATTACATAAATCTGAGTTTATTTTCTTTATAAATATTTCATTATTAAATAATCCATCTGCTCCAAATGGAATTTCTCTTAATAAGTAGTATCTTACAGCATCAACTCCAAAGTTTTCTACTAAAGTAACTGGATCTACTACATTACCTTTTGATTTTGACATCTTTCCACCATCAACAAGTAACCATCCGTGACCAAATACTTGCTTTGGTAATTCAAGACCTAATGCCATTAACATTATTGGCCAGTAAATAGTATGGAATCTTAATATGTCCTTACCTATTAAATGAACATCTGCAGGCCAGAATTTCTTGAATAATTCGTCATTATCACTACCATATCCTAAAGCAGAAATATAGTTTGATAATGCATCTATCCAAACATAAACTACGTGTCCTTCATCAAATGTTACAGGAATTCCCCAGTTAAAGCTTGTTCTTGATACACATAAATCTTGAAGACCTGGTTTTAAGAAGTTATTAACCATTTCATTTTTTCTTGACTCTGGTTGTATAAATTCTGGGTGAGCTTCAATATATTCCATTAATCTATCAGCATATTTGCTCATTCTGAAGAAGTATGCTTCTTCCTTTGATGTTTCTACTGGTCTTCCACAATCAGGACAATTTCCATCTACTAATTGAGTTTCAGTCCAGAATGATTCACATGGAGTACAGTATAATCCTTCATATGAAGACTTATAGATATCTCCTTGATCATATAATTGCTTAAAGATTTTTTGAACTGTTGCTTTATGATAATCATCAGTAGTTCTGATAAATTTATCGTAGCTTATGTTCATCATGCTCCATAAATCTTTGATTCCAGCAACTATTTCATCAACGTGCTCTTTTGGTGTTATTCCCTTTTCTTCAGCAATTCTTTGAATCTTTTGTCCATGTTCATCTGTTCCTGTTAAGAACATTACATCATATCCTGTTAATCTCTTATATCTTGCTATTGCATCAGCTGCTACAGTTGTATATGTATTACCAATATGTAGCTTAGTTGATGGATAATAAATTGGTGTAGTTATATAGTAAGGTTTTTTACACATATCTATTCCTCCTAAAATAATTATATAAAAAAAACCTCTATATAAGCTGTTTTGCCCATATAGAGACGTTATATACGCGTTACCACTCTATTTTAAACTTATTTCACAATAAATTTCTCATTAAGTGAATATCTTCACTTTGCAATATAACGGTTGCACCCGTATCATCTTACTTAAATTTTCAGATGATCTGCTCCGAGGCCATCTTCATATAATTTCAATGCACTGGTTTCCACCATCTCCAGCTCTCTTTAGCAATCAATTATACTACTCTTCTCTTCTATGCATTTATCAATTTTATGATATTATAAAATAAAAAAACTGTCAAATTTTATATACTTAAGCCTCTATATTTTTGTTTTTTATTTGTTATAATATTAACAGGAGAGGATACATACAATGAATTACTTTAAATTACCTAAAGTAGGCCTTAGAACTTTCAAATCAGGACTTGCTGTTTTTCTATGTCTACTTTTAATTCCTAGTGAACCATTTTTTGCTTGCCTTACAGCAGTTATTTGTTTAGGTGATACCGTTACAAATTCTGTTGATACAGGCATAAATCGTGGCGGTGGAACTATAATTGGAGCATTTTCTGGGTTATTATTCTTATTCATATTTAGATTTTTAGAAAATCATATTTCAAATACATATGTCTCTAAATTGATAATCTATATGTTAATTGGCTTCGGAATAATTATTATGATATCAATATGTAATAAAGTTAAAAGACCTGGTGCAATTAATATAACATGCATATCATTTCTTGGAGTAACTACTGCTCATGCTTACTCTGATCCATTATATTATGCATTAAATAGATCTTGTGAGACAATCCTTGGAATAATAATCTCTATATTAGTAAATACACTTATTACTCCTCCACCACATAAATAGTAGAACTGAGTTTTACTATTTAATGATGAATTTAGAATTATGAATTATGAATTAAGGGTGAAATTCTTACAGAATTTCTGAAAATTAATTTTTTCTAAACTCCCTGAGTTTATTCCTTAATTCATCATTCATCACTCATCATTCATAATTATCTAAGTTCATCATTAAAAAAAGACTTCCAACAGAATTGCCCCTAATAATTCTGTTGGAAGTCTTTTTTCTTTGCCCCTATATTTAACGCCCTCTTTTATTTATTATGCTTATTGCTTAAGCTTCTTCTACTTTCTTACCAAATATCATTACTCCTATAAACAATGCTACACAAGACATTGGTAATACTATATATATTGGAAGTCCAAATCCTGCCGGAATATATCCAAATAGTATAGTTATTGCAGCTACAAATAATGCATACCACATTTGTGTCTTAACATGATCTATATGACTACATCCAGCTCCCATTGACGAAAGTATTGTTGTATCTGATATTGGAGAACAGTGATCCCCAAATATCGCTCCTGTTAATACAGCACTTGTACTTACAATTACAAATGACATTTCTGGATTAATTTTATATGCTAATGGAATTGCCAATGGCATAAGTATACTCATTGTTCCATATGCTGAACCTGTTGAGAAAGATATTATCGCTCCAAGAATAAATATTAAACTTGGTAATAAAAATGCAGGTATAGCACCATTCAATGCTTCTACTAAATATTCAGCAGCTCCTAATTCTTTTATTACAGATCCTAATGACCAGGCTAATATAAGAATTACTCCTGTTATTATAAGGCCCTTCATCCCATCAATCCATACTTCTATAGCTTCACTTATAGTAAATATCTTCTTCCATACTGCCATAACTATTGCAACTACAGTAGAAAATATTGCAGATTGTAATAATGCAATTGATGCATCTGATGCTGCAAAAACTTCTAATATTGCTTTAAATGATAATGGTGAATTTGTTACTATCGCTTTAATAGCTATATCATCACCAGCCATTATTGATGAATATCCACTATAGTAAAAAGCAACTATAGCTGAAATAATTAATGCACCTATTGGTACAATTGCATTCCAAATGCTTAGTTTTACACCTTCTTTTGGTTCTAATTCATCCATGTGAGAAGAAGTTACTGCAATTTCTTCATTAGTTAAATCTTTTAACTTTCTTGCTGATATTTCAGCTTTTCTCATTGGACCAAATTCCCTTAAAGTTATTATTGTAATCACAATAAATGCAAGTATTAATATGTTATAGAATCTATAAGGTATTGTTTGAAGGAATACTCCAAATCCACTAGCTTCAACACCTATTGATTCAAATCCTTCTGAAATTAAGCTTACTTCTAAACCAATCCAAGTTGATATTATGGCAAGACCAGCTATTGGTGCTGCTGTTGCATCAATTATAAATGCTAATCTTTCTCTTGATATTTTCATTTTATCTGCCACTGGTCTCATTATTGGACCAACAATTAATGAATTTGCATAATCATCAAAGAATACGCATATTCCTAAAAACCAAGTTATAAGCTGAGCACTTTTTGCAGTTTTTGCTTTCTTTGCTAAAGCTTCAGCAATAGCTTTTGCCCCACCCATTTTAGCAACTAAATTAATAACTCCTCCAATTACAAGAACTTGCATTACGATTCCTGCATTCCATGGATCAGATAATGAATTTAATGCTCTATTAATAAAATCTAAAAATGCTTGTGTTAAAGCTCCAAATACATTAAATCCTGTTAGATTCAAAATAAATCCACCTGATAAAACTCCAATAAATAATGAAATAACAACATTTTTAGTTATAAATGCTAATAATATTGCAACTATTGGTGGTATTAATGTAAATATTCCAAATTCCTCAGCATTACTTACTGTCAGTTCAAATTCTGATGCAAAAACAAATGTTGTTGATAACATAAATATCATCATAGTTAAACCAAAAATTTTCTTAAAATTTTTTTTCATATTTTTACCCCCTAAAATATTTTAATGAATACACTTAAGAGTAACTATCTTAAACAAAAAAAGCCTTGAGTTAACACTCAAGGCTTATAATAATCATAAAAATCCTCAAATGATAGCTCACCACAAATATAATTTGTGACAGTGATACATATATTTTATGCATCCCCAGCTATACAACCTTAAAGCATCAGTTGTATACTTCGGCAACAATTCCTTTCTTACTAAATCATAGTGCTTACCTCATTAATAATACTAATAATTATTGCGCCTCTACCCTTACGTTATTCATTTTTCAACTTCTATTATACAATTATTTTTTTATTATGCAATAGAACTTTTTAACTTTAATTAATTTATTCTATTTCTTGACATAAAATCTTCTATTTCTTCCACTGTCTTAATCATATCCTTTGTTAGGTTAATAGACCCATCTTCTGTAACAAGAATGTCATCTTCTATTCTTATACCAATTGATTCTTCTGGTATATAAAGACCTGGTTCTACTGTGTAAACCATACCTGGTTCAAAAGTAAAGTTTCTATCTATTATTACATCATGAGTATCTAAACCTAAACTATGACCTATACTATGGAAATAATACTTTCTAAAATCTTTTTTATCTTCTAATAAACCTAAGCTTACACAAGCCTCTCCTAATAAATCATTTGCCTTAGCATTTAGCTCAGCAGTTGTTATACCTGGCTTAATTGTATTTATTATTTCTTCATTAACCTTCAATACTGCATTATAAACTTCTTTTTGTCTTGCCGTGAACTTTCCACTTATTGGGAAAGTTCTAGAGATATCAGCATTATAATATTTATATTGTGCACCTAAATCAAAAAGAATTAAGTCTCCATCTTTCATTTCAGAATTATTATCAACATAGTGAAGAACTGTAGCATTTTTTCCTGCAGCAGCAATAGTATTAAAAGCTAAATCCTTAACACCTTTGCTCTTACAATTAAAATCAAAATATGCCTCTAATTCATATTCTTTCATTCCAGCTTTGGCATTTTTCATTAATGTCTCAACACCAGCTATAGTAATTTTTATAGCCTCTTTCATATTTTCTATTTCCTCATCACTTTTAATAAGTCTTAAAGCTGCTATAGATGCATATATGTTTCTCACTGAAACTTGAGGATATTTACTTATTATTTCCTTAGCAAATGCTTGAGAAATACTATCTACAGATTTAAATTCATCTCTTTCTAAATCTAAATATAAATTAAAATCTTCTTTAATTGAAATTACTCTATGAATATAACCTTCAAAGGCACTCTTAAACATAACTTCATCAACGCCAGCAATTTCTAAAGCTTCATTTTCTCTTAAGCTTTTTCCTATCCATTTTTCTAGTTCTAAATCTATATCTTTGATGAATAAGATACTCTTTTCTTCACCATTTATCTTACTCATTAATAAAATATGATCTGGTTCTTCAACACCAGTTAAGTAATAAAAATTTCTATTTGGTGTAAATGGATATGCTTCATCGGCAGTTTTCTTTGGTGCATTCCCTGCAAATAAAACTATAACTGAATTATCCTTAACTTTTTCTAATAGCTTGTGTCTTTTTTCTTTATAAAATTGTCCTTTCATATTTATCCTCCTCTTTTGAAATTATTTATTTTTATTATAACTAAATAAAAATACAAAGGCTATAACATTTCTACATAATTTGGAAATTCAATATATTAATAGCTTTACCATCAAAATTGCCATAATTATTGCTACCATATCTGCCATAACAGCTGCCCATACAGTATGACGTACTTTTTTTATTTTTATAGCACCAAAATATACTGTTACAGTATAAAAAATTGTTTCTGTTGTTCCCATTATTACAGATGCTACAAGCCCAATAAAGCTATCAGCACCATAATTATTTAATATATCTGTAAAGATTCCCATTGCACCACTACCAGATAAGGGCTTTATTAATACTAAAGGAACAACTTCTTTAGGTAATCCTATAATACTTGCTACAGGCGATATAAAATTATTAACAAGATCTAATAATTTAGCACTTCTAAATATATTCACTGCCACTATCATCGCTAATAAATATGGAAATATATTGGCACAGACCTTTAATCCTTCTTTAGCACCTTCAACAAACCATTCGTATACTTTTCTACCTTTTATCATTCCATAAGTTATTATTATAAATACTATTATGGGTATAATACTTTTGGTTATATAATTAAACATTTTACCTCCAAATTAAAAATACTTTTGAAGAATCTTACAGCATATTACTCCGCATATAGATGCAATTGCCGTTGAAATTATTGCAGGAATTATAATCACTCCTGGATTGCTGGAGTTTGCCGTAGCTCTAATTGAAATAACAGTAGATGGTACAAGTTGTATACAAGCTGCATTTAATACTAAAAATAAACACATATCATTAGATGCCTTTTCCTTATCCTTATTTAAACGTTGCATTTCTTCCATAGCCTTTATACCAAAAGGTGTTGCTGCATTTCCAAGACCCATCATATTTGCTGTTATATTCATTACTATAGCTCCTAAAGCTTTTTCATCTTTAGCAGCATCTTTAAATATCAATTTTAATACAGGCTTCATTATTTTCGCTAACTTTTCAGTAAATCCACTTTTTTCTGCTACCTTCATTACTCCACACCAAAAACACATTAACCCTGTAAGTCCTACAACAAATGTTACTGTACTTTCTATGGATGAAATAATATCATTAGACATATTTTCACCATTTCCAGACAAAACCCCCACCAATAAACCAAAGAAAATCATAATAAACCATATGTAGTTAATCATCTAAAAACCCCCTTAGATAATGATGAATTATGAATGATGAATTATAGAAGGTTTTAACTTAATTTCAACCTCTTAACACGAACGCCTGGCACTGTGTAATTCGTAATTCATAATTCTTAATTCATAATTAAAATATATGCCTTGCATACCTTTTTTATTAGTGCTACCATAAAGATATCAACATATATTTTATTCTATATTTTACCTAAAAAGGAGATACACCAATGAAAGAAGCAAATTTAAAATTAGCACAAGAAGATATTAATGCAGCATTAGAAGCTGTAGAGGATATAGAAAAAGTCATCAATGATGAATCAGTAGAAAAAGATGTTTTAAAAGAAAAATTTGTTGCTTTATCTGAAAAAGTACAACAATTAGAAAACTTATTAAAGACAGAAGGTATTCTTTAATTAAAATAATACATAATAAAAAAAGATAGATTTTAATCTATCTTTTTTTATTAATATCCGTTACTAAATGTAAATTCTTAAAATGGGTTTGACACTCTTTCATTAATTTTACTCAATAAATTCTCAACAATCATAATACCTATACATAGTTGAATGCATACTCACTTACAACTCACCTTAGTAAACGTTATCAACAACCTTATTTTTATTCTATCATATTATTGGTAATTTTACAATATACCATTTATAATTTATAAAATCATACAAATTTAATCACTTTTTTAAATACAATCAAATAAAAAGAAACCTAAAAAGGTTCCTTTTTATTTACAACTTTCTCTTTCTATTAATTCATGGTTTAAGATAAATTCTGCTTCTTCTAATGGCTTATTATTTAATATTTTTATAAGCATTCTCATAGCAACAGACCCCATATCATAACTAGGCTGTTTAACTGTAGTTAATTTTGGATAGAAATACGATGCAACAACATTATCGTTAAATCCTATTACACTTACGTCTTCTGGAGTGTTAACTCCTTTTTCTCTTAATCCATTTATAGCACCCATAGCAATTTCATCAGATGCACATATTATTCCATCAAAATTCTTACCTGAAGCTAAGAATTTTTCTGATGCTACATATCCACTCTTAACTTTTAAGCCTTCAAAATAAACTAAATCCTCATCTACAGGGATTCCAGCTTCATTTAATGCCTTTTCATATCCAATATATCTATCTCCCCAAGCATTTGCAGAACTTTTATCAACACCTATAAAAGCAATATTTTTTATTCCTTTATCAAGAAGATGCTTTGTTGCTTCATAAGTTGCTTCAATATTATCTATATATACACTTGGAAGTCGTCCTTCCTTATCTTTTGTCTCAACTAAAACTGTCTTTAAATCTAACTCATTTATTATGTCTAATGTTTCTTCTTCTAATGACGAACTCATGTAAATAACGCCATCAACCATTTTTTCTTTTAATACTCTTAAGTAATCTTTTTCTTTATCTGAATCAAAATCAGAATTACATAAAATTACATTATAATCATATATATTTGCAACATCTTCAGCGCCTCTAACAATTTCAGGATAGAATCCACTTGATATATCTGGAACTAGTATACCGATAGTCTTAGTCTTTTGCGTCTTAAGACTTCTAGCAACTATATTAGGTCTATATCCTAATTTTTTTATTGCATCTAATACCTTTTTCTTTGTGTCTTCATTAACAACATCTATATCATTTAAAACTCTTGATACCGTAGCTATTGAAACGCCAGCTTCTCTTGCAACATCTTTTATAGATGTAGCCATAACAACATCACTCCATTTTCATAATTTTTAATTAATTTATTATACCATTAATTTGTAACATTTTCATTCCTTATATTTATATTCTCTCAAAAAAAGGTAGGAATTATAACTAATTCCTACCTTGTTTATTATTATTTATTATTTTACAACTTCCACAGCCATATTTAGCTTTTCACCATTTATTGTTGTTTCAGTATATTCTCTTTCTGCTCCAAATACTATTTCTTCAGTTAAAGTGTCTCTCTTGATAACATCAGCAAACTTCTTAATAACGTTCATTAACATTTCATTGTCTGCTACATATAACTTAATCTTATCTGCTACTTGGAATCCACTTTCTTTTCTCATGTTTTGGATCTTAGAGATCATTTCTCTAACGTGTCCTTCTTCTCTTAATTCTTCTGAAATATGAGTATCAAGAACAACACCTATAGAGCCTTCACCAGCAAAAGCATATCCTTCTAATCCTTGCATTGTTACAAGTAGATTTTCTTTATTTAATTCAATTTCAGTTCCATCTATATTAATTGTAACAACTCCACCATTTTGGATAGTTTGAGCTAATTCCATTTGGTTTCTAGCACCAATTTCTTTTCTTATTTGAGGTATCATCTTACCATAAGCTCTACCTAATACAGGAAGGTTAGGTTTAATTTCAAAGTTAACATGAGTTGAAAGGTCAGCACCAAATTCAACAGCCTTAATATTTAACTCATCAGTTATGATATCTCCATAGTATGCTGGAAGTGAATCTGTTGAAACAAGCATCTTAGATAATGGCTGTCTATTCTTAATGTTAGCACCATTTCTTGCACTTCTTCCAAGCTTAACTATCTTGTAAGCTAAGTCCATTTCAGCTTCTAAGTTTTTATCTATTGCCTTTTCATCAACTTCTGGCCATAAGCATAAGTGAACACTTTCTTCTGCTTGAGGGTCTAAGTTAACTACTAAGTTTTGATAGATTTCTTCTGTGATGAATGGAACAAATGGAGCTGCAACTTTAACTAAAGTAGTTAATACTCTATATAATGTTACATAAGCACCAATCTTATCATCTGTTAATGTTTCAGACCAGTATCTTGCTCTATTTCTTCTTACATACCAGTTAGATAATTCATCTGTGAAATCTTCTATTGCTAAAGCAGCATTAGTTATATCATATGAATTTAATTTAGCATCAACATCTTTAACTAATGTGTTTAATTTAGACATAATCCACTTATCCATTACATTATCTGATACGAAATCAGCATATTCTGTTGGGTTGAATTTATCTAAATCAGCATATAATACGTAGAATGAGTAAACATTCCATAATGTGCTTAAGAACTTTCTACCTGCTTCAGATACGTCATCTGTAGAGAATCTTGTTGGAAGCCATGGAGCACTTGCAGTGTAGAAATGCCATCTTGTAGCATCTGCACCTTCACTACCTAATACTTCAAATGGATCAACAACGTTACCCTTAGACTTAGACATCTTTAAGCCCTTCTTATCAAGAACGTGACCTAAAACTATACAGTTTTCAA
>OMGY01000297.1_pt1 | contig 60310 bp, 43 predicted proteins | sample 1674461 | NCBI WGS metagenome assembly OMGY01 (sample SAMN05578579, study PRJEB25193) | human gut metagenome | biome: Human Microbiome; feature: human-associated habitat; material: feces | host: Homo sapiens | place: USA:Birmingham | reverse complement strand
GCTGAGAATCCTAAGAATATTGGTAAAAATGCAAATCCTGTATTAGCAAATGTATTTATTAATTCTGCTAAATCCTTAAATTGTGGATATGCTTCTACTATAGATTGTCCCTCAATAAATAATCCTTGAGATGTTAATATATTATTTATTCCCATTAATAATCCTGCTGCAACTAATATTGGTAGTATAGGAACAAAAACGTCAGCTAAAGATTTTAATAATCTTTGTAATGGATTTAGTTTTTTATCTGCTTCTTTCTTTAGTTCATCCTTACTTCCTTCTTTAATATTAGCTAAGTTTATAAACTCTTTATAAACTTCATCAACAACACCTGAACCTAAAATTACTTGAAATTGACCTGATGTATTAAAGCTTCCCTTAACCGCTGGCATTTCTTCGATTTCTTTAACATTTATCTTCTCATCATCTTTAAGTACTAATCTTAAACGTGTTGCACAGTGTGCTGCACTAACAACATTTTCTTTTCCACCTATATTGTGTAAAATGTTTTCACTAATTTGTTTATAATTCTTACTCATTTTAGTCCAACCCCCCGGTTTTTATATTTTTACACTTTTGAAACGTTTCATTTTCTATGTTTATTATACTAATACGTTTTCACAAATTCGTCAATATATTTTTATAAAAAAAATAGGATTTTACGTTTATGAATTTTAGGATACTCTTTTTTCAAATATCTCTTCCCTAAAATCTCATTTATGTAAAATCCATAACTTTTGTTTTATAAATATTCTCTATTTCCTTGTTGTATATCCCCCTATAAAACTAATAGGTAAAATTATTTCTTTTTCAACCTTATTATTTTCTATAATATTTATTAATGATCTAACAGCTTTTTCTGCTATAAGTTCCACTGGTTGCCTTATAGTTGATATTTTTATAGTATCTTTAGCCGATGCCTTACTTCCATCAAATCCAATTACTTGAACATCTTTCGGAACTTCTATATCATATTCTTCTAACTTATGTATAAAATCTAATGCTTGCTCATCAGTTACAACAAAAACGCCTTGTATTTTTATATGGTCTTTAAAGTTCTTAGCTATAAATTCATTTAATAACTTATCAAATTCCTTAGATGAACCTAAAATTTCACATATTTCATAATCTATATTATGCTCTTTACAGTAGCTTATAAATCCATCTTTTCTTTTTCTTGTTGCATTATTTATCTTTGAACCTCTACCTATATATGCAATTTTTTCACATCCAAATTCAACTAATTTTTCTGCAGCTAGCTTTCCACCTTCAAAGTTATCACTTGATATATATGTTATATCTTTAGAAAAATATCTATCAATACTTACAAATGGAATTTTTTCAGAAACATATTCATCTATATCGCTATATGTTATAGCAATAACTCCATCCATTTTGTTTTGCTTTGCCATAGATATATATTCTATTTCAGCCTTATCCTTTTTATTAGAATTACAAAGTATCATCTTCATTCCGGCTTTTCTAAGATTCTTCTCTATATTATATGCTAATTCACTAAAGAACGGATTCCATATTGTAGGTAAAATAAGTGCAACAGTATTAGTTCTATTAATCTTAAAACCTCTTGCATAAATATTAGGTTCATAATTTAATTTCTTAATAGCTTCTTCTACTTTTTCTTTTGTACTTGGTTTAACTTGTACATTATTTATTACATTTGAAACTGTTCCTACGGATACACCAGCTTCTTTTGCAACATCCTTAATTGTTACCATATACTTTTCTCCTTAGCTATTTATTAATCATAAACTTCTCTTTTTAAATTTTGTTTAAATCCTTGGTTTTATTATATACAATTATAATAATTTCCTCAATCGTAATACATACTTAAAATATACTTTTATTTTGACTCTTCTCTATATATTAACAAAGCCTAGGCTATAAAAACCTAGGCTAAAATAATTCATAATAAACTTTTTTTCATATTTTTATCTTATAAATAATATATTCCCTCTTCTTATTTCTAATAAACTATATTAGTCTATAAATGCATCTAATGCCTTTGAAGGCTTTCCATCATTTCCCCATGCACTTAATTTATATTTACTCCAACTAAATGCACCTTCTGGTTCCCAATAAAAAACTCCCAATCCTTTTCCTTGTGGAATTTCCCTTACTCTTTCTATTACTTCTTTTAACATATTGTAAGTGTCTTCTACCTCTGTATCTTCTCCACCTATTTCACAAACCATAACTTCTTTTTCATATCTATCTATATATTCATTTAAATTATTCATAAGATTATCTATTGTCTCTTTGTAGTTTTTATTGACCCAATATGGATAATAAGATACTCCAATTACATCATATTTGCCACCATTAGCTGTATGATTATCAAAAAATTCTATAAATCTTTTTCTATCATCACCTTGGTCTAAATGTATTATTACCTTTGAACTTGGTAATACATCTTTAACAGCATCATATCCACTATTTAAAAGTTTTGAAAGTTTATCAAAGTTTTCTATCTTTCCTTCTGGCCATAACATTCCATTAGGTATTTCATTACCTACTTGTACCCATTCTGGATATATATTTTTTTCTTTTAATGCAATTAAAACTTTTTTAGTATGAGTACTCACATCATTAACCAATTCTTTAAAACTATGACTTTCCCATGCTTTAGGTTTAAATTGCTTTTCCGGATCTGCCCAATAATCACTGTAATGAAAATCTATCATTAATTTAAAGCCCATATTAATAGCTCGTTCTGCCATTTCTACCACTTCATCTTTACCACAGCGTCCATCTGTTGGATTAACCCAAACTCTTAATCTTATAGAGTTTATCCCATAGCTTTGTAATATCTTAAGGCAATCTTCTTCTTTTCCATTCTCATTATAAAATTTATATCCTTCATCTTCCATTTGCTTAAGCCAACCTACATCAGCTCCTTTTGCAAAACATATTTCTCTATTATAACCACACATACTATTCTCTCCTAATAAAACTTTTTATTTTATTAAAATAATAACATCTATATAAATAAAATTTTTAAGTAATATTATTGGATTATAGTAAAATATTGTTAATATTTCTATCAAAGCAATAAACCCGTACAAATTATTTGTACGGGTTTTACTTAACATGATTGGTATGGATATAATTTAATTACATATCACAAAATTATCGTGATAAATATCCATTATATTCACTTATATGAAGAAGCTTTTGGGCATTTTCTATTCTCTCTTTAGTAGGAGGTTCAACCCCTTTTAAAGGATAATCAATACCAAGTTGCTCCCATTTGAAAGTTCCAAGACTATGATATGGAAGTACCTGAACACGATCTACATTATTCAAAGTGTTGATAAACTCATTAAGTTTTCTTAATTGTTCATCATTATCACTTCCACCTGGTACGAGTACATGACGAATCCATACCGGTTTATTTATTTCTGATAAATATCTTGCCATATCAAGAATATTTGAATTGCTCCATCCTGTAAGTTTTTTATGCTTCTCTTCATCTATCTGTTTAATATCTAACATTACAAGATCTGTTACTTTCATAAGCTCATTAAATTTACTAAAGAAAGGTTCTTCTCTTGTAAATATACTTCCAGACGTATCAAGTGTAACATGAACGCCCTTTGCTTTAGCCTTTTTAAAGAATTCAATCAGAAAATCTATTTGAAGAAGAGGTTCACCACCACTTACAGTGATTCCCCCCTGTTTCTTCCAATAACTTTTATATTTTAATGCTTGAGACAAAAGCTCATCTGAAGTTTTTGCCTCACCACCATTCATATCCCAAGTATCCGGATTATGACAAAACTGACATCTCATATTGCAGCCCTTAAGAAAAGCAACAAAACGAATTCCTGGTCCATCAACAGATCCAAAACTCTCTATTGAATGAATTCTTGCTATATTTTTATCTAAATTAGATTTCTGCATGGCATGTTCTAGAAATAACATCAAGTTGTTGTTCTCTTGTTAAATCTATAAACTTAACTGCATAACCAGATACACGGATAGTGAAATTAGCATATTCTTCTTTTTCAGGATGTTCCATAGCATCTTTTAATTTCTCAATACCAAATATATTAACATTTAAATGATGTGGTCCTTGATCGAAGTAACCATCTAATACTTGTACAAGTTTATCAACTTGTTCTTCTTTATCTTGTCCTAATGCAGTTGGGTTAATAGTTTGTGTATTTGAAATACCATCTAAAGCCCATTCATAAGGAAGCTTAGCTACAGAGTTTAATGAAGCAAGTAATCCATTCTTTTCTGCTCCATAAGATGGGCTAGCTCCAGGCGCAAGTGGTGTCCAAGCTTCACGTCCATCTGGCATATTACCTGTATACTTACCATATACTACATTTGATGTAATAGTAAGTAATGATGTAGTAGGTTCAGAGTTTCTATATGTGTGTCTCTTTTTAATTTTGTCAAGGAATGACTTAAGAACATATATACCAATTTCATCAGCTCTATCATCATCATTACCGTATCTTGGGAAGTCTCCTTCAATTTCGTAATCTGTAACAATACCTTCTTCATTACGGATTGTTTTAACTTTTGCATATTTAATTGCAGAAAGTGAATCAATTACATGTGAGAAGCCTGCAATACCTGTTGCAAATGTACGTCTTACATCTGTATCTATAAGAGCCATTTCTGCTGCTTCATAATAATATTTATCATGCATGTATTGAATAAGGTTTAATATATTTACATAAAGACCAGCTAACCAGTCACTCATTCTTTCATATTTTTCAATTACTTCATCATAATCAAGATATTCTGATGTAATTCCTTTATATTCAGGTCCAACTTGTTTACCTGATTTTTCATCAATACCACCATTAATTGCGTAAAGTAAACATTTAGCAAGATTAGCTCTAGCTCCAAAGAACTGCATTTCTTTACCTGTTTGAGTAGCAGATACACAGCAGCATATTGAATAATCATCGCCCCATTCTGGTTTCATTGCATCATCATTTTCATATTGGATAGAGCTTGTATCTACTGAAATCTTTGCTGCATACTTCTTGAAGTTTTCAGGAAGTGCAGAAGAGTAAAGTACAGTAAGATTTGGCTCTGGTGAAGGTCCCATATTTTCTAATGTATGAAGGAAACGATAGTCGTTCTTTGTTACCATATGACGTCCATCAACACCTATACCACCTAATGCAATAGTAACCCATGAAGGATCTCCTGAGAATAACTCATTATAAGAAGTTATTCTTGCAAATTTAACCATTCTGCATTTCATTGTTAAATGGTCGATTAACTCTTGAGCTTCTTCTTCAGTAAGAACTCCGTTGTCAATATCTCTTTGTATATAGATATCAAGGAAAGTAGATACACGTCCTATTGACATAGCTGCACCATTTTGTGTCTTGATTGCTGAAAGATATCCAAAGTATAACCATTGAACTGCTTCTCTTGCATCCTTTGCTGGTTTTGAAATATCATAGCCATAGCTTGCAGCCATTTTTTTCATTTCTCCAAGTGCTCTATGTTGTTCTGTAATTTCTTCTCTTAGACGGATAACTTCATCTGTCATAGTTCCATCACCACAGTTAGCAAGATCTTTTGCCTTTTCTTCCATAAGGTAATCAATACCATAAAGAGCAACTCTTCTATAGTCACCTACTATACGTCCACGTCCATAAGTATCAGGAAGTCCTGTTATAATATGACTGCTACGAGCTTTTCTCATTTCTGGTGTATAAGCATCGAATACTCCTTGATTATGTGTCTTATGGTATTCAGTAAATATCTTGTGTAATTCTGGATTTGGTGTATATCCATAGTTTTCACAAGATTGCTCAGCCATTTTAATACCACCATATGGCATGAAAGCTCTCTTAAGAGGCTTGTCTGTTTGAAGACCTACTACTTTTTCAAATTCCTTTAAAGATTCATCAATATATCCAGGGCCATAAGCTGTAAGTCCAGCAACAACCTCTGTTTCCATATCAAGTACTCCGCCTTTAGCTCTTTCCTCTTTTTGTAATTCTTGCAATCTGCCCCATAGCTTATTTGTAGCATCTGTTGGATCTGCTAAGAAACTTTCATCACCATCATATGGTTTATAATTTTTTTGAATGAAATCTCTAACATTTATTTCTTCTTTCCATATTCTGCCCTCAAAACCAGCCCATTGTTCATTTTCTAACATGTTCATTCCTCCTTGTACGTATATACATATATTTTTACAATTTAACTATTAATTTGGTATAATGTAAACTTAAATTTTTGATAATCTATGTAGATTGTTTTATAAAATGCTCTAGTATTTAAAAATAATTCTTAATTGATTATCCATATAAAAATACTTGTACAAATATTATTACAAAATGATTCAAAAGAGTCGCTATAAAACAAATTCACTTTGTTATTTTTTTAACATTGTAGCCTATGCATTTCATAAAACTATACAACATATGATTGGAAAATTGATTTCAATAAATATATTACCTTATTATATATTTATTGTCAATTTTTTGATAAAAGTTGTATATTTTCATTTTTTGTAAAAATATTACTATTTTTTTATTAATATTAACTCTTATACCGATTACATTGTATATATTTTTCATGAAACCCTATGCTTAATAGCAATTATGTGAAATTTAATATAAAAAGCTTTCCTTTTTTCATTAGTTCATTAACCAGTAAAAATGTACACTAACTAACGAAGATCTAACTAAATGGTATACAAATACTCAAACTTACTAAAGGTACCTAGAATCTAAAATTATCTTTAAAACAACTTATTTTAAAGGGAACTCATCATCCTTTCTTCTTTTCCCTATTTTCTCTATTATAATAGTTTTACTATCATTTACTCTAGTTAGCATTTTAGTTCATACTTTTTTAATATTAGGTAATACTTTGATTATAATTATAAAACCAAGTAAGGAACTATAAATTATGACAGAAACAGAAAAAGCCTATATAGCTGGAATAATCGATAGTGAAGGAAGTATAATGCTTCAAAAATTTCACAAAAAAGAATACCCATCACTTTGTGTATCAATAGCTTCAACTACACTCGAATTATTAAAATGGATAAAAGAAACTATTGGAAAAGGTGTTATTGTTAAGAAAAAAAAATTATGATACTAAAAGACATCAAAACTGCTATAGTTACATAGTAAAACGTAATGATGCCATTAAATTACTTGAAGATATTTATCCTTATCTAATTATTCCAACTAAAAAGAGTAGAGCTCAATTAATACTTTTAAAATATAAGGCTGTAACCCCTAGAAATGGTAGGTATTCTGGAGAAATGCTTAAATCTAAGATTGATTTTTATAATGAATTTATTTCTATTAAGCAATAAAACCGTACAAATAATTTGTACGGTTTTTGTTTGTCCAAGCACTAAGGCTTGGATACATTCTAACAATCTTTTTTAAAAAACTTCTTTATCTTATATCGCTAAATTATATAAATTTTACCTTAACACCTACAAACCATTCAAACTATATATATCCATGAAACCTCTTAGCAAGATAACTCTATTTCATCTTCTTTAGTTTTCTTTCTATAACCATAATTTGATTCATATAATCTTTCTCTTCATTTGACATATTACTCTTGTTCATCATATTATCAATATATATTTCATACTCATCAATTAATTGCTCGTATCTATCTTTATCACTTTCAAACACATTTTTTTGCTTCAAAAACTCCTCTGCTTGGTTGATTAGCTTTTTCTCATACTCAAATGAAGCCTGTACATAACCTTCTTTTTTACCTAAAATCCTCCCATTTTCAAATACTTTATCAGTTAAAGCTTCGATCAATATAGTTCCAGTCTGTCCCGTCCCAAATTTATTTATGTAATTTCCTTGTTTAGTCTTTATAAAATTAGAGTTATTTTTCATTTTCTCTTCTAATTTTCTATTTAACTCCTTGAAAAATATTCCCATAACCTACTTAGTCCCTCCCATTTATCACAATATCTAGTTTTAGCTTTCTTTAATAAGCCTTCTTTCCATAATCATTATTTTATTTAAATATTTTTCTTCTTCACTAGTCAATAATTCTTTAGCACTCATGTCTTCAATATAAAGTTCATATTCATTTATAAGTTGCTCATATTCATCCCTCTGCTTACTAAAATCTTTCTTTTGATTTAAAAACTCTTCTGCTTGCTTCAATAATTTTTTTTCATATTCATAAGAAGCTTGTATGTATCCATCCTTTTTCCCTTCATATTTTCCTACATTATAAGCATGGCTAACTCCTGGCATATCTTCTAAATAATATTCCTTCATATTTTCTTTTATCCCACCTACAATTCCATTCTCAGAAACCTTTTTTATCATATTCAATTCGTTATATCCTGGAATCAGTGTTTTCTTTAAAAATCTTTTAAATCCCATTTTTCCCTCCTATTTTAAAAATTATATTCTTCACCTTGAATTAATTTATTAAAACTTCCAAATACAAACTCTTCTTTTACTTCTCTAATAAATTTACTATCAGATAATAATCTATAAATAGTTACTATCAATCCGCCAACATCTAATTTATTCAAGGCTCTTTCATTACCTAAATAAGCACTAACTGCAACATATATAATATTACTAGCTGATGCAATTGCATTTGAGTAACTTATAATTTTTCTAGTTTTGACCTCATAAATATCTCTATTGTGATATTTACTTTCATCATAAAATAATCCATGAACGGCTGCTACTATCATATTAATTAAAGATGACATTGCCATACTCCTACTGACACTATAAATATCTATTCCATTTTTGAGTAATTTCGATGACAAATTAGGTGATAAAGTGTTAATTACCGGTATTGGTAATCCCATAGTTGTAAAAGCATCTGAGCTTAAGTGTAGTGCATGTTTAGCAATTGCTAAAATTAAATCTTTATAATCATCTTGAACTCTATCAACACTATTTGCAAAAATAGATGCAATATTAGTAGTACCATTAATTTTATATTCATTTCCTACTAATACAGTGCTATACGATTCTAAAATAATATTATTTTTAGTTACTGTTTCCGATAAAATATTAGCCGTTCCAAAAATCCAGCCAAGCAATGGATCATGTCCCAATGTACTATACCTATGGTTAGCTCCACTTATTCCTGTATTATCAAAATATCCTTCTTTTTTAAAAGCATCATATGGAACTGGACCACATAAAGAAATTGGTGAGTATTTCTTTATAACTTTTCCTGCTTGTTGATCATTTTTAAATCTTAATTTCTCATTACTTAACCAATATTGTCTTACACACTGTAATGCTGTTGCAAAAAATAGAAACTTCACATCTAAAGAATTAAATCCTGTTTGCCTTTCAAATTCTAAATCTAGATTGTCAATAATCTCTCTTGAATTATGTGCTACTTTAGCTACTCTAAATGATTCATTAGCTATATCTTCAATATTTCTTAGTGTTTTTTCTGAAACACTACTTACTTCTTTTCTTCTTCTACGCAATTCTTCTATATCCATAATTTACTCTCTCCCCCGAAAAAATATTGTATAGATATCATACTCTCTCACTTTCAGTACAACCTATAGCTCTAAACTATTCGTGTTCAGTAAAATGTACTTTTTACTATTCACTCAAATAAATTAATAACATGTATTCATTCTTTCTTTTAACCCTAATAATTTAAATTACATAATTTTCTTTTCCCATTTCATATTATATTTCATTTTTATCCATATTTCTATGTGAATCTATGAAAGTTCTATATCAATGTGGAACTTTTATCTACATAGTACCTTCTACTATTTTTCCATCCTTAAAATAAATTTTTATTCTCTCTTCTAAATCTACTGCAACCCTATCAATAGTAGCATTCCAAATCTCTTCATCAAACCCTGTAATTATCCCTTCCTGTTCTTCTAATTTCCCTATAAACTCCTTCATATTATTTAATTTAATCTTTTGACTAAATATCTTTTTCTCTACCTCTTCAACTCTATTCTTTACTTCCTCATACTTATTAGCTAACTCATTATATTTACTTTCATACTCTTCTTGATTTAATGCTGCATGTGAATTTCTTTCTACATGCTTTTTAAGTAACTCTACCAAAACTTCAGCTTCATTTTCTAATTGCAACTTTTCCTTTTCTAGTTTTGAAGTATCACCTAACACTTCAATTATTTCTTTATAATCTCTCAATATCTCATCTTTATTTTCTATCACCTCATTAAAAGCTTTAACAAATAATTCTTTAAGCTTGTCTTCATATATATGTGGTGTTTTACACGTTTCATTATTATCATATTTATGATTACATCTCCATACAACTTTTCTATATTTACTATTAGAGTGCCAAGTCTTATTTCCATAAAAACCACCACACTCGCCACATATTATCTTACCTGAAAAACAAGAGCTACTTCTTCTTAAGCCTCTGTCATTTCTTCTTTTTTCAAATTCTGCTTGTGCTAGGTCAAATACTTCTGCACTTATTATTGCTGGATGACTATTCTCAACATAGTACTGGGGAACTTCACCTTCATTAACTTTCTTTCTCTTTGTAAGAAAATCTACTGTAAAACTCTTTTGAAGAATGGCATCTCCCTTATATTTTTCATTATGCAAAATGCTTCTAATAGTACTTTCACTCCATACTTTCTTTCCCGCTGGTGATGGTATATTATTATCACTTAAGTATTTAGCTATTGTTGTTCCTGCAGTTCCTTCTAAAAACATTTTATATATTAACCTTACTATTTTAGCTTCTGATTCTACTATCTTTGGTAATCCATCTTCGCCTTTTTCATATCCTAAAAATTGTTTATAGGGTAAGCTTACCTTTCCATCTGCAAATCTCTTTCTTTGCCCCCATGTAACATTTTCTGAAATTGACCTACTTTCCTCTTGAGCCAAACTTGACATTATTGTAATTAACAATTCACCTTTACTATCTAGTGTATATATATTCTCTTTTTCAAAAAATACCTCTACACCTTTATCCTTTAACTTTCTAACTGTTGTTAATGTATCTACTGTATTTCTTGCAAATCTTGATACTGATTTTGTTATTATTAAATCTATTTTTCCTGCTAAAGCATCTTTAATCATTCTATTAAATCCATCACGCTTTCTGGTGCTTGTTGCTGATATACCTTCGTCAGCATATACCTCTACAAACTTCCATTGATTATTATTTTGAATGTATCTTGTATAATGATCTACTTGAGCTTCATAGCTTGAAAGCTGCTCTTCATTATCTGTAGAAACTCTTGCATAAGCTGCTACTCTTTTTAATCTCAAATTACCTTCACTAGATGCTGTAACAAAAGTTTCTACTGCTGGTATCATTGTTACCCTTCTTGCAATTGCCATTTAAACCATCCCTTTCTTTATTACCTTTCCATTTTTTAAAATCACAATTACCATTCTGTTTGCTTCAATATTTATTTTCTCTATAGTCTCGTTAAATATATCTTCATCAAACTCATTTATATCTAATACTTCATTAAGTAAATTTATTAATGGTTCTTCATATATTGGCTTTGCTTCACACCCTTCATTTCCATACTTATGATGATTAGAACAAACCCAAGTGCTTCTTCCACTTCTATCTTTGTGCCTATAGTTTTTACCACAAATTCCACATTGTATTTTAGAGGTAAATATATAATTTTTCTTTCCAGGCTCACATTTATATTTAATCCTATTAGCTTTCATTATCTGCTTAGCTCTTTCAAATATTTCACTATCTATAATTGCGGGATGTGTTTCTTCTGCATAATACTGTGGTACTGCTCCTTTATTTTTAATTAGCTTCTTAGTTAAGTGGTCCTTAACATATTTCTTTTGCAGTAATGCATTGCCTATATACTTTTCATTTTTAATAATGTCTGCCACCCTTTCAGAATTCCACTTCCCATCTCTTAATTTCTTTATATTCATTCCTCTTAACTTTTTAGCTATTACTGTACATCCATATCCATCTAAATAATCCTGAAAAATCATCCTAACAATTTGAGCCTCTTCCTCATAAATCTCAATTTTCCCTTTTTCTATCCTATAGCCATAAATAAATCGTAAATTTATAAGCTCTCCTTGCTCAAATCCTTTTCTTATTCTCCATTTACAATTTTCACTTACAGATCTACTTTCCTCCTGTGCAAAAGAAGCGAGGATGGTTAACATCAATTCCCCTTCCCCGCTCAAGCTATGAATATTCTCTTTTTCAAAAAATACATCTACATTTAACTCTTTTAATTTTCTTACAGTTTCAAGCATAGTTACTGTATTCCTTGCAAATCTAGAAATTGATTTAGTTATAATCATATCTATCTTTTTATTTCTGCATTCATCCAATAACTTATTGAATTGTTCTCTATTGTCCTTAGTTCCTGTTATAGCTTCATCTGCATAAACACCTAAATATCTCCATTCATTATTATTTTGAATAAGATTACTATAATAACTTACCTGAGCTGAAAGTGAATGAAGCATTGCATCTTTACTGCTTGATACTCTTGCATAAGCAGCTACACGTTTTTCACTTGGAATTTTTGAAATCCCTTTTTGTATCACTTTAATAGTCCTTTCCATTAAATCACTTCCTTTCAGGTGTCAATGTTAGCTCTACATCTCTAATACATCAAGTTATAAAGCACCAATTATAGGATTATATTTTTCAATTAACATCTTATTTATTTTGTTAAAGTCACCTTTATTGATAATCCTCTTTATTAACATATCCTTAGCAATAGCTACTGCAGCTCTATAGTTTTTTTCCTTTTTAATTTGTTCTGCTGTCATCTAATTATCCCCCACCTTAAACCTACTATTAATATAACAACTATGACTACAAAACTTCCTATTCTTATTACCATAGCTGCTAAAGCTTTCTCCACAATATAAACAAAGTATTTTGTAATACGCTTTTTTATTAATGCTGCTATTGTTTTCTTTCCACCACTCTCTTCTACATTTATCTGAGCAGAACTTCTTAGGCTGTCCTCTTTTTTCTTCAATTAACTCTTTCCCGCATCTTTTACAGCTTTCATTATTTATGTTTTCCTGTTTTGATGAGTTTCTAATACCACCTAAATTATTTCTTCTACAGTAAGATTTAATTGTATTTTCTGATATAGCTAAGACCATTGAAATTTTTGAATAGCTATAACCTTGTAATCTCATTTTTTCTATTCTTTTTTTTGAATATTATTCATATAACCTCTCCAACTTAAATTTCTTAAATTATTTTATTACCATTCATTAATAGTTATCTGAATATCTACAGCATTTTCCGGATTATATTTGTTACAAAACCTAACTCTAAAATTAGTTGGAGCATCAAGTTTATCAAATGAAGCCTTAATATATTCCTTATCACAATTACTAATTACTCGTTCTGGATCATTAACCTTTTCTACTTCCTTTCTAATAGCCCTACATAACTTAGGTGCATCAGTAATAAATTCAAGTTCAAATAATTCAAAATTTCTTATAACATTATTACTAAATAATACTTTCTTATTTTTAACATCAAACTCATATGCCATTTATACCATCCTCCAATTTAATCCTTTATTTTTCTTTAAAATATCTCGCTCTTATATCATTTAATAGTTCTTTTACTCCATCTAAATCTTGCTCTATATCTAAATATCTCTCAATTATGTGTAACTTATCTTTGTTCTGCCATACATAAACATCAACCTTGCTTTTAATAGTTCTCCCTCTTGATATTTCAATATCACATTTACCCATATCTAAATAAATACAGTTTTCACTATCAATTTTCTTTACTGTATATTCTGGTCCTAGATGATCAAGTAATCTTTTCTTTGCTAGTGATAATTTATTATCCCTACTCATAATTTCTATCCTCCATAATTTAATCTGAAAATATAGGCTTCCAATCTTCTAAAAAACTATATCCCTTTAAAACTCTTAACTTTGTTTTACCTTCAACTGTCCCACTTTTACTTAATAAATTCTTTCCTCTAAGTTCTGTAAAAAAGTTTCCTCTATTTTCACAACCATAACCACAAGCTCTACACCAATTCTCATAAACTGAATAAACGCTACTTGCAGTAATATTTTCACTACTTTCTTCTAAACATTCAGCTATAAATTTCCCCAGCTTATCACTATCTTTCCTATAATCTAAAGTTGCATATTTTATTGCTGCTGTAGGTATTAACCCGTCTTTATAAAATGCTTTTAATCCATCTATGCACCAATTAAATATTCCGCTTATATTTTCACTTTCTTTTAATCTATCTTTTAAAGTTTTATCCTGATCCACTTCTGAGAAGTGTCTATCAAAGGTTATTACATTTATTCTTCCACTTGAAAATAGGGTATCGTCTTGTATTATAGGAAGATAGTTTGTATTCATAAACAGCTTAAATACTGGGGTAAATTCAAATTCTCTTTCATGTAAATGTCTCGCAACTATTTTATCTCTTCCTAATAAAGTCTTAAGAAGTGCTGCATCAAATATCATTTTCTTTGGTGGTTCAGAAAGATTTAAAAACCTTGCTCCACAAAGCCTAGCTATATCTCCAGAAGCTTGTCTACTATCCACATGTTGCTTTTGTGCTAGTGTTTCAGGTTTCATTTGCATTGAATACCCTCTACTTCCCCCTAACATATACATCAAAGTTTCAACTAAGGTGCTTTTTCCATTCCTTGTTTTATTTCCATATAATATAAAGCAAGTTTCAAGTGATGTATCAGCTGTTAAGCTATATCCTATAGCCTTTTGTAGATATCTTATTTTTTCCTTATCACCTAACATAATCTCTTCTATAAATTTAATCCAAAGACTACTTTTAATATTAGGAGTATAATTTACATTTGTTATTTTACTTATTAAATCATTGCAATTGTGTTCTTTAAACTCAAAGGTTTTAAGATTAAGAGTTCCGTTAATACAATTTAATAAATCACTATTTCTATCTAAATCTTCATTAGCTATATGATACTTATCTCTAGCATCCTTTATCATAGTTTCTCTACAGTTTCTAGAACCTAACTTCATTATGTGTTTTTGATATGCTAGCTTTTGACTTTCATTTTTTATAGATATACTATAAATTAAAAGCTCATCCTTAAGCTCCTTTGCCATTCTCGAAACCTTCATAGCTCCAACATCTCTTTCCCACACCTTGCCGTTATACACATACCACTCATTAACACTTGTATTAAATCTAGCTGCCTCTTTATAAATATCTGAAAATAAATCTCCATTTCCTCTATCATCATAGCTATATTTAATATGTGGTTGCATTCTCATTAATATCTCTTGTATTTTCTTAGTTTGTATTGAGTTTTGCCTTATAGATTTTTCTCTTTTTTCTTTCCATTTATTATTTTCAATTGCAGCTGTAGTTATTTGCATAGCTGCTCTTGCTGTTCTTAAAAGATAATCTTCTCTTTCTAACTTTTTCTTATGACTTTCATCCTTTTGTTTTGCATGAGGTGATTCTTTAAAATACTTTATAGATAAATTAATATTTCCATTACACCAATATAAAAGCTTCCCCATAAGAGCTAAATCATCTGCACTCTCATCTTTGTTCGATCTTTTACCTTTCCAACAAGAATTAAATATCCTATCTAGCTTTAAAGCTTCTTCAATACTTATTTCCATAGAATCTTCTTCTTCAACTAATCCTTTAACTACTTCACTATTTCCATAGGTATACTTATTTATAACTTCTTTTAACTCATTACTTCTCTCATTAACTTCAAAGTAACTCTCATACACATTGCCTGTTAATATAAAATATCTGTTCCTATCATATATCTCTAACTCTGGATTTTTATATTTAGGATTACCATCCTTATCTACTCTTACTTCTCCTGTTTTAATATCTACATCTAATCTATCTATTCCGTTAGGTTTCATTTTCTTTTTATTAAATGGTAAGTTAACATCAGTAGCTTTTATAATTGTATGTGTACCCATTCCACTTTTTGAAATCTCTGTATAACTATCTAATATAGTTATATTTTCTAAAGCTTCTTCTGAAATAGCTCCACTCTCTTTATCAATACAGGTATCTATATCTATACCAACAAATCCATCACCTAATACAAAACCAATTCCTATAGCCTTTTTATCATTAACATATAATATTGCTTCTTGAAAGCTTCCCCATGTATTACTATTAGTAACACTAGCAAATCTCCCTGTATGTGGATTTATTGGGCGTTTAAATTCATCATGACATACAAACCGTTTTTCTCTTTTTAATACCTCTGGTATATTCAATTTCTAACTACGCCTCCTTTCTATAGCTATTATCTAATCATCAATTACTAATTCTTTTATTACTGCTAAAATTCTATCCTTATCTTCTTTCGATAATTTATATCGAAGCATCCTACTAAAATTGCTATCACTAACACCTAGTTTTTCTGCTACTCTCCATAATCTAATATTATTTTCTTTAGCTATATTCTTAATATCTTCGTTCATATATATACCTCCCCAATACCTTTATTGTTATTACCAAATTTATCAATTATAATTAATTTATAACAACAACATCAACTAAACTTATTTTACTACCTATAAGCATTAAAATTTTTATATGTATTAAAGTTGATTGAAGTTGACAAAATTGCAAATTATCAATCTGTATTGATGAAGGGATGAGATTTATTATGTATGATAGAAATATTACAGCTGAAATTTTAGGTGATCTTAGAGAAGAGGTAAAATACAAAACTGGAAAGAAACCTACTTTTAAAGAACTCTCTAAAGATATAGAAGAAAAGTTTGATGTGTATATATCTGATACATCCTTATGTGATTATGAAAATACATCTAAGCATAAAGAAATGAATGTTAAGAATTTAATTCTATTAGCTGAATACTATGGTGTTTCCTATGATTATCTTTTAGGTAAAAGTCCTTGCAGAAAAAGAGAAAACATTGATATAAATAACAGGTTAGGCTTATCTGATAAAGCTATATTAAAACTTGAAGCTCTCAATAATACTAAACAAAAACCATACCAAACACCATATAATGATGCTTTAAATAGTTTTATTGAAAGTGATGAATTTGATTACTTTATTGATACACTATCTAAATGTAAGTATGCTTACTTCCTTAAAGATCAGGGGTTAATATTTAATGAAGCTGCTAAAGAAGAAGTTGGATCTACCATAACAGATGAACAACGTAGACTTTCCTTAGAAGGAAAAATGATATTAGTAGAACCTTCTAATTACTTTGATATATTAATGTCTACCCTTCAAGGTATAACTAGAAATATTGCACAAGAGATATCTGAAGATTAGGTATCTCACAAAATGTATCGAATGTTTCTTTTTTATGTAAACTATATATAAGAAAAAATATTTTTTATCTCTCACAAAAAAGAAACAAAAGAAACATTTGTGATAAATCTAAGGATAGGGGGGGATTGAATCTCTAAAGGAGGACAATCCAATGACCGCCGCCCCCTCTCACGTGAATTTTCGCATAATTTGCTAAGGGGGGTAGTAAAAAACCACATAATATAAATGTAAAACCTAGTAACTGTACGCTTTTACAGTTACTTTTTTATTGCGTAATTGTTTTTATAATGTCGTTAAAACCTGTGTTTTTTCTTTAAATATAACTGGATAAGTACACCTGTCAGAGGTAATATGTACACTAACAAAAGGGTATTAAATACCATTTAGGAGGTAAACAAAAAATGAAAAACCAAACAATAGGTGTAGAGATTGAAATGACAGGAATAACAAAAGCAGAAGCAGCAGAGGTTGCAGTAACCTTTTTAGGTGGAAGAATTACAAGAGAATATGATGGATACGACACTTACAACATAATAGCACCAGACCAAAGGATTTGGAAGATAATGAATGATGCAAGCATAAAGACAATGAAAAATACAAAAGGAAAACTTAAAGGGGTAAACAACAAGGATTACAGTGTGGAGCTAGTAACACCAATTTTAAGATATGAGGACATTGAAACCTTACAAGAATTAATAAGAAGGTTAAGAAAAGCAGGAGCAGTTAGTGATAGCGAGCTACAATGTGGAATACACATACACATAGGAGCAAAAGACCATACACCAAATACTTTAAAGAACTTGGTAAACCTAATGGCTGCAAAAGAAGATTTGATTTACAAAAGTTTAGAAATAGACCCAGCAAGAGTAAGATGGTGCAAAAAAGTAAATGAAGATTTGATACAAGCCATAAATAAGAAAAAACCGAAAACATTAGAACAACTTGCAGACCTTTGGTACAGCGGATACGGATTTGAAAATAGAGAAAGGCATTACCATACAAGCAGATATCATGGATTAAACTTACATAGTACTTTTACAAAAGGAACTATTGAATTTAGACTTTTCAACGGAACATTACACGCAGGAAAAATAAGAAGCTACATTGTTTTCTGCCTAGCAATAAGCCACCAAGCATTAACACAAAAGAGTGCAAGTGCAAGAAGAACACATACAGATAATGAAAAGTACACCTTCAGATGTTGGCTTTTAAGACTAGGGCTTATCGGTGAAGAGTTCAAGAATTGCAGAATGCACCTTATGAAAGCACTTGATGGAAACTCAGCATGGAGAAATCCAAATGCAGCATGATGCCCATCTCCTTAAAAATTTTCTATTCTGAGTGTGTATTAAATTTAAATACTTAATACTTGAATTTTATAATACTATAAACTATTATTATTTTAGATAATCCTTTACTTAGAGTCTGGGATGTATAGAGGTTTCCTCCACTGAACCAGAATCAGTGGAAAAATCATATATCTGGTTATTAAATTTAACCTGGAACAATTAAAGGAACAATGGTCTAAAAAAACCTTACGCGTGTATATATACGTAACATATACTATTATTACTTCTATATATAATATTTATCTCAAAGGTGAATTTCTTGTTCCATTGTTCCTTTATCATTACTAAACCATTATAAATGCTAAATTTCTTATTGGAATGTTAGATATGAATAATATGATAACTAGTTCCTATTGTTCCTACTGATTTAGGAACAGCTCTATTTTATTTTTCTATAATACTAAAAATTAATTTATAAAACACATCCCATTCCTTCGGATATTTATTACTACCATAGATTTTTTTCTCTTTATTATTTAATTTAATATCTAGGTTCCATTGCATGCCGTCTAGAATATATTTATCTATATAATTTTCCTTCCAGCTTAAAAGATCAGCTTTCCTTAATTCATTTTTAACATAATCAATCTTTTGCTTATCTAAAACAAATTTTCTTTTATTTTCTTGAATAAAATCATCTGACCAAATTACTACACCTGTAATAAAATTAATATAAATATTATAATTTTCCGGCATATATCCACCTATAAATACTCTTACTTCTTTAATATCTTCATATCTTAAATTATTAGTATTATCTTTATTTATACTAGGGTTACAGCTTCTGCACTCTCTAACTTCTCTATCTTCTAAGCCGTCAGCAACTACCTTTACTTCCTCATAAGAATTAAATGGTCCATGCCATCTTCCATTTTTATTACCTAATTTATTTTTTTGAGTACCTTGTCCATTATTACAGTAACTACAATTAGCTTTGTGAATAACTGCCTTTTTCTCAGCAACCCAGTTTTCATAAATCCAAAATTTATCTGTTGATTCAATTTCTGTTATGACTTCATCACAAACCTTTAAACATAAATATTTAAATGCTCCACTGTTGCTATCATTTATTTTACTATAATCTCGCCAACAAATATCGTACCTATTTTTTAGTATTAAAGCTTCTTCTCTATTTTTATTTGTACCACTGCCTGTATGAGCTGCCCATTGTAGCTTGCCTTCTTTAATGCTATTATCATTAATTCTAAATGCTGCATCACAAGTATTACTATTATTACTTACATTCCAATAGCTTTGGTCATTAGTAATAGCTATACAATATCCTTCTTTGAAATCATCCATAACTTCTGATAATTTTTCTACTCTACAAATATCTTTAATGAAATCATATCTTTTAATATCCTGTGCTCCTTGATTCTTTAAAATAAACCTTTCATCATCAACTGCAACATCACATTGCTTAGTCATATATTTTAATTCTATAGGATAAATATCTTGTCCTATTTTAACTAATATATCTATATGCATTGATGAATCAATATCTACAGGGCAGTATTCTAATCTTACTTCTGCTTCTGGTATTTCACTTTTAATCTCCCATGCTAAAGCAAATTGAAAATCTGCTTCTGATACAAATATTTTTCTTTTATTACTTAAGTTATTTAAAATTTTAGTTATATCCATAGCCTTTTCACCTCTCACCCTAATTAATACCTTGTGTCATTTCCACATCTATCGCAAAAGTTTGCATCTTCAGGTAATTTATTACCACAATTTCTACAGAATTTATACTTTTTAGTGTTTTGTGCATCACTCTCTTTACTTAATATATGATCATTACTATTTAACTTTGTCTCCCCTACTATTTCAGTAATTACATCATCTGCAATTTCATTTTCATTTGTTATTTCTTTATTAGGAATATTTAATTTATATCTTATAGCCATCTCATCCATAAATCCATCTAGCTCTTCTGAATTAGGATACTTCCATTCTAATTCTCTAAATTTATCATCATGTTTAAAATACCCATTTTTGTGAAGTAACTCATGATATATAAGATATTTAATAACCTCCCTATCTACTTGTGGTGATGACATTAGCTTATTAACATAAATTTTATAGATACCCTCTTCATCTTCCATTGTCCATCTACAACATAATGCCAGCCAGTTCTTTACAACTGTATCGCTCCATTCAATACTTAAAAGGTTATCTTTATTTAAGAATATATTTTCTTCTAATACTTCATCAAGAAGCTCTTCTAAATCATACATGTTATCAACAATTTTATATTCTTCTCTTGCATCTTCACTTTTTATTTCAGCATCTCTTCTTAATTTACATGCATTAAACACAGTTTTCTTAAATACATAAAACAACTTATAAAGTTCCTTAAGTAAGGGTGTACTTTCAAAAACTTCTTTAAGCCATTCTTCTTTATCTTCATCTTTTACAAATAATCGATTCATCTTTGCTGCTATTATTTTTGGATCTAATAATGCTCTCTCTTCAAAAGTATAATATATAGGCATTTCCCCATCTTCATATAGCTTGTCTAGTATTAACCTAACTTCATTTTCTTTTGGTTTAGTAATAGCTTTATTAAAGCAAATACTTATAACAACTTTTGCATTTACTTTACCCTTAATAAATTTTTCTTTAAACTTTTCAATCTCTTTAAATCCATATAATGTATCTTCATAAACTAATACATTAACATCTTCACCATTTTCATTTAATACTGAATACCAACCAACTGGTAACACTTCATCAAACTCTTTAGATATAACATTAGCTTTCATACTATTATAAAGCTTAATATAAATATCCCATGGAGTGTACTCTGATTTTCTCCCTATAATCCCTTCATTATAATTACTATCTTTTTCTTTTACTAATTGTGTCTTCTCCTCTGTAGCTTCAATAACCACTTGCTCTGGATTTAACCAGAAACTAAACTTATCCCATGTATCATGAAAATCTATAATATTTACTTCCTTAGTTCCCCCTGCTGATGGCCCTCTTAATCCTCTTCCTATCATCTGCATTAGTAATGAATCACTATTAGTCTGCCTAGTTAAAAATACCGTCTCTACATCTGGAATATCACTTCCTTCAGTAAGTATTTGTACATTAATAAGCACTTCAAATTTATTTTCTTTAAATTCTCTTATAGTTTCTTGTGCTCCTGATTTATCTGAAATTACATAATCACACTTTATTCCTGCGGACCTAAATTCTTCACATAATGCTCTGCAATGATTTTGATTTACAGCAAATATTATCGTCTTCCCATACTTATTTTTATTATCTAAATATTGCTTTACAATAATCTTGTTACGTGAAGATGATTTAGCTATTTGATCCTTTAACTTTTCCGATAACTCTCCAAATTTATTAAAGAATGCTTCATCATCTTCTGTTATTAAATATTCTATTTCTCCTGCAATATTAGTTTCTATTTTTTTATATATAGGATTTGCTAGAAAACCACTAATCAATAAGTTTTTCAGTGTAACTTCATATATGTACCCTTTAGTGTTACCTATATTATTTTCTACATTTACTGTAACGTTAAACATATCAAATAATCTTTTTCTATCATAATCTTGCATTCTTGTTGGTGTAGCTGTTAACCCTAGTAGAATTCTATTGGGATTTAGCTGGGTAATTCTTTTTAATACTTTTTGATATGATGGAGAAACTGCATGATGTGCCTCATCAATAACTACAATTAGTTTTTCTAATCCTGGTGCTCCTAACAGCCTTCTTATAAATCTATATCCATATTTGTTGGCTACAGAGCTTATACTACAAATGTTTATATCATATCTTGAAGCTTGTGACATTTTCAAATGCATTCCTGATATAGGTATTATTCTTAATTTATTTATTCCATGCTTAGCCAATGATGGTGCCTGATTTCTAAATTCGTTATTAGTTTGGTCTATAAGTTCTTGTCTATGAGCAAGCCATAATATACGATATCCATACGCAACTCCACTATTTAATAACCAATTTACTGCAGTAAAAGTTTTTCCACTTCCTGTTGGCATTACAAGTAATCCATTTTGTTGTACATTCTTTTTACCACTTAAATTAAAATATTTATTTAACGACTCTATAGCCTCTATTTGATGACTCATTAGTTCTCTTGAATATGCAAATGATTCTTTTATATTAATTGGAGATCTGTATATAACTCCATATTTTCCTCCATACCCCGTTGATATATCTCTTATTTCATTTTTACTATAATTATACAATATTATGGTTGTTTTTTCATTTTATATAATTATATTTCCATATTAAAAGCCACCGATTTAAATTAACCGATGGCTCATTAAATATTAATGTAACTCTGAATAATCCGCTTTAAGGTATATTTTATAGTCACTTAACTTTATATTGTATTTATTTAACATTTTAATTAATAAGTTTCTGATACCATTAGCACTAAGATTAGTTGCAACATATATATTAACAGACTTTATCTCTACCACAGCTCTCATTGTTGGCAATTTCACTCTTGAAAAATATATTACCTTTTTACCATTCATCTTAGAATCATCAACAAAACTTCTAACAATATTGGGATCCTTTTTAGCTAAATAATTTATAGTTTGTACTAAAACACCTTTCCAATCCTTTATTTCAACTCTTGTACCTTCTATTTTAAAAGCACATGGTCTTTTGTGTGTTAAATCCTCATATAAATTATGCTCAACTTCAGTATCTACTAAATAATCATTGTAATTTGGTATAGACTTCTCATCAATCTGATCCATTTCCTTTAAATCTTCATCTATATTTCTATCATATATAATAGTATCTAAATCACTTATTACTTCTTGTATTTTCTTACTTATAGAATCTAATTCTTCACTATTTAAACTTAACTCTGCTGCCTTTTTAAAATCTTTATTTTCAAAAGACTTAGTTACCTTTTCTCCAACTTGTTCTATTGCAGTATCTATAGAGGTTGCTAATAAATCTAATGCTTCTCTTATATCCCCCACCGAATTAGGTACTTCTGCACCTAAAAATTCAAATACCTTTAAATCCATAACGCTAACTCCCACCATTAATTCATCTTTTATATTTCAATACTATTAAGTAACTCTTTTAATGCTTTTAATTCCTCATTACTTAATGTAACACCTTTACCCATTTTTTCATGTTCTGGTGACCATTCTCTTAAATCGAACTTTGCTTCTTTTCCATTCCAGCTAATTAAATTTAATTCCTTCTTCCAGCCTTTAGCTGACTCAGCTATAACACCAACTGTTTCTTTAATTTCAAATTTTATATTTTATAAAGTCATTACAATTTAATTATCTAATATTCTCTTTTGCGCTTTCCACTCAGTAATTAATTTAAATAAAAAATTATAAAACTCATTATTATTCTCTTTATGAACCCTATAACAATTTCAGTGTTTCCTACCTTAATAGTACATTAAAGTATCAATAAATCCCCCTTATATACCTTAATTATAATTTTCTTAAATTAGAATATACTATAGTTAAACCTAGTTTCCCTTCAATAATAATTATCTATGTCATTTTAATACTTTATAGTATAATAAGAACTATTTTATTTATCTTAATTAAAATATTTATCCAAGTTATTCTATCCTTGATAACGAATTCTCTCTACTAATGTTTCTTTTTTCAAATTATGACTTAGTATAAACGATAAGATTAACTGAAGAATTATAATTACTAAAATCATAGATACTATAGGTATAATAGGAATTTGATATTCATTCATTCCGAAGATACCATTTTTCTTGGCATATAAGAACAGCATGTGTCCGAATGGTAAACCAACTGCTAATGCAACACTAATTGTACCTATAGAAAATAACATTCCCTGAATTTGCAGACTTAAATTCAATTGTTTATTTGTCATTCCAACTGCTTGTAATACTCCATATTCCTGTTTCTTAGTTGTAATACTTATAATCATAGTATTAGCAAGATTCATAAATCCAATAAGTCCAACAATGCCCATAAATAAATAGCATCCCATTTTCATCATTCTGCTTGCAAACTCAGAAGTTTCCAATTCATCATGGTAAGTTGTGAACTTAATATGAGTTGTGTTTCGGATCAAATTTCTTAATTCTTCTTCCACATATAACACATCTTTTTCTTCACAGTCAATCCAAAGATAACCAATGGAAGTTCCAGTAGGTTGTAGTTTTTTATACACTTCTTCTGGCAATAACCAATAAGTATCTGCACTTCCAAAAGAACCTGCTATGGTTCCATTAAAGTCAATTGAATCTGCTCCATTATTTATCTTAAGCGTAAGTGGCTGTTCAAGAGTATATCCATCTGCCTCCATCCACATTGACCATCCACAGAAAATGCTTCCACTATTAACACCTTCATCATAATCCATATTTCCAATATCTGAATCAGAACATAGACTTTTAAAATCCTCTCTACTCAAAATAGATACAGCCTGCTTTCCTCCATTTGCTTCTGCAATTACTATGTCTCTTTCTAAAACATCAGTTACACCAGAAATATTTTTTATATTAGAAATTAGCTCCTCATTTAATGGATTATCCTTTAAAATAGAATCTAAATTATTTTCTGGATACGCTTCATCATCCATGGAATAGTCAATCTTAATTTCAAATTGACCATGATTAATTCCTTTTCTTGTTTCATATTCTGTATCAATGTTACCAACACAATTTGCAATAACTACAAATAATACGCAGGATAATCCCATTGTAAATATTGTTCCAAGTGTACGTTTCCTATTGCCAGTTATATTTGCTAATGCTAGTGAAAAAACATTAAGTTCTTTTCTTCCTTTACGAATACCTCTCTGTTTTTCATTACTACTTTCAACATATCTAGTTGCCTCTACTGGCGAAATATTTGACACAATCTTCATTGGTTTTCTAAGTGCTAAAGCTACTGTAGCAAAGGAAATCAATGCACTAATTGCAATCATTGGAAGTGAAAGTAATGGAATATCTGCACTTTTATGAACTCCTGCTAATGAGTTACTTTGTTCCATCAGCCAGCTAAAGCTTACTTTTGCAGCAATAAATCCGATAATCAATCCAATAGGTACTGCAATAATAGCTAAAAACATTCCTTCTTTAAAAATTAGTGAACGCATCTGCTTTCTTGTTGCACCTAATGCCTTTATTTTTCCATATTCCTGTATTTTTTGAATGATTCCCACTTGAAAAATGTTATAAATCACCACAATTGAAAATAAAACTACGCACAATGCAAGAGCTCCACTAACAGCCAACATCTCATAACTAGGATCAAGTGTCCATGTCAAATAATAGCTATTGATAACAAGCTTATCACTTTCAATTCCAGAATTTTCTGCAATTAATGTTAGTACATCATCAATATTATTCATAGAAACATCCACAGTATCATTTAATCTGAAATATACATTATATTGACGTTCTTCCTCTACAAATTGATTTGCATAAAAATCTGGCGAACAAAATACAACATAAGATGCATCTGCCGTATAGCTTTCACGATTCTGCAAGATACCACTTACAACAAAATCCTTTTGTTCATATTTATCAGACATCCCTGAGCGATAAGATAAAGTTACTATATCATTAGCTTTAACATTATCATATCCTTCTGCTTCAAAAAATGCTCTGCTTGCTGCAATTTCATTTTCTGTATCAGGATATGTACCACTTTCCAGCAAATATTCTTGATTATAAGGTAGCATTTTACGTACAATTTCATCTACGCTAACAAAAGCACCCTTTTCATTTCCTTGTATAATTCCAGCACTAGACATAATCCCTATATCTGTGATTTCTGCTCTCTTCTTTAATTCCTGAAGCTGAGAATTATTTAAAGACTGAAACATTCCATAATAACTCCCATAAGTATATGCAGCACTTTCTTTCTGTAAGCGAATCATTCCATTGGCAAATGTACTTATTATTGTCAGTAAAGTAGTAGTTAGTATTATTGCACCTATAATTAAAATACTTCGCGTCTTATTCTTTTTATCATTGCTTAAGGCTATATTGGTAATTGTCTTCATTTAAAATTTACCACCTTTCCATCTTCAATGATTAAAATACGATCTGCAACTTGTGCAATTTCATCATCATGTGTAATCATAACAATTGTCTGCCCATATTTTTTTGCTGACATTTTTAAAAGCGCAATTACTTCATCACTTGTTTTAGTATCAAGATTTCCTGTTGGTTCATCTGCAAATAAAATATCTGGTCTTGATGCTAACGCTCTTGCTATTGCCACTCTTTGCTGCTGCCCTCCCGATAATGTATTTGGTAAATTATGAATTTTCTTTTCAATCCCAAGTGTTTCTATAATGTCATTTATATATTCTGTATCTACCTTTTTTCCATCAAGTCCAATTGGAAGAACTATGTTTTCCCACACATTAATTGAAGAAACTAAATTAAATGCTTGAAAGATAAAGCCAATCTTTCTTCTTCTAAAGACTGCTAGTTCATCTTCCTTCATCTTATATAGTTCCTTACCTTTTAATAAAACTTCACCACTTGTAGGTGTATCAAGACCACCTAACATATGAAGTAATGTACTCTTTCCAGAACCAGACTTTCCTACAATGGCAACAAACTCCCCTTCTTTAATCTCTATGTTAATCTTGTCTACGGCTTTTACCTCATTCTCTTTTGCTCCATAAAATTTACAAAGATTCTTTGTTTCTAATATTGTACTCATGTATATATCCTCCTTACGTACTCATAGCTACATCATACTTTTTTGAATACTTATTTAGGTAGCACCTAAATATCAGTTTCTATTCTAATAGCTACTTTCATAGTAATAAATCATTCTTTCATTTCACTTGCAAAAGAGGAGTAGAAGTCTTACATTTTTGTAAGACTCTACTCCCCTATTGGCAATTGTATAAGAAATGTACTGCCTGGATATTTTTTTTCTGTACCTAATGACCTATTCCAATTTGATGACACTGATATGGTTCCATGATGCTCCTCTATAATTTTTCTGGCAAGATACAATCCAATACCTGAACCATTTGCTTCTTTTACCTGCTGTATGGTCCCTCTAAAAAAGCGTTGAAACACTTTATGGTATTCTTCACTTGGTATACCAATTCCTTGATCTTCTATTTCTATTCTAAGTATCATGTTTCGTTTCTGTAATCTAATATCTATCTTGGAATCTCTTGGACTATACTTTATGGCATTATCTAGTACATTGATCAATGCTTCTGAAAGCCATTTTTTATCTAACATAATCTTCATTTTCTCTAAAGAGGACTCACAATCAAAAGACAGTTCAATATTTTTTTCAGATGCTTTTGGATAAACACGATTTACTGCTATTAAAATTATGTCACTTAAGGATTGCTGACTCTTTTCAATTTGGATAAGCCCTGCTTCCAATCTTGATATTTGAAGTAAAGACTGTAATAAGATTTCCAATCCGTCCAAAGCATTACGGCATCGTTTAGTAAATTCAGTACGTTCCTCCACACTTAAATTTTCTTGAAGAAGTATACTAAAACTGGTATCTAATGCTGCAATTGGTGTTTTTAATTGATGTGATATATCTGCCACCAGTTCTTTTGTTCCTTCCTTTTCCTGCCTTGCTTCTTCTCTAAGTAATTGCAGTTGACTCCCTAATGATTCTAGCTCATACACTATTTTCTGTTGCTCATCTGTGCCTTCCCCAACCTCTAACACCTTCATATTATTTTCACGAAAACGAATTAAATTCTGTTCTACCTTTGAAAGCACACTTACTTCATTTTTCCTTACTGTATTTTGCCACAAATACAATACCAGCATTAGTGCAAAAAATATTATAAATGTAATAGCTGCAGAAAATATACTTTGTCTTCTAAAAGTATTAAATAGTATATTATTGTTGTATTCCAAATAACCATACTTATTTAAAATTTCATAACCTTGCTCTGGTGATTCTAAATTCTTTTCTTTTAAAACCTTAATTGCTGTATCCATATTACTTTCATCTGTATCTGAAATCATTGTAGCTACTATTTCTATCTTGCTCTTATAGTTTTTATAATTCTGATATACCATAATTGCATTTGTAGCTAAATATCCAAACATAATTACAACAAATAATCCAATTATAAAGTCCTTGTTTTTTTTGTTTTTATTCACCATAATATCATCGAACTTCCTTGTCCCATACGTAGCCAAGCCCTCGAACATTTTTCAAATACTCCGGCTTTGTACTATTGTCTTTTATTTTTTCACGTAGTCTTCTTATATTTACTGCTACAGTATTTTCATCCACATATTCTCCATCTATATCAAATACATTCTCTAATATTTGATTTTTGGATAAAATTTGCTTAGGATGTGCTAAGAATAATGTTAGCATCTTCCATTCATTTTTTGTCAAAGAAATAATTTCTTCCTTCACCTTTATTTTCATTTCATCCTGATAAATACAAATATCTCCCGATATTATTTCTTTCTTTTGGGCGCTCTTAATATTTCGCTTACAATATGCATCTATCTTAAGTAAAAGAACAGATAAACTAAATGGTTTGGTTACATAATCATCAGCTCCAGCCTCATACCCCATAACTTGATCAAGTTCCTGATCCAATGCTGTGAGACAAATAATATAGGCATTCTGTTTTGATCTCATCCAACTAATAAATTCTAATCCATTACCATCTGGGAGATTTATATCGCAAATCAATATCTCTACCAATTGTTGCTGCACTAAACGTTTTGCCTCTAAAATTGTTTCACAGGAAAACACCTTATATCCTGCTTTCTCTAGTGAAAATGTAATTCCTCTATTTACACTTGCTTCATCTTCTAACACCAATATATTTAACAACGCTCTCATCTCCTTTGTTTGTATCTCTTGTATTAATAACATATTCATTGCGTTAAGGCATCTTTTCACAGATTCCTCATAACCACTTTTTCTTCCATATAGATTGCAATACTATTATAACCTTTGACTCTTTTACCCATCCATTAATTATTGATAGTATCTTCTGCTTTTCCAATAATTTACATATTCTTTCTTAACTAAATATTATTTTACTTAGTTTAACTCAATGTGTCCACTACTTTATACTAACAACAATCAATATTTCTTTTATACTACTATAAAGATAACTTTTGAAATGGCATTATATCTTTACGTGCAAAAATGCACACCCCCTAGTGAAAATTCCACTAAAGGGTGTGCACAAATACTCAAATTACCTAAAAACGGCTAAAATCTCTATTAAAATCAGTTTTAAATTTATCTTTAAAAAGCAAAATACAATGGCCAAGCCTTGATATTTCAAGATTTCACCATTGTATCCTTACTTGCGTTCTTATTTGGTGGAGGCGAGGGGTCATGTGCATCCATTATTTCTATATGGCACTGACTATATCTTCTACTATTACTTAAATAGTAGCTTGGCATATTATAGAAGCTTAGTATAGTTTATATCTTCTATCCTAGTATTCCATAGAGATTACTCCTTAGGAACCTATGAGTCGATACGAGGCTGTTGAATTTCTTCACATACCTCTCGGTATTGCCGTCAGCATTCTCTGTTACGGTTTCACCGATAAAGCCAAGTTATCACTTAAACATCACTGTTTAAGGCGACTTTCTTTCAAAATCGAACCCCTGTCCGAAAGCAGACCAGCCTGACTTTCTACGAGCGTAGTTTAGTGACTAAATTTTCGGTTCTTAGTTCGCTCACAAACAAACTCCTAATTCCCTAGCTTCATAAATACCCCTTTAGCTCAAAGCTTTGCTAAACTTCGTTTCCCACTTCTATGACACCCGCTACCCAAGTCATGGGGAACCTGGACGGATGAGCGGCTATATTAAGCTGCTAATGCAAAATTGTCTTCTGCGTTTATATTTAATGCATAGCTTATTAACGAGTCGTCCATGCTTTACTCGGCCCGCTTATCAAACCCATCACACCCCCGTCGAAGCCAAAACGCCCCCATGTAAGGTTAATAGGTCATAAACGCCTTTTACCTATTAAATTTTCAATCGATGATTAACATCGTGATTTTATTATAAAACATACAGTTTGAACTGTCAACTTAACTATTCTATTAAACCTTTGGTAAACTGATAATATTATTCTTTTACAAGAAATTTTATTTATTCTTAAAACAAATTTTCTAAATCTACCATAAAATTTTTTAAATTTAATAGTTCTTTTCCAATTATTAAACTTAACTTCTTTATAATTTACAATTAATTATTTAAATCATAAATATAAATAGAATTTATAAACTAATTACTTTTTATATTATATACTAATCTTTTATTATTATAACCTTAATACTCAATATAATTTTAAGTTATAAATAAAAACTCTTGCATTCTTTGTCGAAAGGTGTTATTCTAAATTAGCAGTTGGTACGTAAAGTGCTAATTACCGTAGAGTCTAGTTTGTCCTTCGCCGGATGCTAGGCTCTACTTTATTTTTACAATAAAATTTAAAAAGTTATACACATGAAATAAAAAACTATTCACACTTTTATTCATATTTTTCCCATTTAACTGTTCATAAGTGCACAAAACTAGCTCTTTTATATACTCATATACATACTAGTAAAATAAAAAAAGCAACATCATTAAGACATTGCTTAAAATTCTAATCATCTTTAGTTTCAAACTGTATTACATCATAATTTTCAGAGTTTATATAATAGTCATTTTCATAATCATCTCTATTAATATCATAAATATATATCATTTTAGAATAACTAAAAAAAGAAGCTCCAAAAGATTTATCATTTATCTTTTTCCCATTAATAGTATATACATCATAACTTTCATTATCACCATCTATAGTTTTGCAAATAAATACATTATTAAAAGCTGTAATTGAATCATATTCATCATCAATAATCCAATTTCCTTCTAAATCTCTTACTCCAACATTAGTATAATTTTCATCATATACTATTAATCTATTTTTATTTGCAACCTCTACATAATAAAATCCCTCTTCTATTAAATTTCCTTTTGAATCAACTATCCCATAACTATAATTATCCTCATTAACTAAATAAGCACTAGCAATTCCATCTACAAAAGAACTATCAATTTCATATTTAGAATCAAATAACTTATTTCCACAATAATCTATATAGGTATATACTCTTTCATTGCTTCCATAATAATATACACATGCAATTTCATTCTCATTATCAAAACAAGTTAAATAGCTATAATCATCCTTTAAATATATTGGTTCTAGTTTATTATTTAAATATACATATTCTCCTTTATCTTCATTATATAATTCATAAAAACTATTAGATATATCAGTAATATTATACTCGTTAAAATTAATAATTTTTAAATCCTCGTTTAAAATATAATAGTCATAACTTTCATTATCTTGTATAACAGCATATCCATCGATATATCCTCTATATATAGAGCACTTATTACTTAAAGAAATTTCATTACCATTTACATCATATAAAGTTTCTTTATTATCTTTTTCAGCTACAATAAACCCATTATATTCTGTAGTAACATAATCATATTTATCCCTTAAAACTTCTTTTCCATCCTTATTAATAACAGCACTAATTTCATCATCCTCTTCATTACCTTTAATATCATAATAGTATACAACTGCTAATCCATTACAAAAACTATCTCCATAAAAATAATCACCACTAGTAATCACTTCACCTTTTTCGTTTATGTACGCACCTTTTTCATCTATAACTACAAAGGCCATCCCCTCAGAAAAAAAGTTTGCATATCCATATTGTGGTTCAATTATAACTTCTCCACTACTGTCAATATAACCATACCTTCCTTCTTCATCAACAAATGGATATAAATCTAGTTCCTTCTCTTCTTCATACTGATACAATTTTATATTATTAACAAAAACATTATTACCATCAGTTTCTACTTGTGGCTTATCTTCAATTTTTATTTCAACACTTCCTAAAGTTCTCCCCATATTACTACTTATAAATTTCACACTAAGTAAATAATATACTATACCTATTATTACTATTCCTACTATTAAAAAAGCAGTAATAAAAATAATAACAGCTCTTTTGCTAGCTGCTTTTTGAGTTATATATTTTTCCTCTGCAATTTTCTGCACATCACATCGATGAGTTTCATCACTTTTGCCCATTTGCAGTTCACCTTCTTATTATAATTAATTACATTTTATATTATATATGTCAATTAGCTATTTTAATACTATTTATATTTTCTTTCAAAATAAAAAATGATAAGACCTATGCGTTCGTAAGCCTTACCATCTCTTATTCTTAGATAATATATACTATTCAAATTTATTGTAAATGTTCTAAAATAAAAAATAAACAAATAGTGGTAGTAAAAGTTCAATAAATTTTAGAAGTTTATTTTTAATATATAGTGAACTAAGTAGTGCTAAAAGGTTCTATCCATTATAGTTAGTACAAATTACTGAATAAATTTTATAAATAATTCATTTTCTAATTTAATCTATGAATATCTTCTAAAAATATCTCTTTTCTAAATATATTTTTAGAAGTTCCATTTTTCAATTCTTGCAGTACCATTCCCCTTTAATGTTAAAGTAGAATCAACTAAATCATTATAGATTCTAGTACTAAATACTTCTTCTCCATTATTCAAGAAAATTTCTAAAGAAGAATTATCAGAGAATATTCTCATTGAAGTAACAGCTTCAATTTCTACTGCTCTCATATCTCTTCCATAGCCTGATCTTCCAAGTTCTAATTTAAATACCTTATTATTAAATGAAAGCTTACAATCTTCTCTTAAAGCTATTTCAAACTCTGTAGTGTTTATAAAATCAATATTTAATTCAAAAGTATTGCTTTCAAATATTTCTAAAGTATTAGCTTCATTTAAAGAAACCTCTTTTTTTATTGAATCACCTTTTCTTAAAGCCTCTAATTCAACAACAGGAATTTGATATACCTTATTATTCTTTAAAACTAACTCTCTTGGAATTGTTAATTGATGTTGCCAGAAGTTATTTATAGTTGGATTCTTATGTTCTACAGCATCTGGCACTCCCATCCATCCTATAACTATTCTTCTTCCCTTAGAATCTTCAAAAGTTTGCGGAGCATAGAAATCAAATCCTCTATCTATTTCAACAAACTCGCCAAGTTTAAGTTCTTTCTTATCATTCAAAAAATTCCCTACAGCATATCCACATTGATATACATTATTATATTTATATCCTTCTGCTTCCATACCTTGTGGTGAAAACATTAATACATCTTTATCACTTAACTTAAATGTATCTGGACATTCCCACATATATCCCATATCATCTAACTTACCTGCTGGTACAGAGTGGAATTCCCAATTATAAAGATCATTTGATTTATATAATAAAATACAACCTTTATTATCAGTAGTTCTAGCTCCTAGAACCATATAATAAACTCCATCTTCTTCCCAAACCTTAGGATCTCTAACATGTAGCGACATATCATCTGGGAAATCTGTATTTCTTAAAAGCACTTTCTTTTCTGAGAAGTTTATACCATCTTTACTAGTTACTAAAATAACATTTTGCTCTCTTCCAGTTAATATATAATCATGATTTCCTTCATGCTTTACATTACCTGTATAGAAGAAATAAATTGTATCATCCTTAACAAAAGCTGATCCTGAATATACTCCATCCTTATCTTCATTTATATCTGGATAAAGAGCAACTCCTTTATCTTCCCAGTTAGCTAAATCTTTAGAAACTGCGTGCCCCCAAAACTTTAATCCTCCCATTGGCGTTAATGGTGAGTATTGATAGTAGCAATGATATTCTCCATTAAATTCACATAATCCATTAGGATCGTTTATCCATCCTATTGGAGCCATTATATGATATTTATTTCTCCATTTGTCACTATTTACAGCATCTAAATTCTTGTTCATACATTCATTTATTTGCTTATCAAAATCAACTCTTAACATAACTATCTCCCTTGTGCTAATGTTAAAACTTCTTCTTTAGTCGGTAAAGCACCTATAGCTCCTCTTTTACAAACTGTTAATGCAGCTGTTGCATTTGAGAAAGTTAATATTTCTTTTACCTTTTCTTCTGGTAAATTAACTAAACTTTCTAAAGTATTATCGCCTTCAGCAACTTGATATAAGAATGATCCTATAAATGAATCTCCTGCTCCTGTTGTATCTTGAGCTTCAACTTTAAATGATGGAGAAAATACTTTTCTTTCCTTAGTTATAAATTCTGCACCATTAGTTCCTTTTGTGTAGATTATAACTTCAACATCTCCTTGTAATAAGAAGTTTAATGCTTCAGTTTCATCTGCAATTCCAGTTATGAATTCTAATTCTTCATCACTTATTTTAACTATATTAGCAAATGGTAAGAATTCTAAAATTGCCTCTCTGCAAGCTTCTGGTGTTTCCCATAATGGTAATCTAACATTTGGGTCAAAACTTATTAAGCAATTATTCCTTTTAGCAAATTCTATAGCTTTTCTATGGGCTTCTTTTATTGGTGCATCTATTAAACTAACTGAACAGAAGTGTAATATTCCACCTTGTGCAAATACTTCTTCTTCTATTTCTTCTGCATTTAATAACATATCTGCACTTGGGTTTCTGTAGAATGAAAAATCTCTTTCTCCATCTTCTCTTAATGAAACAAATGCTAATGCAGTATTTGCTTCTTTTGTTCTTAAAACCTTTGATATATCTACTCCTAAAGGTTCAACTTGTTCTAAGATGTGATCTCCAAAGCTATCAACACCTAACTTAGTAAGCATTTGTGCATTACCACCTAACTTTGCAACTGCAGCTGCTACATTAAGCGGAGCTCCTCCTGCTACTCTTAAAAAATTACTTACATTATTTAAAGATTGTCCTTTTTCATGTGGTATAAAGTCAATTAAAGCTTCACCTATTGAAATTACTTTTTTCATAAATCTTCCTCCTCTATACTTACGGGAACGTTCCCTCATTATTTAAAAAATATACTAATTTAAATAAATATTTTTATATCATTTTTCTACGATATTATTATAACATTTATTCATTCTTAGTCTATATATTTTTTCTAATAAATATCCTGATTTAATAAAAAAAGATACCTATTATCCTTATATGACCTTTATAGTATAAAGTTAAAACATAAAACTCTAACTATAAAGACCTATAAATTATAGGTATCTATTTTTTATTTATCTATTGTCAAACATATATGTCACTTGAGCTAAATAATTATTTTCTTTATCTTCATATACTAAATATAATGTATGATAAGCTTTATTAAAGTTAGTTGTATCAAATGATACTACTCCATTTTCATCTACACACTCATCTATATGAAGAGAAACATCTTCTAATGTTATATTATTTCTAACTACTATAGCTGATAATTCTACTGTCTTTCCTTCTCTATTAACAGCATCATATTTTGCAGTTATTTTATTATCTTCTTTATAAAGACTTCCTATCACTATATTTTGGTACATAGCTTGTAAATTAAATAATTTCTCTAACCCCTTAAGTTTAGATAAATCATTTATTTCATTATAATCTAAATTTAATGTTTCTAAATTTTTAGCATATTGTAACCCTTCTAAATCTGAAATTCCATAACCCATAGCATTTAATTCAGTAAGGTTATACATATCCCCTATAGTTATATCATTTGATGATATATTTAATTCTGACTTAATAGCTTCTTTTAAATATTCATCTGAAATATTAACTACTTCTGATAAATCAACAGCTTTTTCTAACTTTTCATATGCTTCATTTAATTTAATGAACAAGTTATCAATTTCTTCTTGAGTATATCCATTAGCTAACTCTACATTAACAACTTCTAACACTTCTTGTAGATTATCAATACTTTCTCCTGTATAAATATCTTTATTTAAGTTATTTATAGTTTCAATTAATGAATCTAATTCAGCTCTATTTATTTCAAAACCATTATTATTAGCAAAGTGTAATTTAGTATCACCCCATGTTGCATGGTCTGAACCATTACCATTTCCACCATCAGTTACAACAAGTTTTAACTCCTTAGCTCCATTAATATCTACTTCAACATACTTTTGTGAATCTCTTGATGTCATTAATCCACTATCAAATTTCTTTTCACCATCAACCCAAACTTCAAAGCTTACAGACCCAACAGTTCCATACATTTGTCTATCTACACCAATATATGAAGTGAAATATGCATAATCTTTATCACTTAAATTATAAATTATAGTAGATGTTGAATGTGATCCTATACCTCTTTCATAAGATACTTCTTGTCCATTTTCACCTGTTAATCTTAAAGCTCTTCCACTTATTGATATATCTTTCTTTGGAGCAGTATAACTGTTATTAGTTGAATTCCAATCATATTCTGTTAAGTAAGTGTAATCATTCATATCAACTACTGCAATAGTTCTTGTTTTTGTAGTTGTATTCCCATCACTATCGGTTACTTTATAAGTTAATTCATACTTTCCAGCTTTATTAAAATTAACTTCTCCTGCTACTTCAATATTATTTGTTAAATCTCCATCTTCAGCATCACTTGCAGAATATTCTTCATTTAACTCTATAGGATATCCTACCTTTGTAGACACTGACTTTGGTATAGAAAGTGTTGGTGCCGCATTTAATATTAAGAATTTAGCATCACCAAAGCTAGCATGATCTGATGCATTTCCATTTCCAGCATTATCTGCAACAATCTTTAACTCTGATACTCCCTCTAATGGGATTCTTACTAACTTAGCATCATCTGCCCATTTCATTATTCCACTATTATAAAATTCTACGTCATCAGCATAAACTTTAAATATTACACTTGAATTATTTTGTTGTGCAATATTTCTATCTATACCAACATAAGTTTCAAAGTATTCATAATTTTTACCTTCTAAGTTATAAACTATTTCTGAATTTGCATGAGTTCCAATACCCTTATCAAATACTTTTTCTTCACCATTTACACTTAACTTAATTTTAGCTCCACCTGATGCTAAATCTTTTCTTACTTGTCCATAGTCAGTTCTTGCAGAATCCCAATCGATATCAGATAAATACTCTGAATCACTATAAACTACAATAGTTTTTTCTGAAGTAGCAATATTTCCATCACTATCTGTTACTGTATATGATACTTTATAGTCACCAGTTTTATTAGTTGTAAAATTATTTGAATTAATTACTACTTTATTTGTTATATCTCCATCTTCTTGATCGCTGGCATTTACAGATGACATTAAATCATATTCACTTCTTAACTTAACATATTCTGTTTCACCTACAGTTAAGCTTGGGAATTTATTTCTTATAATTTCTTCAGCCATATTTAAATCATCTTGGAAAAGTTCTTCTGCTGGGTGAGCACTAACCTCTTCTCTTAATGCATTTAACTTTTCTAAAGTATTATATTGTTCACTTACTTCATTTTTATTATCGTCAGTAAATAATTCATTCTTAATTTTATCTGATAATTCATCAGTTTTATAGAATGACATTTCACCTATACTTGCCCAGTTTTGATTTGCTTCAATGAATTTAAACTTAACTCTTCTTGCTTCTGTTTTAGTTATATCAATTTCAATAACATCATTTACACTACCATTATATGAACCAGTACCTGCTAATCTAAAGTCATTGCCTTCTGCTTCGGTAGAAACATAAATTGCAAATTTGGTTGCAAATCCTTTCCCACCATTTCTAGCTGCATAAGCAATTTTATCTATCTCATTAACTTCACCTAAATCAAACACAACTTCATTTTGGAATGATAGACTATTTGGATTTCCAGTTTCCCAATGAGTATTTCTATTATTATCTATTGCATATCCAATAACACTGCTTCCATAGTTTCCACCATTATTAGAAATTGAAGCTACTGGTATTTTGAATTCTTCATTATATGCTTCTAAATTATTAAATGCCCCATACTTTGATTTAGTTGTAGTTAGCTCTTCATACACTGTTATATATGAAATCTTTTCAACTACATTATTATCACTATCTGAAACTCTATAAGTAACTTCAAATCTACCAACCTTTTCTGCTTCATAAGTATTTGAAACTATTTCGATACTTGAAGTTAAATCTCCATCTTCAATATCAGTAGCAGATATACCTTCATTAAAATCTACTACTTCTCCTAGCTTATAAGTTTTATCTGTAACAGTTAAATCTGGTTTTGCATTATTAGTAGTTAATTTTGGATTTGCTATTACTGCATGGTCAGATGTATTTCCATTTCCTCCATCACTAACTTCTATAACTAATTCCTGAACGCCCTTAACTGGAACATTTATAGCAACCATATTATCTGCATGTTTTATTACACTTGTAGTAGCTAGAACTTCACCATCAGCAATAACTTTAAATACTACACTTGAATTGCTTTGAGATTCTATGCCCATATCAATTCCAACTAATGCTTCAAAGTAGTCATAATCTACATTTGATAAATCATAAGTTATCTTACCATTTGCATGTATTCCAAACCCTTTATCAAAAGTTTTTATTTCATTATTTACTCTACCCTTTATACTACTATTTCTTCTTGGAGTCCCATATTGAGTTGTAATGCTTGTCCAAGCTGTATCTGATAAATAATCATAATTACTTACCACTTGTACGTTTACTGTTTTTGTAACAACCACTCCATTATCTTCAATAGTATATTCTAATGGATAAGTCCCTTTTTCATTTACATTAACTTCTCCATTTATAACTATATTTGAGCTTATATCTTCTCCATTGTAATTTAATGCTTTAACTAAATTCATTGGATCGAATTCTTCTCTAAGTTTTATACTTATTGACTCTTGTTCTACGCTTAAACTTGGTGTTAAAGAATTTACTACTACTTCTTCTCCAATATTTAGTTTTTTATCATATGGTACAACAGTATAATTTACTGACTCTCCTATATTTGATTCTGTATCAACAAAACTATTAGTTGAAGTAAATCCTATTAATTCACCATCTTTAAATATTTCATAACCTAATACATCATCCTTAAACTCTTCATTAACGCTAAAAGATAATTTTATATTTTCATTTTCTTTAAGCACATTAACATTTAACTCTGGATTACTAGTAAATCCTTCACCATCATATTCTATATAATCATAGTTAGCATACCAAGTTTTTATATCAGGTTTTGGATATTGACTTAATAACTCTTTTGTCTCGTCAGAAACCCAGAATCCATGTCTTTCAAAATGCTCGCTTAAATCTAATTCTAAAGCTATACTAGAATATTTAGCTAACTGATTTAACTTATCATTTGCTGAATTTGTTGAATCTAAAACTATGTTGTTTTCTCTGTACTGGCTATTTAATTTCCCCCAATATCCTGGATATATCATTTCTAATTGCCAATAAACAGCTAAGTTTTCAAAATATCCTCCATCATAATAATAATTACTATCTGTTGATATAACATTTTTGAAAACATGACTTTCGAAAGGTATTCTTTTATTTGGATTATTATAATAATAAGAAGAATTTTGAGGTATCATATTATTTGTAACCTCACCTATAGTTCTTACTCCTATATCAAGCTTATGACCCATTTCGTGATCAACACCCCAGCCTCCTACACTAGTTAACATAGATACCATTACATCACTTTGAACACCTATATGCCCAGATGCAGCATACATATATCCAAATGGCTGAGCTAATCTTATATTCTCTCTAGTATACTTAATATCATTCTTTATGCTACTTCCATCCATACCTAAATATTCAAATATCATATCCATATGATCATCATACATATTTACAGTATTCATTGGACCAAATTCTTGGTTTATATAAGCCTCATATGCCCCTGTTGCAGTTCCTGTAAATACAAGATGATCTGAAACTATCTCTACAACATCTATCATTTTCCTATCCATAACATTAGGATTTTCTGCCTTGTCCGCATCAAGTCTTGCTTTATAATCTTTTAGAAGCTGTAAGAACTCTTCTTCATCAGTATTTTTATCCATCATAGGGAACTGTTCACAACCAGATGCAAATCTTATAACTGGAGCTTTACTTTGTTGTTCTTCAGTATAAGGGTTTACTATATATACAGCTCCACCTGGAGTTACATCATGTCTATACCATCCATCATTTTGACTAACAGCAGGTACAGTTATTACATTTTTACCTATATGTAAACTTACTGTCCTTCCCCAACTTGCAAAACTTCCTTCTTGTTGTGAAAACATTAACTGTGGTAATGGTTGCCCTGGTTCTGCATCAACATATACTGTTATTGTTTCCCCTGCTCTAGCAACTACTCCAGTAGGCTGATTATTATTACCAAATCCAAACTTTAAATTACTATTGGCATGTGCATTTCTATCCCCATACTGTTCTGCGACAACAGTTTTAACAGTTTGTAAAGTACCATTTACAATATCCTTAGCCACTTGTATATCTTTTAAATAAACTGGTGCTAATGGATGTTCACTAATATCACTTTCAAGTTCTGCTAATTTTTCTATAGTATTGAATTCATTTGAAACAGTATCCATTAATCCATTTGTAAATAGTGTTTTCATTTTTTTAGATACTAAATCTTCTTTATATAATCTTATATCTGAAATTGATGCCCAGTTTTCATGCGCCTTATCAAATACAAATTTTACTCTTTTAGCTTTAGTTGCATCAAATTGTATTTCTAACATATCATTAGTTACTGTATAACTACCTTCTGTCACCTTTTGGAAATTATCTCCTGAGTCAACTGGCGATATATATATACTAAACTGCTCTGCAAACCCTTTTCCACCAGATCTTGATTTATAAGTTAATCTACTTATTACTTCTGCTTCTTCTAAGGTTAATATAACTTCATTCTTAAATGAATCACTATTAGGCTTTCCTGTTTCCCAATGAGTATTAGCATCTTCATCTATTGCATACTTTATTGCAGAACTAGCATATTGTCCTCCATTGTTACTTATACTTAAGTTTTTAACTCTATATACATCATCATATTCATTTATATAATCTGTATAAAATGGTTCAAATTTAGATACATTTGCAGTACCACTTTCAACTTGCCCAAATTCAATTAACTCTTTAGCTAAATTTAGCTTTTCAATATATTCATCTTTAAATGGATGTCCATTAGATTCTGCTATTAAATTATTAATAGCTTCAATTGTTCCAAATTCAGGATTAACTTCATTCATTTTTTCATCTACAAATAATATATCTATTTTTTGATCTAATTCATCTGGCATATATAAACCAAATTCATAAGCTAATGCCCAATTTTCATATCCCTTTTTATATACAAACTTTATTCTTCTTACTTCTGTTTCTTTAAATTTTATTTGCAAAGTATCTTTAGTCGTTATACTTGTAGATCCATCTGATATTTTCTCAAATGTATCCCCTTCAGAAGTTCTAGATCCATATATTTCAAACTCTTGTGCAAACCCTCTCGAAACTAGGCTTGTATACATTATTCTATCTATCGTAGTTAACTCATCTAAAGTTATTACCACTTCATTTGTATGGCTAGATGTATTTTGCTTACCTGAATGCCAATTTGTGTTTACATCTCCATCCATGGCTCTTGATATATCATTAGAGGCATATTGTCCACCATTAGTTGTTATACTTGTAACTTTTTCTAATGGTACCTTGAATAATTCATCATAACTTGCTAACCTTTCATCATTAAACGACTTAAAGTTAGATACCTTAGCCTCTGTAAATTCTAATACCTTTCCTTCTAATATTATTCTAGCATTATTAATATCTTCTGCTATTTCACTATATAAAGGATGTGTACTTGCTTCTAAATCAAAAGCTTCTAATTTTTCTAGTGTATTAAATTCTTCACTTAACTCATTCTTTGAATTATTAGTGAATATATTATTCATTTTATCTATTATGTTATCTTCTTTATAAAACATAAATTCAGATGCACTTGCCCAACCTTGATTAGCCTTTTTAAATACAAACTTTATTTTCTTAAATTCAGTTGCATCAAATTTTATTTCTACAACATCTCTTGTTGAATCTTTATACTCACCAGTAGCTACTAATTGAAAATCATCACTATCATCATTAGATGCATATATTTCAAATTCTTCAGCAAAGCCTTTTCCCCCTGCATCTGGTCTTGCTGCATAAACTATTCTATTTAATGTAGTTGCTTCTTTTAAATTAATTATGACCTCATTAGTAAAACTTGAACTATTAGGTGAGCCTGTTTCCCAATGAGTTTTGAAGTTTTCATCTATAGCTTTATCTATGGTGCTACTTCCATATTTCCCACCATTATTAGTTATAGATTCAATATTAGAATTATCCATTTTAAATACTTCATTATAACGCTCCAATAAATCGCTACCATATAAGCTAAATTTAGTTACAGTAGCCTCCTTACTTTCAGTTTCTTCCACCGCTCCATCAACTTGGATAGTATCATTTTGTTTTAATGTCTCTGCAAATACATTAACAGGTGTAGATAGTAAATTTGTTATTGTTGCAGCTAAAATTAGTGTTGATAATTTTCTTTTTAACATTTATTTTCCCCCCGAAATATTATTTCCCAAGAGAAGTACATTAAAAAAAGCTACTCTCTAAAGAGTAGCTAAAAATAAGTCTTAATAAAGATTAATATTTATCGAAAATGCTGTAAGGGTGCATTTACTTGAAAGTAAAGCACTTCAATGAAATATAAAAACTTTATTTACTTAAAAACAAAAAGTCTAATGTACTCTTTGGCAACTGGCTGACATAGTAATTAAACCTTAGTCCCTATAGCTTTGCGTCCTTAAATTTCTTTAAGTTTGCCTATTAAATTTTCAATAATATTGATAATCCTTAATATTATTTACAGTAAAATAATTACTATATAAATTATATCCCATTCTCATTAGCAATCTATTAAAAAGTATTAACTTTCATATTTTTCAACACAATTTTCATTAATAAATATTTATTTTCCTTTTATTCGACTTATATTCCATTTATACTATGCATACTTAACTAATATTAATTATTTTTTAAATTATTCTATTTCTTTTTCTTTCATGTGTTTTTTATGTTTACATCTGCCATGACTTTTCATATGTTCTCCATGTGCAATGTTTCCTCTCCACGATTTTAGCAACTTTGATAATATTACTTCTAATTGCTGTTGTTCTTCTTCATTTATCGCATTGAATAATTCCTTTGACCTATTTTTAAGTTCTTCTTCCTTTAGTAAAATACTTTCTTTACCCTTTTCAGTTATTGATATATTTACTTTTCTCTTGTCATTCTCATCTTTTTCTCTTATTATTAATTCTTTTTCCTCTATCTTGCTTAAAATTTCGCTTAAAGATCCTGAACGAATATCAATAATATTTTGTAATTCACTTTGTGTCATTGTGCCCTTTTCCAAAAGCACTCTTAATATACGTCCTCTTCCATGGTGACCACAATGTTTATTATTTAAAATAGTGCCACATTTCCCTATCATTAGCATAAGTCTCTCTTCTTGAGGTAATTTTTTAAATTCTTCACGCTTTTTAGACTGCTCTTTTAATTCCTTTACCTTTTCTTCTGTTATTTCTCCATTATTTAATAATCTTATGAACTTCTTTCCCCTACAGCATTTTAGTTCATTTACGTCACAACCTTTACCACATATTGGACATTTTTCATATTTAATTTCTTTATTCATATATATTCACTCCTTTTAGTTAGGTACCTTGTTATTTTCATTATACATCCTCTATATATTTTTATCAAGGTACCTAATTAATTTAAAAGCAAAAAAGAAGAAAATGCATTTTACATTTTCTTCTTTCTCTATTTATATTAATTTATTAAGCTTCTTCCTTAATTCCCATTATCCAAGTAGCTATAAATGCAACTGCACCCGCAATAACTAAACCAATACAGTAGTTAACCATTGTATCTGCTGTAGTAATTGCTATAGCTGGTAAAGCTGTAACACCAACAGCTGTCATCTTAACATGTGTAAATACTACATAAGCACCTGCTGCTGCTCCACCAATAGCCGCACCAATAAATGGTTTTCTATATCTTAAGTTTACTCCAAATATAGCTGCTTCTGTTATACCCATTGTACAACTTATTGCTGCTGGTAATGATATAGCTTTCATCTTCTTATTCTTAGTTTTGAAGTATACTGCTAAAGCTGCTCCACCTTGTGCAAAGTTAGCAACTGCCCATATTGGAAGTAATGTATTAAATCCTGTTAAAGCAATAAGTCCTAACTCAATAGCATGGAAGCTATGATGTATACCTGAAATAACTATAGCTGAATATAATCCACCAAAGATTATACCTGCAATATACCAAAATTATTTAATGCATATTGTAAGAATATACTTATTCCATCACCAATCCAGTTAGCAAATGGTCCAACAACTACTAAAGCTAAGAATCCACTTAGTATTACTGTTATTAATGGAGTTAATAATATGTCTAACATATTAGGAACAATTTTTCTAACATTTCTTTCTATTATAGACATTAGGAATATTACAAATAATATTGGTAATACAGTTCCTTGATACCCCTTTAGAGGCATATCAATAATTCCAAATACAGACATTGTTTGAGCTACAGCACCTGATTGTTGTTCCCAAGCATTCATTAATGCTGGGTGAATCATTATACCAGCAACAGTTGCTGCTAAGTAAGTATTACATTTAAATACTTTTGCTGCACTGATAGCAACTAATATTGGTAAGAAGTTAAATGCTGCACTACTAAACATATCAAGTAGTGTCCACCACCAAGTTCCCTCAGCAGAAATACCAAACTTAGAGCATAATCCCATAATTCCCATTAATAATCCTGAAGCAACGATTGCTGGAATTATTGGTACAAATATATCTGATAATAATTTAGCTAATTTTTGAAGTGGATTTAATTTTTCTGCTCCTGAATCTTTAACATCTTGAGTACTCATTTCAGTTATCCCACAAATTTTAATTAATTCAGCATAAACTTTATTAACAGTACCTTGTCCTATAATAACTTGAAATTGTCCACCATTAATAAATGCACCTTTTACGATATCTAGCTTCTCTAACTCTTCTTTGTTAGCTAAACTTTGATCTTTTAATACCATTCTTAATCTTGTCGCACAGTGTGCTGCACTTGCAATATTTTCTGAGCCACCGATATATTTTAATATATCTTGAGCAGCATCATAATACTTGTTAGATCCCATTTTTTAATCTTCCCAAATATTTTTATGTTCTTATATTTACCTTGCCATAAAGGCCTTATTCATTTTATGGTAATGTTCCCACGACACTCATAAAAAAAATGTAGTAATGTTCCCACTCTTTCCATAAATAAATGTTTCTCGTTTTCATATCATCTTGTGCATTGTGATTAAATTTATTATTAATTCAAAATTTAATATGATTATATAATTTTATTTTGTATAAGTCCATAGTTTATTTATAATTTTATACTAGAACTTTTTACCTTATTATTAATTAAAAGTAGTTTTACAGGGGAATATTCCCATATAAGCCCTTTGTAAAACCTTTTCATATTTTTATTATACACTATTTCTTTCGACAAGTAAACATTTCAATTTTACTTTTTTTACTACAGAATTATTTTTTTCTATCTTACTATCAAGCTCTTCTAAAATTATCTCTGCTGATTTTCTTCCAGCCGTTTTATAATGATAATGTACAGTTGTAAGTCTCGGTCTTATAACTCTAGAAATTTTAGAATCTCCCATTCCTACCACTGCTACATCATCCGGAACCTTATAATCGTTGTCTATTAGATACTCTATTGCACCTAAAGCTAAATTATCAGTTACAGCAACAATGGCTGTTGGAACATCTTCCCCCTCCATCATCTCTCTAGTTAATATATATCCACTCTTCTCATCAAAATCACCACTCTTAATGTTTTCATAATTTATCTCAATATTATTATTTTTTAATGTCTCTATATAAGCTTGCTTTCTATAAAGCCCAACAGCTTTATCCTCTTCATAAACTCCAATATATCCAATTTTTTTATGACCTTTTGCAATCAAATAATTAGTTATATCTTCTGTTGCTTGAAATTCATCAAAATATACAGATGGAAATTTTTCAATATCTTGTGCAACAACAACTATTGGAACCTCTAAATCTCTTATAACTTCTATATGCTTATCTGTTACCTTCGTTGCCATAAATATTATTCCATCAACTTGATTTGATTTAAATATATTAAGGTATTCTAATTCTTTTTCTATAGATAAATTTGTATTTGCTATCAAAATATCATATCCATTAGGAGACAAAACCTCTGTAATACCTTCAACTACTCTTGACGGAGTTTCACTGCTTATTTTAGGAACTATTACCCCTATTAAGTTCGTCTTTTTAGTTCTCATACCTTTTGCTTGTCTTTGAGGTGTAAATCCTGTTTCTTCAAGTACTTTTTTTATTTTTTCTCTAGATTCAACACTTACATATCCATTATTTAAATATCTAGATACTGTAGATTTTGAAACACCTGCTAATTTTGCAATATCAATTATGTTTAACGCCATTAGCTATCCTCCCTATATAATGAATATTTATAAATTATCTATTACATTTTAACATTCTTTAAGAATTTTATCACATTATTCTTAATATTCTTCAGTAATAATTATAAATAAAACTACTTCTGCTTTACTTTACTAAATTACCTATATAACTTTACCTAAGTAAACTTAATATTTAGATATATATTTATTATAGGAATATTTTCAAAATTATTCTTATATATTAAAATAATTGTTCTTTTTTGTTTGGTAAATAATTCTTTTATAAATTGATAATACTATAAATAGATCTTTTTGCTAAATGTACTTATATTACCTTAATTATATATGTATATTTGGTAATTGTTTATAATAATTAAGCTTATGTATTTTTACTTAAAGGAGTGATTTTATGCTTCCCATAGATAAAAACAATAAAGTCAAAGTTAGAAATAATATTTTAATGATAGGATATTACTTATTAGTAATTGGATTGTTTGCTTACTTCTTCTTTTGCATAGGTAAGATTCCTCCTAGTAACTATATTTCACAAAACAACATTTTAAGTAGTGTTGCTGCTAGCGCTGATATTGATAGCATTGAATCAAGAAATAACCTTTATACTAAAACTACTACCCCTGATGAAGAAGCTCTAACTAAGTTTATTTCATCAGCTTTTAATGAACGTAATAATAGCTTTTTAAACGGTAATGTATCAAGATTATACAATTATTATGGAACTTCAGAAGCCAATGGGAAATATTCATTAGAATATGAATTTAAGAGAATAGCTTACTTGAGAGATTGGTCAATAGAAAGATCTATAATTTTTACTTCTATTAGTTCATCTGTTATTATTAATAAAATAAATAGAAATGATAATAAAATAATAGTCAACTTAGATGAATACTATAATTTTAATTATCTTCATAATAAACAAGTAACTTCAAATAAATTTTCCTTTACTATCCCTCACATAATGACTATTTATTCTTATAATAATGAAGATGGTGAAGAAAACTTTATTATTGATAAAGATTATTATAGTGATATTTTCAATGATGATTTAAATGATTATGATTTCACACTAACCGAAACTTCTTTACCTTATACTAAAAGAATAAATCCTGATTATAATGTTTCTAGTAGTTTTAATAAAGATGATGTCATAAGATTTGATAAATCACTATTTACTGATCACAAAGCTATAATATCTGGATACGATTCAAATGGATATCCTTTAATAGATAGTAATTTATTTAATATAACCAATATGCCATTTGATTTAGGTTGGAAAGAGAAAAATATAAAATTATCATATTAATAAAAGGTTAGGCACTGCCTAACCTTTTATTAATATCTATTACTTGCTTTCATTTGACGTTCAATATCTCTCTTAGCTGCTTTTTCTAACATTGAATCTCTCTTATCGTAATTTTTCTTACCTTTACAAATCCCAAGAGCTACTTTAACTCTACCATTTTTAAGGTATAAAGATAACGGAACTAATGTATAACCATCTCGTGAAACTAATCCTGCTAATCTTCCTATTTGTTCTTTATGAAGTAAAAGCTTTCTTGCTCTTAAAGGATCAACATTAAATATATTACCTTGCTCATAAGGACTAATATGCATATTTAAGATAAATACTTCACCATTTCTTACATCTGCATAACAATCTTTTAAGTTACACTTTCCACCTCTAATAGATTTAACTTCTGTTCCTACTAACTCAATTCCTGCTTCAATTGTTTCTTCAACAAAATAATCATGACGAGCTTTTCTATTTTCAGCTAAAGAATTACTATTCTTAACTCTTGCCAATCTTCTCACCCACTTTTTACTTACACGTTTTTTCTTAATTATATCAAGAACTACCAATAATCACAATATATCTAGTTACCTCATGTAATTACGAAAAAAATAAATATTATTCGTTAAATTCCTCTTCTGGTTCAGTTGTAGTTTCTGTATTTTCTATTTCTTCAGGTTTTGTTCCAAATTCTTTTTTTACTTCAGCTATTATTGATGCTGTTTCTTCACTTGGTACAATTTCTTCAAGATTTTGTTCGCTATCTAAAATATCAAAGAAAACTTCTCTATTATCTATATCAACTCTAGAACATTTAACTTTTACAGAATCTCCAAGTCTATAAACTTTTTTATTTCTTTGACCTAATAACATTAAATGCTGCTCATCATAAACATAATAATCATCATCTAAGTCAGTAATATGAACAAGACCTTCTACTGTATTAGGAAGTTCAACAAATATTCCGAATGATGTAACTGAAGAAATAATTCCTTCGAATTCTTCTCCTATTCTATCCATCATATATTCAGCTTTCTTTAAATCATCAACTTCTCTTTCTGCCTCTTCAGCTAATCTTTCCATTTCAGATGATTGTTTAGCTGCTATATCTACTATTGGTGCTAGTTTAGTAGCTCTCTTTTCATCAATCTTACCATTTAAATATTCCTTAATTATTCTATGAATTTGTAAATCTGGATATCTTCTTATTGGTGAAGTAAAGTGGCAGTAATAAGTTGCTGCTAATCCAAAGTGGCTTGAACATTCTGGCGTATATTTTGCTTTCATCATACTTCTTAATAAAAGAGTACTTACTACAGTTTCTTCTTTCTTACCTTTTACCTTTTCTAATACCTCTTGAAGAATTCTTGGATGAATATCTTGAGTAACTTTCATTGTATAACCTAAGTTATATATAAAATCTCTAAATTTATCTAATTTTTCTTCATCTGGATTTTCGTGAACTCTATATACAAAAGGTAAATTAGTCCAGAACATGTGCTCTGCAATAGTTTCATTACAAACAAGCATAAACTCTTCAATTATTCTATTAGCAATTTCTCTTTCATATGGCTTTATATCAATTGGTTTACCATTTTCATTTAATATTATCTTAGATTCTTCAAAGTCAAAGTCTATAGCGCCTCTTTTCATTCTCTTTTCTCTAAGAATTAAACAAAGCTCTTCCATTGTTTTAAAATCATCAACTAAATAATCATACTTCTTAATAAGCTCTTCATCATGATCTCTTAATATCTTAGTTACATCAGTATAAGTCATTCTTTCTGAAGTTCTTATAACTGTTTCTGCTATTTCGTGCTCACAAACCTTCCCTTTACTATCAATAGTCATAAAGCAACTTAATGCCAATCTATCGACTTTAGGGTTAAGAGAACATATTCCATTTGAAAGCTTTTTAGGTAGCATAGGAATAACTCTATCTATTAAATAAACAGAAGTACCTCTTTTTAAAGCCTCTTTATCTAGTGGATTCTTTTCTCTAACATAATGAGTTACATCTGCTATATGAACCCCTAATTTATACTTACCATTATCTAATTTTTCAATAGATACAGCATCATCTAAATCCTTAGCATCTTCTCCATCTATTGTAACCATTCTAAGATTTCTTATATCTTTTCTTCTCTTAATTTCTTTTTCCTCTATTTCCTCAGATATACCTTCAGCATATGCTAGTACCTTAGGAGGGAATTCTTCTGGAAGCCCATGCTTTTTAATTATAGTTAAAATATCTAATCCTTTTTCACCTTTTTTACCTAGAACTTCCTTAACTATTCCTTCTGGACTTCTTCTTTTATCTGGCCATCTAGTTACTTCAACAATAACTACATCACCATGCGTTGCACCATTTTTGTCTTTTTTAGAAATAAAAATATCTTGATTTAATCTAGTATCCTCTGGAACAACAAATCCAAAATTTCTATTATCTTCATAAACACCAATTATTTTAGTATTTGCCCTTTCAAGTATTTCTATAACTTCCCCTTCTCTTTTCTTACCGTTGATATCATCTCTAGTAATTTGTACAAGAACTCTATCATTATTCATTGCACCATTAATAAATGAACTTGGTATAAAGACATCTCTTTCGCCTTCTTCTTCTGGTATTAAGAATCCAAATCCTTTTTTATGTGCTTGAAGTTTTCCTTTTATTAATCCTAGTCTTTCAGGCACTGCAAATTTATCTTTTTTAGTTCTAACAATTGAACCTTCTAATTCCATTACTTTTAAAGCTCTCTTAAAAGCTTTATATTCATCTGGATTAATATCAAAAACTGTAACCAATTCTTGAATATCCATCGGTCTATATGCTTCTTCTCTCATGAAGCTAAGTAGGGTTTCTTTTATTCCCATTTAATTTCCTCCGTCTAACTTATAATATCTCCATTTTTTTCTTATACACACTATTTATTATACTACCACATGTTTGTTTTTTTATTCAATACAGCGAATTAAATATCTTATACTATAATTTTATTCAATAATTTTATCTTTAAACATATTAAAAGCAAATTTACAACTTACTTTTTACATTAATAAAAGGAGTGTATCAAATTACTTATCGATACACTCCCTAAATATCTTAAACTAAATTTAATGCTATCGTATTTATTGCAAATAAAAGCATTGAAACTATTGTTACTTTAACTAGCATTGCTTCTTTTGTCTTTGATTTATTCTTAGTGAAGAACGTTTCACTTTTGCTACCTTGAATTAACCCGCTTAAAGCATCAGCTTTACTTTTTTGCATTAATATTGAAATAACAACTATTAATCCTAAAACCGCTTCTAAAACAAATAAAAAAGTTTTCACGGTTACACCTCCCATATTGTACTTTTCGTGCATATTCATATACTTCATCATAACATAATATATACTATATATCAAGATTATTTACAAATAGCCCCATTATTAAACATATTTACTTACTTATTGCTATTTTATCGTTTAAAGTCATATTATTCATATACTTTTCTTTTAAATTCTTCTTAAATATCCCTATGAATAATACTACGATACCACTAATTATTACAAATAAATAAAAACTAATTCCTCTGCTTAATAACATAGCTGAGCTTAACGTACTTACTGGAAAAAGTGTCTTAAATAGTGTTAAAAAACTACTTTCGCTACTCCCAACAGAACCTGGAAGAGGTATTGCTGATACTGATATAAACAATATAGATTGCAAAGAAAAAACAGTCAAAAATGAATATGTTGATAAGTTAAAAGCTTTATATACAAAGAAGGTAATACTGTAATTGAAACATATTTGTGCAAATGTTGTTAAAATTACTTTTACAATAACCATCTTATTTTCCTTAATAAATTTAGCTCCTTCTTGATATTGATTAATTTCCTCATCAATGTTCTTAATTAACTTATTTAAATTTATAAATTTAACCCTACTTACTAACTTAAAAATTAATTCTATCGTCTTTGATATAAACTTTTTTGAAAATATAGCTAAAACTATAAATAGAAATACTATAGTGTTAGATATAATTCCTACCCAGATTAAAACCTTAATTGCTGGATTTAAAGTTATAATAAATTTATAATTTCCTATGAACGCTAGTAATGCAATAACTATAGTAACAAATTGGAAACTAGCCAACTCTACTAACAATACAAGTGATGAATGTGAAATATCAACATTATCTTTCTTCATATAATAAATCTGCATTGGTTGTCCACCCGAAGCAGATGGAGTTATTGAACTAAAGAAAAAACCTACAAATGCATATTTTAATCCATTAACAATACTTATATCATATGAAAGTAATCTTAACATACGTCTTATATTAATAGCTTCGCAACATATAAAAAGAAACATAAATAAAATTCCTACATATATATATGTTAAATTTACAGACTTTAATGTTTCAACTATATTATTTAAACTATTATCTTTAAAAACTACAAAAAAAGTAACGCCTATAAGTGCAATAAAAAGCAAACTGCTTTTTAAAATCTTTTTTAAACTCATACTATTCATAAAGTTCTCCTACATTTAAAAACTTAAACCCTTCTTCTAACCATATTGGTATTGTTTTATCTAATGCTACTATTGTTCTTGCTGGAGCCCCATTGCTACCTCTTCCATCATGAAGGCAAATAACATTTTTATTTTTTGACTCTTTCAATAATCGTCTTGAAATTTCATCAGCAGTTATATCTGATTTCCAATCGCCAATAATCACATCCCAAAGAACTAATTTAAAATCATATTTTCTTATATTAAATAATGTCATTAAATTCAAATGCCCCCATGGTGGTCTAAAAGATTTAATATCTATATCTAATTCTTTCATTATCTTTGAACTTTCCTTAAAATCCTTATTAGTATATAAAGGTCCCTTTATTAAGGCATTTTTATGCTCAAAGGAATGTAATCCAATAGTATGTCCTTCTTCTTTCATACGATTAATTATTTCACTATTTTTCTCTGCAAAGCTTGCTACACAAAAAAATGTAGCTTTTATATCATATTTTTTAAGTAAATCTAATAATTGTTTTGTATAATTTTCATCTGGTCCATCATCAAAGGTTAATGCTAAATATTTTTCTTCATTAATATTTTTAATTATCGGTGTGCCCTTAATCTTAAAATAAAAAGTTGGAATAACACTATATGATAATATTAAAAATAGTATTACAACTATAATTCCCATGATTATGCCCCCTTCATAAATTTATCTAAAACATTTATAATTTCATTTTGATTAATTCTGCTTTTTATATTTTTCATATTATTTTTCATCTTCGTAATTTCATCATCATCATTAATAAGATTTAAAATATCTGAAACTATATCAAAATCCTTGTCTCTAATTACTTTTCCTATTTTTTCTTTTTCTATAAACTTTGAGTTCTTAATTTCTTGAACTAAAAATGGATTTATAACATACATTGGAACTTCACTATAAATTGCTTCAAATAAAGTTATTCCCCCTGATTTTGAAATTATTAAATCTGAATTTTTCATATATTTGCTTACTTCTTCCGTATATCCTATAACCTTAATATTTTTATATTTGTCTCTAAGGTATTCATACATACTTTTATTATTTCCTGTTATAATTGTTGTTTTTATATCTTTTACATTATTAAGTACTTCAAACAATTCATCATTTACTGATATTAATCCTAATCCTCCGCCCATAATAAGAACTTCTTTTTTCTTATTATTTTTGTTTAAATCCATATCAATTTCTCTAAATTGTTTTCTCACTGGAATTCCAGTTATAATTATTTTTTCTTCACTAATACCTTTATTAACTAAACTACCTTTTATTTTTTCATCTCCAACAAAATAATAATTTGTATTTTTATGAATCCACTCACTATGACTTGATATATCAGTAATAAATGTTAGTAATGGTACATTAGATTTTTTTATTGATTTATATTTTGAAATATATTGAGAGCTTATTGGCAAAGTTGAAATAACAACTTCTGGATTATATTTATCAAATAATTTATCCAATTTTTTAATAAATAAATAATTAAATGTCTTTATATTCCGCTCTTCATTATTAGTATTTATAAAATTATAAAGGTTAGCCCATTTACTAACTAAAGTATCAAAACTTTTATAAACATAACTACTTATGGCTGGAAATAAATAATCTATAATATCAATTATTTTTATATTTACATTGATATCTTTATAATTTTCTTCTATTTCTTGCTTTATCGCCTCCGCCGCTGAATAATGCCCCATTCCAAATTTTCCTGTTAAAATTAATATATTCATACCTTATCCCCCAACCTTCTTACTATATTCACATTATAAAATTTAAATATTAAGAATTTACAAACCTAAATCTTAATATTTGCTTACGTAAATCTACTTATTTATTAAAATTTTATTAACATTTTAGAAACAGTTTATTTTAACTTTTCTTACAATATTAATTTTATAAAAATATGAAAGCTTGCAACATCGATTAATATTGCATTATAATTACATTTTCGTAAGAAATGAAAAAAGGCCGTACACCTAAGTGCACAGACCTTCTTGAGGAAAATTTATAAAAATGTATCGTTTAAGCTTAATTAAAGGAAACTCGACTCCCTTCAGTCGCTTAGTACACTAAAGTGTACTTTCAACTAGCCAAATTAAAATTTGGAGCTTCAAGCAAGTTCGATTAACTAAATCGAAGATTTAGAATCTTACTTATATTCTACATCATCACCGTCAACTAATTCTGAATTTTCTTTTATATATTTAACTAACTCATCAACTTGAGCATATGCTACTGCAACATAAGTATCTGCTGCTCCGTAGTAAATTGCTATTCTTCCTGTTTCAGGATCTTGAAGTGTTGCACATGGGAATGCTACATTTGGAACGAATCCTGTTGTTTCATATTCTTTTTCAGGAGTTAGTAGGTAATCTCTTGTTCTATATAGAACTTTTGAAGGATTTTCTTTATCTAATATAGCAGCACCCATGCTGTATACAAATCCATTACAAGTTCCAGAAACACCATGATAGAACATTAACCATCCTTCAGATGTTTCAATTGGTGTAGCACCACTACCTATTTTAGTTCCTTGCCACCAACCTTGGCCACCTTTTGTCATAACTCTTCTGTGTCTTCCCCAGTGAACTAAATCTGGACTTTCACTTAAGAATATATCTCCAAATGGAGTATGTCCACTATCACTTGGTCTGCTTAATAATAAGAATTTATCATTAACCTTTCTTGGGAATAAAACACCATTTCTGTTAAATGGAATAAATGGATTTTCAAGTCTTACAAATGTCTTGAAATCTTTTGTCATTCCTAATCCTAATGCTGCTCCACCAAAGTCACAACACCAAACAATATAATAAGTATCTTCTATCTTAACTAATCTTGGGTCATAAGCATAACTTGGTTGATAATCATTTCCTTGTTCATCTACCCAATGAATTTCTTCATCTTCTATATCCCAATTTAAAGCATCTGTACTTCTTCCTAAATGTAATTGTGGTCTACCATTTTTATGATCTGCTCTGAATACACCTATAAATCCATCTTCATATGGAAGTACTGCACTATTAAATATTCTTGCACTCTTCTTTGTTGGATTCCAATCAATTATAGGATTATTATCATGTCTCCAAACAACTCCATCAAATCCTTCTGGTTTTTCTTGCCATGGCATGTTTTTTACTGCATCACCGTAAATCTTAACTTTTTCCATAATACCCTCCATCTTATATCTAAAAATATAAAGTTATTTACTATTTTTCTTAATACAAAGTATCTGAGTTTAATAATTTACTTAACAAAAAATATTTCTTCAAAAACCTTGTTAACAATTACATACTTAATTTACTATGTATTAAATTTAATTTCTATACATTTGCTACTTTATCTTTGTTTTTGTATATATATCTGTAAAAATGTTTGAAAAGTATAAAAAATTTTAATTTAATAATAAAAATTTACTTTTACATTATTTATACTAGATAATTAATTCCAAATTTCTTCTCCAAAGCTTTCTATAAATCCAGTCAATTCCTCTGCCATCTCTTCTGCCTCAGGAATTCTTAAATGTCCTGGTGTTCCTATACCATTTCTTTTAAACTTAAATCTAACAATTTTTTCATCATTAATATCTTTTGTCATTTCATCTAACGCAGTATCCCAACCTTCGTTATGACATAATAAAGTTGTAATAACAACAAATAGTGCATTAGAATATTTGCTTCTTAAATCAAGAATAATTTCTTTATATTTAGATTTCCAATGTTCCCTTTTTTCCATATCATCATTAATATAGTCAACTGGATGTGAATCATTTTGACCTAAAGCCATAATAACTACATGTGGAGTATATCTATTAAAATCCCACTTATTACACTCTCCAAGCTCTGCACTATATCTTAATTTATCGTAAGTAGATTCTAATCCTCTATAACCTAAGCTTGGATTGAAATATCCTGTGCCATCTAATACTGCAATTCCACCTTGAGCATTATTATTAATCTCAGCCCCTAAATTTCTTGCAGTCATCATAGAATAAGAATACCATGCATTAGAATATATTCCTTCATGCCCTTCTGGATCAACCTTCCCAACATAATCAATAGCTTCAGAAACCTCACCTGCTGATACAGAATCACCAAAACATTCTATTCTTCTATTACTTTTAGCCTCTGGCTTTTCTAAATGGCATCCTTTTTCTAGCACCACACCATAAAAATCAAAATAATGAGCAGCATCTGACCTCTTAAATAAAATTAAATCATGAAGCCCTTCACTTAATTCATCAGCAATATCTAAAACAATATCCTTATCATGTTCTTCTATAACAGCTTTACCTGTTATATTTCCATCTATGATAAACCCAATAGCATTCTCATAGCATGCATGTATATTTTTAATAGCAACTTTAATACTTGTCCCAGTAAATTTTGTCTTAATCATACTTCCAGCATAAATAATTGTTGGTGATTTAGGGTTTTCAAAGTCCACTCTTCCCATATATTGATAATTTGAATTATCTGCTTCTATTAATATATATTTTTCTTTATCTAACTCATTTAAGTACATAATTATCCTCCTAAGAAACTAAAAATCCCATTATATTTACTTCAACTGGTTTATCCTCATTTATTACTCTTATTTCAATTTCATGTTTTGTATTTAATGATTTTTCTACTAAAACCTGCGTTGCAGAATAATCTCCCCATCCTTTTCCAAAAAATGTATCTACCGTAATTACATTATTACCATCAACTTTTATTTCTAACTTTCCTGCCGTATCTTTTATAGACTTCTTAAAAAGTAAAAATATATTATTACCTTCTATTGAAGCTTTTAATAAAGCTTCTTTTCCCTGTGTAGAATCAAACTTCCATCCATTTTTAAATACTTGAAAACCTTCATTATCTAAATTAAATCCAGATACCTCTTTACATATTAAATTATTATTATTTAATATTTTACCATTTATATAATCTTCTCCAAACAACGGTTCTCCAAGCTCTATTTTATTAACTTTTAACTCTTCCAAATTGTTATATATATTTTTCATGAAATCTATTAATAATTCTGATATTATAAAATGTCCATAATCATTTGGGTGAACTTCATCACTTCCAACTTCATCCCATTTTAATCTATTTTCAATCATTTCAGTATAAACAGTATTTCTAAAGCTTATCATTGGTAAATTATATTTTCTTCCTATTTCTATTTGTTGGTCTTGTACATTACTACCATCAAAATTTGTCATAAACACTTCTACTATTGCTGGTGGATTTTCCATTGATAATATTCTTCTTACTAAACTCTCATATGCTTTTTTATCATAAATTATATTCTTATCATTAACTGCAAAATCGATAAATACTATATCAGGATTATAAGATAATACTTGATTTTCAACTCTATGAACTCCTATTACCGAACCTGTTGCCCCTACTCCTGCATTTATATATTTTACGTTTATATCACTAAATGTATTTTTAAACCATCTATAAGTTCTACTTGCATAGCATTGTTCAAAATTACTTGCATTACATCCTTGTGTTATTGATCCACCTAAGAATGCTACTGTAATATCTTGTCCACTCTTAGCTTTCTTAATTACTTGTACAATTCTTGCAATATCCCCCTTACTTACTAAAGAGTTTTTAATCATTTCATCAGTTATTTTAAACCCCATAATACGCCTCCTATATCTGCTATATTAAAATCAATATTTAAAATTAGTTTATATTTCTCACATTATAATTTTATACTTTTTTGATATATATAATTATATATCTTAAAAATTTACTATAAATCTGAAAAATAGTTTTATTCATCAAATAATTCATAAAAAAATCATGTTTGTTTTAACATGGTTTTTAATGCTTAATATTTTAATTATCTATGATACCAAAAGTCCCATTACTCTTACTTCCACAGGTTTTTCTTCATCAACTACTCTTATCTCTACTTTATGTTTTCCTATTTCTAAATCATTTACTAATATCCTAGTCTCTGCATACTCTCCCCAACCACCTTTAAAGTAAGTATTTACTAACATAGCTTTAGTTCCATCAACCTTAACGTGTAGTTTACCTGCAGTTTTTTTAATTGATTTTTTATACAATAAAAATATATTTTTCCCTTCCACTTCAAATATTAAGGTTGCTTTCCCCCCATTATCTGAAATATACCTCCATCCCTCTTTAAATACTTGAAAACCTTCATTATCTTCCAAGAAATCATTAACATAACTTACTTGTAAATTCTTATTATTTAATATTTTACCACTTATATATTTATCTCCATACAATGGAGCACCTAATTCTACTTTATCCTTACCTTGTCCATCTAAATTATTTATAATATTATTTATAAAATCTATTAATAATTCTGCAATTATAAAGTGTCCATAATCATTAGGGTGAATTTCATCATCAGAAACTTGATTCCATTCTAATTTATTAGCCTTAATTTCTTGATAAATTGCATTCCTAAAACTAACCATGGGTAAATTATATCTTTTTCCTATTTCTATTTGCTGCTCTTGAACATTATTAAAATTGCAATCACTCATAAATATTTCTATAAGCGCTGGATTTTTTTTTACTGATAATATTCTCCTAATTAAACTCTCATATCCTATCTTATCCCACATACTTTCTGTATCGTTTACAGCAAAATCTATAAATATAATATCTGGATTTTTAGATAATACCTCCTTTTGAACTCTATGAACACCTATTATTGAACCTGTAGCTCCTCCACCTGCATTTATATAATTAATATTTATGTTTTTAAATTTTTCTTTAAACCAAGAATAAACCCTACTTGCATAACACTTTTCAAAACTTGTTGCATTACATCCTTCAGTTATGGACCCACCTAAAAATGCTATACTTATATCTTGACCGCTATTAGCTTTTCTAATAACTTCTACTATTCTAGCTACATCTCCTTTATTCACTAATGAATTTTTTATCATTTCTTTAGTAATAGTAAAATTCATTCACATCTACCTCCATCTTAACAGATAGCTTACTATTTAGCTTAGAGTAATCTAAACTAATCAAACTCATAGGTTTTCAGTAGTATAAGTATAACTTTCTTTCTTCATACAATAATTATAAAATACCCTTTACCTTAAAAATACCTAATAAATCTTAATAAAAGTATGTAAATTTTTATAATTAATTTGTATATTTATAATACAAAAGTCGTACTCTTAAAAAGTACGACCTTATACCGCAACTTATTTATTATTCTTTAATGTTGAAGAATGCTTTTTTACCTCTAAATTCTGCAACATCATCAAGTTCTTCAGAAATTCTAATTAATTGATTATACTTAGCAACTCTTTCAGATCTTGCAGGAGCACCAGTTTT